>ERZ779654.3-NODE-3-length-230384-cov-8.119312_pt1 | contig 230384 bp, 164 predicted proteins | sample MGYA00511075_ERZ779654 | MGnify/ENA primary metagenome ERZ779654 (study PRJEB29588, sample SAMEA2155636) | human gut metagenome | biome: human gut; feature: human-associated habitat; material: faeces | place: Denmark | collected 2008/2010 ...
CAGAAGGACCGCCGAATATATGCGCCACATCGGAGAGTCCAGAATCTATGTCGTTCCTGAACTCTCCACCGATAACGAGCAGTGGATAAATCCCGACTTCGGCAGTCCGGATTTGCGGACGCATTATGACAATATCAGACAGATGGTAAAGGAAAAGACCGGACGTGCCATGCAGGAAAAGGAACGGGAGCGCAAAGGCAAGAACGGCAAGATAGTCAAGATTGCAGGATGCTCACCCATACGCGAAGGAGTGCTGCTTGTCAGGTCGGACACGACACTGGCAGATGTGCGCAAATTCGGTGAGGAGTGCCAGAGACGCTGGGGAATCACACCGTTGCAAATCTTCCTGCACAAGGATGAAGGGCATTGGCTGAACGGTCAACCGGAAGTGGAAGACAGGGAGAGTTTCAAAGTAGGTAAAAGATGGTTCAAGCCGAACTATCATGCCCATATCGTTTTCGACTGGATGAACCACGAAACCGGAAAGAGCCAAAAGCTTAATGACGATGACATGATGCAGATGCAGACCTTGGCATCTGACATCTTGCTGATGGAGCGTGGGCAGTCAAAGGCTGTAACAGGTAAGGAACATCTGGAACGTAACGACTTTATCATCGAGAAACAGAAAGCCGAGCTGCAACGCATGGATGCAGCCAAACGGCACAAAGAAGAACAGATAAATCTTGCCGAACAGGAACTAAAACAGGTAAAATCAGAAATACGCACTGACAAGCTAAAGAAGACAGCCACCACAGCAGCGACAGCCATAACAAGCGGTGTTGCTTCTCTTTTCGGAAGCGGAAAACTGAAAGAACTGGAACAGGCTAACGAAAAATTGAATCAGGAGATTGCCAAGCGTGACAAAGTCATAGAAGAACTGAAAGTCAAGATGCAACAGATACAGGAACAGCACGGCAAACAGATACGCAATCTTCAAAGAATCCACAATCAGGAGCTTGAAACCAAAGACGGGGAAATATCACGGTTGAACTCCCTGCTTGAAAAGGTATTCGACTGGTTCCCGATGGTCAAAGAAATATTGAGAATGGAAAAACTGTTGGCTGTCATCGGATTCACCAAGGATATGATAGACAGGCTTCTAACAAAAAAAGAAGCTCTGCAATGCAGCGGAAAGATTTACTCCGAAGAGTACAGGCGAAGGTTTGAAACCAAGAATGACATTTTTAGAGTAGAGAAAAATCCGACAGATTGCAATAAGCTTATACTGACCATAAACGGACAGCCTATTTCTGATTGGTTCAAGGAACAATGGGAGAAACTACGGCAATCCATGCGCCCTGTCGTGCTGGAAGAGAAGAAAAGTAGAGGATTCAGAATGTAATTCAGCCGTATTGTGCAAATTATTAATGGAATTTCTTATTTTTGTAAATAGATTGTTTTACTTACAATAAACTGATATTGACTATGAGAAAGATGATTTTATATTTGTTATGTTTCTTCATAGTAGGATGTACAAGCAAACCGTCCAAAGAGAAGAATCTGCAAACTCCGATAGACAACACCGTTGGAGTAAATGACACGCTTGGAATTTCTCTGCGTCCAGAGTTTCCAGTCTATTCCACAAGTCAAAAAAGAATTATTTTCAAATTACGAAACAACGGTGATGCCAATATAGGTTTTGGCGGATATTACCATTACACCTATAAAGACGAAAACGGTACGTGGCGGAAAGTACCTATGGAACTTGTTGTATTCGATGAAGAACTCGTGCTTTTTCCAAATCATGAGTATCTCTATGACGCAGAAGTGTTTCAGCACACTCCTGGTATGTACCGATTTTTCTTGTCAATAAATAGATGTGGCAAAAGCCATACATTGATGACCGAATTCGAGTTGTCTTCAGATTCCGTTCTGAGGGAAAAGACATCACCTGTAGATTCATTGAAGACACAACCCAAAGACTCGTCACAGACTGTTTCTTTTGAGCTAAAGCCTATTCCTCGTGAAATCCCTAAAGGGGAAACTATCAGTTCGGATTTGCTTTCCATGCAGACTGAATACGATTATTACCCATTGTCAACAACGGAAGTAAATGTAATCATTACCAATCACTCTCATTTCGAATATAATTGTGGAGAAGGCTACAGTCTTGCTTACTTCAACGAGAAACAAAATACTTGGGAAACTTTACCAGCCAATCCTATAATCAACTCTATCTTATGGATATTCCCACCAGAAAATCCAACTCATAGGCAGACAATAGAACTATATTCCTCTGAGGTTCCAAACCGTCCCGGCAGGTACCGCATTTACAAATCGTTTAATCGTAATACTCGCACGGCTTACGCAGAGTTTGAACTTGTTGACATGAAAGGGGTAAAAAGAATCCGTAAACGGATTGATGATTATTGGGAAAGCAACAGAAAGTCACCCAATGACACTACAGCGTATAATATCCATTCCACTTGGATTGAAGGTGATGATGGGGATACCATTTATGTAGGCCTGATGAACAACACTCCCCACTTTCAAGAAATGTTCAGAAGGAAAGTTGTGAGCTATTCGGCTGTCACTCATGGCATCGTACATCAAGATGTACCTTTCTTCCAATCTGCGCCTTCTGATACATTACATGTAACCATGAAAACCGAACGGCCTGTTTATCCGGTAGGAACAGAAACTATATCCGTAGAACTGGTTAACGGAAATTCTCATAATCTGTTTTTTGGAGACCCATATAATGTAGTGCGCAAAGAGGGGAACCGTTGGATATTACTCCATGACGGTGGTGCTTGGAACGACATCGGTCATGGATTGGCTCAAGGAGGAACATTCCATTTTACGGCAAGACTTCATCCTCTTGTCAATGACAACAAGCCGGGTATTTACAAAGTTGTCAAACGTATCAAATTTAACGGTTCTATTCAAGAGTGGTATATGGGTGCCGAATTTAGAATTGAATAAAAGCCCAATCATGGAATCAATACAATCTATATTTCTTCTGTGCTTGTTTGTAATCACAAGCTATTCAAGCAAGCAACTGTTATTGGTGGAAACCGGGAACTCTGTCATGGCACCTCATTGTAACAATGAACTATCTGCCATCATTGAGAAACTTAATAGCGAGACAGACATTTCCCGTCAAGACAGCTTGAGAAAATTGGTCAACAAAAGACTTTGGACAGAGGCAAAAACTATCGAAGCGAGCCTTACTGATACGACATTCCTGAAAACAAAAGAAGAAATATCTTATTCTGCCATCGCCCCTATGAATAGGAATGGCTTTAATCCGTATTATGCCTATAATCAAGTGATTTATCTGAAAGCTTTGGACAGAGCCAGAAAAAGATTATCCGTTAAAGATAACCGCTTGCATTTCCCTTATAAAGACGGTATAGAACTGAATATATCGCATGACCTTTATCTTTTTATCTGTTCCTTATTCAAGGAGTGTAACCACTGGCTGGATTCCGGTAAATATGAAATAATCAAAGACGAGCAAGGCTTATATACGGTTGCTCTGAGTAGGAAAAAATCCGACTGACAGCAATAAACTTGATTTTTTAGTATTTTACAGCGACATTTTACATAGCAGACAAAACAGTTTATGCGTATGAAAGTTTTTTTTACTATCCTACTTTGGCTTGTTGTTCTACCAGTAAAGGCTACAGGACAGTGGGGCGATATAATTCGCTTGGAAGGAAAAGAATGGGTTCTGTTGGTAAAACCAATAGAAAGTGATACTATGCTGGGTAACCGGGTGAGAGCTTTCCTGCCAGATAATATCAGTTATTCAACTGGAAACTATAGTTGCTATACGGCTTCATGGGAAATACGTAACGGTTATCTTTGCCTACGACAGATAGAAGCCGATGTCTACGATGAAGCCAGCAATAAAGATTCTACACTAGTGTATGAGGGGAAAGATTTGCAGTCGCTTTTCCCTTCTTATTATAAAGATGGAGAAATTCAAGCCCGTTGGTTCAGTGGGGAGCTTCGAGCCGGAAAAGGAAATTTGGTGAGATACGTGCATGACGGTTTCGACCGTAACATGGAAACGGAACAGGTACTGACCGTCCGGAACGGTAAAGTGTTGAAAACAGAAACTTATCATAATTACCGGAGACCCGGTTTGAATTTGAAGAAAGCGCAAAAGGAGATTGCCTGTCGTTTTCCCTGGAAACGGTTTCCTGAATACCGAGGAGAACAGATCATTTTTGTAATAGGTGATTTCCAAATGACGGATGACGGTCACTTCGTGGATTGTGATGTGCATTTTTTCTTTCTGCGTTCTTCACGAAAAACGATAGAAGACAGGAATCATCCGCTGGCTCTCGCTTTTAAAGAAACGCTGAAATCCATTTATCCGTGGGAGGTGCTCTTTATCAACGGGAAGTACACTATGGAATATCGGAGTTTTACTATGCCTTTGAGGGGGGATATAACGCATGATAAGGGTGATTCTGCAAAATACACGATTGTGGGTCGGGTGTATGGTGAATCCGTCCGTCAACGTCCTCCTTATGATGTGGTACATGCTGTGCTTGTTGGCTCCAATTTGAGCATGGTTGAACAACCGTTTCAAGGATGGCTGACAGATTCCACCGGCTGCTTCCGGATAAAGGGGCTGGAGGCCGGAACTTATCATCTGAAAGCGGAATATGTGGGACTGGATCCTTGTGATACGGTAATAACTCTCCCTTCGCAGCATAATGACACGCTGCGTATGGTACTTCCCTTATGGTATGATTATATTTTAAAATATGACTGTTCGCCGGAGTTGTCGAAAGAAAATATCCTCAAGGGGCATCCCAAGCTGCGCCTGGTAATACCGGAAGAACAGGAACAAAAAATCCGCACACACTTTTTCTGGAAAAAGTACGGCGTGAGTTATGACGTTTTTTATCCATTGAAGAAAGATGGGACACTGGACTGTTATCTGGGTGTTCCCAATCATCTGCTGACGACTTATAATCAGGTGGTTTTTGATTATCTGGATAAGAAGTTTGGCACTTCATGGCGCAAGGAGGCTCCGAAAGGAATATTTGGTCTGGATAAATCTTTAGATGAATTTCGTGACTATAAATGGTTTATCAATACTTTACATAAGGAAAGCAAGTATCCGGTAAAGTTGCTGAGCAAGGGAAAAGAGTGTCTGCTACGCATTGAATATGCCGTGGACAGTAACGGATATATCGTGCAACCGAAAATCATTTCTTGCAGCAACTGCTCGTTTCGGAAAACAGCGTTGGATGCTTTTAAAAAGGTGATGAATGTTCCTACTTTATTGAAGGCAGGTAAAGATACACTTGTAGTTCAATATAAACTGGATTCTTCTGCTACTGTTAATCCAGATACTGATGTGCTGGTTATCGGCTATACACCGTGTGATAAACCGATACTGATGAAATAGATAAAAGGAATAATTGTTTTCATTAAAATGGAATGAATATGAGAAAAGAGATTGCATGTGTCATATTAATTTTGCTGGCGGCCTGTGTAAATAAGCCCGGACAGCCTGTACAGGAGGCTACCTCTACAGCTGTTATCGGAGGTGCGGACAGCATGACATCCATTGTGGTTGCTGATACTTGTGCTTCATTTCAAGATACAGTAACATACGAATTACGTCAGTGCCAACTTTGGTATACAAAAGATTTACCTGAAGAATATAACGGAGAAACCCGTCTGTGGACAGAATATGAAGTATATACAGAAAATGTGCCCGTGATTAATGTATTTGTAAGCAATCCGACGGGCATTCCGTTGGAGTTCGGACGGGATATGCGTTTCTATTTGTGGAAAAATGATAAATGGTGTCCGCCGGAGCAAAGGGATACCTCCTATACGATTGTATGGAATAGTGATGCGTTTATGATAAAGAAGGCTCCTTTGTTGTATTGCTTCCGTTATAAACTGAATGAATATTGCATTCCAAAAGGGAAATACCGTGTTCAGAAATCATTTAGTAGAGGTGATGAACACATTCTTTTGACAGACAGTTTTGAGGTTAAATAAAAAATGTGTGGAGTATGAAAAGCTGGTATATTTATTTCGTGGCGATGATGGCAATATGCGGACTGGGATGCAATCGCACGGCATCAAAAAAACAGGTTATGCAGATTGGACCTGCCGATGCACAATGCCTGAACTGTGATACGTTAGGGACTACTGTGCGGATGAATATGATACAGAACCATTATCCGCTTGATACGAAGAATGTGTATGCAATCCTATTGAATCCTAAGCGTAAGTCGCTGATTTTTGGTGGTGACTGGACGTTGCAGAAATGGGAAAACGGCTCGTGGATGGGTGCAAAGATGAATGGAATGTATGGCTTTGGAGATGTAGGTATGCAGTTAAACTTTGCTCCTGATTATTATTGTTTTAGTTATCCTGTCAGTTGCTATAGAATTACCTCCGGAAAATATCGGATTATTCAATCATTCCATGACGGGAGGGAAGAAATTACAGTAAGTGCCGAGTTCTGGATTGATAGCATACCATAAAAACGACAATACGATAAAAAAATAGCATCTTAAAAAGATAGGAATAAATGGATTTTAGATACTTTAGAAAACTTAGAAAAAAAATGTATACTTTTTTTTCTGCATCGCATCAAATCTCTTAATTTCCAAAGAAAGTGATTTCTTCAACTGACCAGCCATGAAGTCCAAGAATGGCTGATTGGTTTCCTCTTCTTGTGATTGTCGTAAGGCAGAAATATACTCTTCCCTATCTTCCTTAAATATCTTAGTCGGAAAGAGGTTATGGCAAAACTGGATGTAATTCATCAGCAGACGGGCAGTTCTTCCGTTGCCATCTACCCACGGATGAATAGTCACCAAGTTAAGATGAACATTGAAACTTAGTTCGTATCGTTCCCGAAATGTTCCCACTGTCTTTTGCTTTTCCTGTAATAAGGTGCAAAATTCATCTATTTTGGCAGGAACTTTCTGATAACTCATATAAGATCGTCCACCAATACCAGCCGTCACGCCACACAAGCGAAATTCACCTTTTGAAGAATCAAAAGAGCCCCCCATAACATTATAAGTACTGCCTGTCGTACGCATCAATGTCGAATTCAACTTTTGCAAAAACGCTGAATTAATTGGCTTCTTACATTTGGCTTCCTCTTTGGCAAACTCATAAGCTTTCTTTAAGTCCTCATTCATCAAATGATATACCAAAGGTTTCCCTTTAGCTGTCAATCCCTCATCGAAAAGCATTTGTGCCTCCGCTTCGGTGAGTGTAGAACCCTCAATTGCTGTAGAATGGGTAATAAGAGAATAGAGGTAGTACTTTTCAAAGTCCACCGCTTCACTAATACCAAGTTGCTGAAACTTCTGGTATAACTGTTCAATCTCTTGCCAAACACCTTGTTCCATTGACGTTTATTTAATTGGATTTATTTCTTTTCAAAGGTAGTGTATTTGTATTGTGTAGCCAAAGAAAATAATGATTTACTACTATATTTTTTGCGCCTGTGGGGAAAATGTGGGGAAAAATCAGACAATTAAAAAGGCTAAGTAATTGATAATTCATTACTTAGCCTTTTAATCTGTACCCAGACCCGGGGTCGAACCGGGATGGAAGTGAATCCACTGGTGTTTGAGACCAGCGCGTCTACCGATTCCGCCATCTGGGCATGTTTGACTTCTCAAATGCGGTGCAAAGATACAGCTTTTTTCTAAACCTGCAATACTTTTCCTAAAAAAAGGCGAAAAAAACGATAAAACCTGCTTGAATCATTCCTTGTTTGTAAAATATGCAGTACATTAGCAGAAACTTTTAAAATCAATAGCATGGTAACCAATAAGGATAATTTCTGTGTAATTATGGGCGGAGGAATCGGCAGCCGTTTCTGGCCATTCAGCCGCAAGACACTTCCAAAACAGTTTCTGGATTTCTTCGGTACAGGACGTTCCTTGCTGCAGCAAACCTTCGACCGCTTCAAGCAGGTAATCCCCATGGAAAATATACTTATCGTAACAAATGACTTGTATGCCGACCCTGTAAAAGAACAGCTTCCCGAACTTAAACCCGAACAGATTCTACTGGAGCCGACACGCAGGAATACAGCCCCCTGCATTGCGTGGGCTTCCTATCATATCCGCGCCTTGAATCCGAACGCCAATATAGTGGTAGCTCCTTCGGACCACTTAATCCTGAAGGAAGGCGAATTTCTGGCAGCTATCGAAAAAGGGCTGGACTTCGTTTCCCAATCGGACAATCTGCTGACACTCGGCATCAAGCCCAACCGTCCGGAAACCGGATATGGCTATATACAAATAGCCGAAGCCGCCGGTGATAATTTCTACAAGGTAAAAACCTTCACTGAAAAGCCCGAACTGGAACTGGCAAAAGTATTCGTGGAAAGTGGAGAATTCTATTGGAACTCTGGTCTGTTCATGTGGAACGTAAATACCATCATCAAGGCAAACGAAGCCCTGCTGCCCGAGCTGACTTCCAAACTGGCCCCCGGCAAAGATGTGTATGGAACAGTCCAAGAGAAACAATTCATTGATGAGAACTTCCCTGCTTGCCCCAATGTCTCCATAGACTTCGGCATCATGGAAAAGGCAGACAATGTATATGTGTCATTAGGCGATTTCGGCTGGTCTGATTTAGGAACCTGGGGGTCTTTGTATGATTTGTCTCCCAAAGATGAAGCAGGCAATGTAGCCTTAAAATGTAAATCCCTCATCTATAATAGCAAAGACAATATCGTGGTGCTGCCCGACAACAAACTTGCAGTTATCGACGGTTTGGAAGGTTATCTCATAGCCGAGTCGGACAATGTATTACTGATTTGCAAGAAAGATGAAGAACATACCATCCGCAAATATGTGAATGATGCCCAGATAAAACTGGGAGAGGAATACATTTAAATTAAAAATTAAAGGATAGGTGCCGAAGGCAAAAAAATAGCGGGAGCTGGATGAAGTCCAACTCCCGCTTCCGTTTATTTAGGGGAGGAAAATAAACCGATTAAAGCACTGCACGGATAGCTTCTGCCACAGCCTTGAATTCTTCGTCCGTCAGTTTCAGTTTGGGATTGGAGAAAAGCATATCTTTTTCGTTCTGCATAGGAATCAAATGTATGTGCGCATGAGGCACTTCCAGCCCCAATACCGCTTCTCCTACCTTTCTACACGGAAAGGCCTTGCCGATGGCAAGTGCCACTCTCTTGGCGAAAACATGCATCGCCGCCAAATCCTCATCGTTCAAATCGAAGATATAATCCACTTCCTGCTTGGGAATGACCAATGTATGACCTTTTACCAACGGATTGATGTCAAGGAACGCAAAGAATCTGTCATCCTCCGCCACCTTGTAGCAAGGTATTTCACCTGCGATAATTCTACTGAATATTGTTGCCATAGCTATAAATTATAAAATAAGGCAAGCCCGTATGCGGACCTGCCTTCCTTTAAAAGGATATGTTCACTACTTCCAGGTTAATCATGCCCTGCGGAACTTTAATTTCTGCGATGTCACCTACTTTCTTGCCAAGCAGACCTTGTGCAATCGGAGTATTGACGGAAATCTTTCCTTCCTTCAGATTGGCTTCACTTTCGGAAACGATAGTATAAACCATCTTCATGCCATTCTTCACGTTCTTAAGCTCTACCTTATTGAGAATCTGTACAGAATCGGTTTTCAACTTCGACTCATCAATAATCTTAGCGTCGGCAATGGTCAGCTTCAAGTTGTTAATTTTCATCTCAAGCATACCTTGAGCTTCCTTGGCAGCGTCATACTCTGCATTTTCCGACAAATCACCTTTGTCACGCGCTTCGGCAATGGCAGCCGATATTTTGGGACGTTCCACCGTCTCCAGGTGTTTCAATTCGGCCATCAATTTCTTGTAGCCGTCTTCTGACATATAAGCCATACTTTTTCCTCCTTAAATGTTATGTTAGTTTTTAATGGTACTATAAACAAAAAAGAATTCCAACATGGTCAGCATGCTGGAACCCTCTTTCCGATTTTCCTTTGCAAAGATAGCCTTTTATACAATGCGTGTCAAGCATAAAAGGCTGCTTTGTAACATATTTAAACGAAAACTTCTTATTTATAACATGTTACAGCAATGCTTTCACTGCCGCCTCCAGGTCTTTAATGCTCTCTCCACGGGCACTCAACTCATTGTTCTTGTTGACCAGGAACACAGAAGGCACATTCTTCACATTATAAGAAGCCGCTATAGACGAATAAATTCCATTGCCGTCGCGCACACAAATCCAAGGTAGATTGTCGGCAGTTGTTTTCCAATAGTGCTCGTCTGCATCCAGAGAAACCTGATAGATTTCCAATCCCTGGGCGGCATACTTGTCGTACAAGTCGCGCAACATATAATTATGTGTAGCAGAAACGGCACTCTGATAAACAGTGAAGTCCACAATAACAGCCTTGCCCTTCAGTTCGCTCAACTTACGTGTATTGCCCTTCATGTCACGCAGGTTAATGTCGATGATGCCGGTTTCGGAAATTGCCTCTTCGGGGATTTCCACCACCTTCTGCTGCGGAGTACGGGTATTCTTCATTCCCTTTATCACAATATTGTAGAGGTTCTTGGAGCGGTCGGCATCCGGATAATAATTGTTTAGGCTGGTTGCCACGGCTGCAAAACACTTAATGTCTTCCTTATTGTTCAGAGGGTCGAAAATCAAATAATTATTCAACTTCTGGAACAAGGCGAAATAGGCAGCAGCCGTATTGGGAGCGGCAAAAATATAGCTGATTTTCACTTCATCCTTATAGTTCTTCAATAAAGAGGCAAGACTGTCCTCAAAAACATCGGCACCTATCTTATGTGCCTGCACCGACTGCAGCAATGCATTCACATTATCCTGAAGCTTCATCTGCTTCAGCGTCAAGTCCTTTATCTTCGAGCTATTCGGAGAACCTTCCACTGTATAGGCAGTGGCGAAATCGGTATAAGGTGCCTTTACCAAAACCGTTTCCGTCGAATCTACCGAGAAATTAATAACCTTGTCGTCTACCCGCAGACGGTAAAATTCCGGAGACACCGGACGTACCTGCTTGAAGTGGAAAGAGCCATCCCCTTCCAGTTTTACAGAATCCAAAGGAACAATACCTTCCAATGCCGAGGCTTCCAAATAAAGCATCTTGCCGTCGGCACCAGACACTTCACCCTCTACTTTGAATTTCGGTTCGGAATTACATGCACCCAATGCTATTGCAGCAAGTGCCATAAAAAAGATTTTCTTCATATCGTATCTTCAGTTTTGTTTTGCAAACGTGCCTGCAAATATACTTCTTTTCAAGTTCAGTCAAAGCATTTTCCCTCGTTCTTCCATATAGAAAACTGCAAAAAACAACTAAATACAAACTTTTTATCTCATTCCCACCATTTTACATGAATAAATTATGTATCTTTGCACGAATTTTGAAAGAAAATTAGATATAAAACATTTTTTATGATTAACCCAATTGTTAAGACGATCGAGCTTCCTGATGGCAGAACCATCACGCTCGAAACGGGAAAGCTGGCAAAACAGGCAGACGGTTCTGTAATGCTTCGTATGGGCAACACCATGCTTTTAGCTACTGTTTGTGCCGCCAAGGACGCAGTTCCCGGAACAGATTTCATGCCATTACAGGTAGAGTACAAAGAAAAATTCTCCGCATTCGGACGTTTCCCCGGCGGTTTCACAAAGCGCGAAGGACGCGCTTCTGACTACGAAATCCTCACTTGCCGCCTCGTTGACCGTGCTCTCCGCCCCTTATTCCCTGATAATTTCCATGCAGAGGTATACGTAAACATCATTCTTTTCTCAGCAGACGGCGTAGATATGCCCGACGCTCTGGCCGGACTCGCAGCTTCTGCCGCACTTGCAGTTTCAGATATCCCCTTCAACGGACCTATTTCCGAAGTACGCGTAGCACGCATCAACGGACAATTCGTCATCAACCCTACCTTCGAACAACTAGAACAAGCCGATATGGACTTGATGGTGGGCGCCACTTATGAAAACATCATGATGGTGGAAGGCGAAATGGACGAGGTTTCCGAGCAGGACTTGCTGGAAGCGATGAAGGCCGCACACGAAGCCATTAAGATTCAGTGCAAGGCACAGATGGAACTGGCAGAAGAAGTAGGCTCTACCGTGAAACGCGAATATTGCCACGAAGTGAACGACGAAGAACTCCGTAAGGCCGTTCACGACGCTTGCTACGACAAGGCTTATGCCATTGCCGCTTCCGGAAACAAGAACAAGCACGAACGCATGGATGCTTTCGATGCCATCCGCGAAGAATTCAAGGCACAGTTCTCCGAAGAAGAACTGGAAGAAAAGGCAGCCCTCATCGACCGTTACTATCACGATGTGGAAAAAGAGGCGATGCGCCGTTCCATTCTGGACGAAGGCAAGCGCCTTGACGGACGTAAGACGACCGAAATCCGTCCTATCTGGTGTGAGACCAGCTACCTGCCCGGCCCTCACGGTTCCGCTATCTTTACACGTGGCGAAACACAGTCTTTGTCTACTGTGACTTTAGGCACCAAGTTGGACGAGAAGATTATCGACGACGTATTGGAACACGGAAAAGAACGTTTCCTTCTGCACTACAACTTCCCTCCGTTCTCTACGGGCGAAGCCAAGGCACAGCGCGGTGTAGGCCGTCGTGAAATCGGCCACGGCCATCTGGCATGGCGTGCATTGAAGGGTCAGATTCCTGCAAACTATCCGTATGTAGTACGCGTGGTATCCGATATCCTCGAATCAAACGGTTCTTCTTCCATGGCTACCGTATGTGCCGGAACTCTGGCATTGATGGATGCAGGTGTGAAAATCAAGAAACCGGTATCAGGTATCGCCATGGGATTGATTAAGAATGCAGGCGAAGACAAATATGCCGTATTGTCCGATATCCTCGGTGATGAGGACCACTTGGGCGACATGGACTTCAAGGTGACCGGAACAAAAGACGGTATCACCGCCACTCAGATGGACATCAAAGTGGACGGTCTGTCATACGAAATCCTCGAAAAGGCATTGCTGCAGGCTAAAGAAGGCCGCGAATATATCTTGGGCAAAATCACCGAGTGCATTGCCGAGCCTCGCGAAGACCTGAAACCTCACGCTCCGCGTATCGAGACAATGACCATTCCCAAGGAATTCATCGGTGCTGTCATCGGCCCTGGTGGAAAGATTATCCAAGGTATGCAGGAAGAAACCGGTGCTACCATTACTATTGAAGAAGTGGACAACATCGGTAGAATCGAAATCGCCGGTACCAACAAGAAGAGCATCGATGATGCTATGCGTATCATCAAAGGGATTGTAGCTGTCCCCGAAGTAGGCGAAGTCTACAAAGGCAAGGTACGCTCCATTATGCCTTACGGTGCATTCGTTGAATTCCTGCCGGGTAAGGACGGCTTGCTCCATATCTCCGAAATCGACTGGAAACGTCTGGAAACAGTAGAAGAAGCCGGTATCAAGGAAGGTGATGAAATTGACGTAAAACTTCTCGACATCGACCCGAAGACCGGAAAATTTAAGCTGTCACGCAAAGTATTGCTTCCGAGACCGGAAAGACAAGAAAGACCGGAAAAGAAATAAGAAATCTCTTATTCTTTAAGTATATAAAGCCTGGTGGAACCCCATCAGGCTTTCTTTTTGTCAATACTGCCAGAAATGGCTCTGAAAAAACAAGGCATAATGCTTGCATATTCCAAAAAGATTATGTTTTTTTGCTATGTAAAGCCTTATATTCCATAAAGAACCTCAATTAATGTCCGGTTTAAGGAGCCTACATACTATGAATCTTTTCTCACGCTTTTTCCAGGAAAACCAAGAAAAGTTTTTGGTTTTTGCTTATTCTTATCTCAGGGATAAAGCAGAAGCGGAAGACGTTGTGATGGAATCCATGATTGCCTTATGGGAAAACCGAGACCGCTGGGAAGAAAACAGTAACCTGCATGCCCTGCTGCTGACCATCATAAAGAACAAAGCCCTGCACGTACTCGAGCACAAGCAGGTGCGTCTGCGAGCGGAAGAAACCATCAGCAGCCACAACCTGCGCGAACTGGACTTACGCATCTCCACCTTGAAAGCCTGCGAACCGGACCAGATATTCAACACGGAAATACAGCATATCGTAAATAAGACCTTACAGGAAATGCCCGAGCAAAGCCGGAAGATATTCATGTTGAGCCGATACCAGAACCTGGCAAACAAGCAGATTGCCGATAGTCTGGACATATCACTTAAAACCGTAGAGGCACACATCACCAAAGTGCTGCGGATTCTCCGGCTGAGACTGAAAGATTATCTTGTTACCATACTCATAATATTAATATCCTAAAAAATGCTTCTACGGAATAGGGTTACCGCCCACTTTCCGGTTATATATACAAAAGGTAAAAAGAGCACGTTTTAGAAAAGAAATAAATTATTGACAATGAACCAAGAGCTATTATATAAATATTTCAAAGGTATTACTTCCGTTGAAGAAGAAAAGATGATACTCGACTGGATAGACGCCTCGGATGAAAACCGGAACATCTTCCTGAAAGAGCGCATGATATACGACATTTCTTTGTTCTCGGACAAGCAGGGAAACAATGAAAAGAAAACGGTGCGCATCATGCCGATGCTCCGCTGGACGGCCCGTATAGCCGCCGTCACCATTGTCGCCATTGCCGGTTATTTCATCACCTCCGACTTTTTATATAACAAGGAGGTGCAGTTGCAAACAGTCACTGTGCCTGCCGGACAACGGGCCCAAATTACCCTCGCCGATGGAACACGCGTATGGCTGAACTCCAAGTCCACCATGAAATATGCCGCCAACTTCGGACGCAACGAACGAAATGTGGAATTGGACGGAGAGGCCTACTTTGAAGTAGCCAAAAACAAGAATATCCCATTCTATGTACATACAGAAACGAACAAGGTAAAAGTTGTAGGAACGAGTTTCAACGTCTGTGCCTACAGTGGGAGCCATGAGTTCGGAACCACATTGGTGGAAGGTATCGTCGATATCTATCCGGCCAACAGCAGCCAGATAATCACCAGGTTGCAGAAAGACGAGGTATTTCTCAATGAAAACGGAAAATGTAGAAAGGCCGTCCTTCCTTCCTATGAATATCTACGCTGGAAAGAGGGACTATACTGTTTTGACGACGCTCCATTCAGCGGTATCCTCGGTAGACTGGAGAAATACTATAATGTAAAGATAACCGTTGCCAGTCCTCAACTGCTGAACTACGGCAGCTTTACCGGCAAGTTCAGAGAGCAGGACGGCATCGAACATATACTGCGGACCATCTCGAAAGACCATCCTTTCAAGTTCCGCATCAACGAAGAAAAGGATTCAATTGTTATATATGAGTAAGAAAAAAAGATCGGAAAGTACCCCCATACTTTCCGATCCGAAACAGTCAAAAATCGACCTTAATCAATTTATTAACTTAACACAGTGACAAAGATATGAGAAAAATTTTGTTGATGAGGCTTTTTTATCTAAAAAAATTAGATTTTAAGCAATTATTGCAAACCTATGAAAATCACATTATTCCTTCTCCTGCTTGTTATATTTCAGGTGTACAGCGGGAACTGCTACTCTCAGAATGCCAGGGTCAGCATTCAAAATGCCCGGCTGAGAGTAGGGCAAGTTCTCGAGCAAATTGAATCGCAAACAGAATACTTATTTGTATATAACAAACAGAACGTCGATGTACGCCGTACCGTCGACATCAATGCAAGCAACCAAACTGTTTCCGAAGTACTTGACCAAATGTTCAAAGGGACAGACATCAAGTATGTGATGGAAGGCAAAAACATCGTTTTAACCAAAAACAGCAGGAGTGCTGAGGATAAGACAGACACTCTGCAGGAAATGGCTACTGTAAGAGGAAAGGTGACGGACTCCAAAGGCGAACCGATTATCGGTGCCAACATTCTTGAAAAAGGGACCGCCAATGGTGTTATCACCAATACCGAAGGAGAATTTAGTATGAATATCCCTCCTTATGCCACTATTGTCGTATCCTACATCAGTTATGAACCGCAAACCATTGCCCTGAACGGTAGAAATAATCTCCACATCCGGATGGAAGAAAAGAGCCTCGCCCTGGAGCAAGTAGTGGTAACCGCCATGGGTATCCAGAAGAAAATGTCCTCATTGACCTATTCTACCCAACAAATAAGCAGCAGTGAGCTGACCCGTGCCAAAGAGCCGAACATGATTAATACACTGGCAGGAAAGACGGCCGGAGTACAAATCAATAAAACCGCCAATTTAGGAGGTTCTGCCAAAGTCGTCATTCGCGGTGCACGCTCTGCATTTGCCAGCGGCAACAACCAGCCCTTGTACGTAATTGACGGTGTTCCTATGCTGAACAGCTCAACAGAATCCACCTCCACCGTAATCGGCGGTAACTACGATGGATTGAACCGTGATGCCGGTGACGGGATTTCCAACCTGAATCCGGACGACATAGAAAGCATCAACATCCTGAAAGGTTCTTCTGCCGCCGCGCTTTATGGTTCGCAGGCAGCTAATGGCGTCATTCTGATCACCACTAAAAAGGGAAAGGCCGGACTGCAGCGCGTTACATTCTCCTCCAACCTGACCGTAAGTCACGCCATCAGTACCCCCGAATTCCAAAATACATACGGCCGGAACGAAGATGGCGGTACGGCAAGCTGGGGTACAAAAGGCAATGTAACGGACTATGACAACATAGGCGAATTCTTCAGCAATGGCATCACCACTTTCAATTCGCTGGCCATCACTACCGGAAATGAAAAGGTACAAACTTATTTCTCATACGCCAACACCACGGCTAAAGGAATTGTGGACAATAACAAACTACAGAAGAATAACCTGAACCTACACGAAACGGCCAGCCTCTTCAACAACAAGCTGAAACTGGACGGCATTGCAACACTAATGACCCAAACCGTCAAGAACTCCCCTGCTACCGGCGGCTATTATCTGAATCCGCTGGTCAGCTTGTACAGTTTCCCACGTGGCGTAGACATGAGCACTTACAGAGAAAACTTTGAAACGTGGAATGCCGACCGCAATATGATGACACAAAACTGGATTGAAAAGAATGGAGATGGTACCGTCAGTGAATGGGGACAGAATCCCTACTGGCTGAAAAACCGCGTGCTCAGTGGCTACAAGCGTTATCGCGCTGTGGCATCGGCCAGAGCCAATCTGCACATTACGGACTACTTCAACCTGCAGGTACGGGGTAATGTGGATTATATCAGTGATAAATTCGACAATAAGATGTATGCCACTACAGCTCCCAACATCGCCGGCAAATACGAGGACAAGGAAAACGGACGTTACATCTGGTCGGACAGCCAGGAAATCCAAGTCTACGGTGACGCAATGGTCTTGTTCAACAAGGAATTTGATGACTTTTCCCTCAATACGGCACTGGGAGCCAGCATCAACATGAGTAAAGTCAATTCACTGACAATAGACTCAAGGCTTGCTTCCCTCTACAAACCGAATGTATTTACCGTCCCCAATGTAGTGATGGACTCCAAAGCAGCCGTAAATCAGAGCATCGACAGCAAACGCACGCTCCAATCAGTATTTGCCACCATGCAGTGGGGCTGGAAAGGACTACTATACTTGGACATTACCGCACGTAACGACTGGTCATCCACATTAGCCCACACAGACAGCAAGAATACCGGATTCTTCTATCCCTCCATAGGAGCTACCTGGATTCTTAACAAAACCTGCTCCCTGCCCAAATGGATAAGTTTTGCAAAAGTGCGCGCTTCATGGGCGGAAGTCGGTAATGACCTCCCGATAGGAATCACCAATCCGGTAGACATCATCATGGTAGGCGGCAGTATCAATGTAAATACCGTAGAACAGCGCGGTGACCTAAAACCGGAAATCAGCAGCTCCATCGAATTCGGTACAGAATGGCGCTTCTTCCATCACCGCTTCGGGATAGACTTCACTTGGTATCAGACCAATACCAAGAACCAGTTGTTGAGAATGGACAATCCTACGGGCTCCACCTATAAATACCGGTATGTCAATGCCGGAAAAATACGTAACCAGGGTTTTGAGCTGACGGTAGACGCCACTCCGCTACTATACAGAAACTTTTCGTGGAAGAGTCTCATCAACATGTCCGCCAACAAGAACAAAGTAGTGACCCTGCATCCTGACTATCCGGAATTTTCCTACTACGAAGAAGGTTTCAACGCAGGCTATCAGATGCGTGTCAAAGAAGGAGGCAGCCTGGGGGATATTTATGGAAATGCTTTCCGCCGTAACGAGGATGGCAGCATCATGGTTGATGAAACCAGCAAAAGGCCTTTGGGAAATACCGGAAACAAGGATTTGCTTGGGAATGCCAATCCTGACTTCACGATGGGATGGAGCAACACACTTACCTACAAGGACCTGGAGCTCTATTTCCTGATAGATTTCCGCTTTGGCGGCGAAGTCATGTCACTGACACAGTCTGAGTTGGATGCCAACGGCGTGACCAAAGTCACCGAAGATGCCCGCGCCCGAGGATATGTAGAATACCAGGGACAGAAGTTCAACGACCCGAGAGCATTCTACAGCGCAGTAGGCGGCAGAAATGCCATCTCCGAATATTATATGTACGACGCAACCTGCATCAGACTCCGTGAAGTATCACTGAGCTATTCTTTCCCGAAAACGATACTGGAAAACAGTAGATTCATAAAGGGAATCGACGTATCATTGGCAGCGCGCAACTTGTGTTTCTTAAAGAAGGAAGCACCGTTCGACCCCGATGCAGTAATGTCCGTAGGCAACAACAATCAAGGAGTAGACGTGTTTGGCATGCCTACTACCCGGAATATCGGCTTTAACCTAAGATTAACCTTTTAAAATGAATACCTTATGAAAAACAAGTGCATCATATTCCTTTTCTGCCATAGCATATTGCTGCTTGCAGCTTGCACCGGCGGTTTTGAGAACGACAACGAAATCAAGGGAGGTTTCTCGGACGACAAAAAGGAAATAGATTTCCAGAACCTGACTGCTCCATTCGAACCCATACAGTCGGGTATCTACTTCAATATAGGTTCTGTTGGCTTAAATTGGGTATGGCAGATGACACAATCCCTGAACCATGACATGTTCTCCGGCTACTTCATGGACCCTATTCCTAAATTCATGAAATCCAACGCCTGCTACAACCTGAACTCAGGCTGGACCAATGCCGCATGGCAATGTACTTACGGATATGTCTACACGGAGGTGCAGAAGGCAGAAAAGAACTTTTATGGCAATGACAACTTGAAAGGCTACCTCGGCATTACCGAAATTTTGAAAGTGGAACTGATGCACCGCATTGCCGATACATACGGTCCGCTGGTCTACCATCAACTGGGTGAGACACCCCGGGTTTACGGACTGCAAGAAGCCTATACACGCTTCTTTGCAGACCTGGACGAAGGGCAGCAATTGATAAGGGAATACCTGGACGAGGGCGGTGACAACAACAAATTCAAAGAGTATGATATGCTGACCAACGGCAAGACCTTGAAGGAGTGGTTAAAGTTTGCCAACTCACTACGTTTGCGCCTTGCCATGCGCATCTCCAATGTGGATGCAACACTTGCCAAAGACCAAGCAACCAAAGCACTGAATGACAATCAAGGTGTACTGGAAGGTGCAAGGGAAACCATCGCTGTAATGGGCAAGAACTATATCAATCCTTTGTGTGCCGTTGCCGGTTGGGGTGAAGTCTACATGAATGCCTCGATGGAATCCATTATCAACGGTTATGAGGACCCGCGTGGCAAGAAATGGTATAACACCGCCCTTCTCGAAGGTTATCAAAAACAGTTGTTAGGCATTCCCATCGGGTTACCCATGAAAGACGGTGACGCCAACATTTACAGTTTTTGCTCTTCCCTCAACACAAGTACCATCGGCGAAAAGACCGGAGCCGTATTGATGAGTGCGGCAGAAGTCTGGCTGCTCAGGGCCGAAGCAGCCCTCCGTGGCTATACCAAAGAGAATCCCCGCACATGCTATGAATACGGGGTAAGTACTTCATTTACACAGTGGGACTGTGCCGGTGCCTCCGAATATCTGGAAAGCGACAAAACCCCTGCCGATTATAAAGATGTAGTCTCAGGCGGCAAGGTAGGCAAGGACATGAAAGCCTTGATTACCATATCCCCCAAATGGGAAGAAGATGCAGACATAGAGACGAAACTCGAAAAGATTATTACCCAGAAGTGGCTGGCATGCTGGCCCGAAAGTTATGAGGCATGGGCTGAGCAACGCCGTACCGGATACCCCAAACTTTTCAAGGTCCAAAACAACACCGGAAAAGTGATTGATACGGATATCATGATCCGCCGCCTTCCGTTCTCAACGGACGCCGCCACTGCCGACCCGGCACAATACGCCACCCTCACGGAAAAACTGGGTGGCGCAGATAACGGCGCCACCCGCCTTTGGTGGGATACGGGGAAAAACTCTTTCTAGAACAGACTCCACGCAACCGTAAGCCCTGCCATCACAATGGCTACCATGCTCATCAGCTTGATTAGGATATTCAAGCTCGGACCGGATGTGTCCTTGAACGGGTCTCCTACGGTGTCACCCACGACTGTAGCCTTGTGGACTTCACTGCCTTTGCCGCCAAAGTTGCCTTCTTCCACATACTTTTTGGCATTATCCCATGCACCACCGGCATTTGCCATGAAGATGGCAAGCACGAAACCACTGCTCAATCCGCCAATCAGCAGGCCGAGCACACCGGGAACACCGAAAATAAGTCCCGTCGCAATCGGAGCAATGATAGCTATCAGTGACGGAATCACCATCTCGCGTTGCGCCCCTTTCGTCGAGATTGCCACACAACGCTCATAATCAGGCTCCGTTTCTCCCGTAAGGATTCCCTTGATTTCGCGGAACTGGCGGCGCACTTCGTCTACCATATGGGCCGCTGCACGCCCTACCGCATTCATCGTCAATCCACAGAAAAGAAATGCCATCATCGAGCCCAGAAACATACCGGAAAGAACTTTCGGATTCATCAGCGTCACATCGTAGTGATGCATAAAGTCGAAGAAAGTGGCATCTTGAAGAGCCACGGCATCGCCATGAGGAAGCGACAGTTCGGTAGTCCCGAGGCGGGTCAGCCCGATACGGATTTCCTCGACATAAGAGGCCAGCAAAGCCAATCCCGTCAAAGCGGCGGAACCGATGGCAAAGCCTTTGCCCGTAGCGGCTGTAGTATTGCCCAAGGAGTCAAGCGCATCGGTACGCTTACGCACCTCTTCACCCAGACCGGACATTTCCGCATTGCCACCCGCGTTGTCAGCTATCGGTCCGTAAGCATCTGTAGCAAGCGTGATGCCCAATGTAGAAAGCATACCTACTGCGGCAATGCCAATACCATAGAGCCCCAGACCCACATTAGAGAAGTCGAAGCCCGAAGCAAAGAGATAAGAAGCAATGATACCTATCACCACGGCAATCACCGGAATAGCCGTAGAAAGCATTCCCAAGCCTATACCGGAAATTATGACTGTCGCCGGACCGGTCTTTCCGCTTTCACTCAGCTTTTGGGTAGGACGGTAGGATTGGGAAGTATAGTACTCCGTAGACCGCCCGATGATGATACCTACTATCAAACCCACTATCACGGAGCAGGAAATCCACAGCCAGTTGTCCAACTTCAGCAACCACAGGATAAAGAAAGTGGCGACAACTATCAAAATAGAGCTGAGATTAGTACCGAAAGCCAGTGAGTTCAGCAAGTCCTTCATCTTCGCATTCTCTTTGGTACGCACGGAGAAGATACCGATAATGGAAAGCAATATTCCGACGGCTGCAATCAGCATCGGAGCGATTACGGCCTTGAACTGCATCAGCGTATCACCCGAGTGGATAAAAGCCGCAGCACCGAGGGCAGCCGTAGCAAGGATAGAACCGCAATAACTTTCGTACAAATCAGCCCCCATACCTGCCACGTCGCCTACATTGTCGCCTACATTATCCGCAATCGTGGCAGGATTACGCGGGTCGTCTTCGGGAATACCGGCTTCCACCTTTCCCACAAGGTCGGCACCTACATCGGCAGCTTTTGTATAGATACCGCCACCTACGCGTGCAAACAATGCCTGCGTGGAAGCGCCCATACCGAAAGTCAGCATGGTAGTGGTAATGATGCAGAGTTTATGGGTGGGAGTCATTACATCTTCCGAAATTACAGCATTCAGCAACAGATACCAGAAAGATATATCAAGCAAGCCAAGGCCAACCACTACCAGTCCCATCACCGCACCGCTACGGAAAGCCACGCGTAGTCCGGCATTCAGCGATGTGCGTGCCGCATTGGCGGTGCGAGCCGATGCGTAGGTGGCCGTCTTCATACCCAAAAAGCCGGAAAGTCCGGAAAAGAATCCTCCGGTAAGGAAAGCAATCGGCACCCAGGAGTTCTGCACTCCGAAACCGTATGCCATAATGGAGAAAAGGATAACCAGCCCCAGAAATACCCAGCCCACAATCTTGTATTGTTGGCGAAGGTAAGACATAGCACCTTTGCGCACAGCAGCGGCAATCTTAATCATCTGAGGCGTACCCTCACTCTCTTTCATCATCTGACGATGGAAATACCAGGCAAAACAAAGTGCCATAATAGAAGCGGCTGGAACCAGCCAGAATAGGATTTGGTCCATAGCATTTATTCGTATTAAAAGGTTGAACGAAAGCCTAAAAATATTGATTTGAAACGAAATAAGCAAATGAAAAAGAAAAGAAATCCAAGCAAGCATGTATTTATACTGGCGAATAAAACAACAAGCAGTACCCTTTTTTACCTATTTTTTGTATTTAATGAGAAGAACAGAGCACATATAGATATATATTACAACTTTTATAGTACCTTTGCAACAAGTAAACAAGCTAAAAACAAAGGCATTATGAAACCAATCTATTCTAACCTGACATGCAAGATGCTGGCTTTGACATTATGCAGCATTATGCTGGCATTCCTATCCATAGGATGCGAACATGACGTCTACAATCCCGATAATGGAAAAGACGATGAGAAGACTCCCAACTCTTTTGATTTTTCTACGACATCTTCCATCCAAGTAAACGTAAAGTATGATGTCCCCGAAGGCTATAAAGTACTTTTTGAAATCTATCTTGAAGACCCGTTCACGATTGACAAAGATGGCCAGATTATAAAACGCACAGACCTGGAACCGGTCATCAGACGCATGACAGACGGTAACGGTGCATATAGCGGCAAGGAAATCATCAATTCGGACCATGGGGACGAAGCATATATCTATACTTCTTATATAGGGGTCCCCACCCTCTTCAAAACAGTTATTGCAGGAGATGCCATTACTGCCGACATCAAATGGGATTCCACCGATGATAATCCGCAAACACGGGCGGAGGGATGGCAGGCACCCAAAGGATACCATGTATTAGGAACATGGAGCTCCAAAGGATATCCTCATTATTTAGACACAGACAACAAAATCACAATTCCCGGTGATGTATTGACAATCATCAATACGACCTTGAAGGAAGGAGGCACATGCCCTAAGCAATACCGACAAGCCATAGATTTTGAAATCAATGATCCGGAAGGGCGCAATGCGGAAGTATCCATCCGGATAATTGGAGGAACCAGCGGTGCAGCGAGCGCCTTTGGCTATTATTGCTATAGGGCAGACGCATCTTTAAGTGAAATTAAAAAAGCCCCCAAATGCATTGTTTTTCCAAACACTCTGATGGATAATTATTATAATAAAAAGGCTTCCGGACTACAAGGCGGTGAAAGTGTAAAGCTTCATTACATAGACCCCGACGGAGTGGACCAAGGCACCGTATTTCCCAATGGAGTAAAAATCGGATGGTTCCTATTGAATGACAGCTTCTATGGCGGAAACAATAAGCCTTTCTACTCTACTACAAAGCTGAATGGGGACGGCCGTACACATACAGCCGCATTCCGCATCGATGATTTTGTCGTATTGTCCTTTGAAGATTGGACAGACCAAGACTATAATGATATACAATTCAACGTATGGTCCAACCCCATCGAAGCCATCATCAATCCGGATATTCCTGATATCAAACCTGACGGTGGCAACGAGGATAAGAAATACAGTCTGGAATACAAAGGAATCATCGCTTTCGAAGATAATTGGCCCAGAAAGGGTGACTATGACTTGAATGATGTTATTGTAAAATACCAGTCCGTATTGAACTTCAATGATGCCAATCAGGCCCTTTCTACAGAAGACACCTATGAGTTGCTTTGGTCCGGTGCCACTTTCAAAAATGGTTTCGCTTACCAACTGAATACAGAACGCAGCAATATGTCAACTGAAATATTGGAAGCCCCCACAAGTTTCAACGGACAAGGACTGGATACAGACCTTTCCAAAGCTACCGTCAATGTATTTCTAAGTGCGCTCGATGTAACAGAGAGAAATACAAAAACCGCTACATATAAGATAAAGAACACCTTCAAGACTCCACTATCACACGAAACGCTTGGAATTCCCCCTTATAATCCATTCATCATGGTACATGACGAATTGAAAGAATCACGCATCGAAGTGCATTTGGTCAACTATCCTCCTACTGAAAAGGCAGACATGGCTCTATTCCATACCGAAGAGGATTTGTCCTCTGTACCGACAAGCTATTATGTAGCCAATGGCAACTATCCTTTTGCCATTCATCTAAGTGGAGCCACAAACTTCAATACTCCTGAAACCCAGCCGATAGACAAGAGCTTTGAACATTTTATGGATTGGGTCAATTCCAATGGAACAGATTATAAGGATTGGTACAAATAACCGATAAAAGATACTCCTTATAAAGAAAATGGCAACCATTCACAGGGTTGCCATTTCTTATATCTTCCTATGTTGTAATATAGTAGAGCGAACTTATTCCACCGTTACAGCCGTACCGCATGCCGTAACCATCAACATGCTGCCACTGCCTCCTACCGTTTCATAGTCCAAGTCTACACCAATCACGGCATTGGCACCCATAGCACGGGCATGTTCTTGCATCTCGCGCAAGGCTATATCTTTAGCTTCGCGCAGCACTTCTTCATAAGAGCCACTTCGCCCACCCACCACGTCGCGGATGCTGGCAAAGAAATCGCGGAATACATTGGCACCGATAATCGTTTCACCGGAAACGATGCCATAATAGCGGGTGATACGTCCACCCTCAATAGTCGGGGTTGTTGTTACTAACATAATTCATTTTTTTAGTTGTTGACATATTAGACGCAAGGAATGAAAGAAAGGTTGCAAAGCTTTGCTTTGGTCAGAACATCCGGCTGACACGAACTATACCTGCCACCAGCACATCTATCTCCTCCCGGGTATTGTAAAGCCCGAAAGATGCACGCACTGTTCCTTCGATGCCAAGACGCTGCATCAATGGTTGGGCACAGTGATGTCCCGTGCGTACGGCAATGCCAAGACGGTCGAGCAATGTACCCATATCAAAATGATGGATATCACCTACCAGAAACGATATGACACTACCCTTGTCTTCTGCCTCGCCGAAGATACGCATACCGGGAATCTCTTTCAGCCGTTGCATGGCATACTGGGTCAATTCGTGTTCATAGGCGGCAATCTTGTCCATCCCAACCAGCGAAACGTAGTCCAAAGCTTTGGCAAGTCCGGTAGTACCGATATAATCCGGCGTACCGGCTTCAAACTTGAAGGGCAATTCATTGAAGGTAGTCTTTTCAAAAGATACATGCTGAATCATCTCTCCACCGCCCTGATAGGGAGGTATCCTATCCAGCCACCCCTCTTTACCATAAAGCACCCCTACCCCCGTAGGACCATACACCTTGTGCGCGGAGAAAACGAAGAAATCGGCATCCAGATCCTGCACATCTACCGGCATGTGGGGAATGGACTGGGCACCGTCCACAAGCACCGGAACACCCTGCTCATGGGCAAAAGCAATCATCTCCTTGACGGGATTGACCGTACCCAGCACATTGGAAACATGCGCCACACTGACAATCCTGGTACGTTCGGAGAACAACTGCCTATATTCGTCCAATAAGAGTTCGCCCTTGTCATTCATCGGAATCACCTTGATGGTAATTCCACGCTTGGCGGCAAGCAGCTGCCAGGGAACAATGTTGCTATGGTGTTCCATCACAGAAAGAATCACCTCATCCCCCTCCTGCATAAATTCCTCACCAAAGCTGGAGACAAGCAGGTTGATACTCTCCGTCGTACCACGGGTGAAGACAATCTCATTCGTGCTGCGAGCATTGATGAAACGTCTCACCGTCTCACGCGAGGCCTCGTGCAGCTCTGTAGCCTGCTGCGACAGGAAGTGCACTCCGCGATGCACATTGGCATTCACCGAATAATATTCGTCCGTAATGGCATTTACTACCTGGCGAGGTTTCTGCGTAGTCGCGCCGTTGTCCAGATAGACCAACGGCTTGCCATATACCTCACGGGAAAGGATAGGGAAATCAGCTCGAAGCCTCTCCCCCAGCCCCTCTCCCATAGGGAGGGGAGCCAAGATACTACTCTTATTTATATCGTTGTTCATAATGAATCGAAATTATAAGCTATCACTTGCAGATGGCGCACCCCTGGCATTTGTTCAGTTCCCCCCGGAAACGCTTCTCTACCAGCAGATGCAGACGGTCTTTCAAAGCATCCAAACGGATGGTGTCGATAACTTCGTTGACAAAAGCGAACATCAGCAGCAGGCGCGCCTCGCGCACCGGGATACCACGCTGCCGCATATAGAAGAGAGCGCTTTCATCGAGCTGCCCCACCGTAGCGCCGTGACTGCACTTCACGTCATCTGCATAAATCTCCAGCTGAGGCTGGGTGTACATATGTGCATCTCGGGTGGCACAAAGATTGCGGTTGGTCTGTTGCGAACTGGTGTGCTGTGCGTCAGGGCGCACTAAAACCAGACCGGCAAAGGCACCTACAGCCTGCTCGTCAAGGACATACTTATAAAGCTCATTGCTGGTACAGTTGGGCACGGCATGGTCGATTGTCGTATGATTGTCCACATGCTGATTCTTGTCTGCAATGGCCATACCGCACAGATTCAGCTCCGCATGTTCACCGGCAAGCGTCACACAGGTTGTATTCCGTGTAGTTCCGTTGTGCAAGGTCATACCATTCAGCAATACATTACTATTGGCTTCCTGCCTTACATACATATTGCTGATACGTACCGTACTGGTGTGTGTCTCTTCGAGTTCATAAAAATCGAAAATGGCATTCTCACCGGCAAAGATTTCTATCACCTGCGTTGCCAGGAAGTTCACGCCGTCCATCGCATGGTCACACACCAACAAGCGGGCTTGTGCACCCTCCTCCAGAATAATCAGCACACGGCGGTTCACCATAAAATTGACGTCACCACGCAGGATATTCACCAGCTGAATAGGTTTCTCTACCACCACGTTCTTAGGAACATAAAACAGAACGCCGTCTTGTGCAAAAGCGGTGTTGAACGCCGTCACCCCATCCTCTGCCGTATCAGCCAACTTGCCATAATATTTCTTCACCAAATCGGGATGTTTCTCGGCCACCTCCTTCAGGCTGCCGAAGATAACCCCTTCAGGCAGATGGGACTTAGGCAAAGCCCTGCCATAAAAAGCATCGTTCACCACAAAATAAAGAGCAGTGCTCATATTGGGAACATCGCACTTGAACACTTCATAAGGATTCACCGGAATTTCCAACCGGTTCAAGTTCAAGCCATAATCCGGCTCAAAGAACTTGCTGATATCCGTATATTTGTATTTCTCCTCCTTACGGGTGGGAAAGCCCAAGCGCTCAAAGTCAGCAAAAGCAGCGGCACGCGGCGCATTCAGCACCTCGGCACTATGCCGGCATATCATCGCCTCCGTTTGGGAGAAAAGGTCTATGTATTGTTGCTCTACACTCATGTTTTCAGATTATGAGTTTATAATTCACCTGCTTCTTTCCTTATCCAATCGAAGCCACGTGTTTCAATCTCCTTCGCCAATTCCGGTCCACCGGTCTTTACGATACGTCCACCCAGCAGTACATGTACCGTATCGGGTTTGATATAGTCCAACAACCGCTGGTAGTGGGTAATGACCATAGCACTGGTTTCCGCAGTCTTGAGTTTGTTGAAACCGTCGGCCACAATACGCAAAGCATCCACATCCAATCCGGAATCCGTCTCGTCCAAAATAGCAAAAGTCGGTTCCAACATCGCCATCTGGAATATCTCGTTACGCTTCTTTTCACCGCCGCTGAAACCTTCGTTCACGCTACGGTTGGCCAGCTTGTTGTCCAACTCCACAATGGCACGCTTCTCGCGCATCAGCTTCAGGAACTCACTGGCCGACAAAGCAGGCAGATGGCGGTACTTGCGTTGCTCATTCACAGCCGCACGCATGAAGTTCACCATCGACACGCCCGGAATCTCTACCGGAGCCTGGAAAGAAAGAAAGATTCCTTCATGTGCACGGTCCTCAGGACTCATGGCAAGCAAGTCCTTGCCATTAAAGGTAATTGAGCCGCGCGTCACTTCGTAAGCAGGATGGCCAACCAACACATTACTCAACGTACTTTTACCAGCACCGTTCTGTCCCATCAGTGCATGTACTTCTCCATCACGTATGGTCAAGTTGATGCCTTTCAATATTTCTTTGCCATTGATGCTGGCATGCAGGTCTTTTATCTCTAACATCTTTATATTTACTATTTGACTATTTACAATTTACTATTTATAAATCACCCCACGCTTCCTTCCAGCGAAATGGCAAGCAATTTCTGCGCTTCTACGGCAAACTCCATCGGAAGTTTATTCAAAACCTCTTTGGCATAACCGTTCACAATCAGCCCCACGGCATCTTCCGTAGAAATACCGCGCTGATTGCAGTAGAATATCTGGTCCTCACTGATTTTGCTGGTAGTGGCCTCATGCTCCACGATGGCCGTTTCATTGTGAATATCCATGTAGGGGAAAGTATGCGCGCCGCATTTGTCACCAAGTAGCAAGGAGTCGCACTGGCTGTAATTACGAGCATTGTCCGCTTTCTGTGCCACGCGCACCAAGCCGCGGTAAGAGTTTTCGCTCTTTCCGGCAGAAATGCCTTTGCTCACAATGGTGCTCCGGGTATTCTTGCCCAGATGAATCATCTTTGTTCCCGTGTCTGCCTGCTGATGGTTATTGGTTACTGCCACACTATAGAACTCCGCTGTCGAATTGTCGCCGGAAAGGATGCAAGACGGATACTTCCAGGTAATGGCCGAACCTGTTTCCACTTGTGTCCAAGACAGTTTACTGTCCACCCCTTTACAATGGCCACGCTTCGTCACAAAGTTATAGACACCACCCCGGCCCTCGGCATCACCGGGATACCAGTTCTGCACGGTGCTGTATTTCACTTCTGCACGGTCGTGCACTACAATTTCCACAATGGCCGCGTGCAACTGGTTCTCGTCACGCATCGGAGCCGTACACCCTTCCAGATAAGAAACGTACGAATCATCATCCGCCACAATCAAGGTTCTTTCGAACTGCCCCGTATTGCGGGCATTGATGCGGAAATAGGTGGACAACTCCATCGGACAGCGTACCCCCTTCGGGATATAGACAAAAGAACCGTCGGAGAACACCGCCGAGTTCAGTGCCGCAAAGAAGTTGTCACGATAAGGCACCACCGAACCGAGATATTTCTGTACCAAGTCGGGATGCTCGTGTACAGCCTCGCTGAACGAGCAGAAGATGATTCCTTTCTCCATCAGTGTCTCCTTGAAGGTAGTCTTTACAGACACCGAGTCCATAACGGCATCCACAGCCATACCGCTTAACGCCATCTGTTCTTCCAGCGGAATGCCCAGCTTATTGAAAGTCTTTATCAACTCAGGGTCTACCTCATCCATGCTTTTCGGTCCTTCCTTCTTCTTCGTAGGGTCGGCATAGTAGGATATGGCCTGATAATCTATTTCGGGAATGCGGAGATGTGCCCATGTAGGCATCTCCAATGTCAGCCAGTGGCGATATGCCTTCAGGCGGAACTCCAGCAACCATTCCGGTTCTCCCTTCTTCTCAGAGATAAGCCGCACTACATCTTCATTCAGCCCGCGCTCAATGATGTCTGTATGCACGTCGGTCGTGAAACCGTACTTATACTTCTCCTGAGTGAGTTCCTTTACATATTTATTGGGTTCTTCTTGTTGCATCACTTCTATAATTACAAATTATGAATTACAAAATCACGGTTCACGGTATCAGTCAAAGTCTCCGTTTACAATCTGCTCCGTAACCGCCTTTGCTGCGGGAAAGAATATCCCGGCAAACTCTTCCATAGGATAATATAACACTGATTCTTTCTTTTTTGTTTTGCTAATCAGCGTATTGTCTCCGTCTATAAATTCGATGACACCAATCAGCAGGCTCGTCAGCAGGAGGTACTTCAAAGCCCCTAGACCAGCCCCCAACCAATGATTGAGCCAGCCCAGCGAGACGGCCTCCATTGCCCGGGTCAGCAGAGAAGCCACCAGGGAGAAGAGCAAAGGAACAGCCAGCCAGATGAAGACAAATGCCAGTACTTGCGCCACTGTCATAGAGTCTGTCAACATGGGGCACAGCTTCACTGCCAACGAGGCATACAAAGCCTTTGCCGCCAGCAGACCGACAATCAGCCCCAGCAGAGAGGCCAATTGCTTCACAAAACCTTTCATGAAGCCGATGATTGCGCCCAAGCCGAAAGCAGCCAATATGATGATATCTATAATTGCCATAAAATTAATGTACCAATGTGACAATATGCTAATGTGCCAATATGCTAATGGGTCAATGAGCAAATAACTAATATGCAAAATGTGCCAATTGCCCTGCGGCATTTTCTGTACGCGCAGCCAATTGGCACATTAGCATATTTGCACATTATTCAATTATAATGTTTGCTTCACTTCTATTTCTTCGTAAGATTCGATAATATCGCCCACCTTGATGTCGTTGCAGTTTGTCAGGCTGATACCGCACTCGAAGTTGGTACCTACCTCCTTCACGTCGTCCTTGAAGCGCTTCAGGGCATTGATGGCACCCGTAAAGATTACGATACCGTCGCGTATCAAACGGGCCTTGTCGCTGCGTTTCACCTTTCCGGTCTTGACCATGGCACCTGCCACCAGTCCCACCTTCGTGATGTTGAACACTTCGCGCACCTCGATGGTTGCCGTTATCTGCTCCTTCAATGTCGGTGCCAGCATACCTTCCATGGCAGCCTTCACCTCTTCGATGGCATCGTAGATGACGGAGTACTTGCGGATATCCACACCCTCCTGCTCTGCCATCTTGGCGGCAGCACCCGAAGGACGTACCTGGAAACCGACGATAATCGCATCCGAAGCGGCAGCCAGCGAGACATCCGATTCGGAAATCTGACCGACACCCTTGTGGATTACGTTTACCTGCACCTGCTCCGTAGACAGCTTGATTAAAGAGTCGCTCAACGCTTCCACAGAACCGTCCACGTCACCCTTCACAATCACGTTCAGCTCATGGAAGTCACCCAGCGCCAGACGGCGGCCCACTTCGTCGAGCGTCAGCATCTTCTGCGTACGCAAACCTTGTTCACGCTGCAACTGTTCGCGTTTGTTGGCAATCTCGCGTGCTTCCTGCTCCGTTTCGATTACGTGGAACGTGTCGCCAGCAGCAGGTGCACCGTTCAAGCCCAATATCAGGGCAGGTGTAGAAGGACCAGCCTCCTGCATGCGTTGGTTACGCTCATTGAACATAGCCTTCACCTTACCGTAGCTGGTACCCGCCAGCACGATGTCGCCCATTTTCAAGGTACCGTTGGAAACGAGTACCGTAGCCACATAGCCACGACCCTTATCCAATGAGGACTCGATAATGGAACCGGTAGCACGGCGGTTCGGGTTTGCTTTCAACTCCAGCATTTCTGCTTCGAGCAGCACTTTCTCCATCAACTCGGGTACACCGATACCCTTTTTGGCAGAGATATCTTGCGACTGATACTTACCGCCCCACTCTTCCACCAAGAAGTTCATGGCAGCCAGCTCTTCCTTAATCTTGTCGGGGTTGGCAGTCGGTTTATCAATCTTATTGATTGCAAATACAATAGGAACACCCGCAGCCATGGCATGGTTGATGGCTTCCTTTGTCTGCGGCATCACGTTGTCGTCAGCAGCCACAATGATGATGGCAATATCCGTAGCTTTGGCACCACGGGCACGCATGGCGGTAAACGCCTCGTGGCCCGGAGTATCGAGGAATGTAATCTTACGTCCGTCGTCCAGCGACACGTGGTAGGCACCGATATGCTGTGTGATACCACCCGCTTCACCGGCAATCACATTCGCCTTACGGATATAGTCGAGCAATGAAGTCTTACCGTGGTCTACGTGACCCATCACCGTTACAATCGGAGCGCGAGGTTCCAAATCTTCCTCATCATCCTCTTCCTCTACGATGGCCTGCGCCACTTCTGCGCTTACATATTCTGTCTTGAAGCCGAATTCTTCAGCCACCAAGTTGATGGTCTCGGCATCCAGACGCTGGTTGATGGATACCATCATACCAATGCTCATACAAGTGGCGATGACCTGAGTAACAGAAATATCCATCATGCTTGCCAACTCGTTGGCCGTCACGAATTCCGTAATCTTCAGTACCTTGCTTTCTGCCATTTCCATGTCTTCCAATTCCTGCATACGGCTGGAAGCCATGTCACGTTTCTCCTTACGATACTTGGCACCTTTGTTCTTTCCTTTGGAAGTGAGGCGTGCCAAAGTTTCCTTTACCTGCTTTGCTACATCTTCCTCGCTAACCTCCTGCTTGATGACCGGCTTCTTGAAGCGGTCCTTATTGCGGTTGCGGTTATTATTGGCATTGTTTCCACCAGGCTGGTTTCCACCTTGCGGGCGGGCCCCCTGACCTTGCTGGGCACCTGCGTGTCCACGATCGTTGCCACCACGCTGGAAGTTGGAAGCATTGTTGATGTCCACTTTCTCCTTATTGATACGGACACGTTTCTTCTTGCCGTTGGCATCGCCGGCAGCGGTATCCTTCAACTTGCTGTCATCACGGCGGATTTCCTTGATGATAGCTTCCTTCATCTGCTTCTTCTGATCCTGGCGAATCTTTTCCTTCTCTTCACGCTCCTTGCGTTTCTCCTCTTTCGATTTCTTCTTCGGGCGTGTGGATTGGTTCAGAGCCGCCAGGTCTATCTGTCCGATGACATTAATCTTCGAAACAAACTCAGGCTGATGTATCTTGAAGATTTCTTCTCCTTCTTCTTTCCCCTCTTTTTCAACCGGTGCTTCTTCAGCCACCGGTACGGGAGCAGGCGCTTCTATCATTTCTTCCTTTTTAGATTCTTGTTGAGCCTCTAGAACCGGAGCAGGCTCTTCCTTGACAACGGGTTGTGGCTGCGGTTCCGAAACGGGCTGCGGCTCGGACTCAGATGCCGGCTGTACCTCCGGTTGCGGCTGTGGTTCCGGTTGGGGAGCAGGAGCAGGTTCCGGTTTCGGCGTTTCTACAACTGCCGGTTCCTCCACCTTCTTCTCCTCTACCGCTTTTTCCGCTTCTTTCTCTTTTTCCTGAGCAGGAGCAGGTCTACGGTTCAGTTTGTCCAAATCAATCTTGCCTACCGGCTTGAACTTCGGACGTGCGTCTTCCGGAACAACCGTCTTAATCTCCTCGGGCTTCGCTTTCTCCTGCGTTTCCCTATAGCCGTCAATAGACACGGACGCCTTGTTGCGGTCCTTGCTCTGACGTTCCTGGCTGAAACGCTCCGACTTTATCTTAAGGTCCTTATCTGTACTAAACTCCTTTTTGAGCAGTTCGAACTGTTCATCCGTAATTTTTGTGTTCGGATTTGCCTCAACGGTAAATCCCTTCTTTTGCAGGAACTCGACAGCCGTCGTAATCCCTACATTTAAATCTCTTGTTACTTTGTTTAACCTTATCGTCATCAATTTTTTCTATTTACGATTTAACCATTTACGATTTACGATTGATAATACTCGGAGCGGAACGACTTACATTTACAATCAAACTCTAATCGTAAATCGTAAATCGTAAAATCGTAAATCATTCATTCTCCTCTTCAAACTCCTGTTTCAAAATGCGCAATACCTCGTCCACCGTCTCTTCTTCGAGGTCCGTCTTCTCAATCAACATCTCACGGGGAGCGTTCAACACAGCCTTAGCCGTATCGATACCGATAGCCTTGATGGCATCGATAACCCAACCGTCTATTTCATCACGGAATTCGTCCAAGTAGATGTCTTCATCCTCTATGGCCTCATCCAACTCACGGAACACGTCGATGGTGTACTCAGTCAACATACTGGCAAGCTTGATATTCAAACCGCCTTTACCGATAGCCAGCGACACCTCTTCGGGTTTCAAGAACACTTCAGCCTTGCGTTCTTCCTCGTTCAAGCGGATGGAAGAAATCTTGGCAGGGCTCAAGGCACGCTGTATAAACAACTGGATATTGGACGTATAGTTGATAACGTCGATATTCTCGTTGCGAAGCTCGCGGACAATACCATGAATACGGCTACCCTTCACACCCACGCAAGCACCTACCGGATCGATACGGTCATCGTAGCTCTCAACGGCAATCTTGGCACGCTCGCCGGGGATGCGGGCAATCTTCTTGATGGTAATCAGTCCGTCATTGATTTCGGGTACTTCCATTTCGAACAGACGTTGCAGGAAGACGGGCGACGTACGGCTTAGGATAATCTTCGGATTATTATTCTTGTTGTCCACACGTGCCACTACGGCGCGGGCGGTCTCGCCCTTGCGGTAGAAGTCACTCGGTATCTGTTCGGTCTTGGGCAGCAACAGTTCGTTGCCTTCATCATCGAGCAGCAGCATCTCTTTCTTCCAAATCTGGTAGACTTCCGCATTGATGATGGTACCCACTTTATCAATGTATTTGTTGTAAATACTATCTTTCTCCAGTTCCAATATCTTGGAGGCCAGTGTCTGGCGCAAGTTCAAGATGGCACGGCGACCGAAGTTCGCGAAGATAACTTCATCCGTCACTTCCTCGCCCACTTCATAAGAAGCATCAATCTTTTGTGCTTCGGACAATGCAATCTGCAGGTTCGGGTTTTCCAAATCCTCGTCTGCCACTACCTCACGGTTACGCCATATTTCGAAGTCACCCTTGTCCGGGTTTACAATTACGTCGTAATTCTCATCGGTACCGAACATTTTCGCAATCACACTACGGAACGACTCCTCGAGTACGCTTACCATCGTGGTTCTGTCGATATTCTTCAGTTCCTTAAATTCCGAAAATGTATCTATCAAGCTGACAGTTTCTACTTTTTTGGCCATAGTCTTATTTAAAACTGATTAAGTATTTAGTGTATTTTATCTCTTCATACGTAAAGGTCAAGTCCTCGTCCACCAGCTTGGGACGCTTGGCACCTTCCTCTTTCACTTTCTTCTGAATGGTCACGACGAAATGCTGTTCGTCGGCTTCCTTCAACACGCCGCTGAGCTTGCGGCCGTCCTTTGCCAGCACTTCCACTTCCTTGCCGATGTGGTTAATGTACTGCTGCAGTACCTTGAAGGGCTGTCCGATGCCGGCCGAACCGACTTCCAACTCATAATCCTCATCCTCACGGTTCAACTTGGACTCGATGTAGCGGCTCAGCTCTACGCAGTCCTCAATCCAAACACCTTCTTTGTGGTCTATTTCCACCAAAATCTTGTCATCCGGGCTGATTGTCACCTCCACAAGGAAGTAGTCCTTTCCTGCCAGCCACTCGTCAACAATCTGACAAACAGTTTTCTTTTCTATCATAGATTAACCATTAGGAACAAAAAAGAGGAGCTTAATCGCCCCTCCACCTTTCATCCATTTTCGGTTGCAAAGATATAAATAATCTGTTCGACTACAAAATATTAGAGAAAAAAAGATTGATTTAACGGTTCAAACGGGAATTATATTACAGACAAGCCCTTTCAACACTTCAAGATAAGGGGTAAAACATATAATCTTATGAGACAGAAGCTTATACTTTATGAAATGAATTATCACGTTCCATACTACATGAGATGCACATGTCAAGCACAACGAGATGCGCATCTCAAACAACATGAGATGTACATCTCATGCATACAATCTCTATTGTTTCAAGAAAAGAAGTAAGGAGGTACAAGCGGAAAGAAGATACTGTTGAAAGACAACGCGGAAAAATAAAAGGCCGATAGCTTGTTTCATGCTATCGGCCCTTTTACTATGGTTCTAAAGGTCTAAAAGACCTTGTCGTATCACTTATTCGGAGTCTCCCACTTCTTGGTATCCGTACAAACCACGTTCACTGTCTGGTCACCCGTCTGGATGCGGAAGTCACCTTTCTCCAGAATCCACTTGCCGTCATAGCCTACAAAAGCAAGGTCGGAGCCTTTCAGTTTCAGTGTCACGGTCTTTGTCTCGCCCGGTTTCAGTTCCACCTTTTCGAAAGCGCGAAGACGGCGGGTATCGGGAGTAAGGGAGGCAACGAGGTCGCTGCTGAAGAGCAGCACGCTTTCCTTACCAATGCGGTTGCCGGTATTCTTCACATCAACGGTGAAAGTAAGCACATCATCAGCGGTAAAGTCCGACTTATCCACCTTGAGGTTGCTGTATGCAAAAGTGGTATAGCTCAATCCATAACCGAACGCCCACTGTACGGACACTTGCGCATCGTAGTTATAAGCACCTTCCATCTGCTTGCCGATGTGTTCGCACGGTTTGTAGTCGTACGTAATCAGAGAGTTGATTTCTTTCGGATAAGTGAAAGGCATCTTTCCGCTGAAGTTGGCGTCACCGGCAATGAGGTTTGCCAACGCATCACCGCCGTAGTTGCCCGGAAGCATAGTATTGACAACCGCTTTAGCCAGTGGCTCGATGTCGGCAATCAGACGGGGACGGCCTTCGTTCAACACCAGAATGATGGGCTTCCCGGTCTTGGCAAGAGCCTTCACCAAATCGAGCTGGTTCTGGGAGAGGAAGAGGTTCGTCAGGTTACCCGGAGTCTCGCAGTAAGAGTTCTCACCGATGCAGGCAACGATGTAGTCGGCACCGGCAGCGGCAGCTACAGCTTTCTCTATCTCCGGAGTGTTTTCTTCCCACCAGTTGCCACCTTGCTTATAAGTGACACCGGCTTCGTAAATGATATTGTCCGCACCGAATTTATTGGTGAAGGCTTCAAGAATCGTATTGTATTGGCCTGCATGCTCATCGGCCTTGTCACCCTGCCAAGAGTAGGACCAGCCGCCGTTGAGGCAACGCATGGAGTTGGCATTCGGACCGGTAACCAGCAACTTCTTGCCTTTTGCCAGCGGCAATATACCGTCTGTATTCTTCAGGAGTACCAAAGATTCCTCGGCAGCCTGGAGGGCGGCGGCGGCATGTTCTGCACCACCGAACAAGGGGAAGTCTTTCAAATCATAATAGGGCTTTTCAAATAGGTTGAGACGGTACTTCAAACGCAGCACACGACGTACAGCATCGTCTATACGGCTCATGGGAACTTCACCTTCTTCCACCAGCTCCTTCAAGAGTGTACAGAACTTCCAGTCGTACGGGTCCATAGACATGTCGATACCGGCATTGATGGCGAGCTTGATGGCTTCCTTCTTGTCCTTGGCAATGTGGTCGCGGCTATAAAGGTTGTTGATGTCCGCCCAGTCAGTCACAATCATACCGTCCCAGTTGAGGTCTTCTTTCAGCCACTTGGTCAGCAGCTCATAGTTGGCATGGAAAGGCAGACCGTTGTTCATGGCGGAGTTCACCATCACGGAGAGGGCACCTGCTTTCACCATTTCCAGATAAGGAGCGAAATGCTTCTCACGCATATCCTGCTCGGTGATGGAAGACGGCGTACGGTCCTTACCGGAAACGGGAACACCATAACCCATATAGTGCTTCATACAAGCGGCAACGTTGTTCTCGCCAATCAGGTTGGGGTTCTCGCCCTGGAAACCGATAACTGCTTCACGTCCCATTTCGGCATTGACGTAGGCGTCTTCACCATAGTTTTCCCACATACGCGGCCAGCGCGGGTCACGTCCGAGGTCGGTCACCGGGGCATACGTCCAGGGAATGCTTCCCGCCTTTGTTTCATAAGCGGAGATGCGTGCACCTTCACGTGTCAGTTCACGGTTGAAGGTAGCTCCCATATTGACGCCTTGCGGGAAGAAAGTACCACCCAGCGTATAGGTAGTTCCGTGTATCTGGTCTACACCGTACACACAAGGAATACCCATCACCTCCATGGATTTCTCCTGAATGCGTTTGATGATTTCCTGCCACTTCTCCACGCTCTGTGCCACACCGTTGGGCACGTTCAAGATGGAGCCTACTTTGTATTTTCCGATGACAGAGTCGAGCATCGCCTCGTCCAACTGGAAGCCCTTGGCATTCTCAATGCCTTGGATACGCATATAGAGCTTCATCATCACATCCTGCGAAGGCATCTCCTTGCCCAGCTTGAATTCCTTTTCAAGCTTGTATCTCTTGATGATTTTTTGCAGGTCCTTCACCGTGATGTTCTTCGGGTCGAGGCCGGCAAAGGGATTGGCGCGTTTCTGCAGGAGGTCGATAGTGAGTTCGCACATCTGACCGACTTTCTCGTCAAGCGTCATCTTCTTCAGCAAAGTCTCAATCTGCTGTTCTATTTTCTCGTCTCTTGGAATGGCAGGCGCAATAGTGGTCTGCGCCGTAGCAGTAAGTACTAACCCTGATAGGGCTAAAGATAAGATTAACTTTTTACTCATGGTTGTGATATTGGTTTATAATAGTTGCACTATCTGTTTATACGAGGCACAAAGATAAGAACATCCTGCCATACCAAAGGGTACAACAGGATGTTTTTTAGGGTATGATTTGTTATCTTTTCAGACAATCCTACTCTCATCTCTTCAAGAGGCTCATCGGTTCCTGAAGTTTCAAGATGTTGTTCGTCTTCTGCGTTGCGGCAGCTACTTCAGCCTCCAGCGTAGCCTTGATGTCGCGTGAGGAAGCCCCGACGAGGAACTTGTAGTTTCCGGGAGTTACCACCCATGCCGATGCAGCCTCATCGTAGGAAGCCATGTCGGCAGCATTCACTTTCAGCGTCACCACAACCGCTTCGCCCGGTTTCAGTTCCTTAGTCTTGGCAAAGGCCTTCAGTTCCTTTTCGGGTTTGTTGGCAGCAGCATCAGGAGCGGATACATAAAGCTGAACCACTTCCTTACCTGCTACCTTACCGGTGTTCTTCACCTCTACAGATACGGTATAGACGCCGTTGTCTGCCTTGACAGCAGCCTTGTCATAAGCAAAAGTGGTATAGGAAAGACCGTAACCGAAAGGATAGGAAACCTGCTTGCCGAAGGTGTCGAAGTAACGGTAACCCACGTAGATATCCTCTTCGTAATTGGTATAGTCCACGTTCTTCACGTCGTTCTTCTTCCCACCTTTGTTCATAAGGTCGGTGCTTACACGCATGTCTATCGGGAAGTTGTCGGAAGAAGCGGCATCTTCAAACTTCACCGGGAAAGTCATTGTCAGCTTGCCCGAAGGAGAAGCCTTGCCACTCAGCACGTCAGCCACACTGTTTCCTCCCTCCTGGCCTGCCTGCCATGCACAAAGGATGGCATCGGGAACAGACTTCCAAGAAGCAGTTTCAATCACACCACCGATATTAAGTACCACCACTACCTTCTTTCCGGCAGCGCGGAAAGCATCGGACACTGCTTTCAACATGTTCTGTTCCTCTTTGGTGAGGTTGAAGTCGGCTACCATACGGTCAAGGAACTCACCGGAGGTACGTCCCAGCGTCACCAGTGCCACATCGGCCTTGGCAGCCTGCTCGCGGATGACTTGTGCGGAAACAGCCATCTCAGCCGGACGGGTATCGGGCATGAACCACTCTTTCTTATCTTTGGACAGACGTTCTTTCTCGGTTTTCAAGTAAGCTTCATAGCTATTCTTCAGCGCTTCATCCACCACATAGCCGGCATTCTTCAAGCCGTCCAATAGCGAAACGGTATAAGCGCGGTTCACGTTGCCCGAACCTGTACCGCCTGCAATGAAATCGTAGGAAGTGCAACCGAAGAGTGCCACGTTCTTCACGTCGGCAGCCAGCGGCAGAGCACCGTTATCGTTCTTCAGCAATACCATGCCTTCCGTTGCCGACTGGCGGGTTACGGCAGCATGCGCCTTCAAATCAGGCTTGTTGGAGTATTTATATCCCTTGAAGTGGGGAGTCTGGAGAATCATCTCCAGAATACGCTTCACATTCTGATTGAGGATGGCTTCATCTAACGCTCCGTCCTGCACACCCTTCACGATGGCTTCGTACTGCTTGGGCAGACCGGGCTGCAACATGTCGTTGCCTGCCACCATCTGTGCCACGGCATCCTTGCCGCCAAACCAGTCGGTCATCACCATGCCCTTGAAGCCCCATTCGTCGCGCAACATGGTTGTCTGCAACTCCTTGTTTTCCGAAGTGTAGACACCGTTCAGGTAGTTGTATGAGGACATCACGGTCCAAGGAGCGGATTCCTTCACGGCAATCTCGAACCCTTTCAAGTAGATTTCGCGCAAGGCGCGTGGAGATACATGCGCATCCGTAGCCATACGGTTGGTTTCCTGGTTGTTCACAGCAAAGTGCTTGATACTGGTACCCACACCGTTGCTCTGCACACCACGTACGTAGGCGGCGGCAATCTTACCCGACACCAACGGGTCTTCGGAATAATACTCGAAGTTACGTCCGCAAAGCGGGTTACGGTGAATGTTCAGCGCCGGAGCCAACAGCACGTCCGCACCGTATTCCAGCACTTCGTTACCGATGGACTGACCTACACTTTCCACCAGTTCCTGGTCCCAGGTAGAGGCGAGCAAAGTTCCGATAGGGAAATGAGTACAATAGTACGTAGCCGAATCCCCCTCACGCTTGGGGTCGATACGCAGTCCGGCGGGACCATCAGCCAGCACCACAGCGGGAATACCGAGGCGTTCAATCGGGTATGTGGTTCCTGCCGCACCCGGCACCAGATTTCTCGTTGCACCGATTACGGCACTGTCACCCGAGAAGCCTGCCATACCGGTACCCACTACCAGATGCGCCTTTTCTTCCAAGGTCATGGCGCCAATCACCTCATCCAGAGAGGACTTTCCAAGCTGCGGCACACCCGGTCCGCAAGCTGACAAAACAGCCATTGCTGCTGCCATGGATATGATATTCTTCTTCATAATCTTATTTAAATATCTTCGGTGCGAATTCTGTCAGGTAAATACGCCAGTTCTTCCAGATATGACCTTCTCCGGTTTCATAATATTCATATTTGTAACCCTTCTCGTCCAACATCTTGCGGTAGTCGTTATTGGCCTGGAACAAGAAGTCTTTATTACCGATAGCGATGTAATAGAGTGACGGTTTCTTGGCAAACTGGGTTTTCAGTTTGGCTTCGAGGTTGTCGTAAATCGGAGACTTCACATCCTTGTTGGGCATGATGGCAGCGGAGAACAGCCCTACATAGTCGAACATATCCGGATATTGCTTGGAGATGTGCATGGAGTGGTAACCACCCATAGAGAGACCGGCAATGGCACGCCCCTTCTTGTTGGCCTGTGTGCGGTAAGTCTTGTCGATGAATTTCACCACGTCGGGGAAAGCGGTCTCGAAAGAGCCTTCCATCGTCTTGGGCAGATTCATGTTGGGAGCGGCAAAGCCCAGTGAAGATTCACCCGGAGCTGCTTCCAATGCGGCGTTGCCGTTGGTCATTACTACAATCATCGGCTTGGCCTTGCCTTGGGCGATGAGGTTATCCAGAATCTGTGCCGTACGTCCCAGTTCGCTCCATGCGTTCTCGTCGCCACCCATGCCGTGTAGCAGGTAGAAGACGGGGTAGCGCTTGCCGCTTGTCTCATATCCGGCAGGCGTATAGACAGTCAGGCGGCGGTCCATACCCAGCGTGGGGCTGTTGTACCATACCTTAGATACCGTTCCGTGGGGAACCTTATTCACCTTGTAGAGGTCGATGCGCTCGTCACCGCCGATGATGAACACGTTCGTCACGCTTGCCACGTCGCGAATCATATAGACGTTGGCAGGGTCGTTAATCTTCAGTCCGTCTACCAGGAAAGTGTAGCTGTAGAGTTCTGGTTTCAGCGGTTCGGGAGTAGTGAATTCCCACACACCGTCCTTGTTCTCTTTCAAATCTGCCACACCCGGACCATCAAACTCACCAAAAGGAGTCTTGATTTTCTGCGTAGGCAGGAAGTCGCCGGTTACTTGCACCTTTACGGCTTTCGGCGCTTTCAGGCGGAAAGTTACCGTATTGTTGTCGTGTATCTCAGGTGATACCACGGGGGCACCGCCCCAGAGAGCTTGTTGCGCGAAAGTCATCGCACACATCAGCAACAGAGCTGATAAAATAGAAATTCTTTTCATAATGAGTTTGTTATTTTGTTATTAAACAGATAGTCTATAATCCTGCACTTCGGATTGGCGAAGTGCAGGGTGAATCAATCGGCACGAAGTCACTTGAACAACTTCGGCGCGAACTCCGTCAGATAGATGCGCCAGTTCCTCCAGATATGTCCCTCGCCCGTTTCCAGATACTCGTACTTGCAACCGTTGTCATCGAGCAGTTTGCGGAAGTCCGTCACGCTCTTGAAGACAAAGTCACGGTTGCCGCAAGCGATGAAATAGAGTGCCGGTTTCTTGGCAAACTGCGTCTTCAGTTTACCCTCGAAGTCGGTATAGACCGGACAAGTGGACTTATCGTTCCTGGAAGCAGTGCCCGAGAACAGGCCCACATAATCGAACATATCCGGATAGTACTTCGAGATGCTGCAAGAGTGGAAGCCACCCATCGAGAGGCCTGCAATGGCACGGTGCTTCTTGTCCGGCAATGTGCGGAAGTTCTTCTCCACGAATTTCACGATTTCCGGGAAAGAAAGTTCGAAGCCTCCTTCCGGAGCGGAAGCACGTTCCTTCGGACTCATGGAAGGGACAGTGAAACCTTTGGGCGATTCACCGGGAGCGGCATCCTGCCAGGCATTGCCGTTGGTCATCACTACAATCATCGGTTCTGCCTTGCCCTGCGCTATCAGGTTATCCAGGATTTGTGAAGTACGGCCCAAGGCAATCCATGCCTCTTCGTCACCTCCGGCGCCGTGCAGCAGGTAGAAGACGGGATAACGCTTCTTGCCGTTCTCGTAGCCGGCGGGTGTATAAACCGTCAGGCGGCGGTCCATACCCAGCGTGGGACTATTGTACCACATACGTCTCACTGTTCCGTGAGGCACTTTGTTCACCTTGTAGAGGTCGGCACGGTCACCGCCGATGATGAACACATTCGTCACAGTTGCCACATCACGAATCATATAGACGTTGCCGGGATCCATTATTTTCAGCCCGTCCACAAAGAAAGCATAGCCATAAAGTTCGGGTTTCAGCGGTTCGGCAGTGGTATATTCCCACACGCCGTCCTTACCCTCCTTCATATCGACGATGCCCGGAGCGTCATACTCGCCCCTCGGTGTCTGGATGGTGTGCGGCGGCAGGAAGTCACCCGTCAACTGCACCTTCACGGCTTTCGGCGCCTTCAGGCGGAAAGTGACCGTATTGTCATCGTGAATCTCCGGCGAAACTACCGGAGCACCGCCCCACAAGGCTTGTTGCGCAAAGCTCATTGCACACATCAGCAACAAAGTAAATAAAAGTGTAAATTTCTTCATAATCATTTTAATTGTTTAAGGAGTTGGAGAAAGTTGAAGGGAATCAAATCTCATTTCTCAAAGCACCGGCTCACAAAAGGCAAACACATATACAATGCCGAATGCCAGTATTCACTGGTGTGCCCTCCGTCGCGCACGCGGAACTGGCAAGGAATGCCGGCATTGCGCATCGCCTGGAAGAACTCGATGTTACGGTCGAGCAGGAAATCATCGTCACCGCAATCCACAAACCACTGCACGGTGCGCAGAGCAGCTTTACGGGCCTCATCAGCCTCCAGCACATACTTGATGCAACTATGCTCCTGCACCGAACGGGTCAGCACAGCCATCTTGTTTGTGGGGTCGGGGTCTTTTCCCGCCGCCTCACCACTGACGGGGATGTTCATCAAGGCACTCATGGCGTATGCCGCACAATAGAGGTCGGGATAGCGCTGCGCGTAGCTCGTGGTTCCGCCTCCACCCATCGAAAGGCCCGCAACGGCACGATGCTGACGGTCGCCCACCACACGGTAGGTCTTCTCGATATAGGGCATGAACTCCTTGTAGAAGAAATCCTCGTAAGCCCATCCCGGCATGTTGAAGTAGCCGTTCCAGCACGTGGCCGGATTGCCTCCGGCGTTGGGGCTGACGATAATCATCTCGCACGCCTCGCCCGATGCCGTCAACTGGTCCATCACGTCCTTCACACGCTGGTCCGTAAACCAGCTGGTATTCACCCCCGACATGCCGTGCAGCAGGTAGAGAATGGGATACTTCCTGTCTGCCTCCTTGTCATAGCTCTGAGGCAGATAGATGGTATAGGCGCGGTGCGTCTTCAGCACCGTGCTGTAGATGCTGTCGGTCACGACCTTGCTTTGTGGTCCCCATGCAGGATTCTGTGCATTTGCCATCCACAACGAGCAGACGGCAAAAAGAGAAAGTATCAATCTTTTCATGGCATAGATTTTAAAAATGTACTACAAAATAAGTGCTTTCCATTCTAAAACGGATTGATATATATCAGTTTTTTCAGGTGATGTATATGCACACCTCATCTCTTCACCATGGGATGCACAGCCACCGGCACTTGTGCCCGCATGGCATCGTGCACTTTCTGCTTGCGTGCCTTTGCCACCTTCTGCACCGTGGTGCAACGCACGTCGGCCGAAGAGGCGGCAGCCATCCATTGATATTCACCCTTGGCCAACTCCCAAGAGCTGCTTTTCTCGTTGAAGGAGGCCATGTCCATCACGTTCCACTCCAATGTCAGGGTCTGGCTCTCGCCGGGTTTCAGCAGGCGGGTCTTGCCGAAGGCTTTCAGTTCCTTGGCGGGCTTGTCCATGCCACCCTTGGGAGCCTTGACATAGAGCTGCACGGCTTCACGGCCTGCCACCTTGCCGGTGTTCTTCACGCTCACTTTCATGCGGCAGCGGTCACCGTCGATGGCAGCCTCTTCCACCGCATATTCAAAGGTGGTATAGCTCAGTCCGTGGCCGAAGGGGTAAGACACCTCTTTACCGAAGGTATCGAAGTAACGGTAACCCACGTAGATGCCCTCCTCGTAGAGGGTGAAATCGACGTTGCGTTCCGGCTCTTTCGGCTTCTCCTCTTTCTTGTCGGACTTGAAGTTCATGCCGGTACCCATGGCGAACGACGGCATCTTGAACTCATAGTCGAAGGGAAAATTGGCATCCGACGGCGCGTCGCCATACTTCACGGCAAACGTCATGGGCAGCTTGCCGCTGGGGTTCACCTTACCCGTCAACACGTCGGCAATGCAGTTGCCCACTTCCTGCCCGGGCTGGAAAGCGCATACCAAGGCATCTGCCAGTTCTTTCCATGAAGCGGTCTCCACGGGGCTGCAGATGTTGAGAACCACCACCAGCTTCTTGCCTGCGGCACGATAGGCGGCAGACACTTGCTTTATCAGAGCCAGTTCGTTCTCCTTCAAGAGGAAATCTTCCACACGGCGGTCGCAGCCTTCACCACTGACACGTCCCAGCGTAAGCACGGCGATGTCGTTGGCTTTCACTTGCGCGGCCAGTTCCTCGGCAGTGGGCAGGAACTCTTCGGCACGGGGCAGCGGAGTGAACGCGAAAGGAGGACGACCGTGGGGGAAGAGGCGTTTCTGCTCGTCGGCCATGTGCTTCTTGTAGCGGTTCAGCAAATCCTTATCTACCGTATAGCCCGCATTGCGCAAGCCTTCTACCATAGAGACCGTATAATATCCGAAGCCCGTACTGCCGAATCCCATACCGGCAGGAACCATGTCGTAGGAAGTAGTGCCGTAAAGGGCTACCTTCCTGATGCCGGCAGCCATAGGCAGCGCATTCTTGTTATCCAGCAGCACGATGCCCTCGGCACCTACCCGGCGGTCCACTTGCGCGTGGGCTTTGAGGTCGGTCTCGTTGGGATAATTGTAACCGGCAAAGGTGTGGCTCTTCACCACAAACTCCAGCACACGCTTCACGCTGAGGTTGAGGAGCGCCTCATCCAGCGTGCCGTTCTTCACGGCTTCCAGAATGGCGTTGTACTGGCGTTCCTGCCCCGGCTGCAACATGTCATTACCTGCCGCGATGGAAGTCACGGCATCTTTTCCGGCATTCCAGTCGGACATCACCAGTCCCTTGAATCCCCATTCATTGCGGAGGATATCTTCGGTCAGTTCGCGGTCTTCGCAGGTGTATTTGCCGTTCACCTTGTTGTAGGCGGTCATCACGCTCCAGGGCTGAGCCTCCTTGACGGCTATCTCGAAGCATTTCAGATAAAGCTCGCGCAAGGGGCGCTGCGTCAGTCGGGAGTCGTTGTTGTTGCGGTTGGTTTCCTGGTTGTTCACGGCGAAGTGCTTCAGGCAGGTGCCGGTACCTTCGCTCTGGATGCCGTTGATGTAGGCAGCGGCTATCTTGCCCACCAGCACGGGGTCTTCGGCATAATACTCGTGGTTTCGTCCGCAGAGGGCGTTACGCATCAGGTTGACACCGGGGGCGAGGAGCACGTCCATACCGTAGTCTTTCACTTCGGTACCCAGAGCCCGGCCTACATGGTAAGCAGCATCAGGATCGAACGTAGCTGCCACCGTGGTGCTCGAGGGGAATTCGGTGGCGTGATAGGTGCGGCTGTCGAACTCTCGTTTGGAAGCCATCGCCAGGCGGTGCGGTCCGTCGGCAAGGAAAGCCGATGGGATGCCCAGGCGTGGAATGTCGTAGGTACGTCCGGCGGTACCGGGGAACTTGGAGTCACTGCCCATCGACATGCCGCAACCGATGACGAGGTGCACTTTCTCTTCAAGGGTCAGGGCGCTGACCACTTCGTCGATGTTGTCGGCACGCAGCACGGGCGAACCGGTGGTGGGCACCGGCTGTGCATTCACAGCCAGCGCCACGCAAAAGGTGAAAAGGGGAGTTAAGAATCTTTTCATGTCTCAATGCTGTTATTCTTCAAATGTATCGCTTACTTTCTTCAAGAGTTTGGGCAGACAGCCTTTCCAGAAAGCCCAGTCGTGGATGCCGTCACGGGTGATGTACTCGTTGGCGATGCCGCTGCCGTCCAGTGCCTGCTTGAAGCTGTTGGCAGAGCCGAACAAGAAGTCGCCTTTGCCTATTTCAATGGTGATGCCCGGCAGATCTTTCGTGCCCAACATCTCATATAAGTTGGGAGCACCCTCTATGGCGGTGGCAGGACTGCACGCATAGACATAGCAGAACATTTCGGGATGCAGAAAGCTGTAATACAGCGAGCCGAAACCACCCATAGACAGACCTGCAATGGCACGTGTGCCACGTCCGGCTTTCACCTTGAAATTGCTTTCGACGTAGGGAATGAATTCATCAAAGAAGTAGGTCATATACTTCATGTTGTTTCCCTGATAGTTGTCGCAATAGAAAATATTCTGACCGTCGGGGCTTCCGTTGGGACAGACAATAATCATCTCCTTGCCACCCGCAGCCTCGGCTGCACTGGCGTAGGGATTCAGCATACCCTGAGCCATCCAGTCGTTGTGGTTGCCGTCGGCACCATGCAGCAGGTAGAGCACGGGATATTCCTTCTGTCCGTCATAGCTTTTGGGCAGATAGACGGAGAATGGCATCTTGCGCCCCATTACGGCGCTTTCCATCTGCTGGTCGCGCATTTCGTAACCGGTGCCTTGCAGCACGGTGACAAAGCGGTAGTCTGCATCGGCAGCCGTACCGGGGATTTGCGAACCGGTGGCGTCCATGCCCAGCGTAGTGTTCAAACCCTTGCCGGAGAATGTAAAGAGGGTTTCGCCCTCCATGCCCGTAGCAACGGCAATGTTCAGCGTACCTCCAAAAATATACTGCTTGGCATCGTTGGCGATGAAGTAGCTGCCCCAAGACCAGCCGCCCCACTCTGCAGGAAGTGCATTACCCTGAGCCATGGAACCGGCTTCCGACTTGCCGGTCACACTGTAGCTGCCTGCCAAAGCTTCCAGCGGCATGTTTTCCTTGTTGATAAGGTCGAACTGTGCCACCCCGTTGCCGTCAGGGTCACTGACTGCAAACGAATACTGAGATACACCGGGAACGATGCCGACAGGCTGGTTGTTGGCATCCAGCAGATAAACGGGCGATGTGGTAAGAACCGTGGTGTAGCCGCTGGCTTCGGGGTCGTCTTCACCAATCTCAAAAGTGATGGGACCTTTGTAATCGCAAGAATATTGCGTGCCGGTCTTGCTCATGAAGAGACCGTCAATATAATAAGTATCGCCCAACAAGGTGACTTCCAAGTCACCAGAGGCAATAGTGTCCTGCCCTACAATGCTGTACAGCAATCCGGCGGTAAGCGGTTCCTTCGGCTTGATTTTATCTTCTTCCGACTTAATATCACTTTCTTCTAACTTTTCAAGAAGCTTTGCTTTAAAAACTCCATTTTGCAACACCCAGTCCTTAGAACCTAAGCGCAAGTCCCATTCGTTACCGGCTTCGTCAGCAAACTTAAGGTTGAGCTGTTTCACGCCCTTGCGCAACTTGTCTGTAGATTGTGCTACAATATTCTTATAGACACGTCTTTCCATGTCATACTTTCCGGACAATCCGTCCAGCCCATCTTCGCTACATGCTCCTAAGAAACAAAGCATCAGCAAGGCAGTTAATTGAAATATCTTTTTCATACGAATGTTCTTTATAATATTATATGTATAAGAAATTACCAACCCTCGTTTTGCACCATATTAGGATTCAGTTGTATTTCCTTCAAAGGAATGGGCAGCAGGTTGTGCTTGGACTTGAAACCATAAGAAGAATTGGTATATGGGTATGTCACTCCATCTACTTTGAATGCAGGAACTTTTTTACCTTGATTTCCCAATACAGATTCTGCATCGCCCCAACGAACAAGGTCTTGGAAGCGTACACACTCCATACAAAGTTCCAGACGCTTTTCTTTCTTCACATCGTCAAGGGTAACACTGGAGAGCGGTGCCAACTGGGCACGTTCGCGTATCTGGTTGATATATGCAACAGCTTTATCTTTGCTTCCACCCATTACATGCGCCTCAGCAGCCAACAGTAGCACTTCAGCATAACGCATCACACGCAGGTTGATGTATTGCAGTGCCTGAAAATAAGAAGCGTCATAGATACAGTCTTCTTTCAATGCACGGTTCTTCCAGTTGAAATAACCTTCATGATTTGACAGCATGGCACCTGCATTCAGCGATACGCCAAATTGCTCTACCTGCTCGTAAGTGCGGATAGTTGCGTTCACACGATAGCCATTCTTCCCTTCCATGGCAACGAAAGCATCGTATAGTGACTTACGGGGATTCATAAAGCCATACGTACCAGAAGCAATCGTGGTTTGTGCCTCACCGGTAAGCATCAATTTGTCGGTACGCCATCCCTGCATAATGAATGTCATTGTCATCTGGGTCCATGCCTGCTCTGAGTCATTGCGTTTCTGTACTTCGAGCATCGATTCGCAACTGCCGTTGGCGGCTATATGGAGCAGCTTGTCATATTCACCTTTCCACAACTCATATTTATGGGAATCAATCACCTGATCCAAAATAGAGGCGGCTTCTGCATATTTCTTCTGGAAAAGGTATGCCTTACCCAGCATGGCCTGCGCAACTTCCTTGGTAACACGGATGCCTGTTTCGCTATCGGTCGCACTCTTCTTTGAGGGGAGCACATTGGCATCAAGAGCATCGTTCAAATCCTGTTCGACGAAGCTCCACAACTCTTCGGGCGTGCTGTTTGCCATACGGTATTCTCCCGGAGTAAGCAAATGGTCTACTTTGGGAGCGGTACCAAATAAAGTAACCAGTTCAAAGTTAGCCCATGCACGGAAGAACTTTGCTTCGGCCACCGCCTGTTTCTTTACTTGTGTATCGGGTTCCATCAGGTCAATTATCAGGTTGGCATTGTAGATAATGCCGTACATGCCCGAATATATTCCAGACACCATACTATGGTCAATATCGAAAGTATATTCGTTGAGCCGTTCCATCTCTGAGTTATCACCTCGTCCGCCACCGCCTGTCCATACATCGTCGGCCAACAGATTTTTCACAAAGAACCAGTTGTAATAATTGCCTCCCCAAGCATTGTAGAGAGAAGAGAGTGCCTGCATGGCATCTGCATCCGTTTTGTAGAAGTCTTCCTGACTTCCCATATTGCCGTGCTTCGGAATGTTCAAACGGTCTTCGCATCCGGTTGTTCCTAACAGAGTGGATAAGCCGAACAATGCGACATAAAAATATTTTGCTTTCATATTCTGTATCAATTTTAGGTTTGATTAAAATTCTATGTTAAATCCAAGTACCACTTTCTTTGAGCAAGGATAAGCGCCTTTGTCCACACCCATACCTGCCGTGGCATTGGCTGCGGCTTCGGGGTCGAAGCCCGGATAGCTGGTAAAGGTGAAGAAGTCGTCGAGCGAAGCGTAAAGACGCAGGTTGTTGACGCATACTTTTTTCAACAGTTGTTTCGGAATGGAGTAACCCAATTGAATCTGCTTGATCTTAAAATAAGAGCCATCGTATACCAAGGCATCGGATACGGCATATTTGTCCATATTCTTAGCGTTTGCACCAGGAACAGTTCCTCCGGTATTATTGGGCGTCCAACGGTTGTCATAGAATACTTCCTTCATCTTATTGTAAGTGGGAATATCGGAACGGTTGATGCAATTAAATATGTCATTTCCATGTGAACCGGTAGCAAATACCGTCAAGTCGAAGCCTTTCCAAGCGGCAGTCAATGTCAGACCGTAGGTGAAATCGGGAATAGCATCACCGATATAGTCCAAGTCGCCATCGTTCAAATTACCGCTGTTATCCAAATCGTGGAAAATAGGGTCACCGGTTTCCGGATCTACACCTTTGAATTTATAGCCGCGGAAGTAGTAAACCGGATAGCCTTCTTCAAAGAAGGTGATGGTATTGGTATGGAAGTTCACACCACTCAAACGGGTCAGTGAGGGGTCAAGGTAGGTTACCTCATTTTTCAGTGTGGCAAGGTTACCGCGTACGCTGTACTGGAAGTCACCGATGTGATCGCGCCAGCCCAGTTCGATTTCCCAACCCTTGTTGCTTACGTTACCGGCGTTCATTGGTGAAGTCTTACCTCCCACAATGAGGGACGGGGTAGTACCATTTACCAACAGGTCTTTGGTCTTTTTGTCGAAGTAGTCCAAACTGAAAGTCAGTCGGTCGTTCAAGAAGCGTGCGTCAATACCCACGTTTATCTGTTCAGAAGTTTCCCATTTCAAGTCTTCGTTACCCATAGAGGTAGGAGCTGCACCGGTAATGTAGCTGTTGCCCGGCACAAAGGGATAGATGCCGCCCAATGCCATGTCGGTGCTGTAGGTATAGCCACCCAATGCGGCAAGGCTACCGTTCTGTCCCCAGCTGGCACGCAGTTTCAAACTGCTGATGTGCTTTTTCAAGGGTTCAAAGAACTTCTCTTCGGAAACAGACCAACCGGCAGAAACGGCAGGGAAATAACCCCAACGATTGGAAGCAGGAAGCATAGCGAGGTCAGCTGCATCGGCACGCAACGAAGCCTGCAACATATAGCGTCCGGCAAAGTCATAACCCACACGACCGAAGTAAGACATCTTGGCCGAACGAGTCTTTTCACCGCCTACGCCCTTGGTGGCAGAAGCCGAACCGTAGTTAAGGAAGTAGAACAGCGGGTCGTTCTTCTTCACGGCATCCTCACCGTTGGCAGAAAGACTGCCGTTCACATAATCGTAGGTAGATTCCTGATAGGACATACCCACCATACCGGTCACGGTGTGCATGCCGAAGCGTCTCATGTAGTTGGCGAAGTTCTCCCACTGGTAGTAGATGGAAGTGGAAGAGGTGGCATTGTGACTCACAAAATCACGGCTTTGTGTGGCGTTACCATAGAAAGGAAGGTCTGTGTTGCTCTGGCGTGTACCAGAAAGACGGTAACCGAAACGGGAAGTAATGGTGATGTCCTTGATGGGCTTGAAGTCGGCATAGATAGAACCGTTGACATTGAAACCGCTGTTCTTGTTAGCGTTGTTGTCGCGCATAATTATCGGGTGATAGGATTCACCGCCCAAGAACTTGGAAACAGAATAGTAGTTGCCGTTGCCATCATCAAGCAGGTGCTTGCCTTCGTTCATAGCTTTCAGCATATGGGAGGGTAGTTCCTCGTAGGTATAAGAGAAGGGAGTCAACGGGTCGGCTTGCAGGATGGAAGCCAGCATACTGCCGTATTCGTTGTTGGTAGAAACGGTGCGACTGTTGTATTTCTCAATCTGGTTGGTGGTACCCACCTTCAGCCACGGCTTAATTTCGTATTCGCCGTTGATGGTGGCGGTCAGACGTTTGTAAACGTCAGCGTCGCCTTTCACGATACCGTTGTTGTCAAGGTAAGTCAGCGAGAGGTAGTAGTTCCCTTTTTCGTTGCCGTTGGAGAAGGCGATGTTGTGCTTCTGCATCTGGCTGTTCTCGAATATCTCATCAGACCAAGAGGTATTGGTAACACCGTCCCAATTTCTCAACAGGTAGTCCTGTGTATAAGTTTCCGATTCCACCATGTAGTCGATATACTGCTCGGAATTCATCATTTTCGGGATGCGTGCCAATGATTGTGTGGTCCATTGAAAATCATACGTAATCTTACCTTGTCCGCTCTTACCTTTCTTGGTAGTGATAAGCACTACACCATTACCGGCCTCAGCACCATAGATCGCAGCCGAAGCGGCATCTTTCAAGACCTCCATGGAAGCGATGTCGTTCGGGTCGATGCCGCTGATGTCGCTCAGGCGGATACCGTCCACTACGTAAAGAGGATTGGAAGACACATTGGAGGAGTAACCACGCACACGCACCGTAGGACTGCTGCCCGGAGCTGCCGAGGTCTGGATTACCTGCACACCGGCAGTCTTACCCTGCAAGGCGGCAGGGGCGTTGCTGATGGTACGGTTCTGCATGTCCTCTGCTTTCACCTGCGAAATGGCACCCGTTACGGAACTTTTCTTCTGCACACCGTAACCTACCACCACCACTTCGTCCAGCGTCTCGCTGTCTTCTTTCAATACAATGTTCATCACACCGGCAACGGCTTGTTTCTCTTGGGTTACGTAGCCGATGTAAGAGAAAATGATGGTCGCTCCCTGATTCACATTCAATGTATAATTACCGTCAATATCGGTAATACAACCGTTGGTAGTACCTTTCTCTACGATACTTACACCAATCATCGGTTCATTCAGGTTGTCAGTCACCTTGCCGGTCACTTTCACGGTCTGGGCTTGTGCCAGAGAGAAAGGAAGGCAGATTAAGAGAAAGAGTGACATAGCGGCAAGTCTCTTTCGGGCTGCTTGATTCATGATTCGTTTCATTTTAGTTAGTTTAAAATTAGATTTATAGTTACATTTATTGATTACAAGTCAATATTAAGATTACTCCGAACGATTGCCGGACGGGGTACCTGGATTATAAACCCATCCCAACCACCAGGTATCATCTTATCCCAAAAAGGATTGGAAAACAACAGAATATCATCACCCTTTTCCACACAATGTAGCAACCGAAGTTTTTTGTTCTCGGTCACAAAAGCAAACCATTGCGGTCCTCTACATACCTTACTTGGTTCATCATGCCAATAAAACACTTTCAATTGAGAGGCAGGTGTATTGTAGAAGCACATATAGCTTGTTCTTTCAAGCAAGTCACTTTCCTTGAAAGTGTGGAAAAGCATGGACCATGCCGCCTCCTTCTGAATCCCTTTACGGAATGTTTCAGGCAAAATGGAAGAACAGCCATTATTACTCCATGGAGCAGTAACGCATCCGCGTACCTCACCATTCTCTTTGAGACTGAAATTTATTCTATCCACATTTTCCCAGTTTCCGAACAAGTCCGGATTCAAGCGGCAAGTTTCTGCTTTATCAACCAAGGGATAGATATAAAAAGTATGTTGAAGTACATTTTCAGGTATGGATTTCTTGGTAAAACCTTTTCCTTTGATATACAGCATCTCCAACGGGCAGTTAAACAACTCCGAAGGAATTCCCCCTTCGGCACGACCGTCTCCCCACACAATGAGTGAACGCAGTTCACTCAGCTTTCCCAGTTCGGCAGGAAGACAATAACCGGCAGGAAGATAGGTTTCGGCCATCGGGACTTCTATCCCCGTGATGCGGTATTCATTCTTCACCGTATCGAGCATAGCCGTCACACCGCCCCATGTTTCATAATCCGTCAAGTCCCAGTGAAAATCACCTTTCCACTCCGCACACTTCATAGAATGATAGTAAGCCACGATTGCCAGACTATCCTGCACGTTCATCGTGGGGCGTGCCGGACCAGCCGGCAACGCCTCGCCCTTATCACTGCAAGCCACACAAAGCCAAAGCAGTGAAAACAGATAGAATACATTCTTCATAAGCAATAAGATAAGATTAACCTAGTATCACTTTCATTTTAAAGCCTCAGAATCCCCGCGTAGGGAACGCCCGTACCACCTCCAGCAGTTCCTTGTCGTGGTGGTGCTTCACCTCGCAACGGTTGTTGAAGAACATCGTGGCTCCTCCTTCTTCGGTATAGGCATCCCACTGGGGCAGGCCCTCTGCATTGGGATTGCCCGTGCGGGCGAAGTTCAGCCAGGCACCGCTCATCTTCTCGGCCAGGGCCTGCGCTTCGGCGCCACCGCCCGTCATGGAAGCATGAAGTACGGCATTGTTGAAGGCGAAAGGTATCTCCATGCAGTGCGTGCTGCGGAACATGCCATCGAGCACCGGAGATTCCCAGGCGAACATGTACATATAGACCGGAGCACCCTGCTGTGCAGCTTTCAGTCTGGCTTGCTCCACCGCACCGGGACGGAATACGAAATCCACATCCACCAAATCCTTGGGCCGGTAGCCGGGGTAAGCCTTCTCGAAGGCGGCGAGGAAGTCGTCCGTGCGGTCACCGTAGCGTTGTTTCAGGAATTCCACGGCTTTTTCTTTGGTGATGGTGCGGAAAGCGGGCACGTAGGTGCTCATGGTGAACTCGTGCAAGGTGGTTCCTATCATCACGGGCACGTCCTTGCTCTGTGCAGGCGCCTGCGGGTCGAAAGGTTGTGCGGGCAGCACGTCGCCATCCACAGTGGGCGCCCATCCGAAGATGAAGGTAGAGATGCCATCCTCTTTCTCAACCTCGGCCTTCACCTTGGCAACGGCTTTCTCACCGGCAGCAAGCAGCCGTTCGTAAGGCATCTTCTGCAGCTCGTCTATCTGCGAGGCTTTCAATCCCAACTCGTCCATCACGGCAGCGCCGATGCGACGTGAATACTTGGCATCCATCGTGCGAAGCATGGAGCCGCTCTGAACGATGGCCTTGTGGTAGAGCCCTTTTGCAGATGGAGTGGCAAGCAATGTGGAAACCTTTCCGCCGCCGCCCGACTGTCCGAAAATCGTTACGTTCTGTGCGTCGCCGCCAAACGCGGCTATATTCTTGTTTACCCATTGAAGTGCTGCCACGAGGTCGAGCAGGCCGGCATTGCCGGATTTGGCGTATTTGTCGCCGTAGGCGGAAAGGTCGAGGAAGCCGAGGCCGTTGAGACGGTGGTTGAGCGTGACTACCACCGCATCACCTTTCTTGGCAAGGTTGAAACCGTCGTAGGAGGGAAGTTCCTGTCCGCTGCCTGCCGCATAGCCGCCGCCGTGAAGCCACACCATGACGGGACGCTTCTTGCCGTCGTTCAGGCCCGGAGTCCAGATGTTGACCCGCAGGCAGTCTTCGCCGGGATAGCCGTCGTCCCAGTGGAAGGCGAAAGCGTGCTCGTCGGCACCCCAGCCCATACGCACCGCCTGGGGGCAGGTGGGACCGAACATGCGGCTGCTGCGCACGCCTTCCCATTTGTCGGCAGGCTGGGGCGGCATGAAGCGCTCTGCCTTGGCGTAGGGAATACCTTTATATATATAGATACCGTCTTGCAGGAATCCTCCCACTTTGCCCGATTCGGTCTGGGCGACGGCGGTCTCGGAAGAGGCGATGATTTCGCCCGTGGCTTGTTGCGCGCCGGCGGTCTTCACGCCCGCTGTCTGTCCGCAAGAGGATAGAATCAGCAGGGAGGCCAACGCAAGCATGGATAAAGGTTGTCTTTTCATGGTTGTATATCGTTTTTTAAAATTGATGATTTGTCTTTGACTTGCTTTCAGCGAACGAGTTGACAAGTTGTTCACTCGTTCACTTTTTCCGATTGCAATATTACGCCGATTGCGCCGGAAGGGCTGGCCGGCATGTAAAAAGGATTTGCCCGGAGGTTTAAAAGCGCTTGCCCATAGGTTCAAATGTTTGCCTTTTTGTTCAAAACATGCTGTAAAGCAACTTATATTCAATTTTTTATCCTTATTTTCGCACATCATTCAAAACCTTTTAATATGACCTTGTCTAACCAGAAAATCCTCCGCACCCTGTTCCGCCTGCTGGCCGGAACTTTGTATGCCGTCTGCCTCTCGGCATGCGATGCCAAAGAGCCCTTATCCGAAAACCGGGATGCCGAAATCGAAAGCCCCGTCATAGCCAACGACCTCTCCAACCAGAAAGTCACCGCCATAGCCGAAGACACGCAAGGCCATATATGGATAGGCACGTTCCGCGGACTGAACAAGAACAACGTGCACGACTACCACCAGTACTTCTGCACCGACGACTCGCTGGGACTGCCTGACAACCAGATTACCCACCTGCTGCGCGACTCGAAGAACCGCTTCTGGGTGGGCACCGTGAACGGCGTGTGCCTATACACCGACAAGGACAATTTCCGCATCATCCCCATCGAGGCCGACAACAAGAACGTGAGGCAGATTCTGGAAGACCGCAACGGGCGCATCTTCTTCAACACCGGCTTCCAGCTCTACGCCTACCACCCCCGGGAAGAAAAGATTACCTGCGTGCTGCCCGGAATCAGCCTCGGAAATACCTCCTACGCACAATGTCACATCGCCCTCGACAACAACCTCTGGGTAATGACCTCCACCGGGCTCTGCTGCTACGACCTATCTACCCTACAGCTGAAAGAGTCTGTCGCCCTCAACGGCTATCCCTACTACTCGTACCTGCACAACAACGAGCTGTGGATAACCGGCAACCACACCCTCAGCATCTTCGACACCCGCACGCGCAGCTTCAAGCCGTTGCCGCAGCCCATCGCCCGAAACACCACGCTGTGCAACGCCGACATCGACTACATACACCCCTACGGCAACAACGGCCTGCTGCTGAACACCGCCAGACACGGCATGTTCTACTACAACCCGGGCACCGGCAGCGTGACCCGCCAGGGCGAGAACGGATTCCCCTTCGAGATGCCCCGCTTCCGAATCAGCCAGATGTTCACCGACTCGCAGCAGAACCTGTGGATAGGCTCCGTGGACCAGGGGTACACCGTGTGCTACCACTACAAGGAGCGGTTCAACAACGACAACTACCTGCGCTCCGAGCTGAACAACAAGTCCGTGGTGTCGCTAAGCGCCGGCAAGGACCACAAGCTGTGGATTTCCACCCTGATGGACGGCATCTACGTGTATGACACGAAGAGCAGCGAAATCAGGCACATCGACCCCGAAACGTTCTGGGGGCAAGAGAAACAGAAAGCCATCTACGTGAACCAGCTGATGGTGGACAGCGACAACAACCTCTGGATGACAAGCACCGACAGCGAAGTGCTGAAAGCCCGCTACACGCCCGACGGGCAGCTGAAGATAGAGGAACGGCACCGGATTTTCCTGCCCATGTCCATCGCCCAGTCGCCCGACGGAACCATCTGGATAGGCACCGCCACGGTCAACGTCTATGCCCTGCGCCCCGGCAAGAAGGAATTCGAGGCGATGAAGCTCTTCGAGGGGTTCACCTTCGTGCCCGGCCTGGCGATGATGGATAACCGCCGGCTGATGGTGACGGGCTTCTACCAACCCATCAAGCATATCGACATCGAAAACCTGGAGACGGGCACGACGGACATCGCGGAAGAGGACCTGAAAGCCTGCATACGCCGCTCCGTATTCGTCCCCACGGCCTTGTACAAAGACACGTACGGCATTCTCTGGATAGGTACCGTAGGCAACGGGCTGATGTGCTACCATCCCGAAACGGGACGGATGACACCCATGCCCGGCACCTCCTGCCTCGACATATCGGACATCGAGGAAGACCTGCAAGGCAACCTCTGGATAAGCACCCAATACGGACTGAGCAAATATGACCGGACAGCCGGACGCTTCACCAACTATTATGCCGCCGACGGCATAGGCGGAAACCAGTTCTACGACCGCGCCTCGTGCCGTCTGCCCGACGGGACGCTGGCATTCGGCGGCACGCACGGGCTCACGCTCTTCAACCCCATCGACGTGCCCATCAAGCGCAACATCCCGCTGCTGTTCAGCGACCTGAAGATACACAACAAGCTGATACGTCCGCAATTGCACGGAGAAACCATCGGCAAGCACCTCTCCTACTGCCCCGACATACACCTGGAGCACGACCAGAACAGTTTCAGCATCTCCTTCTCTGCCCTGAACTACAGCGAGTACGGACGAGTGCACTACCAATACCACCTGGAGGGTTTCGACAACTACTGGGTAGACGCCCGCAACAACCACGAGGCCTACTACGCCAACCTGCCTGCCGGAGAGTATGTGTTCCACGTGAAAATCACCAACAACGACCGGAGCATCGTGGAGGCCGAGAACTCCATCCGCATCCGCGTATATCCGGCCCCCTGGCGCACGTGGTGGGCCTACTGCATCTACTTCTTGTTGGCAACCGCCCTCGCCCTTCTCTTCCTGCGTGCCCTGCTCCGCGTCCGCGCCGAAAAGGAGGCCGCCCGCCGCGCCCGCCTGGAGAAAGAGCAGGAGCAACGGGTGAACCGGATGAACATGAGCTTCTTCGCCAACGTCTCGCACGAGTTCCGCACACCGCTCACCATGATTTCCGGTCCCGTGAACCAGCTCTGCGCCAATCCGCGGATAGAGGGTGCGGACAAGAACCTGCTGCACATCGTGCAACGCAGCGTGAACCGCATGCTGAGGCTCGTCAACCAGATGATGGACTTCAACAAGCTGGAGAACGACACCCTGCGCCTGCAAGTGAAGCGCGCCGACCTCATCGCCTGCCTGCAACGCCAGGTGGGCATCTTCCGGGTGAACGCCGACGACAAGGGCATCGACCTGAACACCTACGGACTGGAAGACACCTTCCTGATGTGGCTGGACGAGGACAAGGTGGAAAAGATATTCAACAACCTAATGTCCAATGCCCTGAAGTTCACGCCCCAAGGCGGTAAAATCAGTGTCGGCTTCGACGTAATAGACCGTGAGAAAGCCGCGCGGCTCTTCGGCCTGTCCGCCGACGGGCGCATCACGCAGTACGTCAAAGTGTCCGTGGCCAACACGGGACAGAGCATCCCCGAAGACAAGATAGAGAAGATATTCGAACGCTATTACCAGATAGGCAACCAAGCCGAAGGTACCTACAACTGGGGAACGGGCATCGGCCTGTACTACGCCCGCAGCCTGGCCGTACTGCACCACGGGCAACTGAAAGCCAGCCAGTCCGAAGAGGGAAGCGGCGCCGTGTTCACCTTCGTCCTGCCCGTGAACGACGCCGCGTATGCCGAAGACGAACGGGCAACGGAACAGAGCAACCAGTCGGAAGCCTTCCCGCTGGCCGCCGCCTCGCAGCCTGCCGAGAACAAGACCGGCACCGACGAGAAGCAACCCACCCTGCTGGTGGTGGACGACGACACCGAAGTGGCACACTACCTGCGCACCCTCCTCTCCACCCACTACAAGGTAACCTGCCGCTTCAATGCCGACGATGCGCTGAAGGCGCTGCATGAGGAGTCGCCCGACCTGGTTCTGAGCGACGTGGTGATGCCCGGCAAGGACGGTTACCAGCTCTGCCGGGAGATAAAGGAGGACTTGCAGCTCTGCCACCTGCCCGTAATCCTGGTTACGGCCAAAGCCACCGTGGAAAACCAGGTGGAAGGGCTGGACACGGGAGCCGACGCCTACGTGACCAAGCCTTTCGACCCTACCTACCTGCTGGCGCTCGTCAAGTCGCTGCTCAAGAACCGCGAGAAAGCGCGCACCATGCTGGGAAAGGCCACGCAGACGGACAAGATAGAAGAGAACATCCTCTCCCCACAAGACAACGTCTTCATGACCGAACTCTACCACCTGATGGAGAGCGAACTCTCCAACCCCGAACTGGACATTGCCCGCATGACCGAACTGCTGAGAATATCACGCACCAAGTTCTACTATAAAGTAAAAGGACTGACCGGCGAAAGCCCCAGCACCTTCTTCAAGACATACAAGCTGAACCGTGCCGCCGAACTGATAACGGAAGGGAAACATACCGTCTCGGAAATTGCGGACATGACGGGATTCAGCACGCTGTCCCACTTCTCGAAGAGCTTCAAGAAGCAGTTCGGAGTAAGTCCGAGCGAATACGGCAAATAGAAGGACGGGCTACTTGGCTTGTTGTATGAGGGTTATGCCTTTCAGGAGTGAAGGTATAACCCTCATGCTTTTAACAGCCGGCCCTTGTATGCACGAGATGCACATCTCATACAACACGAGATGCACATCTCGAGATACATGAGATGCACATCTCGTGCATACAAGGACTACGCCTTAAAGTGAGAGAGGAATAGCCATGTGTGTTACCGGGCTTCCGGAATATTAGTCGAATCATATACAATCATCGCCCGGCCTTCGGCCAACTTCCTCGCAGTGGGAGGCATCTTGATGAAATAGTTGGAATAAGGTTCCGAACCTTCCTGGTCTCCATTCATCAGCCTGTGGGAAATACGTATCATCGTCTGAATATAGGCCAGCGGCAAAGAAGATTTCAGATAAGGATAATGTCCGCACCAGATATCCTTGATGTGCCCTTCCTTCATGAGCTTTTCCATACGGCAACACGACTCATGGAAAGTGGCGATGGGAGACATCGGCACACACTGCAGCCATACTTCACCCGAGCCGAACGCATCACCCGAATAACAGTCTCCGTTTGCCTTGTCCAGGAGTACCACCGAGCCGGGCGTATGCCCGGGCATCCATGCCACTTCCAGCTTGCGTCCACCCAAGTCGAACACTTGTCCTTCTTCCATATAGAGGAATTCTCCTTGATAATCCGCCGCATGCTGGGGCACCAGCACCGTATCGGCCCGATGCATCCATACTTTATCGAAATACTTGATGCAGCCGGCATGGTCGGGGTGCATGTGGGTGACGATTACTTCCAGCGGTTTCCCGGTTATCTGTCCCACAATCTTATCCAAATCCGCACAACGCGTGCCGGTATCAATCAGCACGGCCTTGTCTTCGCCCTCTATCAGATACATGGTAGTATAGTCCCAAGTGGAAAATACCCAAGTCTTCTCTTTCAACAAGGAAACCTCTACCTCTTCATTCTTGAATACCGTTTGCGCCCCTATAGCCATACAAACAAACAGCAGGGCAAATATCACTAAGTTTCTTTTCATGTTTTTCTTCTTTATATAGTTAAACCGAATTGTGAATTTCTCAAGATAAATCAATAACCGGGATTCTGTTTCAGGTTGCTGTTCACCTCCAATTCATTTTCAGGAAACGGCAGCCACTCGTCGCGATTGGGAGTCCAACCCGCCAACGACTTTTCATTATCGACATAGGTGGTTTTGGTCGTATAACGGGCGTTGTAGATGCCTGCCGCCGTAGTGAGGTCATTATTCGGGTCAGGTACAATCTGGAAAGTCGGTAACTTTTTCCCTTTATCCGCCAATACCGCCGGAGCATCCCCCCAACGCTTCAGGTCCTGGAAGCGCATGCCTTCCATAGCAAGTTCCAAGCGGCGCTCCAGCTTTATATCGGAAAGCGTCACATGACTCTTTCTGGGAAGACGGGCCCTGTCGCGCACTCTGCCCAGATATTCGTCGGCACCGGCTTGGTCTCCCGCCTGGAGGCAAGCCTCGGCAGCCATCAGCAACACATCCGCATATCTGATGACCGGAGTATTGCTCTGGTTTCCACACCAATACCCTACAAATTCGTCATCGGTGCTTGCCAGCCATTTCAGACGGAAATAGCCTTCGCTGGCATATTTGTTGGTAGTCGTGTTCACCGCAATGTTCATGGCAATCACCTGCTCCCAGGTCCTGATCCAGGCATTCAAGCGATACCCGTCGGCACCCTCCTCAGCCACAAAGGCATCGTACAAAGACTTCGACGGATTGAAGTAGCTGTAACCGCTGGTAGTGTTGAACTTATAGTGCATGGACGCTTCCGGACCGGCTATAAAGCCATAGCCGAATCCCCAATTGGCCAAGATGCCGAACCAGCCCTCCTGAGAATACATGTTGGAAGGGTCGTAATGGCGCACACACTCCAGCACATACTCCTTGCAGCCGGCAGAGGCCGGATGATAGAATGTGCTGACATCGGCTATCAAATCATATTTGCCGGAAGAAATGACCTTCTCCAACTCACTTTTGGCATCGGCATATTTCTCCTGATACAGATAAATCTTTCCCAACAAGCAGCGGGCAGCCTCCAACGTGGCGCGGGTTCCCCCGTCCCTGTCTTCCAAACTCGTTTTCGAAGTGAGTTTCCCGGAAGTTATAGCTTCCGTAAGGTCTGTCTCCATGAATTTCCACAACTGTTCGGCAGTGGAGTTGGGCACCTTATACTCTTCCGAATTCTTCAATACCCTATCTACCAAAGGAGGAGTCCCCCACAAAGTGGTCAGTTCGAAATAGCAGATGGCTCTGAAGAATTTGGCCTCGGCAATGTTTCTTGCCTTCACTTCACTTTCAGCGGCATCGAACCGCTCAATCACCAGATTGGCCAGATAAATCGTGGCATACAACCTCTTATAATAGTTTTCCACCCAACCGTTCGTGGCCACTATCGCACTTTCGTATATCTCCTGCGCATACACCTGGTCGGAGCGGGCACCACCCGAATTGAAATCGTCTGCCAAGAAATTTTTCAGGAAGAAACCGTTGGCATACTGCGAGGCTTTCTCACCACGCCCGGAATAAGCATTCCGCCAGGACGCATAGACAGCAGCGATGGCAGACTCACACTGTTCATCCGTCTGATAATAATTCTCTTCATTCTCTACACCTTTCTGGGGAATATCCAGCAAATCGACATCGCATGCGGAAAATGTAAGTGCACACGCCAACAGTCCGGACAAGATATATTTTCTTTTCATATTTCTTCTATTTATTATTTAAAATGTAACTGATAAACCGAACACCACCTTCTTCGTTGTGGGATAATTTCCGTAATCCACGCCCATACCGCTGGTAGCCGTGGAGGAAACCTCCGGATCGAGTCCCGGATACTTCGTGAACAAGAAGAAATTATCCAACGAGGCATATACTCTCAGCTTGTCGGCCAGGAATTTCTTCGTAACCGTCCGGGGCAACGTATATCCCAGCTGTATCTGCTTGATGCGGAAATAAGAGCCGTCAAAAATATAGGCATCGGACAAGCCATACTTGTCTGCATTCGTATTCTGCGGCCGTGCAAACTTACGGCTGGTAGTCCCGTCCGCCGTCCAGCGCTGGTCGTACATCTCCTTCAGCGTATAGGATATGGAGTTATAACTGTAGGACATGAATACGTCATTGCCCACGGAGCCGTTGCCGAAAATCAGAAAATCAAAATTCTTGTAGTTGGCGGTCAACGTGATTCCATATGTGAAGTCCGGCATCGGTTTACCAATCATCGCCTTGTCACTGGCATCAATGGTACCGTCACCCGTATTATCCCTGAATACGGGATTGCCCTTGTCATCCAGATGATCGACCTGATAGCCTCTGAAATACCACACCGGATAGCCTACCTCGAATGCGGAGAACGAACCGTTCGAAGCCATTGTAGTGGCGCCTTCTATGCGTCCGCCGCTGACATGCGGATCCAGATAAGTGACCTCGTTCTTCAAAGTGGCCAGATTGGCGGTCACAGAATAGTTGAAATCACCGGCTTTGTCTTTCCATCCGGCCTCAAACTCAAAACCCTTATTCGTCACATTACCGGCATTCATCGGAGCCGATGAGTTTCCCGCCTCATAAGGAATGACAATGTTGGAAACAATCAAGTCTTTTGTCTTCTTCTGATACCAGTCCATACCAAACGAGAAGCGGTCGTTGAAAGCGCGCAAATCCATACCCAAATCCAGCTGTTCGGAGGTTTCCCACTTCAAGTCAGGATTATAGAGCTGCGAAGGTTTGGCAGAAGTGACATATTTCATCGCCGTATTGCTGAAAGAGTACCCGGCAGCCGAAGTCACCAGGGAATTGGAATACTTGTAACCGCTCAGATTGCTTGTGCTGCCATTCTGCCCCCAGCTTGCACGCAACTTCAGGAATGTGAGAGGGGTATTGTTCTTTTCCGTGAAAAAGCGCTCGTTGGAAATGACCCAACCGGCTGATACCGACGGGAAATAGCCCCAGCGATTGGTACCCGGAAGCACGGAAGTATCGGCTGCATCGGCACGCATGGCCGCTTGCAGCATATAGCGGTTCTGGTAATCGTAAGCCAAACGGCCGAAATAGGACAGCTTACGATTAATCAGATTATAACCGGCGGTACTCTTCACGGCATCTCCGGCAGGATACGAAACGTCGGCATACAAAGGATCGTGCTTGGCAGTCTTGTCTACACCGGCAGAAACATAAGTGAAGTTATTCTCGCTGTAGGACATACCCAGCATGGCAGACACATGATGCTTGTCCCACAAATCCGTACTATAATTCACAAAGTTCTCCCACTGATAATAGGTAGTAGAGGAGTTGGAGCGGCTGGCCCCGTTCTTATCCTTATTATTGGCGGAAGCCGAACCGTAATAGAGATTGTTATACTGATAAGTGTTTGCGTTCAGTTCCCTGTAACCCAGCCGGGTAGTAAACACAAATCCTTTGAAAGGAGTCAGGTTGGCATAGAGCGTTCCCATCAGACTGTTGCCGAAGTTTTTCTTGTCGCTCATGCGGATGGCTACCATAGGATGTATCTGTTCCATAGAACCCAGACAGCTGTAATAATCGCCCTTGTCATTGCGCAGCAAAGTAAAGCCGTTGGCAATCAATGCCTCCATTTGTTTAGGAAGCGCATCGGCTGCATACGTGTCCGCATAATAAGGAGCCATGGTCATCACGGTAGCAATCATACTGGAATATGAATTGCCCGCACTACCGTCATTGATGGATTTCTGCGTATATTTTGCATAATTGGCAGTAACACCTACCTTCAACCAAGGTTTAATGTTATAGTCGGCATTCAGCATGACGGAAAGCCGCTTGTAGGTATCCTTGTTTTCACGAAGAATACCATTGTCATACAGATTGTTTAATGACAGGAAGAAAGAGCCCTTGTCATTCGCTCCCTGAAAGTTGACCGTATGATGGGAGGATGGCGAAGCATTAAAAGCCACATCATACCAATCGGTAGTCGATACACCGTCCCATGTGCCGCTGGTAATAAGCTCCTGGATATTATCATCTGTAAAAGTAGGGTCTTGCTCCTTCTTTTGCAATAAAGCTTCTTGTGAATTAATCAGCTTGGGACGTTGCGCCAGGCTACTGATGGAATATTGAAAGTCGTAGGAAATGCTGCTGGTTCCTTTGCTTCCGCTCTTTGTGGTAATAAGCACTACGCCATTACCGGCCTGCGCACCATAAATGGCAGCGGATGCGGCATCTTTCAGGACTTCCATGCTTTTTATATTATTAGGATCCACAGCACTCAAGTCGGATACTATCAATCCGTCTACCACATAGAGGGGATCGGAAGTACCATTCGATGAAAAACCACGGACACGAATGGTAGGCGAAGCACCCGGTTGCGAAGTTGTGGATATCAGTTGTACACCGGCTGTCTTGCCCTGCAGGGCTTCTTCCACCCGGGTAATAGAGCGGTTCTGGATGTCTTCTGCCTTCACGGAAGAAATGGCGCCTGTCAGGTCGCTCTTCTTCTGTACACCATAGCCCACCACTACCACTTCATCCAGCGTCCGGGTGTCTTCTTTCATCGTTATATTCATTCTCTCTGATACGGCTTTCAGTTCTTGTGTCACATATCCGATGTACGAATAGACAATGACGGCACCTTGCTTTACCTTTAAGGAATAATTTCCCTCCATATTCGTAATCACTCCATTAGAGGTGCCCTTTTCAAGTACACTCACACCAATCATCGGTTCTCCCAAATCATCTGTAATCCGTCCCGATATCATCATCGGACTTTGCGCCAGCATAAAAGGTATTCCCACCCAAAGGAACAGCCAGAATGCCATCAGCTTTCTTTTAAAGTTGTTTTCCATAATGCTTAAATAATTAGATTTGTTAATAAAAAAGCTACATTCACTTATTGTAGGATTTCCGATACAATTTTATCAAAAGAGGAGATAAGAGGATATTGAGAAAATACAAAAACATTTCCTATATGTTCAGATATTGTTTCTTGTACGTTCAAAAGATTATCAATATGTTCAAAACATGCCATACAGCATATTCCAAGCGAAAAAATCACTGTTACAGCAAATATCACCTACTTATTTTCTTTCTACTTTTGTCTGCTCCATTGTAAAAAAACACTCTCCGCGGAACATACCTTAATACACTTCATATATGAAAAAAATCATTCTTTCCCTCATAGCTTTATCTGCAATAGCAGTGTCTTCGTGCCAACCGACAACCGCCAAAGCAGAAGCGGAAAAACAGGATGTTTATAGAATTTCGGCAACCATTTCCAACCAAAACATTACGGATTTCCAAGAAGACGCGCAAGGCTATATCTGGATAGGAACCACACGAGGACTGAACAGATTCAACGCACACGAATACCGGCAATATTACAGTTCCAACGACTCACTGCAACTGCCCGGAGATAGAATCCAGGATATTTTCATGGACTCACGCAAACGCTTATGGATAGCGACAACCAACGGAACATGCCGATATACCGACCAAGACAACTTCTGCCAGATACCCATAAACGTGCCCTATAATAATAGGAACGGACATCAGTTCATAGAAAGCAAGGATGGAAAAATCTTCCTAAACATGGTGGTACATCTCTGCGTCTATAACCCTGAAACAGACACTTTCAACCGTATTTTCATCAACTTTGACCCGGACAAGACCTATAAACAGACCTGCTACATAGATAACAACAACTGTCTGTGGGCCGTCAACCCCGTATCCATCCGATGCTACGACTCCCGAAACATGCAACTGACAGACTCCATACCCATGCCGCAGAAGATTACCTACTCTTACATGCACAACCATACCTCCCTATGGCTGGCAAGCAAGAACCGACTCTTCATATTCGATACCGAAAGCAAAAGATTCAAAACGACTCCCGAAGCAATAAGTAATCATCCCATCTTATCGAAAGCCGCCATCACCTATATACACCCGTACGACAAGAACAGGCTACTGATTTGCACGCAAAAGCATACGTTCCTTTACAACCACATAGAAAACACCGTCATACATGAAAAGGAAAACGGATTTCCATTTGAAGTCCCGCAACATGGCATCAAATGCATGTACACCGACTCGCACAAGAATCTGTGGATAGGCTCGCCGGACCAAGGCTATACCGTACGCTATCATTATAAGGAGCGTTTCAACAGCAACAATTATCTGCGTTCGTTCTTCCATCAAAAATCCATCATAGCCCTCGATGCCGACTCCTGCAACTTGTATATATCCACCCTGAAAGACGGAATGTATATCTACAACCTGAATACCAAGCATATAGAAGCTGTGAATATCAGTAGAATCCTACCTGCACAAAACACAGAAAATATAATTGTCAGACACATCTATCACGACAAAGACCGGCACATCTGGCTTGCCACCAATACCAATCAAGTCATAAAATGCGTGCTCGAGTCTAATCAATTAAAAGCAACGAGTATTTTTTCCGTCCCTTCCGTACTGTGCATAACGCAAGACCGTAACGGAACAATATGGGCAGGCAGCTTCAGCCAGGCAATATATGCCCTGAAAAAAGGTGAAAAGGTATTCACACCCGTATCACTTTATCCCCAGTCATTTTTCACCTTTACTCCTACCCTACGTCCCCTCTCCAATGGAGAAGTATGGATTGCCTCCTTTGCCAACAAGATTCGTTCAATAAATCCGGATACATGGAAAATCCGGATACCGGACATCTCGAGGGCAGACAGCCTGGCCTGCATACGCCGTTCTAAATTTATCCCTTCCGTATTATACGAAGACAGCCAAGGAGATATCTGGATTGGAACCTCCCATAACGGTCTTTTACGATATACTTCGCAGAATCATAAATTATCTCCCATATCCGGCATTGGCTGCACAGAGATTTGCAGCATCGAAGAAGATATGCAAGGGAACCTATGGATATCCACATTATACGGATTAAGTAAATATGAGCGCCGGACCAATCAAATCAGCAACTACTATGCAAGCGACGGTATCGGCGGCAATCAATTCTACGACCGTGCATCCTGCCGACTTTCAAACGGAACCTTAGTATTCGGCGGCACTCACGGAATGACATTCTTCAATCCGGTGGAAACTCCTTTCAAATACGATGTTCCCCTGACGTTCGAGAATCTGAAGATTCATAACAAGCTTGTATATCCCGGAAAGAATGCAATCATCGACAAGGACCTCTCCTACCAACCGGACGTATATCTGAAACATAGCCAGACCAGCTTCAGCATATCATTTGCCGCATTGGATTATAGTGAATACGAACGAATACACTATCACTACCAATTGGAAGGCATTGACCGCTACTGGATAAATGCACACACCAACCGGGAAGCTTATTATGCCAACCTTCCCACAGGAACCTATATGTTCAAAGTAAAAATCACCAATGAAGACCAAAGCATAATCGGAGAAGAAAAACAGTTGCGCATCATCGTCAAACCTGCTCCTTGGAATACCTGGTGGGCAAGATGTGCATATGCTCTGGCAATCATCGGAATAGCCGGTACACTTATACACAGTTGGCGGCGCGTAAGAATCGAGAAAGAAACCGCCTGCCGTGCCGAACAAGAAAAAGCACAAGAGCAGAAAATGAATAAGACATACATGAGCTATTTTACCAACATATCCCACGAGTTCCGGACACCACTGACCACGATGTTGGGTTCCATCAGACAACTGTGTGCCGCCCCCGGCCAATACAGTGCCAACCGGGAACTACTGAATGTTCTGCAAGACGGTATTCTGCGGATGCTCCAGCTAGTCAACCAATTGCTCGATTTCAACAAATTAGACAACGACAATCTGGGACTGGAGGTCCAACAGACCAACCTTGCCTCCACCATCAAACGAATCATCAGTTTCTTCAACATCAATGCCCAAAGCAAGAATATAACCCTTAGCATTCAGGGATTACACCATGACATCCTCTATTGGGCCGATGAAGACAAAGTAGAGAAAATACTGAGCAATCTGCTTTCCAATGCCATGAAGTTTACTCCTACAGGAGGTGAAATAGAAATCTCGTTCGCCATCGTCACACGCCAAGAAGCCGAGGAGTTCTTCTGCCTGACAGAACAAGACAAAAGCGTCCGGTATATCCGGATTTCCGTAACCAACACCGGAGAAAACATTCCGGAAGAACAGCTGGAAAAAATCTTTGAACGGTTCTATCAGATAAAAGGCAACAAAGGGACTTACAATGGGGGAACCGGCATCGGGCTTTATTATGCCCGATGCCTTGCCCGGTTGCACCACGGACACTTGAAAGCGGCAAACCGGAAAGAAGGGAACGGAGCCATGTTTATCCTGATTCTGCCCGCAGACGATTTCTCGTACACAAAAGAGGAACGGTTCTATGGCAAAAAAACACTCCTGAACAATACTTCCATAGAACCTGCGAAAATAGAACCGGATGCTGCCCGTGAAGGTAAAACAAGTCCGAAAACAATACTCATAGTAGACGATGACCCGGCCATCATGCACTATCTGCAGATTCTGCTGACCCCGCATTATCACATCATCAGCCGACTCAATTCCACCAACATCTTCCAGACCATTGTAGACGAAGCTCCGGATTTAATACTGAGCGATGTACTGATGCCGGACAAAGACGGTTACCAGCTTTGCAAAGAGATTAAAACGAAGCTGCAATTCTGTCACATACCCGTTGTTCTGGTAACCGCCAAATCCACCGTGGAAAACCAGATAGAAGGATTGCATACCGGAGCAGACGCATACGTGCCCAAACCTTTTGAACCAGCTTACTTGCTGGCCCTGATTGAATCACTATTGACGAACCGTGATAAAATGCGCAGTTTCCTAGTGAGCAATACCCGGACAAGCCGGATGAAAGAACTTACCCTTGCCCCAAAAGACGAGGCTTTCATGGCAGAACTGTATAAACTAATGGAAAATGAACTGGATAACCCCGAACTGGACATCACGCGGATGGCCGAATTACTCAAAATCTCCCGTACCAAATTTTACTACAAGGTGAAGGGATTAACCGGCAAGAATCCAAGTGTCTTCTTCAGGACTTATAAACTGAACCGCGCAGCCGAACTAATCAAGGAAGGAACCTATACCATCTCCGAAATAGCGGACATGACCGGTTTCAATACCCTTCCCCACTTCTCTACCTGCTTTAAAAAGCAATTCGGCATAAATCCGAGTGAGTATCAATAAACCTTGTATGTCCCTTACCAGCACCCACGGCTCCCTCTAATTCCCTTAAAAGAAAGAGCCGTGGCCTGTATAGAGATTACTTCTGATAAAAGCCGCCAATCATCGCTTGCCATAAACCAGTTTCTTCGTCCGCGGGTCGCGGGAGAATTGTTTCATGAAATCCCACATCAACCGTGCATCAGGCTTGAAGTTCCAATGACCGTAGTCATTCACAGCCACGACTTTAATCAGCGGAATGTCTCCCTTGTAAAGCACTCCCGCTTCCATCGTGACGCGCTTGTTGGTGGAAATCACTTCCCTATCCTTTAGTGCTATGCCGAAGGTGGCATCTTTGGAAAAGTCAGGCCGGCTGCTCACCTCCATGCCGTTCATGGTCTGATAGGCAGTCCAGGCACAGAAGAAGGCATTGGTGCGCCAATTGTTTTCGTTTACAAAAGGCACGACTTCGTCGTCCGTACCCGTCACAGAGAAATAAGCGGTCTCCACACTGCCCCGTTTCTGCACCGCCTCGTTCATCAGGGCTTCGCCACTGTAACCGAACATATACCGGTCGGGGGTCAGCCCAGCCGATTGGGCACCCACAGCGGCAAATACGTGCGACTTGCGTATACCAAGTCCCGTAGCCGTGGCGGCTCCTGCCGAAAGCCCTTCGGCATATACCCGCGAAGGGTCTATCTGCGGATAGGTCTTCAACAGATGATACACCACCTGCTCGATGCCGTCCAACCCCATAGGAGCATAACCGTTGCCCTGCCACTCCAATTCGGCAACAATGAAGTTCTCCTCAACCGCCAACTCAATGAAGCCGGATGTCTCAGCCTGTGTACGCGGATCATTGTTGTTGCCATGCAGCAAAAGCAACAACGGCACAGAAGCCTTTTCTGCCTTCAAAGTAGCTTCCGGATGGAATTCATACCATAGGAAATCGCCTGTACCGATAAGGTCTTTCTTCATCACACGACGAGTGATTCCCCAATCTTCGGGCATGATATACGGCTCCAGCTCATACGTACCATATTGGTCGAATTGAGCTCCCGTGTACCAAGTATGTTCGTAATTGTTGAAACGGTAGTTCTTGCAAAGCAAAGTCTTCCAAGCTTCCGCAAAAGCTTCTTTCAGGGAAATGTACTTGTTTGCACTCACCACAACCTGCTGTAGAGGCTCCTGCCGGTTGGCATAACAAGCCAACCCGTCTTCTTTCCGCACCGGTTCCGCCTGATTCTGCAAGATATAGGCTGCCGCTACCTGCCGACTGTGTGTTCCGGCAATAAAAGCAGGAACGGGGGCGGCACCCTCAGCCGTCTTGGCCGGTCGGCCATTCAGCGATACGATACCGGCAACAGCACCCGCATGTCCGGCAATGGTTCTATTAACGAACGTCGCCCCCTTACCTATACCGATTATCTTCAGATTAGTAAAAACACGCATCTTGTTCAGGAAATTCTTATAAGCTTCCAAATCCTTCACCGCATCATACTCCTTTCCCAAGGGGTTCATCACACAGACCGTCCCCGAATAGGTGTGCGCATAGGACGCAATACCCAATTCATCCGTCAACGCCGCCGCTTCGGAAGCATCGCACGGCTTGTCCGGATAAATCACGAAAAAAGGGGAGAAGCCGGGAAAACGTCCCTCTACACTTTTGCACGTATCACGCGTAATGTAAACTTCCTGCTCCAACCCAGGAAAACGAACAAACGGAGGAAGCCCTTCAGGGGTTCCACCAGCCCCTTTCATCTGCAATGCAACTACAGAAAACAAGAGCCCAAAAATGAAATTCAGTTTCATAGTATCTTTAACAATTTGTTTTACGACCGCAATATTAGCGAATTACCCTCAAAGCATTCTTTCCTATTTGTTCAAATGTTTATCCTCCGGTTCAATTTTATTCATTACATTTGCAGTGTTTCTTAAAACCAACCGTATATGGCACATCGTCTTAATACCAACAAACAGTTTATGGTAGGCAACGGCATCCTTGCCTTTGCCGTGATTTTCGTAGTCGTCATCTTTGTCTACATGAGCATGAGGCTGCAACAACAGAAAGCGGAAAACCGCAACTTCATCGAAACCTATACCATCACACTGACGAAAGGCTTTGCCGGAGACTCCACCTCCATCTTCATCAACGACAGCCTGCTGGTGAACCGCACCATGACGGAAGAACCTTTCATCCTCGAGGTGAAACGCTTTGCCGAACAAAGCGCACTGATGATTGTGAACAATGCAACCGAGAAGCTTTCCCTGTTTGAGCTTAGCGAAAAAGGAGGAGAATACCGGTTCGAGAAGGAAGGAGAAGAGGTAAAACAACTGGCGCAGGAATAAAAAAGCTCAGCAAGGAGTGTTGTCAGACGTTATCAACTTTCATTTTATTTTTTCTTACATCAATATAAAGCAAATCATCATGGTTTGTTATACTATACAGTTCCATAAAATCCTCTGTTACCAAGTAATATTCGTCAAGCCCCTCACAGTCGCCGATAAATATATGTATATCAGACATTCTTGCTTTATAAACGATAAAATCCCTGTTCCAATAATCAATAAAAAAATAGAAAACGATATTTTTGTCAATTATATCCAATAGATGAAAATAAGGATCTTCCATGTTACAATCTATACTATATGGCACATATTTAAATTTCAGCCATAATGCACGAGGATTTCCAATTACAAATGTGTCATATAACCGTTGTATTAAAATCTCTTTATCGACATCTCCTATTTCCTGAAATGGAAGATGGTTATCTTTGATTGTTCGTTCTATTTCTTTATAATCAAACATGACATTTTGCTTCTGTTAATAATCTCGCATTATCCATACCGGTATTAACTTTCTGAGATACCTTTCAAACGTGATAGAAGAGGCAGACCGCTATATCTCCGTTTTGTATTTCCGGAGTTCTGTTCTCAATGCCTGAGCCCTTCCATCAGTCATCCGGTCGAGCAAAGCCCAGAAACGTTTCCCGTGATTCATCTCGCGGGTATGCGCCAGTTCGTGCAGCAACACATAGTCTATCAGATGTTTGGGAAGAAGTACCAGGTAATAGGACAGATTGATATTGCCACGCGTGGAACAGCTTCCCCAACGCCCGCTACTGGAATTAATCTTCACACTCTTGTAAGGAAGGTTATGTTGCATGGAAAGCATATACAGGCGGGGAGGAAGAATAATCTTTGCATTCCGTCGCAAAGCCTCCTCAATCACCTTACGTAGCCAAGCCTGCAGATTCTCATCCGAGAAATCCGCATCCGGCGGACAGATTATCTGCATTTCTCCCAACTCGGAACGGGACAAGAACCGTTCCCGTTGTCCGCCGACCAACGTCAGCTTGAAGAACTCCGTATCAATGCGGTAATCCAAATCAATCAGCTTTCTGACCTGCTTCTGTCTGGCAGCCCTCAAACGCGGACGAAGCTGCTCGATGGCATTCTCTACCTCGGCAAGAGAAGTCCGGGGAGGCACGGTCACGTGAATTCCATCCTCCTTTGTACGGAAAGTGAGACGCCGTGCCCGGGCATTGACCCGGACAAACAAAGGACCTAGCTCTTTATCTTCTATAATGCGGTTTACTGTCATAAATCAAAGCCTCTCCCGTAGGAAGGGGCGGGGAAGAGGCTTTGCAAATGAACAAAGAATCGTCCAAAAAAGCAAGCAAACACCTGACAAAAGCGGACGGAGTGTCCGATAATGAACACTATGTAAAAGTTATTACACTTTAGTTATCAGCGACTTACACTTGTGGCACAATAATTGATTAAAGTATGATGACCGAGCGTCCTTTGAAAAAAGCATTTCTACATGCAACTTTTTCAAGGCAAATCACGTCTAACTAATAAATACTGAATCACAAAAAACAAAAAAATATGAAAGCTCTAACAACATTTATCGCAATCGCCTTATTGGCATTCAGTACAACCGCTTGTTCACAACAACACACATACCGTTCCGGAGGCTTCGGCAGCAAGACGGTCAAGGCAAGCAAGAACTATGTAACCAAAGACATAAAAGTGAACAACTTCACCAAGCTGAGTGTAGCCGGCAGCCCCGACGTGACCTACACGCAGAAGTCCGGCAAACCGACAGTGGAAGTATACACCTCGGACAACATTGTAGACTTACTGGATATCCGTGTCAAGGACAATACTCTCTACATCGGCTTCAAGAAGAATGTCAGCGTATCCTACAATAAACTGGAAGTACGTGTGTCCGCAGAAAAGTTGAACGGCATTGCCGTGGCAGGTTCGGGAGACGTGGAACTGAAAAACGGACTGAAGACGGACAACCTCAAAATTTCCGTAGCCGGTTCGGGTGACATCAGTGGAAACAACATCTCCTGCATAGACCTCGATATTTCCATCGCAGGCTCGGGAGACATCAACAGCAGCGACATCACTTGCAATGACCTCCAAGTATCCGTTGCAGGTTCAGGTGACATGAAGCTGAACAACGTAACGGCCAACTTCACCAAAGCATCCGTTGCCGGTTCGGGCACCGCTATCCTGAGTGGCAGCACCCAAGAAGCTGAATACAGTGTGGCAGGTTCGGGTGATTTGTTTGCTTCCGATTTCGTTGCCAAGAAAGCATCCGCCAGTGTTGCCGGTTCAGGCGACATCAAGTGCCATGCCACAGATTTCCTGAAAGTACGCACCAGCGGAAGTGGCTGTGTAGGCTACAAGGGCAATCCGGAACTGGATTATCCGAAGAAAGGACTGTATAAGCTCTAACATTGGAAAATATAGACTTTAAGATTAATAATTATAAGCCTAAACTAAATTCTCTCTCAAATAATCACCTATAAAGATGACGAAGGACTCCCGCGAGGAAGTCCTTCGTTTTTTGTACGCCCCACATCTCCGAAGCACGGGAACAACTATCATTTATCTACATTCAGAATACCCGACTCATTGTCGCTGTTATTGATGCGTCTGTCGGATGATTTGTAACGCTTGCCGAACTCGAAGTTATAACTCAGCTTGATAACCGCCATCTGTCCTATCTCTTTCGCATGGCTCCACGAGGTATAGGGTGCCACTTTGCTTACCCGTTCCTTACCCGTCTTGTAGTTGTTGGTGAACGGGAACATCATCCCTACCCCCAGCTGCAGGCGCTTGTGGGTATAAGTGGCCAGAATGGCAGTCTGATTCTCGCCCTTATAAATCGTTTCGCCCATCAGTTCGTTCGCCCTTTTACTGAATTGTCCCAACAGAGAGAACTGCTTATAATTGAACACGGCAACCAGATTGTAATAGAAGTCATTATACGTATGGGTATAGGTATTGCCGTTAGACCAGTAACGTGTAAATCCACCATCTATACTCAGCGTCAGGAAATTCTTCAGACTACCAATGTTCAGTCCGCGGAATGTGAAAGAAGGGCCAAAGCGCAGAAACTGTGCAGAACGCTGGTTCTCGCTCATCGAAACCAACTTGTCTCCCTCGGCAAACACACTCTCCATGATGATATTCTTGTGATAGCCATGTGTCACATTCAGCATGAAGACGAACTTCTGCTTCATATAGGAGTAGTTCAACGTATTGTTAAAGACACTGTAAGTCTCCAATGCCGGATTGCCGCGTACTATCTGGATGGTATCTATCGCCTGCTCCACATTGGTCAACGCACTGAGCGAAGGAATCTTGGGTTCGACATTGAACCGATAGTTGATGTTGCCGTTCTTGTGCGGCGAGAAGTTCAGACGGACAGTGGGGGTAAAGGTGTAATAGGTATGTTCCTCCCCTCCTTCCTTGAAATAAGAGCGGGTCAATCCGGCACTCACACCATAACTCACTTTCTTGATATTTCCCTGCACCTCGGCAAACGCCGCTGTCTTTGCCTGGTTCATTTCCGAAACGACGGGTGAGGAGCCTGCATACTCGTTCCTGGCATACATCCGGTAGTGCCGCAATCCGGAACTGAATACGAGGGACTTGAAACGCTTGTCGTAGATGGCTTCACCGATGATGGAACGCTTGTTTCCCGTCACATCGGTTTCAAGCATCGCCAGGTCTTCGGCTTGAGGAGTATATTCGTGGTAGAGCCTGTTATTGTCGGTGTGCATCAGCGTACCGGTCACGCTCATCGTAAGCATCTGATTCTTCGGTAATGTACGCTGGTAATAAAGGTCGAGCGAAGGAGTGTAGCCGGACTGCTTGTTCTTCAGTCCGGAGAAGATATAGTTATCGGCATCCGCAGCATCATACAGCTTGTTCGACTGGTTCAGAGAGGGAGCATCATAGATACTGTTGCGGAACACGACGTTGAATACGTACTTATCCTGCTCCGTCAGATTGTAAGAGAGGTCGATATTGTGGGTAAAGTGCTTGTTTTGGTCGTGAAGCCCCTCCTGCACACGATGTATCGTCTTATTTTCCAACACATATGTCTCATCTATATCCGTATACGTTTTCTTGAAGTTACGGGCAGACAAGTTATAGAACAATCCCCATTGTGACTTTTTATGATTGAACTTGGCCACCACATTGTCCTCGCTAAACAATATGTGGGGAGCATTAGTGGCTTGTATATTGACCAGTCCGCCCGTTTCGCGGCGGCGGACCATGATGTCTACCACAGCCCCCAGGCTGCTGTCGCCATAGCGCTCTCCCGGATTTTCAATGAATTCTATTCTTACAATCTCCTTGGGCAGGAGGGCTGCCACTTCGGTGGAGGTAGCCACAATACCGTTGATACGTGTCTGTACACTACCGCCATTGGCTTCCAGGCCTTTGCCAAGAGCATCCACCTTCAAGTGCGGAATGGCAAGGTTCAGCATCAGGTCGTAGGGATTGTAGGAATTCTTCATGGCAGTGGCGGTAGGTACTACAACCATGCGGTCTACTTTCTGCGTGATATTGCTGCCCGATATCACCACCTCGTCCAGCGCTACCGACTGTTCTTTCAAGATGATATCCCCCATCTCTACAGTGCCTTGGGGGTTCTTGATGACAATCTGCTCGTCGATATAACCGATGTAGGAGAATTTCAGCAGGAAATCTGAACCGGTGGCGGTTTTCAGAATGAATTTACCTTTTCCATTCGTAGTGCTTCCCGTAACGAATGAAGAGTCGGGTAAGGAAATCAGGGCTACATTGACAAATTCCACCGGCCGGTTCTGCTCGTCTATTACCGTACCGTTCACTTTCACTGTTTGCGCCGCTGCGGCAAAGCTACCCAATAGGTATATGATAGCTATAACAAGAATCTTTTTCATAAATGTCGGCGTTTAGAGTTTGTCTTTTAAAGCTGACTCGATGATTGCCTTTATCTCTTCTGACGAAAGAGATTCTTTATTGGTCCACTCCTTGTCTCTCTCCTCCGAGATATCCAATACGGAATCGCAATGTTCCGACATCAGCAGAAAGAGCATTTTCTCTGAAATTTCGCCCGACGCGTTTATTACCTCATAGTGCACTTCGGCATACTTGCAAAATTTGCCGTCTACGTTACGACCGCACTTACGCTCCAGGTATCCGTAACGGAATTTCTCACCTTCACCTAACTGCGACTTAACATATTCCTTAGTTGCCGACTTTATTTTATACTGGTCGCTTCCGGGGAAGTAACATGAAGTAAGAGATACAAGTGCAAAACACGCTACGATTGTCATTGTTCTGAATGTACTTTTCATAAGACTTTTTGTTTTTTGATTTGATGCAAAGTTAAGGCGAAAAGTCGCTTAACTCCTACTAAATCGCACTATTAAAAGTCTTAACACTCAATACTTAAAGTTCTGATTATCAACAACAATATATTATAAAAGTCTTAATCCGACTTCTTCCGGTCTAAATGACTCTTATGCACTCCACAATATCCTGCTTTTCGCCTGCATTTATCTTCTTTCGGATGGAAGTTTTACGCACGTAGATGGTCGCACTTGTCTGTTGGGTCACCACTCCGATTTCTTTGGTGGAGAAACCTGCACAGAGCAAGCAGCATATCTGCACTTCCTTATCGGATAAGAGTTGTCCGAATCTTTCCACCATGCGGGAGTAGAATCCGTCGTATAGTCTATCGATTACCGGATAAAGGTCCGCCCAGGCAAGCAGTCCTTCCACCGGAATCTCCTTATTGCTGATGCCCGAGATAAGTTTCAGCAATGCCTGGTTCTGTGAGGTAGGTGTATTGGCAACAAGCCGTATGATACCCAGCTGCTGCAGAAGCAACTTCTTGAAGAAAGCGTCGCTATTCTCCTCTTGGTTATCCGATGCCTTCTGGGCATCTTCCAGTAGACGGGTCAGTGTATCAATACGTTCTTCGGCTTCGGCAAGGCGTTTCCTTCTGTTGCGGATATAGAAACTCAAGGACAGCAGCACCCCGACAAGCAGAACGGCAACCAGTACAGAATACATCCGCGTCTTTTGCCGCTTGATTATCAGCTCGTAGTTCAACCGCTGAAGATTGTTCTTGGTCTCCAGCTGTTGCTCTATTACACTGTTCTGGTCCCTCATCTCAACTCTGACGGAGTCGGCAAACCTGCCGAAGGTGATAATATCCAAAGGTGTACCGGAAGTATAGTCCAGAACGGTTTTCAGCTGTACCAATGCACTGCGTACGGAGAAGCCTTCGGCTTTATCTCCTCCGTGATTCTGTTCATTGGCCCATGCCTGGTTCCAGTAGTAACGGGCAGAATCAAGCTGATGAAGGTTGAGAAAGTTTTCGGCAAAGGTAATTTGCAGCATCACATGGTTACCCACTGCCGGCATCAGACGTTTGACACGGCGCAGGAGGTCATTGGATTTGACGTATTCGCGGTTATTGGCAAGCGCTGTGGCATAGTTCCTCATATAGTGACAAGCCGAAGCCGTATCGGCTGCCGCCAATGCCATATCGATGCTCCGTTCAAAATAATCAGAAGAAGAAGGATGGTTAATCAACGCCATATTAAGTCCTAAGTTATAGAATACGGAACTACGTTCTCGGACAGACAGTTTATCAGCGTATTGCAATATCTTTTCCATCAGCTCTATCACCTGGGAGTGATCATTTCTCTGATAAGCCACCTCTGCCTTTCCCCGATAAAAAAGAAGAAGCCAGAAGGTGTCTTTCCGGGCTATGGCATAGTCCAAGCCATTCTCAATCGCTTCATCCATGCGCTCCTCCTGCTTCATCCATTTATAATAAGAGGCTTCAAGCAGGTAACTATCCAACATACGGGAAGAGTCTTTCTGCTCACGATAGTAGTGTATCGCGCCGGGAAGCAGCGAATCTTCCACCAATGACATACCCATACGGTAGCGGGCCTGCGCACAGTTCCAAACGAACTTCATCCATTCCGCTTCTGAAAATCCAACATCCTTCTCTATGGAATTAAGCAACTTTAGCGCACTGTCCGGACGGTTCTGTAACAAAGAATCGGTCCGCGCCAAAAGTATTTTGTGGCCATTATGGTCATTACAGCCAACGAAGCACATAATGCCTAAAAGCATTATACAGATATATAGTATGTTTCTCATGGTCTCCATTATATATTTGGAGCGAGTAAAGTTGAGAAAAAAAACAGTAGATTCCAAACTATATATACTGTAAATAATAACTCGCAGGCAAAACAATAAAGGGACGCTGCATCACGCAGCGTCCCTTCTATTTTAGTTAGTTTTTATAAGATTTTGAGAGAATTGAAACTTCACAGCCTCAAGTTGTTTTAATAAAGCACACTAACTATTATGTTTAAAGCAAATGAAAATGTTATTTTAAAAGCAAATGAAAATATCTATTCCTTGATTTCCAGTTCCTTGTCCACCCGGCGCAGGCTGTCCATTACCTGCTTCTCATGAGACACGACCACATCTCCCGAGAGAGCTACCGACGGTGCGGAAATCTGTTTACCGATAGTATCGGCTGCGGCCACCTCCTCTACATCCGAGAAAAATGAATGTTGCATCACATTCCCCATCGAAAGGACCACTGCTACTACTGCGGCGGCTTTGAACAGCGGCATGAAGCGTGCAGTCAATGTCAGGCGCTTTGCCTTGACCACCGGAACTTCCACTTCGGCAAGCACCCGGGCATCAAAATCCTCACCCAGATGCACTTCCTGCTGAAGCTGCTGATATACGAACAAATCCTTGTAGCGAAGCAAGTGCTTGGGCACATCGCTTCCGCTAAAGAAAGCACGCAATTCAGCCTCCTCTTCCAAAGAAGTTTCGCACTGCCAGTAGCGTTCCAAGAGTTGTTCTATATATTTAGAGTCCATAACCTTCTATATCAATAAACGTTTGTTTCACTTTTTGCCGCGCCCTGAAGAGGTTCACTTTTACCTGCTCCTCGGTCAAGTTCAGGACTGCTGCTATTTCTTTATAGCTCTTACCTTCCACATCCCTAAGCAGCATAATCAACCGTTGTTTTTCGGGAAGCTTGTTCATCAGCCGGTGTATCAACGTCATTCGTTCCTTGTTCACCAGCTTTTCGTAAGGGCTCGATGCATCGGAGGCCTGCTCCATTTCAAGGGTCAACTCCACGGTGCGGGAGTCTTTTCGCTCGCTACGGTCTATTGCCAAATTCCTTGCCACTGTCAAGCAATAGGCCTCGATAGAACCAAACTGCGACCACTCGTCACGCTTGTTCCAAACCCTTATCAGCGTTTCCTGCACAACATCCTCTGCCTCTGCCCTATCGAACGTAATTCTTAGGGCTAACCGAAAGAGCTTATCCTTCAGCGGGAGAATGTCATTGCGAAAGCTGAGTTCTTGCATCTCTAATAAATTGACGGTTAAGTATTCAGAAAGTTACAGCCTATTGCCGTTTTTTTTGAATTATTTTCTAATACGGGTTCCACCGTTCCCGTTGATGGCTGATGCTAAAGTGATTACGACTTCGGATACACCGGCATCCAACGCCTCGAAAGAGTTCTCCAATTTTGGAATCATGCCACCTTGAATCACACCATCTGCCACATATTGCTTGAATTCCTCCGGCGTTATCTGTGGAATCACGCTATCATCGTCGTTCTCGTCACGCAGCACCCCTTTCTTCTCAAAGCAGAACACCAAAGTTACATCGAACAAACCCGCCAAAGCCTTGGCGGTCTCTCCGGCAATAGTGTCGGCATTCGTATTCAGCATGTGCCCGTCTCCATCGTGTGTCAACGGAGCCATCACGGGAACCACACCCTTATGAATGAGGTCTGCCAAGAAAGCATCATTCACCTGCTTCACATCGCCCACAAACCCATAATCCACCTCCTTCACGGGACGCTTTACCGAACGGATTACATCCATATCGGCTCCCGTCAAGCCCAGTGCATTGACACCACGCGCCTGCAAGCCGGCAACGATATTCTTATTCACCAGTCCGCCATACACCATGGTCACCACCTTCAGCGTTTCGGCATCAGTGATGCGGCGGCCATTCACCATTTTACTTTCAATACCCAGTTGGGCAGCGAGCTTCGTGGCCGAGCGTCCGCCTCCGTGTACCAAGACCTTGTAGCCTTCGATGGCTGCAAAGTCATCCAATAACTTATAGAGGGTGGCTTCCTCTTCTACGATCTTGCCACCCACCTTTATTACAGTCAGTTTCTCCATTTTATTCCAAATAAGTATATCCGTACAGTCCGGAACGGTAATTAGACAAGAATTCCTTCCCTTCTTCCACAGAGATACGCCCTTCCTTGACGGACTGCGTCACCCAAGTTTCCAGCGTACGTACCAGTTTTTTAGGATTATATTGCACGTAGTCCAACACCTCAGCCACCGTCTCGCCGTCAATCAGTTGGTCGATGGTGTAGCCTTTGGAATTGACAGACACATGCACGGCATTCGTATCACCAAACAGATTGTGCATATCTCCCAGAATCTCTTGATAAGCTCCGACCAGAAAAACCGCCAGATAGTAGTGTTCCTTGTCGCGCAACGAGTGCAGCGGCAGGGTGGTCGTATCGGCACGCGAGCTGACGAAATTGGCAATTTTGCCGTCCGAGTCGCAAGTCATATCCTGCAAGGTAGCCTCGCGGTCGGGTCTTTCATCCAGCCGTTGTATGGGCATGATGGGGAACATCTGGTCGATGGCCCAGGAATCGGGCAATGACTGGAACAGCGAGAAGTTACAGAAATACTTGTCGGCAAGCAGCTTGCTCAACTTGCGGAATTCCTCGGGGCAGTGCTTCATGCCGCTGGCAATGGAGTTGATTTCGCGGCAGATACTCCAGTAGAGTTTCTCTATTTGTGCACGCGTATTCAGGTCGACGATGCCATGGCTGAAAAGGTCGAGTGCCTCTTCGCGTATCTGCTGCGCATCGTGCCAAGGTTCCAGCATACTGCGCTGGCTCAGATTATCCCAGATGTCATACAGTTCCTTCACCAGTTCGTGAGCATCCTCTCCCGGTTCCCAGTCGTCGTCCATTTCGGGCAGGGAAGCCGTTTCCAGCACTTCGAAGATAAGCACGGAGTGATGGGCAGTCAGGCTGCGTCCCGTTTCGGTAATGATATTGGGATGAGGGAACCCGTGTTTGTCGGCAACATCGACGAAAGTCGACACCACATCGTTGACATATTCCTGGATGGAATAGTTGACGGAGCTTTCGCTACTTGAAGAGCGTGTACCGTCATAATCAACTCCCATACCGCCACCGGTATCCACGAATTCGATGTTGAAGCCCATCTTGTTCAGCTGCACAAAGAATTGCGAAGCTTCACGCAAAGCATTCTTGATGCGGCGTATCTTGGTTATCTGACTGCCGATATGGAAATGTATCAGCTTCAGACAGTCCTTCATATCTTTTTTCTCCAAGAAGTCCAGCGCTTCGAGCAGTTCACTGGATGTCAGTCCGAACTTGCTGGCATCTCCTCCGCTTTCTTCCCATTTGCCACTTCCACTGGAAGCCAATTTAATGCGAATGCCGATATTAGGTTTCACCTTCAATTGCTTCGCCATCTTGGCAATAAGATTCAACTCATTAAGTTTCTCTACAACAAGAAAAATGCGTTTGCCCATTTTCTGTGCCAACAGTGCCAGTTCAATGAAGCTCTCGTCCTTATATCCGTTACAAACCACGAGGGAACCCGGGTCTGTATTGACCCCTATCACAGCATGCAACTCCGGCTTTGAACCCGCTTCCAGCCCCAGATTGAACTTCTTCCCATGGTTAATCATCTCTTCTACCACGGGACGCATCTGATTCACTTTAATGGGATAGATAATAAAGTTCTCTCCTTTATACCCGTACTCGTCGGCTGCCTGTCTGAAGCAGCAGGACACCTTCTCGATGCGGTTGTCCAGAATATCGGGAAAACGCACCAATACCGGAGCCGCTACATCGCGCAACTGCAACTCGTCCACCAACTCTTTTAAATCGACGGCAACCCCATCCTTACGCGGTGTCACCACAACATGACCTTTGTCATTGATACCAAAGTACGAAGTGCCCCAACCAGTTACGTTGTACAGCTCTTCTGAATCTTCAATACGCCATTTTCTCATCAGTACATTTACTATTAGACTATTTACAATTTACTATTTTCCCACTATAGTGTGTCTTATAAAGGGGGCGACAAAAATACACATAAATCTAATATATCCAGCTCCTCGGACTGAAAAATACACATTTACAAGGGATTAAAGTCCTAAAAGTTGGCGTAACCGTTGCACGGATTCGCTAATCTGGCTGCGGCTTTCCAGATAACCGGCATCAAAGCGATAACGGGCCTGCGAGTAGAAAGGCTCACGCTTATCCAGCGCCTCCACAATGAAGGTGCGCAAATCTTCGTCCGTCTTGCCTTGCAGGATGGGGCGTTGCTGCTTCGCCACCCGGAGCCGGCGGAACAGAATATCGGGGTGTACATCCAGAAACACCGTCTGCCCGCAACCGTTCATATACTCCATATTGTCAAAAAAACAAGGAGTACCGCCACCGGTAGAGACCACGACATCCTCAAATTCCCCTACTTCATGCAGCATGTTTCGCTCCAATTCACGAAAAGAGGCTTCTCCCCGCTCGGTGAACAATTCACGGATTGATTTGTGAAAACGTTCTTCGATGTACCAGTCCAAATCAATGAACGGCACATTCATTTCGCGGGCAAAAGCCTTTCCTAAAGTAGTTTTACCGGCTCCCATGTAGCCGGTCAAGAAAATACGTATCATATCTGCTACGAGTTACAGGTTTCCTGCAAAGGTAGCAATTCCAAGCTGAAAACGCCTCTGTATCAGAGAAAAATTTTGATACGCTTGCTTAAATCTTCGAATTCCTTTTCTCCCGGTTCACCAGTGGGTGTACCGAAGGGCATCTGTGCAATCATCATCCAGTTGTCGGGCAGGTTCCAGGTGCGACGTACCTCGTCGTCAATCAAGGGGTTATAGTGTTGCAGGGAGGCGCCCAACCCCATATCTTCCAGCATAGTCCAGATGGCAAACTGGTGCATAGCGGAGGTGTGCTGTGACCAAGTGGGGAAATTATCCTTATAGGAAGGGAATGTTTCCTGCAGCTTCTTGACTACAGAAGTATCTTCAAAATAGAGCACAGTACCGTGTCCGCTGGCAAAACAGCCGTCAATCTTGGCTTCCGTCTTGGCAAAAGCCTCGGCAGAGATGCGTGCTTTCAGGGTTTCCTTCACGATGTTCCACAATTTTTTATGTTCGTCGCCCAGCAACAATACAATTCTTGTAGACTGTGAATTGAAAGCTGACGGCACATTCTTTACGGCTTCACGAATAATGTGTACTATTTCTTCATCCAGTACTGGCGAATCGCTGCCGATAGAGTAATAACTACGGCGATGCGCCATGGCTTCTGCAAATGTTCTCTTCATTTTTTGTCCTTTCTTTTTTTATTGAGACTTCTCTTCTTTATTTTATATCCGCCATACAAAGAAACAAATGAAAGAGTTAAGTTGTTCGGATTTTCTTTTTTACCTTTGTCCGCAGTTATGAAGAAAGAAAAATATTACGTCGTATGGGCGGGAGTCAGCCCGGGTATCTACACTTCCTGGACAGACTGCCAACTGCAGACCAAAGGCTACGAAGGAGCAAAATACAAGTCATTCGAATCACGCGAGGAAGCGGAAAAAGCCTTTGCCTCTTCGCCGTACACGTACATCAAGCGGTCGGCTCCCTCTCCTGCCAAGACTATTCCCGGCGCCGACGCTCCCCTTCCCACCGCCGTCGCGGAAAACAGCCTTGCCGTAGACGCAGCCTGCAGCGGAAATCCCGGTGCCATGGAGTACCGGGGAGTACACGTCGCCAGCCGTCAGGAAATCTTTCACTTCGGGCCGATGTATGGAACCAACAATATCGGCGAATTCCTCGCCATTGTCCACGGACTTGCCTTGTTGAAACAGAAAGGTTTCGACATGCCCATCTACAGTGACAGCGTGAACGCCATCAACTGGATAAAACAGAAAAAATGCAAGACCAAACTGCCGCGCGACGCCAAGACCGAAGAGCTTTTCCACCTAATAGAACGTGCGGAGAAGTGGTTGCGCGAAAACACCTACACCACCCGCATCCTAAAATGGGAGACAAAGCAATGGGGGGAAATTCCGGCCGACTTCGGAAGGAAGTAAAAAAACGCGGGCACCCCGGATTCTTCATCCGGTTGTGCCCGCGTCAAGAAAATGATGCGGCCGAGCTTATGAATGAATAGCCGCCATCATGTTTTATTTGCTATACGATGCCTTCACGAAAGGAGCATCAAGCAAGTAGTCAAGACTCTGCTTCACACTCTCTTCTACGGGGCAGCTGTATTTCTCAATCTCAGCTACGATGTGGCGCACGCCAGCAGTATCCGTATTCTTGAAGATAGCATCATAACCTACCATACCACTCTGCCCAATCTCGCGGTGATCCTTGATATGGAGCATGGTGAAGCGTCCGGGATACTTGTTGAAGTAATCCACCGGGCTGTTCTGGCCGCGCACTACCCAGTAAACGTCCATCTGGAAGAATACATATTCGGGATTGGTGTGTTGCAGCATGTAGTCCAGCATCAGCTCCTTGTCTTCCACTTTCTGGAATTCATGGGCATGATTGTGGTAACCGTATTTCAAACCGGCAGCCTGGCAGCGCTTGCCCACTTCATTGTAATAGTCGCAGTAGGTCTGCAAGTCTTTCAATGTCTTGGGAACGGAGAGATACGGAGTCACGATATACTCCATACCGGCCTCCTTATGGGCAGCAATGCACTGATCCCACCATTTCAAGGCTTCCGTAAAGTCGCCCGAAGCCAGTTCCTCGTCCGACAACCCGTGGGTAGTGTGCGAAGAAAGCACGGTCATACCGCTCTTTTCCACCATCTGTTTGAACTCCTGGGGAGTCTTGCCGTAGAACTTACCGTCATTGTAGTTGGCGGCCTCCACACTGGTATAGCCCATATCAGCCAAATCCTTCAGAATCTGGTCGAGGTTACTGCCGTCCTTCACCAAGTCTCTTACAGAGTAGAGCTGGATGGCTACTTCCTTTTTCGTCGTTTCCGGCGCCGTTTCCGTGCTGTGGCTGCTGCAGCTTGTGGCCATCATGGATAAGCACAGTGCTGACAAAATCATCATATGTTTGATTCTCATAGTACTATCTTTTTAAAAGGAATTAGTCGAGAACCTTTACACGGATGTTGCGATACCAAACATCGTCGCCATGATCCTGTACACCGATAAAGCCTTCGTGGTTTTCACCACCGCAGTTGTTCAACAGTTCGAAAGCCAAGGGCCACTTCTCTTCGCTGAACTTGCTTGCCTGCAACATTTCAGTCCATTGCTTAGTCCACAAGTGATATTCCAGTACGTTTTCATCGTTCTGTCCGTGAACTACAGTACCTTTGTATACCATAATCTTTGCCTTGTTCCATTCGCCGAAAGGTTTGGCGTTCTGCGGAACAGCCGGTATCATGTCGTACAAGGAAGCAGCCTGACGGTTGTTGTCCTTACCCAGTTTGGCATCCGGATGATTGGCGTTATCCAGCACCTGGAACTCGGGAGCAGAGATATAGATGGGTTCCAACACTTCGTTGCCGTCCTTGTCCTTTGAAGTAACTTCCTGAGCCAGATAGAAGATACCGGAGTTACCACCTTTGGAAATCTTCCATTCCAGTTCCAGCTCAAAGTTCTTGAACTTATGGGCGAAAATCAAGTCACCGCCCTCACCGGTCTGTCCTTCGCCGGTACCGGTTCCACAGAATTTGAGGCAACCATCCTCAATAATCCATCTGGAAGGCACTTTGTCCTTACCGTATCCACGCCATCCGTCCAGGCTCTTTCCATCAAAGATAGTGATATAACCGTCCGCATCAATCGGCAGGTTCAAGCTGTCCGTTTCAGGCGCTTTCAGAGACTTGGAATAAGACAACGCAGTAGTAGTAGGAGCCGCAGCTTCCTCCGTAGCGTTCGATTTTTTTGCACCACCGCCACAAGAAGCGAGTATACCGCCAATAAGGCAGCAAGCCAAAGGATAATATATTTTCTTCATAATCTGAAAAATTAAATAATTAGTATTCGTTTATGAGCACCGGAAACCAGGTTCCGGTGCTCTTTTTAATGTTTATCTGGGCATATCGGGCAACTTCCAGCCTTCACGGTAGTTATGCTTGATGAGCTCTTCTGCAAAAGCCTTGGCATTTACCGGATCTGTCCATGTCTTGTCGAAGCTCGGATGGCCGTTGTGTATCTTGAAGCCGTCCTTGATGACTGTACGCAATGTCTCGTCGTCGCCGATATTGGTGAAGCGCATGTTGGCTCCGTCCCATTCCAGTGTCTTGTTCAGGCCCTGCAGACGGATGGCCAATACACCCATTGCCACCATTTCGTTCATCGGTCCTGCTTCGGAGAAATCAGACTTAGGCATTACGCGACTGGAAGGACTTTCCTTACAAGCACGTACCCAGTCCATCTCATGACCGCCATTCATAGCCTTCGGCACACGGCGGCAAACCTTCGGTGCATTGGGCACGCGGCCAGAAAGTAACCACGGGTTCTGTCCGTAGCAACCGCAAATCAGCGTATCCTTCGTTCCGTGGAAGATAGTCAGACCGCCACCGCTCTGCATCAGTTGCTTTCCTTCGGGGAAGCCTTTCGGACGGTCGGGCATCATGCCACCATCATACCAGTGAACTTCCACTTCGGGCATAGCCACCTTCGGCATATTCTCACGTGCGGGGAAAGTCAGCTTCACGTGCTGTGCTTGCGGAGCGCAGGCATTGAGCAACAATGTAGACGAACCTTCTACCTTGGTAGGATACAGCAACTTCAAAGCTCTGAACGGCTGGTGCAGGATGTGGCAAGCCATATCGCCCAAAGCACCCGTACCATAATCCCACCATCCGCGCCAGTTCCAGGGATGATAGATTTCGTTATATGGATTCATCTTGGCAGGACCGGTAAACAAATCCCAGTTCAGGGTTTTGGGAATGCGGTCTTCCTTTTCGGGAACATTCAATCCTTGCGGCCAGATGGGACGGTCGGTAGCACATTCCACCTTCGTCACGTCACCGATTTCGCCGTTCCATATCCACTCGCATACCAAGTCGGTACCCTCGTCCGAAGAACCCTGGTTACCCATCTGGGTAACTACTCCCGTAGAAGCGGCCAGGCGGGTAAGCAGACGGGACTCATATACGGAGTGCGTCAACGGTTTCTGGCAATATACATGTTTGCCCATCGTCATGGCATCAGCAGTAATGATGGCATGTGTATGGTCGGCAGTAGCGATGATAACGGCATCGATGTCCTTACCCATCTCATCGTACATCTTACGATAGTCCCAATACTTCTTCGCATTGGGAAGCTCATCGAACACACCTTTCGCGTAGCGCCAGTCTACGTCACAAAGCGCCACGATATTTTCCGTAGCCTTCACATGGTTGATGTTGGTGTGTCCCATACCGCCGATACCTACGGCGGCAATGTTCAAACGGTCACTGGGAGGCACGTGTCCGTGGCTCTTACCCAAAATGCTGCTTGGAGCAATGGTAAGACCCGCCAAAGCTAAACCTCCGGTCTTAAGAAATTCTCTTCTTGTAAATTTCGACATGGTTCTTTAGATTTTAAAATCGGTTAATATAATGAGTTTTAAAACAATCCTTAATTACAGTAGGCATCAGACTACCGTTTTCTTCGGACGGAGCAGTCCGTAACCTTCTTTCATATGCCTCCGGCGCTCCTTGATTTCCTCCAGCGTCTGCAAGTCGCCTATGCCGGGCAGGTCGTGGCGGCGCGCATCCTCCAGGAAGGTCCATCCGTATTGGGAAGCAATGGCCGAGTCTCGCATCTGCGGCAATCTCGGATCGCGTTTCCCGCTCTCGATGGAGTCTGCCATAATGTTGCAGAGCTTGTCCAGGTTCTTTCCGCCAAACGGTTTCTCCAGGCGAAGCGTACGGTTCACGCCGTGAAGTTCCACTACGGCAGTCCGGAAATCATGCGTCATGCGCACGATACCTTTTGTACCGATAATGTCCGTATATGCATTATGAGTCTGGTTTCTGGAGAGTTGTCCGTAGACGAAGCCTTGTGTGACATCGAAGGCGATGCCGTTCTCGAACGTACCGTGGCACTGTACCCACCAAGGGTCCTTGTAGTCCCACATCCGCATGCCTTGGGCATGCCAGGTCTTGTATTCACTGTCGGCATACCAGCGGGCGATGTCTATGTAGTGCATGCCGCAGTCGTGGTAGGCGGGACCCTCATATTCGTGTCCCTCGCCCGGCGCCAATCCCGGAGTCATGTGGCAGATGCGCAAGATAGCCAGTTCACCAATCTCGCCTTCATCGATAAACTGCTTCATAGCCTGGTGATACCAGGAGTTCCGCAGATAAAGGTTGACAGCGGCAATGCGATCATACTTTTCAATCAGGTCCACAATTTCCCATTCCTTATCAATGGTATCGGCAATGGGTTTCTCCGTCAGGATATGCTTATTGCTCCGGACAGCTTTCTCTATTTGTTCTTTTCTGGAATTTGCCAATGCAAAAAGACCAACAGCTTCTACACTCTGGTCATCAAAGATTTCTTGTTCATCGGATATGATTCTGGATGAAGGGGAAAGGTTTCTTGCCAATTCTCGGGAGGCCGGATCGGTATCGCAGATATATGCGATGTCCCATCGACCGCTTTTCTGCATTTCCTCCCAATACATTTGCCCCATTCTGCCGAACCCTATCAAACCAACTTTTATTTTCATGGTAGGCGAATATTAAATATTTACAGTTATAGTATTATCGGGGTCGATTGAATTACATGATTAAGAGTACTTGGACTGATAGTCATAGTAGCTGTCGTCGTAGACGTTGGATATAATTTTTTCATGATATTTGCAATGTTTATGTATGTGTTCTTTGCAAAAATAGGATAATTAGTGATAGAATGGAAGCAAGCAGATGTTAAAAAAGCGTAAAAGACAAAAGAACGCCCTTTATTCATCATCGCCTAACAGCCGTGAAACACTCTGCCGGCAGCCGTCAACACCCACCTGCATCATAGATTCTGCGTAAGAAATATAGAAGAGAAAGAAGAATTAATAGGCTGTTTGCAGGAAATTAACTTCCTATTTAGTCATAACAGCCTAGCACAAGCGGGTGGAAGCAAAGTACGCAGAATTTTATTTCTATGAGAGAGACTGCATATCATTCAGTCTCTTATAATAGCCGTTCTTCTCGAGAAGTTCCTCGTGCTTACCACGTTCCACGATTTCACCTTCATAGAGTACACAAATCTCATCCGCATTCTTGATGGTGGAAAGGCGGTGGGCGATGGCAATCGTGGTACGGGTCTTCATTAGCCGTTCCAGAGCCTCCTGCACCAGTCGTTCGCTTTCGGTATCGAGTGCTGAAGTGGCCTCATCGAGTATCAGGATAGGCGGATTCTTCAAGATGGCACGGGCAATACTGATACGCTGGCGCTGTCCGCCGGAAAGCTTGCCGCCACGGTCGCCAATGTTGGTCTGATAACCGAGTTCGGTCTCCATGATGAAGTCGTGGGCATTGGCAATCTTTGCCGCTTCGACCACCTGCTCCATAGTTGCATTTTCCACACCAAAGGCAATGTTGTTGAAGAAGGTGTCATTGAACAGAATGGCCTCTTGGTTCACGTTTCCTATCAACGCACGCAGGTCGTGGATGCGAAAATTCTTAATATTCACACCGTCAATTGTAATCTCACCTAACTGCACATCGTGATAGCGCGGCAGCAAATCCACCAATGTCGACTTGCCGGAACCGGACTGGCCGACAAGTGCAATGGTCTGTCCTTTGGGCACCATCAGATTGACGTGCTTCAACACTTCGCGCTTGCCGTCGTAACTGAAGGAGAGGTCCTTAAATTCAATCCGGTCATTCATCCCGTGCAGCGGCAACGGGTTTACCGGTTCCTTAATGGGGTTCTCGGCTTTCAGTATTTTGTCCACACGTTCCATGGATGCCAGACCCTTTGGAATGTTGTATCCTGCCTTTGCAAAGTCTTTCAACGGATTGATGATACTGTACAGAATCACCATATAGAAGATGAACGTTGATGCTTCCATGGAAGTGCCGTCGCCCAGAATAAGCAGACCACCGAACCACAGTACCAATACAATGAGCAGCGTACCGAGGAATTCACTCATCGGATGTGCCAACGACTGACGGATGGCTACCTTGTTGGTTGCATCACGCAGCTCGTCGCTGCATTGCTTAAAACGGTCCACCATCTTGTCTTCTGCTATAAAAGCCTTGATTATACGCAGTCCGCCAAGCGTCTCTTCCAATTGCGACATGGTATCACTCCATTTTCCTTGGGCTTCCAACGACTTACGCTTCAGTTTCTTGCCGACTTTTCCCATCAGCCAGCCCATACCCGGCAATACCAGGACAGTAAACAGAGTCAGCTGCCAGCTGGTTACAATCAGAGTGGAAAAATAAAGCAGAATCAGGATAGGATTCTTGAGCAGCATATCCAGTGAGCTGGTAATGGAGTTTTCAATTTCGCCTACGTCACCGCTCATACGTGCAATGATGTCCCCTTTCCTTTCTTCAGAGAAAAAGCCGAGCGGCAAGTGCATCACTTTGGAATAGACCATCACGCGGATATCGCGTACCACTCCCGTACGAAGGGGAATCATAATGGCGGAAGAACCGAAATAGCAGGAAGTCTTCAACATGGTCATGAAAGCAAGGAAAAGCCCCATGAACAGCAATGTCATCTGTGGCCCGTGTGTCTCAATCATCTGAGTGACGTAATAATAGAAATTGTTCACCGCCACTTCCTTCAAGCTACCGCTTCCCCACTCCATGAAGTGATACACTTGGGTGTTCTCCCCCGTCTTGAAAAGGATATTGAGAATAGGAATGAGCAGTGTGAATGAAAAGACATTGAATATAGCGGACAGCACATTGAGCACGATTGCCCAACCGATATATCTCTTGTAAGGCGACACAAAGCGCCGCATCAGTTGTAGGAATTCCTTCATTGCTTGTAGTTAAGTGAATTATGAGGTCGCAAAGATACAAGAAAACGAGGGAATGGAAAAGGGTTTCAGGTTATTTCTGCCTAAATGCCCACATTCTCTACTTTCTTTTGTGTCCTTGCATACTTCTCCAGCACCATGTACACTCATACATTGTCATCTTAATAATAGCCGGCTCATTTATTTTCCATCTTTACTCCTAACTTCCACACAATTTTCTTCAAACTTCAATATGCCCAAGCAATTATATGAGTAAATAATGAAAAAGATGTACCTTTGCACCCGACTTAACTGAGAACTTTGTTCACCACATGAGAAAAGCTATTATCACAACCCTATCTGTCCTAATCGTACTTCTGTCCATTGCTTGCAATACCCGAGTGAACTATAATAAGTACCTGATTGCAATTGACTCGCTCATCGTTCAGCAACCGGACACTGCCCTATCTATGCTCGAAGCATTCCCGACAAACAGCCTGCAGACCCAAGCTGACAGTGCTTATTATGGCCTATTAATGACAGAAGCAAGAGATAAGAACTACATTATCCAAACCAATGATTCCCTGATACAATCGGCCCTGACCTACTACAACGGCACAAACGACATAGAAAAGCGGGCAAGGGCCCATTACTATTCCGGCTGCGTCTACCGGGATTCACAGAGAAGAACAGAATCTATGACTCAATACCTCATAGCAAAGCCCTTGGCTGAAAAAGCAGGAGAAAGACGTCTATTAAGTCTTATCTACCTGAATATAGGTTATCTATACTATTCACAAAACCTAAATACACAAGCCGATTCCAGCTATCAATTGGCACAACAAATAGGTATTCAGCTAAAGGACTCTGTTCTTCAAGCAGAAGTTCTGTCACGACGAGGACTCATCCGAATGGAAAAAGGAGAGGAATTCTATCCCGAAGCCGAAAAAATGATGTTGAAGGCACTCGCTATCGTCCAAAAACAGTCCAACATACAATTAAAAGAAAATGTGTTCTCCTCACTATGCCAACTATACAACTGGATGGAAAACGGAGAGAAAGCTATAGAATTCGCCAAACAGAATCTTGGCGTACAGAAAGACCGCACAACATGCTACAAAGCTTTCGAACTACTTGGAAGCGCATATTACCTAATATTGCAATATGATTCTGCCCGCTACTACCTACAAAAATCCCTTTTCACAACAGACTATGCCACCAAAGCCGGGGCTTACATGTATCTAGCAGACATAGCCAAAGAGCAAGGAGACTTAGCTACTTCCTTAGAGATGGAACGCAACTACTCTGCCTATTTGGACAGCATGCAGAAGTCCAGACAGCCCGATGCCATTGTCTGCGCAGAACAAGGGATGCCAAGCAACAAGCAAAACATAATCAGCAAACACACCCATTACTCTATCATAAGTATATCAATAATCACATTAACCCTCATTGTAGCTGTAATCATCCTATCCTATAAGAAAAGAAAGCAAAAGCCCAATAACCGAACCGAAAAAGAAATGCTGTATAAGGCAGGACTTGTTCTGTTCGAACAATCTGAGGTATACAACAAGATGACTCTAATCATCCGCTCTCATAAAGAAAAGGCAGAATCAGAAATAATGCATCAAGGTGACTGGCTACAACTAATTGCAGAAACCAACAAATGTTGGAATAATATTGCCCGGGAACTACAATCAAAATATCATCTGACAGAAGACGAAATCTACTTATGTTGTCTGTACCTGACAAACCTCCCGATAAGCCACTTTTGCCATATATTGAGCTGCGAACGGGATACTATTTACAAAAAGGCAGACCGCATATTAGAAAACAAAATGGGCTTTGCACACAAAGAGATATCTCTTAAGGAAGCTTTAAAAAAGAATCTCCATTCATCTAGCCAATCATAACAATCATTAGCAAGTACAACAATTATACAATATTATACGCCATTATACACCGAAATTATACAATATTATACACTTATCCTGCCGTATTAAACCGACCTTTGCGGCATCAATAATCAAAAAAGTGTATAATGATGAAAAAACTATTGTCTATCTTAATTGCGACATTCTTTTTAAGCAATATTGTGACATACGCACAAAAAGAAAACAATCCTTTTACAGAAATTGCCCTAACCCAAGCAAAAAGAAAAGATCCGATTAGTAAAGGAGATACCCCTATATCTCGTAGTATCATTCAAACCGCCAACGCCTACTTATATAATAACACAGTATGTGTCGACTTCAACGAGGTATTACCTAACGTCACCATAACCCTCATCAATGAATCAACTAGTAAACTCATTCATTCAGAAGCATACAATGAACCCACAAACATTGACATCACTTTGGATGAAGGATACAGTAGTGGTAACTATTTGATTAAAATAGAGTCTGATGAAGTTCTTTTATATGGTTATTTCTCATTATAACAATCATACAACAAACAATACATTATTTAAAAAGATAGAGAGCCATGAAAAAGTTATTCCTATTTATGAGTTGGGTAATGCTTATATTATCCGGTTGTGCCGATGAAGATATCATCGAACGTAATTCCCCGTCATTTCCACAAAGTGTAAATACCCGATCTGCAGGAGATGGTGTATATGATATTTTAGGGTACGGCTATGATATAACTGGGCCATATTTAGATACTAAGTCCAGTCGTGCAATAGTATTTGATACTAATAAACTATTAGAAAAAGGACTGATTACCCCCTACAAACTAGAAGAATCTCGGTTCCGTTACTCTTCAGGGAAAGATGTCATTGATTTTACCACCAACATGTCATCTTCATTACAAATGAGCACCCCCGGCATCCTAAAAGTCATAGGTGGCGCCTCTTTAAATATAGCATTCGGAGGTAATTCTCATTATAATTCTGACTACTCTTTTGCATACTGTACTCAGCAATATATAGATAGCAGATATCGAATTTCAGAAGCTGACATTAATGTTTTAAAGACATGTCTCACAAAACAGTTTATTGAAAGACTCTCTACATATACACCAGAACAAATTGTTGAAGAGTATGGAACTCATGTGTTAAAGGATATATATTTAGGAGCAAAATTCGAAGTGTATTATATGGCTAAATCAACCTCATCATCAAAAAAAGAAAGTATAAACGCTGGGTTAGGCGCTTCACTCTTTAGCCTTTTCAAGATGGATGGAAAATTCCAATATGATGAATCTTTAGCTATAACTAATAAAGAGCAGTCCTTATATTATTTCACAATAGGAGGTGACCCCGCCGTAGGAGTGCAAGGTTCTTTAAATCCAGAAAATTCACCATCAATAGATATAGGTAAATGGATGGCATCAGTAAAATCTTCCACACCGAAATTTATTGATGTCGACAATAATTCACAATCATTTATCCCCATTTATGAATTAGTTACAGACCCCACAAAAAAGCAAACTCTCAAAGCATATATAGACAACTACATAAAGAGTAAAGAAGTATGTTCTATAAGCCTATATCCATCAACTACTGGTACACGTCAAGTCAGCGGACTAGGACATATTAATCAAGGGGCAGGAGTTGCTATCGGTGATATTGATAAAAATGGAAGGCCTGATATGATATTGATGGGAATAGATAATCCTAAAGGAAAGAATAATTTTTGGTATAAAGTCTTATATGATATTGATGAAAATGGATACTATTCAAAAGAATCATCTATTCTTTCAATTTCTGCTGAGGGTTGGGAAAATTCTGGAGGTGATATCGCCCTCTGTGATTTGAATAATAATGGAATATTAGATATGGTTCTTTTATGCACAGACAAGCCCACTACAGCAGGTCGTGCCTACCGATGGTATTACGTAGCTTATGACCTCAAACCTGATGGCCACTATAACTCATTATCTTCGCTAAATACATTAGATGAACTCGGATTTTTTTATGATGGAGCAGGTATTGATATATGTGACATAAATAAAAATGGAACTCCTGATTTATTAATGATGGTCTATGATGCCCCAGAAGGAGAAAATTCATTTCGATATCAAATTGCTTTCGACCTACAATCAAATGGCAACTATTTGAGTCTATCACCCGTATATGAAGTTCCAGGATTAGGTCATGATGGAGATGGAGCAGGAGTCGCAGTTGGTGATATTGACAATAATGGTACATTGGATATCCTATTTATGGCATTAGATGCTCCCTCTGGTAAAGATAAATTCGTATATGAAATACTACCTGATATAGATAAGTATGGTAACTCTTATGCAAAACCTATATATACCCCTCGTTTCCCTGACTCTTTATCACCGTGTGACACTGGACAAGGAGCAGCATGTTGTCTTTATGATTTAGACAATAATGGTTTCTTAGATGCCATTTTTGTTGCTATTGAAAATATTAAAGGGAAAAGTAACTCATGGAAATATGTAACAGGACATAATTTGAATAAACAAGGTGTACCAATGTGTTGGAGATAACTTAATACCCAATTATTGTATATGAGTTTATATTACCCACTCTCTGCATGTAATTTATTCAAAAGCATTGAAGTATGTCAGGTCTATATATTATGTTTATATCAATATAAATTAAAACAACATGAAAAAGATTTTAGTTTTATTCGCATTACTGATGACCGGCGTTATGGGCATCCACGCGCAAGAAGGACTCAAATGGGGAGCGATGGCAGGTATGAATTCCAGCAAGTTCTCCACCAATGGTTTTGACAGCAAGGTAGGTTTCCATGTCGGCATCAAGGCCGAGAAAGACTTGCCCCAGATAGCCCAAGGTGTTTATCTCGACATGGCTGCACTGCTGTCCTTAAAAGGTACACAAATAAATGGGAATGATGCATCTCTGAAATTCAATCCCTACTATTTAGAAATACCTATACACATGGGCTACAAATATGCCATCAATGACAATTTTGCCATCTTTGGCAATTTCGGTCCTTACTTTGCAGTCGGTCTCTTCGGTAAAATGAAGGCAACGGGATATTTGATTGATGAAGTGGAAGGATTGACAAGCATTCATGATTCTGCCAAAGTATTCGGAAGCAATGCCATGAAACGTTTCGACTTTGGTCTCGGACTCAAAGCAGGAGTCGAATTCTTTCAAAAATATCAAGTCTCTATCGGATATGACTGGGGATTACTGGACAATATAGAAGATAGCGGAAACAAAAACCGCAACTTGATGCTCTCCGTGGGGTATTTCTTCTAAGATTTAATAGTGTGGAAAAGGGCACGAAAACCCTCTCCACACTTTTTATTGCCGATATACAAGAAACAAACTGTTCAACATAGAAATAAAATCACTACTTACGAAAACAGAGACAACCACTGAGCCGATTCTATAAAAATATGGCATTTTGAAGTAATTCTTTCCATGGATATTCCACTTCATCATTACAAAGCACCACCATTTTCTCTGAATTATCTCCTAAAAGAGCACCATATTTACCTAAAGTCCCTTTACTGGTAATCTGATGCTTGCAACGAGCTATCAGAAACAAGTCCATATACCCCTTATCAGAACCGTTTATATCAACAATCTTACAATTACCTTCCGTAAGATAAAGTTGCGGAATAAGTTCATCCCTCACCCAATCCGGCTCATCTGAAAAGAAATAGAAGAAAGAAGACATATCCCTATCCTGCATATAAGTCACTGCCGACTTGAAATACTCCAATGAAGCAGGTTTGCCGTAAGCCGGAATTTCTACCTTCAAGTCCCCACGCCTTACGTGAACAGCTACGGGACAAGGACGTGAATCAATCTCTGAATACAGCAATTTATTCTGTGCATCCAGCACCTCGGGCATTACTCTAAAAAGCGACCGGAATACCGGAAGCCAAATATCAGCCGGAACATGATAATAACCACCTAAATAGACCGGAGGCTTCTTTTGTAGAAAAGAGAAGTCATCCTGCCTACCATAAGTATTATTACCCAAATTAAAATATTTCTTCTTATAGACAGACAAAGCCAGTTTAGAAGCGGACTTCACTTTTAAGTAAGGAAAAGCCTTCAACAAATCGAAGTTACGTACAAACTGGTAATTCATATCTGTTCCCCACTCTTCATAGAAAGACAAATCATAGAGCACTTTATGTCCTCCATTTTCAAAAATTCTACCCAGCAGATATTGGTGCATCTGAGAACAAACTCCGCCATCCATAAGTACTATCACTTGAGGGGCTATCAGTCTATGTTTTACAGCCTTTCTATACAGGCTTTTCTTCCACCTTTCTATGATTTTCATTTCTCTATAATTTATTTTTCCAATTATAATAATACAGTCTCCAATATCCCAACAACGATGATAACCTATAAGTAGTAACTATCTTCTTCTCACGGCGTGACAGTAATTTCCAAAATTCCGGATAATCCCCAAGCCCTATCATCAACCGATTCATTTCTTTATTAACATCCTTTACCTTTTTCCAATGGAGCCGCGCTTGAGTATTCTTTATATGAAACAAAGCTAATTCTCTTGCAAATTCCTCATGCAATCCGTTCCGTTCTATATAGTCATCAAACCAGCGCACATAAACATTGAAATCAAGATATGCTCTCTCTCCCAAATCGTGAGATACCGAAGAGGAATAAACATAATAATCAAGAATCGGAGTATTTATAGAAACAACTTTTCCCGAACGAACTAAAATCTGCGTAGACAAAGCAACATCTTCTCCAAACGAGATGCCGAGCCTTTCAATCCCCTCATCATATAAAGAACGTAAATGAAACTTGGTCCACATAGCCCAATATGCCCTTGAACAGAGGATACATTTTAAATATTCAATCCCGGACATTTGTTCAAACTCCATGCTGTCCGATTCCTTTCTTCCGCCATCTTCACAAAAAAAGAAAGGAGCAACAACAACATCGGCTTGAGTCTCCTCAGCACGGTTCACCAAACATCCTATCGCATTGCTCATCAAAACATCATCACAATCCAAATACTGTATATATTTCCCCCGTGCCCGATTCACACCTATTCTTCTCGCTTCGGATATTCCTCCATTCTGTTTGTTTATAACAATAATACGACAATCCAACTTTACATAATTTTCTATAATGACCGGAGTATTATCCATACTTCCATCATTGACCACGATGATCTCTATATTCTTGTAGGATTGGGACATAGCACTTTGAAGGCATCTCTCTAAATATTTCTCACCATTATAGACACAAATTATAATAGAGACTAAGGGAGAAAGGGTATCGTTCATCATATTTACAATTACATTCTACAAGCCCAACAAAGTACAGAAACTTGATGCAAAGTTATCAATACCATACTTTTCCTCTATTGCAATGGAATCGATGTTTTTGGAGAGCATTTTTCTAACGTTTTCATCCCGCAATATTTCTATCTTTTCTGCTAATTCCGCAATATTTCCTTTCTGGTAAAGGAGCCCATTCACTCCATCCTCAATGCGTTCCGGATTTGCCCCCACATCAGAAAGGATTAATGGCAACCCGCATTTCTGAGCTTCTACAGCAACCCTACCAAAAGTTTCAAAAGTGGAACAAACCAACACAACGTCAGCCAAAGCATAATAAGAAACCACCTGTTGCGTGTAAGAGACAATTTTTACATTGTTATCCAGACCATTATCTTGAATATATTTTTGGCATTTGGGCATAAAGCCAACATCCGGGCCAACCAGATAACAAAGAATATCCTTCCCTTCAGCCACTATTCTCTTTACCGCCTGCAAAAGTTCCATCTGTCCCTTATTAGAGTCAAAAGCGCCGACCAACAAGATAGTATACCGCGTATGTCTATCACATTTCACATCCACTCCAACCGTCATCGGCAATTCTACAGCTTGGGTGATGCTGCTTATTTTTGCGCTTGTCATCACCTTTTGATAATGAAACTCTGCATATCTGGAAGTTACCAATATCTTATTTGATAATTTATCAATCGCTCTAAAGATAAAACGAAATTCAAAAACAGGATTAAGATTCAGCCAAGTCACATCAGGTATCTCATGGATAAACCAACAGTGCTTTATCCCTAACATCTTACATGATATTGCCAAATGAGGAAAAACCACAGAATTTGTCATTCCATAGTCCGGCTTTATCCTTCTCAAGTAACGGGTTAATTTAATGGAATACTTCGATAGTTTACGAATATAAGAAAGCTTCTCTCTCGTGCCGATATCCATGTCCTTACCTACAAGCCACCATTCCATTTGTAAGAACCTATAGCCATCAATATAAGGGGAGCAGGCATCAAGCAAATCTCCCGGACCAGGAAGAACCATATAGAGTTGCCAATCAGGGTGAATATGCTTAAGCCCCCGCAATAGATCCAATAAACATCTTTGTGCTCCTCCGGCACAATCACTAACATGTGATAAAAAAACCAATTTCATAGTAACCACAATTAGCTTACAAGATATTTGTACACATATTTAATACAGTGCTGTAAATGTTTCCATGAATAAGGGTAAGCTAAAAAGTCCTTCAGCACCACCTTCGCCTCAGGATATCCCGCTTTCAATAACTTACGCAAAAAGACACTGAAGGTATATTCTTCCTGCTTCCTCATTTCTTTTTCTCCCAATTCAAATCCCTCTATTTTCATTGGAAGCATCTTATTCCACTTCAATTTGTGCATTTTAATCGTATCTTGATACCAACTTTGATTAAAATTCCCTTGTGAAGAATGCTCTATCAAGACCTCAGAAGAACAACATACATAATTTTTATAACAACGATCCGCAGCTATTTGCAATGTAAAATCCAAGTCATAACAATGGAAACCCGTCAACAATTCCTCATCAAAAGGATATTTAGCCCATACATCCTTACGCACAAACATGGCAAAGCCATCCAATACCAGCACTTCCTTAAAAGGATGCTCCATAGTAACCGATGCTACACGAAATTGGGTTTCAGTTCCAACGCTCTGATAATAGAATATAACATCCCACTTATACACATCTCCCCATCCCGAATAGCATTTCAATTTCACCTTACTACCGGCAAAACCTATCACCCCACAATCCGGTTCCTTAAGTTTCTTCTCAATGCACTTTCCCCAGCCTACCGAATGAAACTTTACATCCTCATGGACAAAAAACAGAAAGGGATAATGTGCCCGAGAAGCTCCCTCATTATACGCACGCGCTATCGGCCATTGTTTTTCACGATTATCAATAGCAATGATTTCATAATCAACACCAATAGTATCATGAATATTCCGGGTTACTTGCTCCAAACGTTCGGGAGATACCGAACAAATTATGATTGAAAGCATAATCTGATGCTATTAGTTTGTATTATTTTGCAATATCTCATCATAAACAGCCAGTCTTCTCTCCAACATTTCCTGAGGATTATAAAGTTCACGCAAACGCTTCAATGCTTGCGTCGCCAGCCTGACTTGCAATTTTTTATCCGCTTCCAAACGAATGACTGCTGCTGCAAAATCAGTTGCGCTATCAGCAATCAAACACTCTTCATTGTGACGTAGGTCAATTCCCTCAACTCCTTTTGTCGTAGTTACAAAAGAAGCCATAGAGGAAACCGCATCCAATATTTTCATCCTCATACCACTACCAATACGAATTGGCACCAGAACGATACTCCCATTCAAGTATTCCCGCAAATCCTCCACATAACCCACTAACTCCATTTCCGGACATACTGCCTGAAGACTTTTCACGTAACGGCTCTTCCATGTCCCAATCACTTGAAAAACAAATTTAAAACCCTGAACACGCAAACAAGGGGCTACTTCATGACAAAACCAATCTACTGCATCCTGGTTCGGGTAATGATTTTCACTTCCAACAAATGTCAGACGAACAGAGGCCGGCTTCACAATTCTGTCATAAGCAGACTCTATCTGTACCACTGCCGGAGAAACATAAATTTTGCATTCTTGTCCAACCAAGTCTGCCAACAATAAACGGTCAATATCCGTCAATGCAATTACATGCTTATATTGACGTAAAGCGGCTTTCTCCATATCCTTAGCAATGCCATAGAGCATCTTGTCTTCATCTGTTACATGAGTAAGGCATTCCATTTCATTTTCATTACGTATATACCTCAGTTCATGATGCACAAACACTGTTTGTACATCTTTTGGCAATAGATACCCCAATGTTATCAATGGATAGAACTCAACCTGAATAATATCAAATCCACGACGTGAGATGTCAGACACATACTCTACGTATGCCTTGGGAAAAGGTTTAAAACAAGAATTCTTCAACGTCATATTCTTATACGGACGCTCTTGCTGAAAAGAATACAGTTGCCGTTGCATCTTGCGGGAAATGGATTCAGACATCTTTTTTAACCAACGGTAATATCGGGGGCAACGAGTCTTAGGTTCTGCATCTTCTTCCCTAAAAAGATAGAAATCAACATTTGTCCATAAAGCCCTTAAACTTTCGACATCATTCATCTCCTTATTTTCCGGAGAAAGCAACAAAGACACAGACATTTTGTGCCGGATATATTCCACCATATTGAAAAAGGCCTGATTACCTCCAGCAGTCAACGGATAAGGCACACAAGGAAGTATAAAAAGAATTTTCTTCATTATCTCTTTCGATTTCTAAGTTTCAACTTACACATGCGGAATGCCACACTTAATGATACAGAAGGGCAAATATACCATAAACTACGACAAATACCCATAAGATCATGTAATTTATAACGATCTTGCAAACTATAATGCAATATCGTATGGGCATATTTCTTTATCGCATGCTGTAGTTTTCTATCTTGAAGTCTGTCCGAGTAAAAAACTGAAACCCATTTTATAAATTGCCTTGTAGCTACTATCTTCTCTTCATCATAATTGAAGGAACAACTTATATTCTCGCCCATCACATTTCGCCAACAAACCGGCTTACCCGGCAAAGGAATCATTCCACCTGCATTTTCACCTATGCTTGTCCACGTTGCATCGTCTGAACACCACGCCAATGGAAACTTCACAAAACCGCCTATCCGTTCATATATATCACGAGTAAAAACATATTCACAAGCAGCCGAATAAATTCTTCCTTCCAATTTATCCAACAAAAACTGATAGCCCGAAACCGGATATTCCTGCAATGAAGGATTTTTATGTATTATCTTGCCATTTTCATCTATCACAGCAAGGGGAAAACGGAACATCCCATGCCTCGTACCATAGCATTCTAATGCTTTTATAATACGCTCTACCCCGTCCTGCGGCATCAAATCATCATCTGAAAAGAACCAAACAACCGGTTCTTTTGCAAGTGCTATACAACGGTCCCAATGCCCCGGCAAATCCACTCCACCCAGATTAGTATCAAAACGTCGATAGACAATATTCATTTTATCCGCATAATCAGAAACAATTTCCTTCAGATTCTGAGGACTTGCATCATCACCTATGTAAACAGTAAAACTCCGACAAGTCTGTACGACAATAGAATCCAATGTCTGTCGGAGGAAGCGGCACTTATATGCCAGAATAACAATTGCTATCTTTTCTTCCATAGAAATCATCCCTCTACAACATTCTTTTTTATCACTTCCAGATAACGTTTTCCATAATGTAAATCCGGTTCCAGATAGTTCCCTTCAGCCCATTCATTCCATGATTTTACAAATGCAAGCCGATGGTCTAAAGGCTTATTCTCAATACGCTTTATCGCTTCTTTCATATGTCGGGCAAAATAAGAAGGTTCAGCGTGATTCAAGACCAACGATTTACCACGGGAACGTGGAGAATGATCCCAGTTAGGAATAATGGTAGGTATAATATTCTCTTCATATTCTTCATCACCTACAAAGAAAGAACTGGCCTTCTTATACTCTACAACCTTAGGAATACGAAATATTTTATGTTTCCATTTCGCATATTTATAAGTCAGAGCAGCTTTCTTCTCAAAGTCAAACAAGCGTACAACATTAATAGCATCAAACCCCATTTTCATAAGTCTCTCTTTTTCTTCTTTCAAATGATAGGTTTGTCCTATGAAATAAACCCCCTTCAAGCCATTCTGCACAGCTAAAGTACGCCAGAGTTCAATGAACTCTTTCATCTCCGGATGATCCAAAGGATGATAAACCATAAACAACGGTTTCTCATCCACTGTAATATAGCGATGGTCTTTAAAAGCAGGTAATACCTCGTGGAAATGAGCTATATAATCTTGTTCTCCCGGATAAAGCTGATTTATCAAAGTATCTTTGCTCTTTATGCCGTGATAAAAGCCCCTCCATGACTCATTAGCCCAAGCCAGACAAAAAGGAAAATCCGGTTCATCAGAAGACAATACTTCATTAAACGGGCGCTCTAAGAGTCTCTTTCCATTTCCAAACCAATAATGCCAGTAACAAAAGCCTTCGATACCATATTCTTTTGCCATGTCAGCTTGCGCCTTACGTGTTTCCGGCACTCGCAAATCATAATATCCCAAATCTGCCGGCACCTTAGGCTGATAATGTCCTGGAAACAATGGACGTGCTTTTCCTACATTAGTCCATTCCGTAAAACCTTTCATCCACCATCTGTCGTTTTCTGGTATTGGATGAAATTGAGGTAGATAAAAAGCTATAACCCTTGCTTTATTCATTATTGAGATTCAATTAAAGTTATAATGTTTGGAATTTATACCGTTTAGATTTGAAGAATGTCCTCACTAAACGGTAAATACATCTATAAACCTTTAGATGACAATACATCATACGGCGCTTAAATATATGCATAACATCCAATTGCGGCCACGACACATTATCAAACTCCTGCATTCTGGCTAATACATCATTGATAACATCATCTATCAAAGAAGATTGAGGAAGCATCATCAAATGGTCAATCAAATGAATTCCCCGTTCATGTACACAATAAGGAGCTTTATCCCATATTTCTTTTTCTCGCACAAATTTCACTTGTTCATAGACAGTTTGAAAGAGCAGATATTCCTTTTCGTAATTATACAATTTACCTTGAGTAGTACTTCCTTCACGTTTCAAATAATGATATTTAGGACAGTCTTGCATAACGACTTTCTGCGTTTTATAAAATATCTGATAAGAAACTGCAATATCTTCAAAAACTCTATTTACCGGAAAATATATTCCAGCAAATAATTGACGCTTATACAACTTATCCCACATATAATTTCTTATACGCTTATCTTCTACCAATGTTCGGATAGCTTCTTCACGAGAAAAGCTGGAGAATTGCCCAGAAGAGTGCTTCACTCTGGTCTTTACGGCAGTTTCTATATAATGCGAGCAAATGGATATATCCGCTTCATTCTCTTTCAACAGGCGATACAAGAATTCGTACATATCCGACTCAATCCAGTCGTCGCTATCCACGAAACCAAGGAATTCACCTTGAGCTACCGCCAAACCTCTATTCCTGGCTGCACTCTGACCTGCATTTGCCTGATGGAGAACTCTTATCCGTCCATCCCTTTGGGCAAATAAATCACAAAGCTCTCCCGAACCACCGGAAGAGCCGTCGTCAATCAATATTATTTCCAGATTCTTATAAGTCTGCACGCAAATGGATTGCAGGCATTTCTCCAGATAATCCTTTACATTATAGACCGGTACAATAATACTTATAAGAGGTAATGCTTCAGTGTTCTTCATAAGCCGCAACAGTTACCATAACCGCAAAGTGGCCATCAACGGATAACCCACCCGCCATCGCAATTTAAACTTACGTACCAGATTCCAGGGCTTGGTTCTGGTCTTACCTTGAAAATACCAGATGTAGTTGTTTACGGCATCCAGTACCCGTGAAGAGGACTCACCGTCCAGATGGGCTTCATGCTTGTGCACATAAGCACGCATCCGTTCCATCAGTTCCGCCGGACGGGAAATGGCCTTTTCTATCGCTCCCTCTACAGCATCCGTGTCAGTGACATTCAGCAAATGAGCTCCCGGCATGGTGTTGCAATAGGTCACAACCGGTTTGTCCAACATCATTGCCTCAACAATCACAGACGAAGCATCGGACAACAGCACATCCGCACTGTTCAGCAGCTTGGCATCGACAAGTCCGCTCTCGTGGAAAGTAATGTTGGGACAGGATGCAGCCAGTTCCTTGTATTTCTTGAGGACTTCCATATCCGAGAATTTCGGATGGAACGAAATAATCCAATCCCAATCCTTCTCGTGCACCAGTCTCTTGATGGTATCAAACAGATGAGGGGCGGAAGTTATATTCTTTGTAAATGTAGAAGAGTACAAGACTACCGGACGTGCATTATGAGGAGTGTGCGCACGTTCTTTCACGAAAGTATCCGCCTTGCACCAGCCCGTTTCGTATACCTTGAAGAAGCCGTATTTCCTCTCAAGTTCCTTGAAAGGAAGAGTGCTCGTTTCTCCTTGCGTGCAATAGACATCGAACCATCCGCGGACAGAAAAATGGTCGTCCTTTTCATCGCCACGCTTATTGATGGGGTAGCCATGAAAAAGGGAAACTTTCACTCCCGGGAAGAAATCATAAATATAGTTGCCCGGCGCAAACACGGCAATAGGCTGATAATCCATCACTTCCTGAACAGATTGAAGCCACCTCTCATCTTGATCCAACAGAACCGGGCAGTCTGGTTCAACAAACCATGCGACCTCATCCCCTCTACGCCTGATTTCGTCCTGAAGCGGGCGAAGTATAGGATAGGAATAGGCTACCGAAACGAAAAATAAATAATGCTTCTTCATACACTCAAAATATCACGGCAACGACACAATCGTCACCTCAAATTACCAATAGAACAATAAAATCCAGCCCTTAGTTTGTAACAGTTTTGCTTTCTTTGCTTTAAACGTCTGCAAAGTAAATACAAGAATTCTGCATATACTGCATCAATCCAGAAAAAAAAATGACTTTTATCAACTTTTCTCCAAAAGTTGCTGTTTATGAAGCTTTTTCTTCTCTAAAATATCTATCTTTGCACCCCAATATTTTAAAAATACTATTTTATGAGAAGAAATCTTTTTCATTGCTCCAACAGCCAACAAGGGGCAACAGATAAAGTGACTCTTTTGTTCGGAATCACCATTTTTTTCAAATTCCTGCTATTCGATTTCATCTGGAGCATACCCACCACATTCGCTTCATTCTCTACCATCGAATTTTATGCAACCAAAATAATAGCCACCCTCGTACTTCTCGTCCCCTATAAGTTCTTCCGGCTCTGGAAAACAGAGATAGTCATCATGCTTTTGCTGGATATACTACTGATTGTCAACCTGATGTATTTCCGCACCTACTATACTGCCATCCCACTTAACAGCTATGGACTTTCTGGAAACCTCGCCGATTTCACCGGAAGCGTTTACGACTCCTTCCGCTGGTACGACATCTTCTTCCCTCTATCTACCATTGCCAGTATCCCCCTTTATTGGCATTACAAAAGAAATACCGCCGGAAGAACATCATACAAGTATTACGGAGGAGCTTTGGGAATCGGTATCCTGCTGTTTGCCATCACCACCCTGGCAAAAGGAGGATTCAAGGAAGCATACAACACCGTCCGCCAGAAAGCCTATCTGTGTGCAAGCACCACTTCCATGTATACCGTCTTCGGAAGCCTATGCTATGACCTCATCAACCAGAAGCAGGAGGCCACCCCACAGATACAGCAAGAGATAAAGGAGTGGCTGAGCCAGAAACCCGGACATCACCCTTTGGCCGGACGTATCGGAATCCGCAACAACTGCATCGTCATCCTGGCAGAATCTCTGGAAAGCTGGGTACTCGAAAGAGAAGTGGAAGGGCAAGAGATTACCCCATATCTCAACAAACTGCTGCAAGACTCCACCACCTTATACGCTCCCCACGTGCTGACGCAAGTGAAAGGAGGGCGCTCCATTGATGCACAGCTGTTGCTTTGCGCCGGTATGCTGCCTATCAACAGCGGCACATACAGCAGCCAATATCCAGACCACACCTACGGAACCCTGCAAAAAGCCATGCATCAGCAGAAGAACTCGCGCAACTACCTCCTGACCATCGATAAAGTATCGACCTGGAACCAAGGCGTCATAGCCTACAGTTTCGGGATCGACACCATCATTGCTTATCATGACTTTGAACTGACAGAAGCCTTTGGCACGCACAAACGTACCGGAGACGGCTCCTTCCTGGCGCAATGCAGCCAAAAAATAGAGAAGGGGGAAATCTGGAAGAAGGGGGAGAATGTTTACATGCAGCTGGTGACCTACTCCGGCCATGCTCCCTTCAAATTGCCTGAAGAATTGAAAGAGATTCATTTCTCTCCGGCCATTCCACAGAAAATGAATGACTATATGACCACTGCACGCTATACGGACAAGGCGATAGGAAAATTCGTGGAGTACTTGAAAACACTCCCACAATACGACGAGACCCTTATCGTCATCACCGGTGACCACGAAGGACTGGCTACCTACCGTGAAGAATTGTGTAACGCCCCCGGTGGCAAGGGTATCGTATCCGACAAGACATTCACCCCTTTCATCATAGTAAACTCTCCGGTAGGCATGCGTTATGATAAAGTGATGGGACAAATCGATATGTACCCCACCTTACTGAACCTGCTCCAACTGGATGATTACTACTGGAGCGGATTGGGCCAAAGCATCCTCGACCCATGCAAGAAAGGATTCGCCATCAGCCCCCAAATGGAGGTGGTAGGTGAAGAGCCCACCCCGGCAGAAGCCGAGTTCGCTAAAAAAGCATACGATATTTCCGACCAGATGATACATTTTGATTATCTTTGCTCAAAAGCGAAGATAGGCGGCACCTCAAAATAAAAAATGAACAAGTTCATTTTGTTCTGCTTTCGGTTTGCACTATCTTTGCACCGTTCAAAAGAAGTAAAATGTAAATAAAAGCAATGAAGGTACATATTCATCCGCACTATGCCGCCTACGAGAGTTATATCCGAGCCATCCCATCGGAAGAATATGAACGGGAAGAGGTTTATTGTAACCGAAGGAACACAGTCGAAAGAGTGCGGTTCGGAGACAAGGACTTCGTAATCAAGAAATACAAAAGGCCTGCCCTCATAAACTGCCTCATTTACACTTGGTTCCGCAAAAGCAAAGCGCAGCGCGCCTTTGAATATGCAGAACTTTTTCTGCAACGGGGAATAGAGACCGCCCCTCCGGTAGCTTATATAGAAATCAAAAAGAATGGTTTCTTCCACACCGGATACTTTATTTCCGAATACCTCCCCTACCCGCTTGTTACGGATATGTTCGGTACGGAAATGGAGGAAGAAGAGAAAAAACGGCTAAGACATGACCTCGTAGACTTCACTCTCCAATTACATCTGAACAAGGTCTTGCCACTGGACTATAATCCCAAGAATATATTTTACCGGAAGACAAACGGCAAATATCACTTCGCCCTCATTGACATCAACCGCCTGAAGCTCGGTAAAGTACCCGGTATCAGAATGTCCATGAATGCCTTCAGCCAACTGGGTATTCCCGCCGATGACTTCATGAAAATAATACCTCTATATGCCGAGCAAAGAGGATTCGATATTGAAGAATGCATATTCTTCACTCTCTTCAGCAGACTGAAATGGAGAAAGCAAAGACAATTTAAAAATTTCGTCAAAAGCAAGCTTCATTTCTGAAATGTCGTATCTTTGTACCAACGAGATTAGAAAATTATGCAAGATTATATCATCCAGTCCATCCAAGAAGGTATCAGGCTCAAAGAAAATATCCTGAACAACCGGCAAATGCTTACCGACATCGAAACCGTCGGCAATCTGATAGTACAAGCCCTTCGACAAGGGCACAAAGTCTTGCTTTGCGGTAACGGCGGCAGTGCAGCCGATGCCCAGCATATCGCTGCCGAACTCGTCGGACGTTTCGTGACCGAACGGGAAGGCCTGCCCGCCATCGCCATGACAACCGACACTTCCATCCTGACCGCAGTCAGCAATGATTATGGCTTCGACCGCGTCTTCGAACGGCAGACAGCAGCCTTGGGAACGAAAGGTGATATTCTGATAGGCCTTTCTACCAGCGGCAACTCTCCCAACGTAGAGCATGCCTTGCAGAAGGCACAATCTATGGGCATCACCACCATAGGGCTCCTGGGAAGGGATGGAGGAAGGTGCAAGGAACTTTGCAATTACCCGTTGATTATACAGCACGCCGAATCTGCCAGGATTCAAGAAGTGCACATTACCATCGGACATATCTTGTGCGGCATCGTTGACAATAAACTGTTCTCCCATGAATAAAGCGATTTTCCTTGATCGGGACGATACCATCAATGTTGATTTCGGCTACGTTTACAAGACCCAAGAGCTTGAATTATTGCCCGGTGTAGCCGAAGCACTCCGCATTTTTCAGGAATTGGGTTATCTGCTGATTGTCATCACGAACCAATCCGGTATTGGACGTGGCTACTTTACACTGGAGGACGCCGAACAGTTCAACCAGGCACTCGCCCAAGAGTTGGAAAAACATGGAGTTATACTGAACGATTTCTATACTTGCCCTCACGTTCCGGAAGAACATTGCGAATGCCGTAAGCCTTCTCCTTTCATGGTGACGGAAGCGATGAAGAAATATGAAATCGACCCATCCCAATCCTATATGTTCGGAGATAAGAAATCGGATACGGAATGCGGCGAAAGAAGTGGTGTCAAGTCCTTCCGGGTCACCTCTGAGCATTCACTTCTATATTGGGCCAACCAATTAAAAAACAACCTATTATGAATACAGAATTAAACAGTATAAAGGGAAAGAAGGTACTCGTTATCGGAGACGTGATGCTGGATACTTACCATATAGGGAACGTGAAAAGGATTTCTCCCGAAGCACCCGTACCAGTGGTCCGTGTCACCCGTACCTACAATGTATTGGGAGGAGCGGCCAATGTTGCAAGAAATCTGTTGGGACTGGGTTGCTCGCCGTATGTCGTCAGCCTGCTTGGCAACGACCACAACGGAAACACAATGCAGGAGATGTTCGCTGATTTGGGTATCAGAAACGAACTGTTTCATACAGAACACCCAACCATCACCAAAACCCGCGTAATAGGCAACAGCCAGCAAGTAGTACGGCTGGACTTTGAAACAGAAAATGAATGCCTGAACGAAGAGACTGAGCAGAAATTGCTGGATGCCGTGAAGCGTGCACTCCCCGAAGTGGACATTGTCGTGATTTCGGATTATGGCAAGGGAGTATGCAATGATACAGTATGCCAGCAGGTTATATCCGCCTCTGCCAGGCAAGGGAAGAAGGTCATTATAGACCCCAAAGGGACAAATTGGGAGAAATACCGTTCCGCAACCATCATCACCCCCAATCTGAAAGAACTTTCAGCCGTTTCGGGAATGGATGTGAGAAATGAGGATAAAGAAATACATAACGCGGCAAACCGGATACTGAAGGAGTATAACCTTACTTCTCTATTAGTGACACGTTCCGAAAAAGGTATGTCATATATAGCTCCGGAAGCCTCACAAGACATTCCTACCGAAGCAAGGGAAGTATATGACGTTTCAGGTGCAGGCGATACTGTCGTGGCAACTTTAGCAGCTGCGCTGGCAGCCGGTATCCCTATTGCAGATGCCATTTATCTTGCCAATAAAGCGGCCGGCATTGTAGTCGGGAAAATAGGCACCAGCCCCATTCTGTTCAAAGAGTTGCAGGACGAGCTACAAATCGGGAAACCGGCCAGCAAACTTATTCCTATTCCCCAACTTGCAGATACTATAAAACAACTGCGTGCGCAGGAGCGCAAAATCGTATTCACAAACGGCTGCTTCGACATTCTGCACAAAGGACACGTGTGCTATCTGGAAAAGGCCAAAAGACTGGGGGACGTACTTATCGTAGGATTGAATTCGGACAGCTCGGTAAAACGTCTGAAAGGGGAATCGCGCCCCATCAATGATGAAAACGCCCGCTCCACAGTCCTGGCAGCCTTGGAAGCAGTGGACTACGTAGTGATTTTTACGGAAGACACCCCTCTGAATCTCATCAAGACAGTTGCACCGGACGTGTTGGTAAAAGGTGGCGACTATGCCATAGAAAACATTGTAGGCAGGGAGTACGCCCAAGAAACAGTAACTATCCCTTTCGTAGACGGTTATTCCACTACAAAGACGATAGGCGCCATCAACCAAGAGAAGCAATAATCTTTTCAGCGACTTGTTGGGGGGTAATATCCACCATACACTTCTGATAAACAGCCAGCTTGCATTTACCCCGTCCGTCTTTGGTGCACGGACGGCAAGGCAGGGCTGTTTCGAGTATTTCCACCGTAGGTCCCGTAGGGAAACCGAAGGCTGTAGGCCCCATCAAGGCAAAAGCAGGAACACGGAACAAATCAGCGGCATGCATAAAACCCGTATCAGCGCTGATTACCAGATTGGAACGCAACACTATGTAAGAAGACTCCATCAATGAGGTTTGTCCCGCAAGGTTAACTACCCGTTCCGGTGCAGCACTTCTGATTTCCTCACAGAAAGTATCCTTCGGACCAGCCAGAATAACAAATCTATACTCAGGAAGAAGGGCAACCAATTCTTTCCAATAGGAAACGGGCCAGCGTTTCATTTCCCAGTTGGCAGACGGCACCAGCGTAATCATATCTTTGGTTACAAAGTTCTCATACTTGCTACGTATTTCATCCGGGAAATGCCAGTCGTGATAGTTGTCCGGAAAATGCGTAATTCCCCATTTCTTCAATGGTTTCTGAAAAGACACCATCCCCCTGAAAGGCTTGTCGAAATGGTTGATTCCCAGTTTGAACAACAAAAAGCGTTTGCCTCTCTCTTTGCTCCGCAGAGCAACGTAAGGTTTCACAAAAGGCAATGGAGACACTATCAGCTTCAATATGTTGGAACGGATATTACTATGAGCGTCATAAATGTAGTCGAAATGCTCTTTTCTCAAATCAGCCGCCATTTTCAACAATCCGGCAAGTCCGGTCTCCTTGTCAAACGCCCAGATTTTATCAATCCTGCCATCCATCGACAAGGTCCCCACCATATCTTTCCGGGTAATCCAATGAATTTCCACATCTGCAAACCGTTCACGTATTCCACCGATAATTCCCATACACTGGATAATATCCCCTATCGAACTGAAACGGATAATTAAGAATTTGGTCATAACAAATTTATTAGAATTGCTGATTCGGCACAAAAGTAAGCGTTAACAACGAAAAAACAAACCAGACTACTCAAAATCTGAAAACAGAGCAACTCTTTATTACAAAAAGAATATGATAATTAAAGGATAAATTCAATTGGAAGTTCTCATTTATTTATATAAGTTTGCATCATATTTCATACAATGCACCTACTGAATAAAAAACGAAATCAATGGAGTACAAACTATTGTATGCCCTAAGAAGCGGGAAGAACATCAAACTTATCTATTATATAAAGAATATGCTCGGTATGCTGATACCCAATATATTCTTTCAGATGCAGCTTCGTCATAAGTTGGCATCTTTATCCGACAGAAAAGATAAAGACTACATTTTATACCGGGTAAACTACTATAACAAACTTTTACCGGGTGCAATATTGCCCGAATCGGTACCTGCACTCGCAGAACATAAACTAAAAGGGCACAAAGTCTATATCTATGATACCCGCTGCTATACCCGCTGGTTTTCCCAACAACTACGGTTGAACCTATGTGCCGGTGATGTGGATTTCGTCCCACCAATCCCATCCATTTCAAAAAGCCGTCTTATAACTGAAAACAACGGAAACGGGGTTATTATGAAACTCAACAAGATAAGGCATTTTATTTTTGTCCGTGACAAGAAAAAATTTACAGAGAAAAAAGATATGGCTGTCTTTCGCGGAAAAGTAACAGACAAAGAGCAGCGAATCAAATTCATGAAAATGTATTTTGGCCATCCCATGTGCGATTTGGGAGATATCAGCCGGGATACTATCAATCCTACGTGGTGCATTGGAAAATTGACCATTAAAGAACAATTGGAATACAAATTTATTCTAGCCATAGAAGGCTATGATGTTGCCAGCAATCTAAAATGGGTAATGTCTTCCAACTCTATTGCCGTAATGCCCCGTCCTACTTGTGAAACTTGGTTCATGGAAGGCACATTAATTCCTAACTATCACTACATTGAAATCAAACCGGACTTCTCTGATTTGGAAGAAAGACTGCAATATTACATGGCTCATACTGATGAAGCTCAAGCAATAATCGAACATGCACATGAGTATATAGAGCAATTCAAGAATAAAAAACGGGAACAATTGATATCCCTTCTTGTATTGGAAAAGTACTTCAAGATGACCGGACAACTCTAATCATTGATAGCATTATTACATCATTGACTTTCAGTTACACCGGTAATCAAGCTCCATATTCTCTGTAGGGCTTATCTAAATCCAGATAGTGGAAATTATGCTGTCTCTGCCCGCTTTGTTTCGGTATAACCATGTAGTCTCCATATTTTCTGGTCAGATAGGTATCATAATCTTGTACTCCCCACACAGTTTCGTCCTCAAACGAAACAGGAGTCGGAGTTCCCAGCTCTGCCTTGGGCATGATGCCGCGCATACCGTCATCATAATCACAAACTAAAGAAGACTTGTCAAAGTCATAGGTGGTCATCACATTTCTGATACTCCTCTGTACGCCGGCAGTAGTAAAAAGTCTCCGGCACAGCAGCGGCAACCATGAGCCGGGACCTTTCCCATGCTTATAAGGGTCGCGGTAGATAAAATAGAGCACCCGCTTGTAAAATTCATACCGGGCAAAATGAATCCTCTGTTTCAGGTTGCTTTGCGGTACACCGTCCAATGGAAATACGTCCAAGTAGATACCTCCCAAGTATTTCAAATGCATACGCTCGATAAGAGTCGTATCCGCATCTTGTATCTTGGCAAAAGGTAATGGATAATTCGGATCATTTTCTGCGCAGACAGCCTCATAAGGCTGGGGAAGCCACTCCTTGGAATGAGACATCAACAAATCATAATCAGCCCTCGGCATACCGATATCCAAATCATCGTCCCAAGGGATAAATCCCTTATGACGGACTGCACCAAGCATAGTACCGGCCATTATATAATAGCGCAAACCATGTTCTTTACAAACTTTATCCACAGCAAGCAATATCTTCAAAATACGAAGCTGCAAAGGACGTATATCATAATCTGCCATAAAAATCAGCCCATTAATTAATAAAGTTGTGAAGGAATCAACCGCTGTGCTTGTTCAAAGTCATTCACCGTATCAAGCTCCACAGAAAAATATTCGGTAGGGTCAAGCGCATAGTAAGAGTGTCCTTGTGGTATGAGACGCTCAAAAGCACGTTCATAGAAGATATTATCCAAACCTTCTTTGGTAATCATAACCTCCAATTCCCGGAAAAGCGCTTCTGTATAAGCGGCAGACATCTTCTCGATGCCAATAGACTCGCCAATAGCTCGGGATATGGAGCACGTCTTACTGATTTCCAACACCTTGCCATCATTGTCCGCTATTACCTTGATTTCCTCTTCCCCCAATGTATGATGGTTCAGAGCCAACGCATCCGCTTGACCATATCCAAGCAACTTGGCTACAATCTGCGGGTCAAAAAGGATATCGCTGTCCAGCAACAGAATGTCCTCTTTATCTACATAAGGCCGTGTAAGCCATAAAGAGTAGATATTATTGGTAGAAGCATATTTCTCATTATAGATAAACGTAACCTCCAATGCCGGATAATGAGCTTCCAGAAAGTTCACAATCTGCTGCTGTCTATAACCGGTGACAATGACAAACTCCCGAAAGCCATTCTGCAGCAATGCATCAAAGGCTCTTTGCAGCAAACAACGCTCTCCAACTTTCAACAGACATTTTGGAGTGGTATCAGTCAACGGACGCAAACGCGAAGCTATCCCTGCAGCCAATATAACCGCTTTCATTGTAATGCAATTTTTTTAATGGTGTCAATGACAATACGGTTCTGTTCAGGACGCCCCAAGGTAATACGCAAATGGGTATTGATGTCTGGTTCATTCATGAACTTCACCTTATAATCCTCGTCGGCAAAAGCTTTCTGTAAGCGTTCTTTCAAGACAATCGGATATTTTATAAGGACAAAGTTCGCCACCGACTCATATACCTTGAAACCAGGCAACGTCCCTATCTCCGCTTCAAAGCAGGCGCGACTCTCATTCATCAGCCGTGCTATATTCCGGTAATGCGCATCCGATTTCAGTGCGGCAATAGCAATATCCTCAGAGATACGGTTATAACCCAGATATTTGTTGCTGTATTTGCCAAAGTTGGCCAACTCCTTACTCATAAACCCAAACCCCATGCGCAATCCGGGCAATCCGTAGAACTTGGAAAGCGTGCGTGAAATAATCAGGTTGGGATATTTATCAACCAGCATTTTAATATAGTCCGTATCAGTAGATACGAAAGAGGCATAGGCTTCGTCCACCAAAACGATGGTTGTTACGGGCAACTCAGCCAACAAAGCGTCCAATTCTGCAGGGGTCAGACCGTTACCGGTGGGATTATTGGGCGAAGCGATTAATAAGACCTTGGGATTCTCACGCTGTACCATCTCTTTCATGGCAGCGAAATCATATTTAAAGGTATTGCCATCCTCATACAATGGATACTGCAACGTATGCCCGTCCACTTCATCAGCAATGGATTTATAGTACCACCACGAGAATTTAGGAATGAGCATCGTCTTGTTCCCATCCTCTTGGGTCAGGAAATAGTGGACTGCTTGTTTCAATATATCTTCTCCACCATAACCCAATAGTACCTGCGGTTCATCAATTCCGTAAGATTCAGACAGATAAACAGACAGAATACTCTTCTTGCCTTCGTCGTAGATACGGGTATAGAAACAGAGTTTGTTTATATCAAAATTCTTTAGAGCCTCCACCACCTCTTGTGAAGGTGCGTAGTTAAACTCATTGCGGTCCAAATAATTCATATCTTAGGTTTCTTTTGTTAATACTTTCCGATAACACTCCATCGTCTCACGCGCCATCTGCTCCTCCGTGAAACGCTGTGCCCACTTCAATCCCTCCTCAATCATGGTGGCACGCAAAGAAGGCTCTTGTGTACGGGCAATCGCTGCCGCCAATCCCTCCACATCATGGGGACTCACATACAATGAATGCTCCCCCCCCGCTTCTTCAAGACAAGAGCCAGTTGCTGCTACCACCGGAATGCCGGAATGTAAAGCCTCAAGAATAGGGATGCCAAAACCTTCGTAAACGGATGGGTATACAAAAGTCTCGGCCGACTGATAAATGGCAGGTAAATCGTCCGAAGGGATACCATGCAGAAAATGTACTCTGTCTTGCAATCCGGCTTTTGTCATAAACTCTTTCAGCTGATGGATATAGGCTGTGGGTCTCCCTACCAGAACAAAATGCAGTTCATCGGGCAGATACTCCAAAGCCTTCACAATGGCCAGCGCATTTTTACGCTCCTCAATGGTGCCCACCGACAAGATATAGCGTTCGGGCAACCGATAACTCCGCATCACCTCCTTGCGCTTATCCTTACCGACACGGCAGGCATACAGAGAACTACACCCTTGGTAAATAACGGAAATTTTATCCGCAGGAATTCCATAATAATGTATGATGTCACGCTTGGTACACTCACTCACGGCAATGATGTGGTCTGCATGCTTGCATGCATAGCGGCATTTGTAGTTATAAATCAAGCGGTCGACCAACGAAAAACAATGTGAAAGTCTCAGGAAAATAAGGTCGTGAACAGTCACCACACTCTTTACTTCCCGTACCCGATGGATGGTCAAGGGAAGTTCGTTACTCAGTCCGTGGAACAGCTGTATGTTGTCCCGTTTCAAAGTCCTGCGTATGCCTCCCACACGCCACAACGAAGTCATTCCTCTCCAGAGCCAATAAGACGGATAATGTACCGATACCGTTCCCCGGCTTTCGGCCACCATCGACGAGAGTTGCTGATTTTCACGGTGTACCAGAGCATACAGCCAATACTCGTTTTCCGGAGCAAAGGCTGACAATGACTGCACCACATACCGGCTGTAATTGCCCAATCCCGTAAAATTCTGCACAGCCCGTTTTCCGTCGTATCCTATTCTCATCTCTAAAAAGTTTCAGCTGCAAATGTACAAGATAATCCTCATATAGCAGTCTATTTCGCTTTCCTTTTTTGACAAAAACACAAATTCACCTATAAAACATAAAATAAAGATGAGCAATCACTTGCTGTCTGTTACAAAAACCAAGTACGGAATCGGGCACATCCCCATTGTTCAATCCGTACTGGCCCATTGTTTTATCCTTCAAACACCTTATCTCCTTCCCGAAAACTACTTTATTCATCATCGGCCCACTGTTATGAACCAATTCAACCACACTAGTGAGCTGTTTAGTTCACTCAAGTGAACATCACGGCTCACTAACGTGGGCTGCTGAAGAATCCAAAAGTAAAACGAAAGAATGAAAAGGATGCAACAGAAGAAAGAAGGATGCGGAACGGAAGAAAACACGGGTGAGAGCAAAATTTACCCTCACCCTTTTCGATTGCTCTCACCCACCCCTGCAATGCCGATGAATAGGGAAGTTGAAGAAAAGAGTGAGAGCGGTGAGGGCAGAAATGCAAACTTAAAAACGGAAAGAGTCAAATTATTTTCCGGGCATTACTTAGCCACTTTGACGGATTAGTCGTATCTTCGCACGATGGAAAATCGTCGAAAAGAACAGCAGCATTATGAGAGTCATTGTTGACAACAAAATACCTTTCATTAAAGAAGCCATCGAAAAAATAGCCGACAGCGTGATTTATACTCCCGGCAGAGACTTCACTCCGGAGTTGGTAAAAGATGCCGATGCACTGATTATACGTACCCGCACCCGCTGCAACAAGGAATTGCTGGAAGGCAGTAAAGTCCGCTTCATTGCTACCGCCACCATAGGCTTCGACCATATAGATACGGAATATTGCCGTGAAGCAGGCATCGCTTGGACCAATGCCCCCGGATGCAATTCAGCATCCGTAGCTCAATACGTGCAATCAGCCTTACTATTATTGCAACAACTCAAAGGAGTACAACTGTCCGAATTGACATTAGGCATCATCGGCGTAGGCAATGTGGGTAGCAAAATAGCCCAAGTAGGGCAAGAACTAGGCATGCGTGTCCTGAAGAATGACCTGCCCCGGCAAGACAAGGAAGGAGAGAGAGATTTCAGTTCCTTGCAAGCACTCGCAGCAGAATGTGATATCCTCACCTTCCACGTACCTTTATATAAGGAAGGGCCATACAAAACATTCCATTTGGCAGACCATACTTTCTTCCGGTCATTAAAACGCTGTCCCGTCATTATCAATACCTCACGTGGAGAGGTGATTGAAACCAATGCGCTCCTGAATGCCTTAGAAGACGGACTGATTTCCGATGCCATCATTGATGTATGGGAGAACGAGCCTGATATCAATCTTACCTTATTAAATAGAGTGTTCCTTGGAACTCCCCATATAGCCGGTTATTCAGCCGACGGAAAAGCCAATGCCACCCGTATGTCCCTGGATGCCCTTTGCCGTTTCTTTCACATCAAAGCCGACTACCGCATCGCTCCCCCCCAACCCCGGAACCCGATTATTACCGCCGACAGCCTGGCAGAAGCATATCTGCAAATGTATGACCCGAGAAGGGACAGCGAAACACTGAAAACACATCCCGAACAATTTGAAAAATTGCGGGGAGACTACCCGCTACGAAGAGAAAAAGATGCTTACACTTATATCCCAAAGTAGCACATACATTTAGAGATACAGCCCGATAATACAAAAGACGTCACTATATAAGCTCCTCACGCCTTTACTATCAATGCCGAATCAGAGGAAACTATAGGCAAAACATTACAATATCAATGCAAAAAATACAGTTAGAGAAATCACTCAGTGAAGGATTTATTTTTTATGCAATTTCAACTCTGACGATTGCCATACAATTTCTGTTTTATCTGATTCACAGTCCCCGGCTCGCCATGATGGACGTGGGAGGCTGGATGTTTTATATAACGGCCGCTTGCTCACATGCCGCCTTGTGGGCACTTATTCCTTACATCATATCCTTAATCGTAGCCATTACCGTCCGGCGCCATCAAGCCGCCGCCATCACACACATTATTCTTGTATCATTACTCAATATACTTGCTTACATAGACGGCAGTGTGTACAGTCTTTACAAGTTCCATATCAATGGTTTTGTACTGAATCTCCTGGTTGGAGAGGGCAACAGTGAGATTTTCACATTCAGCTTCTGGCTTTATCTGAAGATTGCAGGAGTATTAGTGGGTATATTTGCCGCCAATACTTTGCTAAGAATACTTGCAGGCCATTGTTATACCCGCTTTCACCGCTGTGGCTTCCGTCCTATACTTGCCACTCTGATTTTGTTTGCACTATTCTCTAACTTTTATCATGCCTATGCCGCCGTAGCGCAAAAGACTTCAGTGATTCGCAGCGCCCCCTGCCTGCCCTATTACTTCCCGCTTACGGCAACCCGCCTGATGATGAAGTTAGGAGTGGTCTCATCCAAGGATGTCATTAAAATGAACTTCAACAACAAAAAGCAGTCTGCTGACCTCAACTATCCGATAGATTCTTTGAAATACGAAGTCCATTCCAACCCCAAGAATGTAGTGCTGATAGCCATAGACTCATGGAACTACCGCGCCTTTAACCAGGACATTACACCTCATATCAGCCACTTTGCCGACAGTTGCAGCAGATTCACCTCCCATCTAAGCAGCAGCAATGGCACACGTGGAAGTATCTTCGGGCTTTTCTTCAGTCTCTCATCCATCTACTGGACTGATTTTGAGGTATCGGGCATACAGCCCCTGCTCATAGAAGAACTATTGAAGCAGAATTATCAGATAGGTATTTATCCCAGTGCTACAATCGTCAACCCGCCATTTGCCAAAATACTTTTCTCAAAGGTACCCGACTTGCGTACCCATACCGAAGGAAAAACCGTTTATGACCGCGACTGCCGTATTACAGCAGATTATCTGCAAGCACTCGATACGCTGGGCAGCGGTACAAAACCTTTCTTTTCCTTTCTCTTCTATGATTTGGCACACGGATATGAAGTGCCGAAGGACAAGCTTTATCGTTTCCAACCGTCCTGGGAGTTCGCCGACTATATGAAACTGAACAACGACATAGACCCTACTCCTTTCCTGAACCTCTACTACAACTGCGTGGCGGAAGCCGACTCACTGGTGGGATGCGTCCTCCACAAACTTGAGGAAAAGAAACTGCTAGACAATACCCTGGTCATCATTACCGGAGACCATGGACAAGAATTCAATGAGAATCATAAAAATTATTGGGGCCACGGCAGTAATTATTCACCGGTACAAACACATATCCCCTTCCTATTATATGAACCGGGAGAACAGCCACATACCTACCATCACCGTACCACGCACTATGATTTTGCACCAACCCTAATGAATAAAGTGCTGGGTGTAACCAATCCGCCTTCCGATTACAGTATGGGGCATTTAATAACCGATACTTGTCCACGGAACTGGCATATCGTGGGCGACAATCTCAATTATGCCTTTATCGTAGAAAATCATACTATTCTGGAAAAACACCCTTCCGGATATATAGAAATCAGCGACAGTGCATTGAATCCCCTGGAAAACTACAAGATAGACAACCGTAAGCTGAACGAGGCCATCCTCTCCCTTAACCGATTCTATAAATAACTGGGAGAGAGGCCTTCCACCAACTCCTCTATCACCTTCGGATAGTATTCATACTCCAGCCGGTGGATGCGTTGCGCCAGCTCCTCCGGCGTATCGCCCGGCAATACGGGGCATTTCTGCTGGCAGATAATGCCGCCTTCGTCATAATGCTCATTCGTATAATGGATGGTAATACCGCTTTCCTTTTCGCCGGAAGCAATCACTGCCTCGTGCACACGGTCGCCGTACATTCCCTTTCCACCGAACTTGGGCAGCAACGAAGGATGTATATTTATCATTTTATTGGGATAAGCATGCAGAATATTGTCCGGCACACGTGCCAGGAATCCTGCCAATACCACAAAATCAATATCATGCTCTCGAAGCGTCGACAAAACAAGCTCTCCACTTTCCCAATCGCTCTTGGCAAACCAGACACAAGGCACTCCCAGCCCCTTGGCACGCTCTAAAACAAACGCATTCTGCCGGTTAGTCAAAACCAGAGCCACACGTGCCGAACCTTTTTCCCGGAAATAACGGATGATATTCTCGGCATTCGTACCACTTCCCGACGCTAAAACTGCGATATTTTTTCCCATAATCCCTCCAATTACTGCACAAAACCGTGAAAAATGTGCAAAAAGGTGCATTTAATTCATCAAATATTTGCGAGGAATGATAAATATTCATTCCTTTGCACCACAAATTTAAAGAAATAAAACTAATTATTAATTAAAAACTTAAAGTTATGTCTGAAATTGCATCAAGAGTGAAAGCGATTATCGTCGATAAATTAGGCGTAGAAGAATCAGAAGTTACTAACGAAGCTAGCTTCACTAACGACCTGGGAGCTGATTCTCTTGACACTGTAGAACTTATCATGGAATTCGAAAAGGAATTCGGTATCTCTATTCCCGATGACCAGGCTGAAAAGATTGGTACTGTAGGTGATGCTGTATCTTACATCGAAGAACACGCTAAGTAATCTTATCCATTCGTTTATAACATGGAATTAAAAAGAGTTGTAGTAACAGGTCTCGGCGCCATTACTCCCATTGGCAACAGTGTTCCCGAATTCTGGGAAAATCTTGTGAATGGGGTTAGTGGAGCAGGACCTATTACTCATTTCGATGCATCGCTTTTCAAGACTCAGTTTGCATGCGAAGTAAAAGGCTTCGATGCTACCAAATATATAGACCGCAAAGAGGCCCGCAAGATGGACTTGTACACACAATATGCCATTGCAGTAGCCAAAGAAGCGGTAGGTGACTCTGGGCTTGACGTCGAAAATGAGGATTTAAACAGAATCGGTGTCATCTTCGGCGCCGGTATCGGTGGCATCCGTACATTCGAAGAAGAGGCGGGCAACTATGCCCTGACCGGTAAGGAAAACGGCCCCAAATTCAATCCGTTCTTCATCCCCAAGATGATTTCGGACATTGCTGCCGGACAAATTTCCATCATGTATGGTTTCCATGGTCCCAACTACGCAACTTGTTCTGCATGTGCCACTTCCACAAATGCTATTGCCGATGCGTTTAACCTCATCCGTTTGGGTAAGGCAAATGTTATCGTGTCCGGTGGTTCGGAAGCTGCCATCGCCGCTTGCGGTGTAGGTGGTTTCAATGCCATGCATGCATTGTCAACCCGCAATGATTCTCCCGAAACTGCATCCCGTCCGTTCAGCGCAAGCCGTGACGGATTCATCATGGGTGAAGGTGGCGGTTGTCTCGTTCTCGAGGAACTGGAACACGCCAAGGCACGCGGTGCCAAAATCTATGCGGAAGTTGCCGGCGTAGGAATGTCTGCCGACGCTCATCACCTGACAGCCTCTCACCCCGAAGGTTTGGGAGCCAAGTTAGTGATGCTGAATGCGTTGGAAGATGCAGAAATGAAACCCGAAGAAGTAGATTATATCAATGTTCACGGTACATCTACTCCCGTAGGTGATATTTCGGAAGCAAAAGCAATCAAAGAGGTATTCGGACAGCATGCGTATGAGTTGAACATCAGTTCGACAAAATCCATGACCGGCCACTTGCTGGGCGCTGCCGGTGCGGTAGAATCCATTGCAAGCATCCTCGCCATCAAGAATGGCATTGTTCCTCCGACCATCAACCACGAAGAGGGTGATAACGACGAAAACATCGACTATGACCTGAACTTCACGTTCAACAAAGCACAAAAGCGCGAAGTGAACGTAGCTTTGTCCAATACTTTTGGATTCGGTGGTCATAATGCGTGTGTCATTTTCAAGAAATACGCAGAATAATAAGGTCGTGTTACGTAACCAAATAGATAAAATAAGGCTCTTGTTCCGCAAGGATAGAGAGTCTTATTTTTGTTTTTACAGAATTCTCGGCTTCTTTCCACGTGACATCAAGGTCTATCAGCAGGCTTTGCTGCATAAATCCATCTCCATGCGCTCCGAAAAAGGACGTCCCATCAACAACGAACGGCTGGAATTCTTGGGCGATGCTATCCTCGACGCCATTGTAGGAGATATTGTCTACCGCCATTTCGAAGGACGCCGCGAAGGTTTCCTTACCAATACCCGTTCCAAAATTGTACAGCGGGAAACACTCAACAAACTGGCCGTGGAAATCGGACTGGACAAACTGGTGAAATACTCCACCCGCTCCTCATCCCACAACAGCTACATGTACGGCAATGCATTCGAAGCCTTCATCGGCGCCATTTATCTGGACCAGGGCTACGACCGCTGCAAGCAGTTCATGGAAGAGAAGATTTTCAAAAACTATATCGACCTCGACAAGATGTCTCGCAAAGAGGTCAACTTCAAGTCAAAACTCATCGAATGGAGCCAGAAGAACAAAATGGAGGTGTCATTCGAGCTTATCGAGCAGTTTCTCGACGAAGAATACAATCCGATGTTCCACACCGAAGTCCGCATCGAAGGGATATCGGCAGGTACCGGCACCGGTTATTCCAAGAAGGAGTCGCAACAAAATGCGGCACAGATGGCATTGAAAAAAATTAAGGATGCCGCTTTCAAGGAGGAAGTCCAGGCAGCCAAGGAGCGAAACCATGCAACAGAAACCTCCACAGAAGAAAATCCCATGGCAGAAGCTGTTGAAGAATCCCCACAAGAAAAATTAGCCGAAACAGATTCCCATCCGACGTCCCTGGACAACTAAGTCATTGTCTTCCGTCACCAGCTTCAACTTGCCCGCAATCTCCTCCAGCGGTGCAGAAGCTATTTCATTCCCCTTCAAGGTAATCATCCGCCCGAACTGCCCGTTGGCAATCAGTTCCGTGGCATGTCCGCCCATACGTGTGGAAAGGTTACGGTCAAAAGGTGTGGGTGAGCCGCCCCGCTGAATATAACCCAACACAGTCTCACGGGTCTCGATACCCGTCTCATACTCTATCTCCTGAGCGATATACTCGGCGGCACGCTTCCGCCCGTCCGTCTGTATACCTTCGGCTACCACCACGATGGAGTAAGGCTTTCCTTTCTTCAGCCGATTCAGAATCGTTTCTCCGATACGGTGGATATTATAGGGAATCTCCGGAATCAGAATCACGTCACCACCGCCTGCCATACCGGAGTATAAGGCTATCCAACCTGCCTTGTGCCCCATCACCTCAATCACCATCACCCGCTTGTGCGAGCTGGCCGTGCTGTGCAGCCGGTCGATGGCATCCGTAGCAATACTGACGGCAGAATCGAATCCGAAGGAAAAATCGGTTCCCCAAATGTCATTGTCTATTGTTTTTGGCACGGATACGATGTTCAGCCCCATAGCGGAGAGTTTGGCGGCTGTCTTCTGCGTACCGTTTCCACCGATGCAGACCACACAATCAAGTCCCATCTCTTTGATATTCCGCACTATCAGTGCCGGTTTGTCCACGTCGGACATCACGCCGTTCTTCTTAAAGGGCTTCTCACGCGAAGTACCGAGCATCGTACCTCCCAAGTTCAGCAAACCAGATAAGGACTTTTCGGTAAACGACTCCACATCCTTGGTCAGCAGCCCCTGAAAACCGCTGTGAATGCCAATTACCTCCATTCCATAATGGTTGATAGCTGTTTTGCATACACCGCGAATGGTAGCGTTGATGCCGGGACAGTCGCCTCCTGAAGTCAAAATACCTATTCTCATGATATTTTTGTTTGAATTATTGTTCTATAGGTCCGTAAAGATAGAAAAAAAAGAGAAAAAAGATAGAGATGCCGATAAATAAGATTATTTTTGCGGTTTAAAATAAGATTTCACAAAGAACGATGAATATTACAAAGTTTCTGAATAAGGTATATTTTGCTCCCCGTCTGAAAGAAATCGAACAATACACCAGCCATGCCGGTGAATTGCAACAGCTTGTACTGCAGCGCCTCGTCCGGACAGCGGCAAACACGGAATGGGGAAAGAAGCATGACTATGCCTCTATCCGTACTTATGAAGATTTCAAGAAGCGCCTTCCCATACAAACTTACGAAGAAGTAAAGCCTTATGTAACCCGCCTGCGTGCCGGTGAGCAAAATCTGCTTTGGCCTTCGGAAATACGTTGGTTTGCCAAATCATCGGGTACCACCAACGACAAGAGTAAGTTCCTGCCCGTCAGCCGGGAGTCCTTGCACGACACGCATTACAAGGGAGGCCGGGATGCCGTTGCCATCTATCTGGGACAGAATCCCGAAAGTCGTTTCTTTTCCGGTAAAGGGCTTATCCTTGGAGGCAGCCACGCTCCCAACCTGAACACCAACCACAGTCTTGTAGGCGACCTCTCCGCCATCCTCATAGAAAATATCAACCCACTGGTAAACTTTGTCCGCGTACCCAGCAAGCAGACAGCCTTGATGGAGCACTTCGAGCCCAAAATGGAGGCCATTGCCCGCGAAACCATCCATGCAAATGTAAGCAACCTTTCCGGTGTACCGTCCTGGATGCTTGTACTCATCAAACATATACTGGAAAAGACGGGAAAGCAGAGCCTCGAAGAGATATGGCCCAACCTGGAGGTATTCTTCCACGGCGGCGTTGCCTTCACTCCCTACCGCGAGCAATACAAAGACGTGATCCGTAGCAGCAAGATGCATTATGTAGAGACTTATAACGCCTCCGAAGGCTACTTCGGCACGCAGAACGACCCTGCCGACCCTGCCATGTTGCTGATGATTGACTACGGTATCTTCTACGAGTTCATCCCGCTTGAAGATGTAGGCAAGGAGAATCCGCGTACCTTCTGCCTCGAGGAGGTGGAGCTGAACAAAAACTACGCCATGGTAATCTCCACTTCTGCCGGTTTGTGGCGATATATGATTGGAGATACGGTGAAGTTCACATCGAAGAACCCCTATAAGTTCGTCATCACCGGACGTACCAAGCACTTTATCAACGCGTTCGGCGAAGAACTGATTGTGGATAACGCGGAAAGAGGACTTGCCAGGGCATGTGCCGAGACCGGTGCACAAGTAGTAGATTACTCTGCTGCTCCCGTGTTTATGGACAAGCATGCCAAATGCCGCCACCAGTGGCTGATAGAGTTTGCACAAATGCCGGACAGCCTGGAGAAGTTCGCCAAAGTATTGGACGATACCCTGAAAGAGGTGAACTCCGACTACGAGGCTAAAAGGCAGAATAATCTGGCGCTGCAACCGCTGGAAATCATCGTCGCCCGTCCCAACCTCTTCCATGACTGGCTGGATAGCAAGGGGAAACTCGGCGGACAGCATAAGGTGCCCCGGCTCAGCAACACGAGGGAGTATATAGAGGAAATGCTGGAACTGAACCGATAAATTACTATATCATAAAAATCAAGCGCGGATTACGCAAATTACGCGGATAAATTAATAAATCCATGTAATCTGCGTAATCCGCGTTTTACAAATCAGTCAGTACGTTTTGACTTTACTTTTTCATTTCAACAATCAGCCTCAAGGATTAGAAATTATATGCCAGCCCAATTCCCAGCACTTCCTTAAACTGCACCTTGGCGCCCTTCTTCACTCCATTGTCATCAAACGTTTTCACATCATTGTCATACTTCAGAGTTGTATTGATGGTAGCCGACAATACTTTATTGATTTTCATGCTGATAAGTACATCCCAATTCACATCTATGTTTCCAAAATCTTTGCTGTAAGGAGTAAAGAAATCAGCCGTAGTAATCAGATTCACATTCTCCATCACGGGCAATTCAGCACGGGCTTTCACAAAAGCGCCACCCTCTATCTTGAAGTGGTCACCCGGGTCTACACCAAAAGCACCCAAATCGGAAAGATAGTCATCAGTCACGAAAGTCATCTTGGTGGAAACGGGTGAAAGCAGTAGAGAATAGTTACTCTTAGGCCTCCATTCCATACCCAGGGCGATATTCGAATAGGCAGGAGCAAAGAAATTGGAAATCTGGTGCTCTTTGTCGGGATAGTCATATCCTTTGGCAAACTGGGTATTCAAATCACCCATCAGTGTATAGAACCAGACGTTGTCTGTAGAATATCCCAACTGAGTGGAAAGCCCTATTTTATCACTACTTTTCCTCATCCCCTGAGATTTGGTTTTCGACAAGCCATAGTCCAGCACCATGTTGGTGACCCAGAGCCAGTTTCCTTTCTTGTGTGTCAGTGATGCATTCAAGTAGGCATTTCCAGCAATGGAATTCTCACCTCCTGCCGACCAGTTGGCCATGGCAGTCTGTGACATATTAAGACCAGTCACTCCTTTCAATACCCAAGCTCCCTCCTGATAACCCTTATCATCCGTCTGAGCATAAGTTATGGTTGCTAAAGCAGCAAACAACATTACAATATATATCCTTTTCATATTACAGTTCGTTTTAAAAGTTTCTCATAAAAAGACGTCTCATAAAATTAACAACATTTACTATCTTTTGTTCGAGAAGCTATAAAACGAATGTAAGGTTCAGAGAATAATTCCACCGCCCAACAAGTATCCGTCCTTATCATAGAAAGCCGCTGCCTGCCCGGGTGCAATGGATTCCAGCGGCTCTATCAGACGGACACGTAACAGACCTTCCACCGTAAGAGTCACCCTGCACCGGTTTGCCTGCTTACGGTAGCGTATCTTCACAATAACCTCGTTTGCACCCAGCACACGACTATTCTCCACCAGGTTCCACTCTCCCAGCCACATTTCCTGCTTGTAGAGGGAAGAGAGCGGAGCTAAAACGACTTCATTGCTTTCCACTCTTGTCTCTTTCACAAAAACAGCCTTGTTCAGATGGATACCCAAGCCCCTACGTTGCCCTACGGTATAAAACGGATAGCCCTCATGCCATCCCAAGAAATCCCCCTTTTCATCGACGAATCTACCTTTACCGGGTAATAGTGTTTCGGGGACTTCACGCTTTAAAAAGGAACGGTAATCCAAAGGACAAAAGCACACCCCTATACTGTCTTTCTTCGCAGCCACCTGCCCGAAACCACGCTCCGCCGCATACGAGCGCGCCTCATTTTTCGTAATATCTCCCATCGGAAGCAACATACGCTGCAGGATGTCCTGCTTCAATCCCCACAGAAAGAAAGTCTGGTCTTTGTCCTTATCTGCGGCAGGAGCTATATAATACTTTCCTCCGGACAAGACTTTACGCACATAATGTCCGGTAGAAATCCAATAAATCCCCTTTTCATCGGCTATTTTAGCCAACAGCGCCCACTTCAGCTCATTATTGCAGACCGTGCAAGGAACGGGAGTACGCCCCCTTAGATACTCTTCCACAAAATAGCGGATAATACGCGAACGGAAAAGCTCGCGTGCATCATAGGTAATGTGTTTCATCCCCAGCTTCAGGGCCAGAGCCCGTGCATCTTCCAAATACCCGGTCTCATCTCCTGCCTCATAGAAACGGAAAGTCACGCCAGTCACCTCATAACCGGCTTCCTGCAACCTCATGGCGGCCACGGAACTATCCGTGCCACCACTCATGCCAAGCAATACACGTTTATCTGACTTCATGGATACAAAAGTAATAAACGAAGGTGAAATCCGTTGCATTTACTCTTATAAAACAGAATATCATTATAGATTTTCACAGATTTATTATACCTTTGTACTCCTAAAAGAACTAATAATCAACTGTTATGGAACATCAACTGACCATTTACAACACTTTAAATAGAAAAAAAGAGCTGTTCGTACCGCTGCATGCACCGCATGTAGGCATGTATGTCTGCGGACCGACCGTGTACGGTGACCCGCACTTGGGACATGCACGCCCTGCCATCACTTTCGACCTGCTGTTCCGCTACCTGACGCACATCGGCTACAAGGTGCGCTATGTCCGCAACATTACCGACGTGGGCCATCTGGAGCACGATGCCGACGAAGGTGAAGACAAGATTGCGAAAAAAGCCCGTCTGGAACAACTGGAACCAATGGAAGTGGCACAGTACTACATCAACCGCTATCATAAGGCGATGGATGCATTGAATGTGCTGTCTCCCAGTATCGAGCCACATGCCAGCGGCCACATCATCGAACAGATAGAACTTGTAAAGGAGATATTGAAGAACGGATATGCCTACGAAAGTGAAGGTTCCGTTTATTTCGATGTAGAAAAATACAATAAGGACCATCACTACGGCAAGCTCTCCGGACGCAACCTGGATGATGTTCTCAACACCACCCGCGAACTGGACGGACAGAGCGAGAAGCACAACCCCGCAGACTTTGCCCTCTGGAAATGTGCGCAACCGGAACACATCATGCGTTGGCCTTCCCCGTGGAGCGACGGCTTCCCCGGCTGGCACGCCGAATGTACAGCCATGGGAAAGAAATACTTGGGCGAGCACTTCGACATTCATGGTGGCGGCATGGACCTTATCTTCCCGCATCACGAATGCGAGATTGCACAATCCGTAGCTTCCCAAGGGGAAGATATGGTACATTATTGGATGCACAACAACATGCTGACCGTGAACGGACAGAAAATGGGTAAGTCTTACGGTAACTTCATCACATTGGAAGAGCTCTTCAAAGGCACACACCCCATGCTGGAGCAAGCCTACAGCCCAATGACCATCCGCTTCTTCACCCTGCAAGCCCACTACCGCAGTACGGTAGACTTCAGCAACGAAGCTCTGCAAGCCGCCGAAAAGGGATTGGCAAGACTGATGGATGCTGTACATGGACTGGACAAGATTACCCCTGCTGCAACCTCCACCATAGACGTGAAATCCCTGCGTGCCAAGTGTTACGAAGCCATGAATGATGACTTGAACTCACCGATTGTCATCGCCCACCTCTTCGACGGCGCCAAGATGGTAAACAATATCCTAGCTGGAAACGATTCCATCACAGCCGAAGACCTGAAAGAATTGAAGGAAACCTTCCACCTCTTCTGCTTCGACATCTTAGGATTACAAGAAGACAACGCCTCCAACGAAGAGCGTGAAGCTGCCTTCGGCAAGGTAGTGGACATGCTATTGGAAGAGCGTTCAAAGGCAAAAGCCAACAAAGATTGGGCTACATCCGACAAAATCCGCAATGAACTCACCGCGCTCGGTTTCGAGATTAAGGACGGTAAGGACGGAAGCGAATGGAAGCTGAATAAATAACGAAGGTATCATAACTCACCACAGAATCATACAGATTGGGGTAAGTTTTAGACAGAAGAACAAAAGAACATATTTCTCTCTCTTGTTCTTCTGTTCTTTTAACTGAAAAATAAAATCTGTATAATCCTATGGTGATTGTGTATTTTGATACATCCCTGTTAGAATACGAATCCGAACCCGGCATACCACCCTACTTTCTTCGTCTGGTTGGACCAATTCAATTGTATCTCCACTGGTCCCAGAAAACTCTTGTACATATAGCCGATGCCTACCCCTGCCATATCAACCGATTCGGAAGAGTCAAGAATCTGATGAAACTTCCCGGAGTTTCGCCCATAACTGCCCATCACTGATATATACTGGTTTTTCAAGATACGCTGTCTGAGGTTCAGCCCTGCAACCAGCAATGCGGCTTGTGACAGTTCCGCACGGTTGATGCCCGTAAACGGTATCTGCTGTGGCATATAGCGCCCCGGTATGGTCCCCCCCACCATATTGATGATGGCAAAAGGATAATTATCGCTTCCGGACAATACGCGTCCATAAAACGAAGGAGTGACAGTGAGCTTACTCGACGGAGAGAAACATCCCTGCCAACGGGCATCGAAAACAGAAATAGGATTGTTGTCTTTATACTGGAAGAGGTTATCCGTATAGAGATGGTAGGATACCGCCCACGACATGCCTTTTGTAGGGGCGCTCCTCTCATTCAAGTTGTTGAACACAAGTCCGGCAAAGTAACTGAATAAGGACGAATTCTCAAACAGTGCCGAAGCCAACGGGTCGAGCGACAGCAAATCATGATAGTGGTAGTAATCAAAGTCAATGCCCAAACTGACCTGGATATTGTTCCAGTCCTTCGCCGCCCCCATACGGACCAGCTGATGTGTAAAAGTCAAATCCAGCGTCAGTTTGCCTTCATTATAAATATTCATATCTTTATAGTCGAACTGATAGGCAAGTCCTGCCTGCCATCCACCGTCCCACTGATAACTATATCCGAGTCGTGCCAGTGTACGCTTGCCCAGACGGGCGGTGAGGCTGGCCAGCGACTCCCGCTGCCGGCCGAAATAGAAGTCCGTATTTGCCTGCAACGCCGCCAGTTCTTCCGTATCAAAACGAAAACCGACATTCAGCTTGTTCTCCCGTACAGCAGGGGCGGCTATTTGGGAATCAACGGGAATCTCCCTATCAACAGCCGCGCCGGGCAAGCGGAAAGGTCCCGGGCGGCGAGGCTGATAATCTTCTGCAAGTCCCAGCTTCCGTTTCAGGGCAAGCAGTCCGTCCCAACTGTCCATGGCAGCACGCTCTCCCCGCACCATCAAAGTGTCGATGGCCTCTTTGGTGAAACTTGCAGCCGAATAGCCGGTGACATCCACCTTTATCAACACGTCGGTATTACGCAGATTCTCACGGTATTTCTTCTCTCCTTGCAGATTAATGATTTGCCCGAAGATGTCTTTCACCGATTTCAGCTCGGAAGCCTTAAGCAGCGGACTCTGCACATCCACCCCGATAATGTAGTCGGCCCCCATGGCAAGCGCCACATCTACCGGATAGTTATTCACCATTCCACCGTCCACCAACACCATTCCATCCAGGTCTACCGGAGCAAACACACCGGGAATGGACATGCTGGAACGCATGGAAGTGGCCAGTATTCCCTCATGGAACACTACTTCGCTGCCATTCACCAGATTTTCCGACACGCAGGCAAATGGAATAGGAAGACGGCTAAAATCCACAGAATCCTGGTAACCTTCTGTCAATGTGGAGAACAAACGTGCCAGGTTCTTCCCTTTTATGATACCCGCATCCGAAACAGCGGCAGATTTCAAAGAAAACGGAATGGAGAGTACATAGCGCTCCGACTTCAACCGGTCATCCAGCAACACATCCTTAGGATTGGGGGCATCCGAGAGCAAGAATTTCCAGTTCTGGGCATTCACCATACTGTCCAATTGCTGTGGGGTATATCCGATAGAATACAAACCGCCCACAATGGCCCCCATACTAGTGCCCACCACATAATCTATAGGGATACCCGCTTCTTCAATTACTTTCAGAGCACCGATATGCGCCGTCCCTTTGGCGCCACCCCCACTGAGTACGACAGCCACTTTCGGACGCCCGGACGCCCAAAGGACCATCGGCAAAAACAACAAACAAGCCCATAGTCTATACTTCATCTCCATCATTTACTTAATACGTATTGGTAATTTATTCCACTCTGAATCAAACAACCCGCTCCGACAAATAGTTCACTATCAGTCGAAGCGGGTCGCAAAAAACGTTCAAGCAATTTATGGAGGATTATCTATAACCCATTTCCAATCAATAAGGTATCATATCCTTCAAGATACCTTCCTTATACCAAGGATCATCAATCTCTTTCAACACTTTGCCCATCTCTGCGCAAAGGTCTTTTACGACTTCTTGGTTTTCTTCCAAAGAAAGGTTATTCATCTGATACGGATCCTTTTCATCGTCAAACAACAAACTTTTGACCAGCTTATGGTTTTCGCGGTCAATGTAGAGCGCCAGCGTGTAGCGCGCCGATTTAAAGCCGCGCGACGAAGGGAAGTAGGAACGGACCATGCCTTCCGCATCCTTCTCACCGTCCAGGTTCTGGATGTAGAGAGCGCCGGTAGGACGGACAATATCCGCCTTTTCATCGAAGAAAAGCGGTGCATAGTTGCGGCCCTGCACCTCGGTCGGGATGGAGTCGGCAAGACCGGCAAGACCCAACAAGGTAGGCATGATGTCCGGCGAGGAAAGCATCAAGTCGTCCACGCGGGGCTTAATCTTATCGGGAAAACGCACCAGGAAAGGAACGTTCATGGACTCGGAGTATGGGGAATTCTTCGGGTCTTCCGTATGCTGGCTGCACATGGTCTCTCCATGGTCGGAGGCAAACACGACAATGGTATTTTTGTCCAGTCCGAGTTCCTTCAAGGCATCGAGTATCTGACCGAAAGCACGGTCGACACCCGTCACAGAAGCAAAGTAGTATCGTGCACTCTCTGCCTTGAGCATCTTGGAGTCGGCATTCGGACGGACGAGCAAGCTGTCCAGAGGCTGGTTTTTATAGAGATTGAAATCTTCCTCCATACAGTCGTCCAAAGAACGGTACGGACTATGGGGAGGATTCATACCTACCATAATGAAGAAAGGTTTCTTCGGGTCGCGTACATTCCCCTCGTTCTTCAGATAAGACACCACCTTGCCCGATTCGTGTAACGGTGACCACTCGCGCGGGTCGTGGCGACGGCCTTCCGTATCCCAGTAATGCGGATTCTTGTGTTCGTCAAAGGTACCGTAAGAATACCAGTAATTGAACCCATGACGACGTTCTTTCGGCGTATAGGCATCCCATGCAGGTACACGGTCTTCCACATACTGTCCGGGACGTTCGGGGTCATTGGGGGTAGGAAAGTCGGCATGCAGTTTGCCAAAGTAGGCACAGTCATATCCGGCATTGCAGAAAACATCACTCACACACACAGCATCCTCACGCAGAGAGCTGATGGGACGGCTCGAATTGCAATTCAATGGAATACCACTCTTATTAGGATACATTCCCGTCAACAGAGAACCACGGTGGGGACTGCTCAACGGGCAGTTGCTCATGGCAGATGTCAACACCACTGACTCCCGGGCAAAATCATTCAAGCGCGGGGTATGCACCGGGTCATTCCGAAAGTTCACTTTCTCGCGAAAACCTTCCTGGCCCCAGAACTCCATCGCCTGGTTACGGTATTGGTCGGGAAAAACGTAAATGACATTCGGCTGGACGGATTGTTCCGCCTGCGGGGCTTTACAGCCCTGCAAGGCGAACAAACCTAAACCACCTAACAAAATATTTAATTGAGTTTTCATTTTTCCAAGTCTCTTTTACGCATCAATCCTTCCAGGAAGTAATAGTCGGCATAGTTCAACGGTACATCAATCTCCGCACCGTGAGGAATACTGCCCACAGAGTGCATCAGGATGAAGTTGCCGTTGGTACCCACCTTGGCACGGTAGGAAGGAGAAGCGAGGCTTTCCATAATCCGGTCGGCGGTTTCCTTGTATCCCTTATCCGGCAGATAAGTACTCAGCTCGTAAAGGGCGGACGCCGTGCAGGCAGCTGCCGAAGCATCGCGAGGTTCATTCGGGATATTGGGGGCATCGAAATCCCAGTAGGGAACCAAGTCTTCCGGAAGATTCTTGTTGTTGAAGATAAAGTTGTAGACCTTTTCAGCCTGCTCCAGGTATTTGGCATCGTGTGTATAGCGATAGCACATGGTATAGCCGTACAAGGCCCACGCTTGTCCACGTGCCCAAGCAGACTCGTCGGCATAGCCTTGTGCAGTCTGTCTCTTACGGACTTCACCGGTTTCGGGGTCATAATCCACCACATGATAGCAGCTGTTGTCCTCACGGAAATGGTTAGCCATAGTCGTATCGGCATGCTTCCGGGCTATGTTATAGAAAGTGGAGTCGCCGGACAGCCTGGAAGCTTCGAACAGCAGTTCGAGGTTCATCATATTATCAATGATAACGGGACATTTCCAGCCACGTTCAGCCTGCCACCCCTTGTCTGCATCCCATGACTGAAGTACGCCTGCTGCAGGGCGGAAACGGGTAGACAATGATTTGGCTGTCTGTATGATGACCGGCTTGTACTCCTCCTTACCCGCAAAACGGTATCCGTTCAGGTAGCTGCTGCCAATCATAAAGCCCACATCATGGTGCCAGGTAAGGTATTGTACCGAATCCAAATCCTCGGTATACTTCTCTGCCAGCGGCAGCCACTTCTGGTCACCGGTCAACTCGTACATATGCCAGATATTACCGGGGAAGAAGCCGGAACACCAATCGTCGATAGGTACATAGACAATGTTCCCATCCTTATCAATGGTACGGGGATTAAGGATTTTACCGGATTTTTCGATAATGTCTGTCTGAATTGTCTCCTGAGCCACAGCATTATCAATGTTTTCTTGGATAAAGTTGCTTTCAGCCTGCTTTTGCCCTGCGCAACCTGCCAATACAAGGAGGGAGATTCCCAATGTAGTGAGGACTGTTTTCATAATAAGGGATTTATTTATTAAGAGTTTATGATTTTTCCTGCTGCAAAAGTAGAGCAAGTGTACAGATTTGACCCGCCTAAATAATTCAATTAATGGCTAAAATCGTTACTTTTGCGTCCGGAAGCACATATTTTCCACCCATTAATCATTAATCACTAAACATTAATCATTACTCCCCATGACCGCACAAGAGTTTTTTAAGAACGACCGCTTCGCCACGAATGCAGGTGTAGAACTGATAGAAATAAAGGAAGGATACAGCAAGGCACGCCTGGTTATCACGGCAGAGCATCTCAATGCAGGAGGCCGTACGCAAGGAGGGGCCATCTTCACCCTTGCCGACCTGGCACTGGCAGCAGCAGCCAACTCCCACGGAACATTGGCCTTCTCTCTTTCGTCCAATATCACCTTCCTGCGCAGCAGCGGACCGGGCGATGTACTGTATGCCGAAGCACGCGAACGCTACATCGGCCGCACCACCGGATATTACCAGATCGACGTCACCAACCAGGAGGGAAAACTGATTGCCACTTTCGAATCCAGTGTATTTAGAAAAGGGGATAACATCACTTTTTCCTTACCACAGACGTCATCGGATAGCGGTTGCCCCGGACACTCTTGAAGAATGCCTTGGCCGAACCGAAATTCAAATACATGTCCAAGCGAATGGGAAGGTGGTTCTTATCATCGGATACGAAGAAGGTGATGACCTCCTTCTCCTTACCTTTCTTGTACTCTACGAAAGAGAATACCAAGCAGCGGTAAACGGTGTCGTTATTCGCCTTGACCTCCTCCTTGCCGCGGTAAATCAACGTCTGCTCTTCCACCCTGCGTCCCGTGGCCATGGGAAAGAGTATCTTCTGCCCTACCTTGTAGTCTTTAGGGTCATAAGAGCGCGCCTGCGCCAAAATGCTCAACATATCGAAGATACAGCGACTATCACTGTATTCCATCTCCTGAGCCTCACGCACGGGATTGTGCCAGGTGCGTCTCTGCTTTACATTCGCCAGTCCGTCCGAGTAGGAGAACCAAGCCTCGTCCACCGTATGGCGGCTTCCCTCCTCCGCCGCTTTACGGAAGTAGAGCGGCTCCAACCTATCGCTGACATAACAAGTCAACGTATCACGCATCTTGAAGAAAAAATCGGTCTTTTTACTGCCTACACAAAGCAAGTTAAAGCGAAATGCAGGCTCGGAATGGTAAGTCGTGGCATTGGTAGTGAGGCTTGCCAGACCCACCTTCTTCCAAATGAACTTCCAATTGAAATATAAATCGTACATGACATGCTCGCCCGACTGGAAAGCTTCATTCTTTGCAGTACATTGGGCCTGAACAGACTGGGAGGTTCCCAAACAGACCGCTCCCACCATCAATAGAATGAACAATTGCTTCCGCCTAATAGCTATGGCCTCTACCACTGTTGCGGCTGCTATTGCCACTGCGGTTATTTTTGTTCCTGTTTTGCTTTTTCTTGTCTTCATCTGGTTTTTGTTTTTTTAGTTCGTCCGGCTTCTGCCTATCCAGGGACTTGGCCTTAATATCCCATTCCTGGGTCAAATCAAAGTTCGCTTTAAGCTCCAGAACCATCGGATAATAGTAAACCATTTCAGGCTGGCGCTTCTCGGCGTAGTTTCCCGTATCCCAGACGCCATTCCCATTCGTATCATTTATCAGCCGCGCTCCATATTTGCCCGGATTGAGGAAATAGAAATCGGCTTTCCCATCCACCACCGGCACCGTGCGCAGCACTTTGTCCTGACCGTCCAGTAGTTCCACAAAAGCCAGAGAGTCCGCTCCATGCACATTAAAGAATATCTGCCCGTACTCTTCCAGCTTCTTGGCCTTGAAGTCCTTCTTTATCTTGTCGGAGAACAACCCGTACAACCCGCGTATGGCAGCAGAATCCACTTCAAATGTATAGCTTTCGCCGGGTGCCCATTCGGCAAACAGATTATAACGCTTCAAGTCCAAAGAGTCGCGCATAAAGTCGAACGGGATATCCTGCCACAACGAGTCCACTTTCAGTTTCAGATGGAAAGCGGTGGTATCTATGCTTGCCACCGGCTCCGTAAACGACAGAGTAAGATAATCATATACATCGATTGCAGAAGGGGCATACACATCTACAGCCAGGAATTCCGTCGGCTCGGGCTCTTCCACCTCACCTTCCTTCAACTTCTTCTTTTTCTTCTCACGCTCTTTCTGTTCCTTTTCCTTCGCTTCCTGCTTCTGCTTCTGCTGCTTGTCGTATGTCAACTTCGCCAGCACATTCAAAGTATCGGTACGGGGTACCAATCGTTTCAGGCTATCCGTATACAAATAGGTGATACTCATTTTCAGGGAATCCTGCTTATAGAGCAGAGAATCCTTTATCCAATAATGAATCGTATCGTTCCGGCCGGTAGGCTGTTCTATAACAAACGCATCTTCCTCATTAAAGTTCAATCCTTTCAATAAAGGCAACGTGTCTGCCGGAGCAGTGAAATAGAGCGAAAACTTCTCCGGAGTCAACCGTTCGGCCTTCAAAAAACGTTGCGAGAAGGAAAGCTCCTTGAAAGCACGCAGCAGAACATCATCCGGAAGGTAGTGGGTATATTGACGTTCTACAATCGTATCTACTGTCAGCGAGTCTATCCAGGTCGTATCCTGGCGCATGCGCTCTTCCATGGAAGGAATGATGATAGAGTCATTAAAAGCTATCACTTCCGTCGGCTGGGAATAGGCAAAATTCTGGTCGGCATCCTGCAAGGCATAAATGCGATACTTGCCGGGAGCCACTCCACGGATAGAGAAGCGTCCGCGACTGTCCGTACGCCCCACCCGCTCAAAAGGAAGTTTGGTAAAAGCGGAGTCGGCCAGATTGGCATGCAGACCGACCAGCATTCCTTTCACCGGTTCAAGATTGGCCGCATTCAGTACTGTACCGGCCACAGCCATAGAGTCGAGACGGTCGCCCGTAGAGAAAGAATAGAAGAAATTCTCCAAGGGATTCCCCTCATTATTATCCTGGATGGCATCACCAAAATCGAATGTATAAGTAGTATTGGATTTCAATGTATCCTGCAGAGTGATGACCACCTTCTTCCCATTAGACTTAATTTCGGGCTGCTGCACCTGCGGAGGGGATATTACAATCTTCTCATTCGGCTTGTCAAGCTTGATAAATTCATCGAACTCAATGGAAAGTTTATTTTTATTGTGATGGAGTGCGCCGGGCGTGGGAGTACCGGAAATAAAACGCGGAGGAGTCTCATCATAAGGTCCTCCTTCAATACGGCCCACACTGGCACAAGAATACAGTGCGGCAGCTATGGCAACACCCCCCAACAACCTGCGGAAAAGCGGCTTCATTTTAGTATGGCGTTTACGTTCTAACATGCTGCAAAAATAAAGGTTATCTGCCAATTAGCGGTATGCTTTACAGTATTTTAATCAAAAAATGTCCTTTCGTTCTCATCTATGTATGAAACATAGTTAAAAAAGGAAGTGTTTCACACCTTATATACTAAGAAAAGAATATTTTTGCAGACGAAAACTGAATAGGAGTATTCAGTTTTCTTTTTCCTACCTTATTTCTAAATCATGAATTACACACAAAAACGCCTTTCAAGAATCGAAAAAAAGAAGAATATAAAATTATACAGAGAACAAAAAAGAGTATGAAGAGTAGATTAGTATTATTGGCATGTTGCCTGGCACTGCTCAGCAGTTGCGGACAAGGCGACAAAGGAACGGGTAAAGCTCCCGAATTTGCAGTGATTGAGGCAAAGACCACCACTGCCAACTTGACAAACAGCTACCCTGCTACTATCAAGGGTAAACAAGATGTAGAAATCCGCCCGATGGTGAGTGGGTTCATCACAAAATTGCACGTGGATGAAGGCGCAACAGTGCGCAAAGGACAAGTGTTGTTCAGCATCGACCCCGTACAGTATCAGGCAGCCGTAAATTCGGCCAAAGCTGCTGTTGAAACAGCCAAAGCTGCCGTAAACACACAAGAACTGACTGTAAACAACAAACGTGAACTGAACAAGAAAAACATCATCAGTGACTACGATTTGCAAATGGCCGAAAACCAGCTGGCACAGACAAAGGCACAACTGGCACAAGCCAATGCCCAATTGGTCAATGCCAAGAACAATTTGTCATACACCAGTGTAACCAGCCCCAGTGACGGTGTAGTAGGTAGCATTCCCTACCGCGTAGGTAGCTTGGTTAGTCCTTCCGTAGCCAGCCCGCTGACTACCGTTGCCGACATCTCCGAAATGTACGCCTACTTCTCCATGACCGAACGCCAACTCTTGTCACAGATTCGTGAAGGCGGTAGCACCAAGGAAATTCTGGAAAAGATGCCGGATGTACAGTTGCAGCTCATCGACGGGACCATGTATGCCGACAGTGGCCGCGTGGAGACAATCAGCGGAGTCATTGACCAGACTACCGGTTCGGTAACCATGCGTGCCCTCTTCCCCAACAAGCACAACGTGCTGCGTAGTGGAAGCACCGGCAATGTGGTATTCCCCAACCCGCTGCATGATGTCATCATGATTCCACAGTCTGCCACTACCGAAATCCAGGACAAGCAGTTCGTATTCGTACTGCAACCGGACAACACGCTGAAAAATACCGAAGTTAAAGTGTTCAGCTTAGACGACGGCAAGTATTATTACGTGACGGAAGGTTTGAAAGCAGGCGAAAAAATCGTTATCGAAGGGGTACAGAACCTGAAGGACGGACAGTCCATCACGCCCATCACGCCTGCTGAAAAGGAAGCCGAATACCAGAAGGCCCTAAAAGACCAGAAAGAAGGCAATATTCAGACTGCGTTTCAATGAAAGAATGAAAAATAAAAAAATTCTTCAATTTTTAATTCCTTAATTGTTCATGAAATGAAATTAGATAGATTTATTAACCGTCCGGTACTATCAACGGTAATTTCCATCCTGATAGTAATCTTAGGAGTTATTGGTCTGGCTACCTTGCCTATCACCCAATACCCGGACATTGCACCTCCCACCGTATCGGTAAGTGCGACTTACCAAGGTGCCAATGCCCAAACGGTGCTTAACTCCGTTATCGCTCCGCTGGAGGACCAGATTAACGGTGTGGAAAATATGATGTATATGAGTTCGAGCGCCACCAACAGCGGTTCGGGCGACATCTCCATCTACTTCAAGCAAGGTACCGACCCCGATATGGCAGCGGTGAACGTACAGAACCGCGTTTCCATGGCGCAAGGCTTGCTGCCTGCCGAAGTTACCAAAATCGGTGTAACCACCCGTAAGCGCCAGACTTCCATGTTGATGGTATTCTCCATCTATGATGAAAAAGACCAGTACAACATCGAGTTCCTGGAAAACTACGCCAACATCAACCTTATCCCTGAGGTGAAACGTGTCAACGGTGTGGGCGATGCCATGGTATTGGGACAAGACTACTCCATGCGTATCTGGCTGAAACCTGATGTAATGGCCCAATACAAACTTATCCCCAACGATGTGGTTGCCGCCTTGAGCGAACAGAACATCGAAGCGGCTCCCGGCCAGTTGGGTGAGCGCGGTAACCAAACCTACCAGTATACTCTGCGTTACAAAGGACGTCTGCAACAAACTACGGAGTTTGAGAACATTGTCATCAAGGCTTTGGAGAACGGTGAAATACTCCGTTTGAAGGACGTAGCAAGTGTAGAACTGGGTCGTCTGTCATACGGATTCAACAATATGGTAAACGGACATAAAGCCGTGAGTTGTATCATTTTCCAGATGGCAGGCAGTAATGCCACGCAGACCATCTCGGATATCGAGGCCCTACTGGACGACTATTCCAGCAAACTGCCCGCCGGCTTGAAGATAAACATTGCACAGAGTGCCAACGACTTCCTCTTCGCTTCCATACATGAGGTAATCAAGACATTGATCGAGGCCTTTATCCTGGTGTTCATCGTAGTGTATATCTTCCTGCAGGATATGCGCTCCACGTTGATTCCCGCCATCGCCATTCCCGTGGCGTTGATTGCCACCTTCTTTGTATTGAAACTGATTGGCTTCAGTATCAACTTGCTGACCCTTTCGGCCATGGTGCTTGCCATTGCGATTGTGGTCGATGATGCCATCGTCGTCGTCGAGGGCGTCCATGCCAAGCTGGACCAGGGCTACAAATCGGCCCGTACAGCTTCCATCGACGCCATGAGTGAACTGGGTGGTGCCATCGTCTCCATTACGTTGGTGATGATGTCCGTATTCGTTCCCGTGAGCTTCATGGGAGGTACGGCAGGTACTTTCTACCGTCAGTTCGGTTTGACCATGGCGATTGCCATCGGTTTCTCGGCTCTGAACGCCCTGACCTTGAGTCCTGCGCTGTGTGCCATCTTCTTGAAACCTCATAATGGAGGACACGAAAGTCTGAAAGAGCGTGTAGGCGTTGCCGCCAAGGAAGCGCGCAAAATTATGATTGCACGTTATGCCGACTCTATAGGCCGGTTGATGCGTCCCGGCATTACACTGCTCTTCGTGACGGTAGCTATCCTGGGCATGATTTTCGGTCTGTTCAGCTTCAGCGAACACCCCATTCTGTGTAGCTTGATGATTATCATCAGTGTGCTGGCGTTGGCAGGTATGACTACCGACAAGTTCAAACAATCCTTCAATGACTCATACAACGGTATCCTGGGCAAGTATAAGAAACAAGTGCTGTTCTTCATCCAGAAACGCTGGATATCGGCAGGACTGGTTATCGGCTCTATTGTACTGTTGGGCGTATTCATGCAGATAACCCCGACCGGTATGGTGCCCAACGAAGACACCGGTACCATCATGGGCGCTGTGACACTGCCTCCGGGCACTTCACAAGAACGCGCACAAGAGATTTTGAACCGTGTGGACAGCTTGGTTGCTGCAGACCCTGCCGTACAGTCACGTACCGTTATCTCAGGTTATAGCTTCTTGGGCGGTCAAGGCCCCTCCTACGGTTCACTCATCATCAAGCTGAAGAACTGGGAAGAACGTTCCACGATGCAGAACTCCACGATTGTGTACGCCACTTTGTACATGCGCGCCCAAAAGATTATCAAGGAAGCGCAGGTATTGTTCTTCGCGCCGCCTATGATTCCGGGTTACTCGGCTTCAAGCGACATCGAGTTGAACATGCAGGACAAGACGGGTGGTGATTTGGACCACTTCTTCGACGTGGTGAACAACTATACTGCTGCCCTGGAAGCGCGTCCGGAAATCAACTCCGCCAAGACCTCCTTCAACCCCCACTTCCCGCAATACCAGCTGGACATTGATGCTGCCGCTTGTAAGAAAGCAGGCATCAGCCCCAATGATATCTTGACTACCTTGCAGGGATATTACGGTGGTTTGTATGCTTCCAACTTCAACAGCTTCGGTAAGATGTACCGCGTAATGGTACAAGCCGAACCTGATGCTACCAAGAATATGGAAACACTGCAAAGCATCAAGGTGCGCAACGGCAACGAGATGGCACCTATCACGCAGTTCATCTCCATCAAGAAAGTATATGGTCCTGACGTCATCAGCCGTTTCAACCTCTACACCTCCATGAAGGTGATGGTGGCTCCCGCATCAGGCTACACTTCCGGTCAGGCTCTGCAAGCCATTGCCGAAGTGGCGCAGGAAAACCTGCCTGCCGGTTTCGGTTATGAGTTGGGAGGTATGGCGCGTGAAGAGGCCGAAACGAGTGGCAGCACTACGGGACTCATCTTCATATTGTGCTTCGTATTCGTTTATCTGTTGCTGAGTGCCCAGTACGAAAGCTACATCCTGCCTTTATCCGTATTGCTGTCCGTGCCGTTCGGTCTGCTGGGTAGCTTCCTCTTTGTAGGCGGTATAGGCGCATTGGGCAGCATCCCGGCACTGAAAATGATTCTGGGTACGATGTCCAATGACATCTATATGCAGATTGCCCTCATCATGTTGATGGGTCTGTTGGCCAAGAATGCCATCTTGATTGTAGAGTTTGCCCTCGAACGCCGCAGAATGGGTATGAGTATCACCTGGGCAGCCGTATTGGGTGCCGCAGCCCGTCTGCGTCCTATCTTGATGACGTCGTTGGCAATGATTGTCGGTCTGCTCCCGCTGATGTTTGCTTCCGGTGCGGGTGCCAACGGTAACCGTACGCTGGGTACGTCTGCCATCGGCGGTATGTTAATCGGTATGATTCTGCAAATCTTCATAGTGCCCGCACTGTTCGTGGCATTCCAGTACTTGCAGGAGAAATTCAAGCCGATGGAATGGGAAGATGTGGACAACTCGGATGCAGAACCGGAGATTGAACAATATACAAAATAGTGATTAACGATTAGCGATTATGAAGAAAATAATATGCCTGATGTGCGCAACTGCTTTATTGAGCAGTTGCCACATCTACAAATCATACGACAGACCCGAAGACATAACAACTGCCGGACTGTATCGCGACACGGCGTCCGTGAACGATACATTAGCCGCAGATACGGCCAACTTCGGTAATCTGCCTTGGAGAGAAGTGTTCACAGACCCGCAGCTGCAGACACTTATCGAGCAAGCACTCACCAACAACGGTGACCTGCGCAGTGCCGCCTTGAACGTGAAACAAGCACAAGCCGCACTGATGTCTGCCCGTCTTGCCTATGCTCCGATGCTTGCCTTGTCTCCGCAAGGAACCGTCAGCAGCTGGGACAAGGGAAAGGCTACACAAATCTACTCCCTGCCCGTCACCGCAAGCTGGCAAGTCGACCTCTTCGGTCAACTGCTGAACCCGAAGCGACAAGCAAAGGTTAGCTTGAAGCAGACGCAATTCTACGAACAAGCCGTTCAGACGCAAGTCATCGCCGGCGTAGCCAACATGTACTACACCCTGCTGATGCTGGACCGCCAACTGCAAATCACCGAAGGCACCGTCGAGATTCTGAAAAAGAACCTGGAGACCGTGCAAGCCATGAAAGATGCAGGCATCTACGGAACCACTTCTGCTGCCGTAGAGCAGAGCCGCACTGCCTACGCTCAAGTCATGGCATCACTGCCCGACATACGCCAGAGCATACGCGAAACCGAAAACGCCCTCTGCCTGATGTTGCACCAACCGGCACAGAGCATCGCACGCGGTGTGCTGGAAGAGCAACAGCTGCCTACGGAATTTTCAGTAGGTATCCCCTTGCAGTTGCTATCCAACCGTCCGGACGTGAAAGCTGCCGAGATGTCACTGGCTGCCAGCTACTATAATACCAACAGCGCCCGTGCCGCTTTCTACCCGCAGATTACATTGAGCGGTTCGGGAGGCTGGACCAATAACTCCGGTGCAGGTATCGTCAACCCGGGTAAACTGCTGGCTTCCGCCATCGGTTCGCTGACGCAACCCTTGTTCTATCGCGGTGCCAACATTGCCCGTCTGAAACAAGCCAAGGCACAAGAGGAGCAGGCTAAGATTCAGTTCCAAACCGCCCTGCTGAATGCCGGAAATGAAGTGAGCAACGCCCTGCACCTGTATCAAATGGAGAAGGACAAAGCCGTTTCACGCACTATTCAAGTAAATTCTGCCCGCCAAGCTGCCTCAGATACAAAAGAATTGTTTAACTTAGGCACGTCGACCTATCTGGAAGTCTTGTCTGCCGAGCAGTCTTACCTCAGCGCACAGCTTGCAGAAGTATCCGACACCTTCAGCAGCATGCAGGCAGTCATCAGTCTGTATCAAGCGCTTGGAGGAGGAAGAGAATAAAATGAGCGATAAGTGATTAGTGATTAGCGATTAATGAAATAGTAAATCCTAATCACTAACCATTTATCACTAATCATTAATCATTAATCGCTAATTACTATGATAAGTCCGTTAGCTTATGTAGATTCTGCCGCAAAAATCGGCAAGAATGTAACCATCCAGCCCTTTGCATTTATCGAAGGGAACGTGGAAATCGGTGATGACTGTATTATTATGTCGGGGGCAAAAATTCTGCACGGTACCCGCATGGGAAAAGGGAACAAGGTGCATCACAATGCCGTTCTGGGTGCCGAACCGCAAGACTTCCATTATACGGGAGAGAACAGCATGCTGATTATCGGTGATAATAACGACATCCGCGAGAACGTGGTTGTCAGCCGTGCTACCCATGCAGGAAGCGCCACCCGCATCGGCAATGAAAACTACCTGATGGATGGTGTACACCTCTGCCACGACGTGCAGATAGGCAACCATTGTGTACTGGGCATCAAGACTACCGTAGCCGGAGAATGTCAGATAGACGACTGCACCATTCTGAGCAGCAACGTCATTCTGCACCAATACTGCCACATTGGAAGTTGGGTACTGATCCAAGCAGGCTGCCGCATATCAAAGGATGTACCGCCTTATATCATCATGAACGGTAATCCGGCGGAATACCACGGTATCAACGCTGCTGTGCTTCAACACAAACACCAGGTGACCGAACGTGTATTGCGCCATATCGTAAATGCCTACCGTCTGGTATACCAGGGAAACTTCAGCGTGCAGGATGCCTTGCAGAAGATTGAAGACCAAGTACCGATGAGTGACGAGATACACAATATCATCAACTTCATCAAGAATTCCAAAGGAATCGTGAAGTAAACACCCTTCTTCGGGCACGAATCACGCAGACAATACGGATGAATAAATTCTTTTCTGTAAGTCTGCGTAGTTCGTGCCTTTTTCTAAAGACCTTTACAGATATTTCTCCCACAAATATCTCAACGGACTAAGCAATCTTTCAGTCACACTTCGTTCGTCTGTCATGACCTCTGCCATACCGGTCAGTTCTCCTTTGAATTCCAGCTGTTTACCATAGGAAGTGCATAAGTCTTGCGGCAGGCTTATGGTGACGGTATAGGCGCTTTCATCGTCTGCCAACAACGAGACGGACATTACCTTCCCCGTCAGGAAACCGAACTCCATGTATGGATAACCGGTCACGCTGATGTTTACCCGCTGTCCGGGCATTACTTTACCCGAACCTCCGGCGGGAAGTTTTATCTTTCCGATGATGCTTCCCGGGGCTTTGGCTACGATGGAGAACACCTTGTCTCCGCTACTGACGTTCTGGTTCTTTTGCCAGATGTGGTTGTAGGAGAGTATGCCGTTTGCCGGGCTGACGAAGAGATAAGCCAGTTCCCAATCATTGATGCTGACTTGCAATTCGTTGTAGGCAGTTTTCAGGGCCACATTCAAGTTGTTGGACTCCCGGCTTTGCTCCATTTGTGTTTCGATGATGCTTTGCTGCAACTGCGCTTCCTGTATTCTGGCGGAAGACAGTGAGGTCATTAGCTGTTCCCGGCTCTGCTGCTTGTTCAAGAATGTTTGTTTGGCTTCCTCGTATTCCGATTGTGCAGTCAGCCCTTCATCAAAAAGTTGCTTCTCGCGGTTGTGTACGGTAGAAGCTATCCGCACTTGTTCCTTGTCCAGTTCTGCTTGTCTGTTCAGGTGGGCGATGTAGTTGCGGTATTCCTGCAACTCCCGGCGGGTGGCCTCCACCTTCTGTTCGTACAGATTCAGTGAGAGGAAGTTGCGGTAGTCCGTCAGGCTTTTCAGGAAAGAGGCGTAGGCGTTCTGTATGCTTCCCAGGGACAGCTTCTCCGGGAACTGCGCGGTGCAGACGCTGCTGTCTGCCGGATTGAAGGATGCCAGCTGCTCCTTCAGGCGCAGCACGTCTTCCGTCACGACAGGATTCTCCAGTACGGCGATGATGTTTCCCGTCCACACGGAATCCCGGTCCTTGTGGTACACCTCCTTTATTTTCCCGCTTCCCCGTGCCACCATCCATATCGGCGGATGCTCCGTAGTGATGGTAATGGAAGCACTTATCACGTCGGGATATTTAAAGAAACACCCGCCTATGAAGAAGAGTGCCAGCACCACGAAGAACACCGTGATGCCCCATCGTACCAGTGCATGCGGCGGACGGGTCAGTATCTCCTGCACCTCCTCACTCCGCAATTCTATGTCCTTCCTCCCGTTTTCCATTTTCAACTTTCCATTCTCAAAGCTCCAGCTGATTCTTCACCAGCTTATAATACCTTCCTTCCCTCGCTATCAGTTCCTCGTGCGTCCCCGTTTCCGCTATCCGTCCCTGCTCTATCACCACTATCCGGTCTGCATTCCGCACGGTACTCAGCCGGTGGGCCACCACTACCGATGTCCTTCCTTCGAAGAAGCGCTGCAGGTTCTCCATGATGATGCGCTCGTTGTTGGCATCCAGTGCGTTGGTGGCTTCGTCGAAGAAGATGAATTCCGGGTTCTTGTACACGGCGCGGGCGATGAGTATGCGCTGTTTCTGTCCCTGGCTCAATCCGTGCCCTTCCTGGCCTATCCGGGTGTTGTATCCCAATGGCAGTCCCTCGATGAATCCGTGTATGTTTGCCACTTCCGCCGCATGCCGCAGGCGTTCCTTGTCGATGTGCTCCACCCCGGGGGCGATGTTGCCGGCAATGCTGTCCGAGAAGATGAACCCGTCCTGCATCACCACGCCGCACCGTTTGCGCCACTCGCGGATGCTGAAGTTCTCCAGCGAGGTGTCGCCCAGCAGTATCTGTCCGCTTGCAGGCGGATAGAATCCTAATAGCAGCTTCACCAGCGTGGTCTTTCCGCTTCCGCTCATTCCTACGATGGCTGTCTGTCTGCCCGATGCGATTTCCAGACTGATGTTGTCTAAGGTGGGCGTTTCGCCGAGCGGGTCGTATTTGAAACTCAGGTTTTCTATCCGCAGGTCTTTCCCTGTGGGTATCTCCCTTATCAGGTCTTTTGTGGGGTCTTCTTCATCGGGGCTGTCCCGCACCTCGCCCAGGCGGTTTGTGCTGAGGCGCGCGTCCTGCATGTCGCGGGCAAAGGTGATGAGTTCGTTTATCGGACTGTTCAGTTGTCCGATGATGTACTGCACGGAGAGCATCATGCCCAGTGTCATTTCCCCTTGTACCACCAGCGAGGCCACCAGTCCCGTGATTACTATGTTCTTGGTCTGGTTTATCAGTACCGCTCCCGAGTCCTGGTACTGCCTCAGCGCAAGGCTCCGGATGTTCACTTTGAACAGCCGTGCCTGTATGCGTTCCCATTCCCACCGCTTCTGCTGCTCGCAGGCACTCAGCTTTATCTCCTGCATGCCGTTCACCAGCTGCACCACCGTGCTCTGGTTGGCGCTCTGCTGGGCAAACCGCTTGTGGTCCAGTTCCGCCCGTTTCTTCATGAAGAGCCAGACGTAGGAGATGTAGAGTGCGCTCCCTCCCATGAAGATAAGGAAAATCATGCCGCTGTACACCAGCAGCACGATGCCGAATATCAGGATGTTGAAGGTGGAGAACGCCACGCTGAGGCTGCTTCCGGTCAGGAAGTTCTGTATGCGCGTGTGGTCGTTGATGCGTTGCAGGATGTCGCCCGTCATCTTGGTGTCGAAGTAGCCCATAGGGAGCTTCATCATCTTGATGAGGAAGTCCGAAATTAGGGCGATGTTGATGCGTGTGCCCAGATGCAGCAATATCCATCCGCGTATGAACTCCACGGCGCTGCTGCTGAAGGACAGCATCAGTTGGGCAATGAGCACCAGGTAGATAAATCCGAGATTTTGGTTGTTGATGCCGAAGTCCACGATGCTCTGCGTGAGGAAGGGGAGCATCAGCTGTATCATGCTGCCCAGCAGCAACCCCAGCAGCAGTTGTCCCACCAGTTGCTTGTAGGGGCGCAAGTAAGAATAGAGGAAGCCGAAGCCTTTATAGTTTGTCTTTTCCCCCTCATCTTCTTGTGCATAGAATTCCGGTGTAGGTTCCAGCAACAGTGCCACTCCCGTATCTTCTCCGTCCGTTTTGGCGCTGAGCCAGCAACGGCAGAATTCTTCCCGGGTGTATTTCAGCTTGCCTGCTCCGGGGTCGGCCACCCATACATGCTTGTCGTTCATCCGGTAGACCACGACGAAATGTTGCTGGTTCCAGTGGACGATACAAGGTAAAGGGGCTTCTTGCAGCATTTCGTAGCTCACTTGCACACAGATGCTCCGAAATCCAATCTTCTCAGCCGCTTCGCTGATACCCAGCATAGAGACACCTTCGCGAGTGATGAATGACTTTTCCCTCAGACCTTCCAAAGAATAGCGCTTGCCATAGAAGGCGGACACCATGCGCAGGCAGGTGGGGCCGCAGTCCATCACGTCGTGCTGGGAGTAGTGAGGAAAGGATTTCATTTGATTAACTATATAAAAAGTCAATATCTTTGATGTTATAATAGCTTGGAAATTTCCTCCCATTAATAAATAGAATGGGGGTAGTGTAAAACTTATGTGTTATACACCATTTTTCTTGTGCATTGATGAAAGGCTCGTATTTAGGGATTTCATCCAAGAACTTAATGTTATGTAGGATTTTATTTTTACTGATAGGATAGTTATCAACATATTTTTTTAGTATCATGGCAAATAATTGGGGATTCTTTTGATAGCCAGAGAGAATATGGGAAGCTATTACTATCGATTCTGGATGTTTCTTTTGGTCTAACAAAAATATTAAATCCAATTTGGTATTGGCTTTTCTTTGAAGGATGGGCATTAGTTTTTGTAGCTCTTTTATGCATGAAACACAAATAGGACTGAAAATAAGAGTAAGGCATATTTCGGCATCTGGATTTCCTATTGATATTTTATTCACTTTGTCAACATCTGTAAGACAAAGTTCTTGTTGAAAAAGATATTGGGAAATGTTTTCGTCATATATTAATTCGTTGTATTTTCTTTTCAAGGTGGTGTGTTCTTTTTGAGTGGCAATTATCGGCTTGATGACTATATAGATAGATGTAACAGTAACGAAGATCGTCGTTATTTCTATTATTGATTTCAAATGTAGCAATTCGTATATATAATTCATCTTTAAAGTACATATACTTAGCATAAACAGAAAAACGAATACCACTTGTACAGAAAGGCAAAGGGTACACCATTTTCTTGCTATGAATTTCTGATAAAAAAGAGAATAGCATACATATCCGATACTGCAAACAGACAGGAAGTTTATAAGTGCCTGTGCTGTACCAAATGGTAGGAATAGTAATACAATTAAAAGAGATAAAAAATACACAAAACCTATATCGCTCCAAGAAACAAGTCCGAGGAAATATGCGTCTTTGAAATCCAAGATAGAAGAACAATCTATATTATTCTTATTTCCGGTGGCTGAACATAATTTTTTAATGTGTACATTGTACTTGTCTATTTGGTCTACAAACAAAAGTATGGATGCAGTCAGTCCTCCTAAAACGCCTGTAAGATATAGATAAAAAAGAATGCCTCCTTCGTGCTTTAAAATAAGTAAATATGCGAATAATATGGCTACACACAATATAAGCATAGGATATTTTATTTGCTTAATGATTGTGCTGAATTTCATTTTTAGTGGAATACTGATTTTACCTGGTCGGTTATCCATAATAAGGATGTTACCGTCCCACATATCTTCAAAATCCTTTCTCGATATACTTTCTATCTTTCCTTTCTCATCAATAGTCTGAATAGATTCGGCAGTAACTTTTGTTATAAACAGGAACAAATCCACATTTGTAATAACATGAGCAATGAAAGGAGAGGGTATATTTGTCAGTTCTTCATAACTGGTATGTATGGCAAAACTATCTTTGCCCATCCTATGTAATATATACTGGAAAGATAGGAAACTGGGAAAATCCGGATGTTCCTTCAATATTACATATAATGCAGCAGAATATTTGCAGCCATAATATTTTGTGATAATCTTCAAAATGGTTCTTGCATTGTCTTTTATTATTTTTTGATGTGCATTCATTCTGTTGCTTTACTGTTTTAAATATTTGTCTATCGTTGTTGCCGCTTGTTGGTCACTTGGTCTTGGAGCATTCACTTCAACAATATTGCCCTGTTTGTCGAAAATGATGTATCGGGGAATTAATTCCAGCTTTAGCTTTTCCAGTATTTTACTGTTCTTTGGGTTTGTGATGAGGAAATTGTCGGGTACTTCCGACAAGCCTTCCTGCTCTACTGCCTTTTTCCAGCTGCTTTCCTGGTCCTTGAAGGCGAGATAGACGAATACCACATCTTTTCCCTTGTACAGCTCTCTTAGCTTTGCCGATGGAGGCATTTCTTCCCGGCAGGGTACACACCAGCTTGCCCAAAAGTCCACATAAATGACCTTTCCCCTGTTTTTTTTCAACAATATGTTCAAGTTGGTAGGCTTTCCGTGGATGTCCTTCAGCAATAACTGGTTGGCATCGGCAGACAAGTTATATTGGTCTCTTATCTTGTTGGGCAGCAGTGTGTCTTGGGTGATATGGATATATTTGTCAAGATAGCTGTTTACGTCTTGTGCCGAAAAGTTTTCGCCGATTTCTTTGATGCAGCGTTCAAGCAGGATTTGTTTTGATTTTGGCTGAAATGTTTTCGGAGATAGCTCATCGAAGGTTTGACGCCAGTCGTTGCTTCCTCCCTGCGATTTGCGTATTGTCGGGATGTGCTGATTCAAAAACCAGAGGTAGTAGTCCAGAAATTCACGGTAGGAGGGATAACGGATATATTTGTCGGCTATTCCGGGCTCCATTTGGCGGTAGAAGGCGGTGTCTTCATTCAGCATTCTCCGGGATTCATAGTCTTTCAGCTTGAGCAGGTATTGATAACGGTCGTGTATCTCGCTTGAGATAAGTTGCTGTTCTTTAAAGGAATTGATAGTATCTGTGTAGTTCTTTTTGTAACTGTCGAACATGGATTGTAATGAATCCAAAGGACAATAATCTATTATTAATGAAGTCCAATTGTTGGCTCGTATCATGTTAATGCTTTGGGCAATCCGTACCCAATCGCTTCCCAAGCATGTTTTTGCTTCTAAGCCGGAGTGTGTCCTCCCTTTACGCAATTCATAGTTCATATTATAGATTCTGTTGCGTTCCGGGTGATGCTTGCTGCTTAAAATGGGGTAGTTCAGGCTATCCATTGAAATAGTAATGGTATCCCCTTGCATTAAAGGGTAGTAGTTGAACTCAAAATCCCCATAGTTGAGCCCCAGCTCCTTGAAATGTTCAGTGGAATAGAGGGTTATGGTATCGAAATCTTTGTCCGGCATGTATTCCATAAGAGTTCCTATACTGTCGGTATAGAGGACTTTAGGCATCGGCACGTGTCTCACTCCTCCCGGTGTCCTGTGGGGCTTAGGATGGTAATGATTGAAACATACTACAATATTCTTTCCACATTTCTCATTGATGGCTTGTTGCCGGCAAGATGAAATGCTTATTACCAGAAAAAAGATGATACATATATACTTCATAAGTATAGGCTTTTAATTTATGATGATATTAAATAATGAATAGGAAAATTATTAGTTTGAATAACAATTTTCCTATTCTGTAACCTGCGGATTATCCGCAGTAGCTACTTGAAGGGCAGCTATCACAGCACCAATTTCCCTTGGCGGTAGCCATGAATTGAGCTTGAACTTTGGTTACACCGCACTCTACTCTACCACTTGGAGATTTGTAGCCACAAGTACCAAAACCACCTTTGATAGCTCTCATTTGTTTTTTATTGAGGGCTTTCGCTTTTAAGTCATTAAAATTCATAGTGTTCAAGATTAATTTAGTTCTACTCTATTAAAGCTTTTCGATTCCGCTTATATTTAGTGCACAAAATATCATAAATTGAAGTAGCCTTCCAAGAATATGTCATCTGTTTCTATTTCAATGGAGTATTCTCCGCTCTTCTCACCGTTAAGGTCTATATTAAGAGTAACAGGATTACTACATGTCTCTGAATAGACCGTTTCACCGGTAGTTTCGTTGGTGATAGTGATAGTGGCAGACTCAATGTTTTCATTGAAGCTGACATTTACCACATTATTATATAGGTAAGCATCTACTATCGGCATATATATGCTACGGACTACAGGACCTCCTTCTTTATTAATAGGTGGTATATAGTCGCCAGGAACTGTTTGTTGGAGAACAATCTTTATACAATCATTCACTTTCTCCGCATGTACTGCTATATTGCCAAGAGAGAAAATTGTTAGCAGGATAAATAATAGTCTTCTCATATTTATACGTTTTATTTGTTTTCGTTGTCACAAATATAGGACTATTTTAGCTTATGGATATGTATAAAACATGTATAAAGTGATGTATAAAGTGATGTATAAAGTGATGTATAACGGTGCTTATATATGTATAAATAGTTAATTTGTCTTAACGCACAGTTCCTTCAACACCTTTTGCAGAGAAGTTGAACCGTGAGGAAAGCCCATCCGCTTCTCAACAATGCGATTCGCTTTTTTGTAGACGGTGTCTCGTTTGCAGCCCAACAGACATCCGAAATAGCTGACCGGCAAATCGGTCAGGTATAGACAGCAGAGGTGAATTTCTTCTTGCAGCAGTTTGCAATCCGCACATAGCCTTAAGGTGATTTGGTTCCAACGTCGGTCTGTTTCGGCAATCAGTTGCAACCAGTCCTCCTTTTCCATGTGCAGCTCCGAGCTGTCATGGTCTTTGTAGTCTTGGATGATTTGCTTCATCTTGGTTTTTACATCCGAATATTTTTGTGTGCTTGTCAAGAGCAGAACTCGTTCGTGGTTCAGGGCTTCCAGCTCATTACGCAATTGCTTTTTCTGCGCTGCATCATAATGCAGTTGTTCCAACTCTCTTTCTAAATATGCGATTCTGTTTTCTTTCTGCCGTTGCTCTTCTTCAAGTTTGGCATTTTGTTGCTGCATTGCGGTTTGTACCTCTTTCAGTCTGTCCTTTTCTTCCTCCAAAAGGAAGGTTCTTCTCCGGTATCTTTTCAGCATGTACAAGGCCAAGAACGCTGCCGCTACAACAGACAGCAGGAGACCGTTATATTTACTGATGACTGAATCGTGTTTCTTCTGTTGATGGGCTATCTGGGCACTCTTTTCGGCATCAATCACGGAATAGGCTTGTCTGTTACGGTTGTTCCGCAAACTATCCGTGTAGATGGAGCCGGTTCGTTCCAAGTCCAATGATGTTTTAAAATCTCCGGAAGCTTTTGCTATATCTGATAATAACTTGTAAACTCCTGCTTTTATGGCATGACTCTTATCAGGAAGGGCTTTGTTTAGATAGAAGGAGGCAGAGTCATATTGCCGGTTCTCGTAATAGGCATTTCCTAATATATAGAAAGCATTGTAGCAGAAAGTTGTATCTTCCTGCAGGGCAAAGTTTTGCTTGGCAAACTCCACTGCTTTCTTTCCATTCTCCATTCTGTAGTACAATGTGCTTAGTGCAGACAGTATGGTTCTGTTCAGAGTTTTGTTGTTTGTCATTTTAGCCATATACAGTGCTTGCAGCATCAGTTTTTCAGCTTTCGGATAGAATGACTTCCCTTTTTCCATCCGAATCATTCCCTGCTGTGACAAAGCTTCTGCCTGAAGCAGCGAATCTTTCAGCAGGACAGCCATTTGCTCCGCTTCCCGATATATGGAATCTGCTTGCTCATTTAAATCTTGTGCATAATACAAGTAACCTATATTATTGCAGATAAGGCTTTGCAAACGAATGTTTTTTGTTTTTTTTGCTAAGATGTTCGCTGTAAGAAAGCTGGTAACGGCTTCCTCTGCTTTCTTCATGTCTCTGTAAACGCATCCCCAATAGTAATATGCCCGTGCTTGCAGTAGGGCATCCTCATGCGTGTCATAGTAGCGCACGGCCACTTGTATCAGCGAATCATCCGTCTGCACCATGTAGTTCTTGTCCCGTGCCTGCGTCAGCAGCAGTGCATGGTAGGCACGGTCTGCTTTTGTGCTCAGGCTGTCGGTTGAGATACTTTCCAGCATGTGCAGTGCGCTGTCCGGATGCAAATTCATCAGCGAGTCTGCCCGTACCAATAGTGTATTGTAGTCCGTCTTTTCGGTGCAGGCTGCCAATAGTGCGGTCAGTATGGCTATGAGGGCTATGGTTCGTTTTCTCATGCAGTTTGCAGCTTGATATACTGCAAAAATAATGTTTTTTGTTTAGCTTATCCTTGTCCGGTCGTGTTTTTTTCAAAGGATGCATTCCCGTTTGAACCGTATTCATCGTGTGCTGTACAGGGTTTCTTTGTGTTCCGCATACGTGTTTCTCCCGAGAAACCTTTTGATTTGCCAATGTTCTACTATAGTGAACAAGTCAGACCACTAAGGTGAACAAATCAGCTCACTTAGGTGAACAAATCAGACCACTTAGGTGAGCCGTTGTCAATACGCTGCGTTTGGCACAAGAAATATATATGCTTTTCTCAATAAAGGACGGGGAGAGACGGACGAAAGCCCGTGCGTCTTGAGGGGAGTGATAGTAAGCAACAGGATAAAGCCGAAAGGGTGAGGGCAAATTTTGCCCTCACCCTTTTTATTTGCTCTCACTCACCACCGCAATGCCGATGAACAGGGCGTTTCAGGAAAGCGGTGAGGGTAGTGAGGGCAGGTTTGCAAACTTTCTCTTTTGAACTTGCTGAAGATCTGATTCCGAATACCGGGTTCACACGGAAAATACCGCCTCCTTACTCGAAATGCAGTGCACCGAAGAACTCCGGACAATGGAAGTTCGGCTTCTCCAGTTCAATCGGATTCCAGGAAAGGAAGTGGGGGGTCTGAAGCTTGTCACCACACTTATAGAAGTTGGCACGAATGGTCTGGCCATCCAATGAAGTGATGCGGTGCAGGAAGAAAGCGGAATAGGGAACGACCAGAGCCACTTCCCAACTGCACTCTCCTACTCTTTCTTCAAACGCCTCACGTCCCAAAGAAGCCCAACGCTGTACTTTATCGAGCACCTCTTGCGGGGCATGCTGGCGGTTTCCACGTCCGGCACCTGCCCCAATAAGCAGAGTTCCGGCACAATTACACTCCATATTGTAGTACACTCCGTCACCGGCAGGCACAGAGAAGAACTCTACACACGCATCTTCCCAAACCGGACCGTTATCGTGGCCTGCAACTGCGCGTACACTCGCTTCCCTTACCTTGAAATGCAGCAGAATGGCATCTTCCGTATGCGCTATGCGGAATTCCACATCGGGAGTATAAGGAAAAGCAGCCCAATTCACTGTGTTTACGGGCTGAAACGCCACCTTCTCTTCATCCAGAAGAGCCGGAACCGACTCTACCGGTATATTGGCCGCACTTACTTTCTTTACATTCAATTCTTTCATTTTACTATTTTGGGGATTAATTGCAGATAGCGGCAACATGCAAAGAGCTGCCGCTATCGTCATTAAAAACTTTTTCAGATACATGAGTCAATGAATTTTTTCATCTCCGGTGTATGCTCCTCCACGCTCTGCAACAGTTTGAACTGAGCCTTGGTACGCACAAGATTGTGCTCCGGATACTGGATTTTATAATAAGTATCACCGTTGATATAATCTGCCAGGAAGCGTACGCACTGCATGTATGGGAACAAGGCAGCCGCATAAGGCAGATTCTCAATCTCTATCGGCAACAAGAAGGATTTGCCCGATTCCAGATAACCCTTGGTAAATGCCTGGAATATTTCCATATTGAAGTTCACATTATCCAGATTCTTGTCGTCTTCCAACCCCGTGTTGGCACCTGAGCGAAGGAAATCGCCATAATCGGAGAAGATGAAGCTGGGCATCACCGTATCCAGGTCGATGACACAAAGCACCGTACCGTCTTCGTCGAACATCATGTTGTTTACTTTCGTATCACAGTGGCATACCCGTTTGGGCAGTTTGCCTTCACGGTACAGACGTTCTGCCTTACACATTTCATCAGCGCGTTTTTCTATCTCATCCAGAAAATACCGCACCTCCTGCACACGTCCCGCAGCATCGGCAGCCACAGCGTCACGGAGTTGCTTCAGGCGGAACTCCATGTTGTGGAAATCGGGAATTGTCTCGCCCAATGTATCTGGAATGTCGGCAAGCATAGCCTGGAAATTACCGAAGGCAGTTCCCGCATAATAGGAATATTCGGGGTTCACCGTCTCGTAAGTCTTGGCACGGGGAATAAAAGTCATGATACGCCAGTAGTTCTCACCGTCATACCAATAGGTTTTCCCTTCGGCCGTGGGGATGAAATGAAGCACTTTACGCTCGACATCGGCCTCTCCTTTCTCTTCCAGCTTCTTACGGATATGCCCGGTCACAGCCTCGATATTAGACTGTAACATCTCTACATTCTGGAAAATGGCATGATTGATACGTTGCAGAACATAGTCCGGCGCATCGGCCTCAACGGTGGTCACTTTGTACGTATCGTTAATCAGGCCTGAGCCTAAAGGCTTGATTTCACGAACCGTACCCTGCATTTGAAAATGAGATACAATAGATAAAAGGTCTTTCATGATAATAAATGAATTAATTTGTTTACAAAGATACGCCGATTGCCATCTATCAAAAGACAAGTATCGTTCGGCGCGCTTCCAAAATTATACATTTATCCAAACATAGCCGCAAAAACTGCCTAATAAATAAGAAGTCTTGTACAAAATATACCTATATTTGTAACTGAAACCTTAAAAACTACCCGAAAAGTGCGAACGTTTATCATCCGGCTGCTTCTTGTTTCAGTAAGCATGATTGCTGCAACCCTGCAGGCGCAGAACATCACCTTCAACCATCTGACAACCGACGACGGTCTGTCACAATTCTCCGTGAACAGCCTTTACATCGATGAAAACGGTGTATTATGGATTGGAACCCGAGAAGGCTTGAACCGTTATGACGGAGAAGACATACAAACTTACAAGCTGCAGAAGAACGACCCTTACAGCCTTTTCTGCAACACCGTGCTGCGCATGGCCGGCAACCGTAACGGAAAAATCTACCTGCTCTGTACGGAAGGAGTAGCCGAGTTCAATCTCGCCACCCAAAGATTCACCACCCTGCTGCAAGGAAATGTACACAGCATATATTACAAAGAGGCCCTTTTCATCGGAAAACAGAATGAAATCTACCGCTATAACGAGCAGACCGGGAACTTTGACCTCTATTACCAGCTTCCCGGAAAAAGTCTGGAAATCTGCTGTATGCATCTGGACAAAGGACAAATGTGGATTGGAACGACCACCAACGGAGCATACCGCCTGCAACTGGACAAGAACGAGCTGACCCACCCCATCCTGAAAGGCAACATCACCAGCATATACCAAGACAGCGAAGGCGAGTTATGGATTGGCAGCTGGGAAGAAGGGCTGCACCATGTAAAGACCGACGGAACCATCGAAATCTTTGAATACGACGCAAAGAACCCTTACAGCATCTCTTCCAACTTCGTGCGAGCCTGCTGTGAAGACAATCTGGGAAACATCTGGATTGGGACATTCAACGGATTGAACCGGTATGACAAAAGTACGGGACTCTTCCAGAACCACACTGCCAGTGATGCCCAGAGCGACGGACTGACACACTCTTCCATCTGGTGCATCGTAAAGGACAACCAAGGAACGCTGTGGCTGGGGACCTACTTTGGCGGCGTCAACTACTTCAACCCCGAGTACGAGATATACAGCCGCTATATGTATTCGCCCATCGAAAAGAAGGGGCTGAGCAATCCGGTTGTAGGCCGCACCATCGAAGACAAGGACGGCAATCTGTGGATTGGCACCGAAGGGGGCGGACTGAACTATTACAACCGCCGTACCCGTGAGTTCAAATGGTTCCGCCCGGAAATCGGTCCCAACAGTATTTCCCATAACAACATCAAGGCTCTCTATTATGATGCCTCCAAAGACATCATCTGGATAGGAACCCATCTGGGCGGACTGAACAGACTGGACATACGCTCGGGGCGATTCACACACTACCGCATGGAAGCAGGTAATCCGGAGACCTTGCCTTCCGACATCATCCGCGATATCGCGCCTTACCAAGACCACCTGGTGATAGCCACCCAAAACGGAATCTGCCTCTTCGACCCTGCCAACGGGAAATGCCAACAACTGTTCCAGGACAGCAAAGAAGGCAAAAAAATCAAGATGGTGGCAGATGTCACTTTCGACAGCAACGGTACGCTCTGGATTGCAGCCACGGGCGAAGGTGTGTTCAGCTACCGTTTCGATACCGGCAAACTGACCAACTACCGCCATGATACTGCCGACCCACACAGCATCAGCAACAACAATGTAAACAACATTACCCAAGACAGCAAAGGCAATCTGTGGTTCGCCACTTCGGGCAGCGGACTGGACTTATACCGCCCTGCCAGCAACGACTTCGAGAACTTTGACCAAGCGAAGAACGGCCTTTCCAGCGACTGTATCTATGAGACGGAGGAATCCCCCACCAGCGGCAAACTGCTGCTCATCACCAACGAGGGCTTCTCCATTTTCGACTACCGGCAAAAGGCATTCCTGAACTACAGTGCCGAAAACGGTTTTCCAATGACTGCCGTCAATGAGAATGCCCTTTGCGTGACCCGTGACGGAGAAATATTCCTGGGAGGCACGCAGGGAATGATTTCTTTCCATGAAATGGAGTTGAACTTCACGCCGAAACCCTACAAAATCATCCTCTCCCGCCTCATTGTGAACGGAACGGAAATACAAGTGGGAGATGAGACCGGTATCCTGCAGCAAGCCTTGTACTGCACCCCCGAGATTACGCTCAACGCTGACCAGTCCATGTTCAGCATAGAGTTTGCCACTTCAAACTATGTAGCCGCCAACAAAGACGACATCATCTATAAGCTGGAAGGCTTCTCCAACGACTGGAACAGTGCCCGTGGACTGCACAACATCACCTATACCAACCTGAATGCCGGAACCTATAACTTGATTATAAAGCCCAACGGAAAAGACGAGAGCCTTTGTCCGCAAGTCCACCTGACCATACACGTGTTGCCTCCCTACTACAAGACTCCCCTTGCCTATCTTATCTACCTGATAGTGACGGGAATCCTGCTCTGGTATCTGGTGCGTACCTACAAGTCCAGAATCAAGTTGCGTGAATCACTGAAGTACGAACAGAAGCACATCCGTGACGTAGAGGCCCTGAACCAGTCAAAGCTACGTTTCTTCACCAACATTTCCCATGAATTCCGCACCCCGCTGACACTCATCGTGGCCCAAGTGGAAACGCTGATGCAACTCCAGAACTTCACGCCTGCCATATATAACAAGGTACTGGGCATCTACAAGAACAGCATACAGCTACGGGAACTCATCACCGAGCTGCTCGACTTCCGCAAGCAGGAACAAGGGCACATGAAGATAAAGGTAAGTCCACACAACATCGTGAACTTCCTATACGAAAACTATCTGCTTTTCCTGGAATATGCCAGCGCCAAACAAATCAGCCTCTACTTCGAGAAGGAAACAGACAGCCTCGAAGTATGGTATGACCAAAAACAGATGCAGAAAGTGATAAACAACCTGCTGTCCAACGCCGTCAAGCATACCAAGGCGGAAGACAGCATCACCCTCAGCATCAAGACCGAAGGCAGCAATGCCGTCATCCGCGTGACCGATACCGGCAGCGGCATAGATGCCCGGGAAGTGGACAAGATATTCGACCGCTTCTACCAGATAGACCAAATGGACTCTACAGATGCAAGCAAGACGGGTACGGGTATCGGCCTGGCATTGACGAAGGGTATCGTGGAGCTCCATCACGGCACCATCCGTGTGGAAAGCGAACTGGGCAAAGGTAGCAGCTTCATCGTAAACCTGCAATTGGGGAACGCACAGTTTGACGAAGAGCAAATAAATAAGAATGCAGACAGTGTGCAACAAATAGAAATTCCCAAACCGGAAAACGATGCCCTGCTCAAGGCGGAGCTGGAAGAGAGTGCTCCCATCAAACGACTCCCGGATGCAAAAATCCTGATAGTGGAAGACAACGACTCCATCCGCGACATGCTGGCAGGTATCTTCAAGCCCTTCTACGAAGTGCTGACTGCGGCCGACGGAGCGGAAGGACTTGCACTGGTGCGCAGCGAAATGCCCAATATCGTAGTCAGCGACGTGGTGATGCCCAACATGTCGGGAACGGAACTGTGCAAACAGATAAAGAGCGACTTCAACACCTGCCATATTCCCGTGGTACTGCTCACGGCACGTACTGCCATCGAACAGAATATCGAGGGACTGCGCATCGGTGCGGACGATTACATCACCAAACCGTTCAACACCAATCTGCTGATTTCGCGCTGCAACAATCTGGTAAACTCGCGTATTCTTCTGCAGGAGAAGTTCAGCAAGCAACCACAGGCTTTCGCACAGATGCTTGCCACCAATCCCATAGACAAGGAGATTCTGGACCGCGCCATGACAGTCATTGAGAAACATCTGGACGATACGGAATTCAACGTCAACGTCTTTGCACGTGAAATGGCAATGGCACGCACCAATCTGTTCACCAAGCTGAAGGCTATCACCGGGCAAACTCCGAACGACTTTATCCTGACTATCCGCCTGAAGAAGGGTGCCCTGATGCTGCGCAACAATCCGGAACTGAATATCACCGAAATTTCGGACCGGATAGGTTTCAGTTCTTCACGCTATTTCTCCAAATGCTTCAAGGACATTTACCACGTCAGCCCGCTGGCCTACCGCAAAGGAGAGAATGGAGAAGAAGAAAGTACGGAAGACAGTGAAGAGACATCTTAATATTGTACATCAAGCCATCGCATGACACGGTTTGTACTTTTTCTCCCTTCCCTTGTACTTCCTTATACACCCGATTCCACAAAACCTCTTACCTTTGACCTCAGAATTACAATCTAAAGTCAAAGAACTATGAAGCATTTTTCCCCCTTGTGGTCTCTGATTCCCGGTGCAGCCCTGATAGCGGGATGCGGAAGCCAACCTAAAGACAAGACTTCGGAGCACTCGCCGCAGAAGCCCAATGTAGTATATCTGATTGCTGATGACCTGGGTATCGGCGACCTGAGCTGTTACGGTGCCACCAAAGTAAGCACTCCCAACATTGACCGCCTTGCCGGACAAGGCATGCAGTTTACCAACGCTTATGCCACTTCTTCCACCAGCACTCCTTCCCGTTTCGGCCTGCTGACGGGCATGTATCCCTGGCGACAGAAGAATACCGGCATCGCTCCGGGCAATTCCGAACTCATCATCGATACCGCCTGCGTCACTATGGCCGATATGTTCAAGGAAGAAGGCTACGCCACTGCAGCAGTGGGCAAGTGGCACCTCGGCCTGGGCCCTAAAGGCGGTACAGACTTCAACCACTCCATCAAACCGAACACCCAAGACATCGGCTTTGACTATGAATACATCATCCCCGCTACCGTCGACCGCGTTCCCTGCGTCTTTGTAGAGAACGGACATGTAGTGGGCCTCGACCCCAACGACCCTATCACTGTGAGCTACGACCACAAGGTCGGTGACTGGCCCACCGGTCTCGAAAACCCCGAACTCGTCAAGATGAAACCCAGCCAAGGGCACAATAACACCATCATCAACGGCATCCCCCGCATCGGCTGGATGACCGGCGGCAAATTCGCCCTTTGGACAGACGAAGACATTGCCGACGTGATTACAGACAAGGCCAAGAACTTCATCACAGCCCATAAAGACGAACCTTTCTTCCTTTATATGGGTACGCAAGATGTACATGTTCCCCGCGTGCCACATCCGCGTTTCGCCGGCAAGAGTGGTTTGGGCGTACGTGGCGACGTCATCCTCCAGCTGGACTGGACCGTGGGTGAAATCATGCACACTTTGGACAGCCTCGGCATTGCCGACAACACCATTTTTGTATTCTGCAGTGACAACGGTCCCGTCATAGACGACGGCTATCAGGACCAGGCACGCGAACTGCTGAACGGCCATACTCCCATGAAGCACTACCGCGGCGGGAAGTACAGCGCTTTCGATGCCGGTACCCGCATTCCCTTCATTGTACGCTGGCCCAATGGCATCAAGCCCGGCAAACAACAAGCCCCCTTCTCCATGATTGATGTATACGCTTCACTCGCCGCCCTACTGAACCATCCGCTGGAAGCAGGCATCGCTCCCGACAGCCGCGACCAACTCAACAACTTCCTGGGAACCGATACTGCCGGATGTGACTATATTGTACAACAGAATCTGGACAATACACTCTCCATTATCCAGGGAGACTGGAAATACATAGAGCCCAGCGACAAACCCGCACTGGAGTATTGGACCCAAACGGAAATGGGAAACGCCCCGCAGCCCCAACTGTACAATCTTTCCGTCGATCCGTCTGAAAAAGACAATGTGGCAGATGCCCATCCGGAAAAGATAGAAGCGCTCTCCGCCCTGCTGGAAAAGGTTAAGGGCGCAAAGGACTAAAACGGAGGCACGGCCCTTTCATTTAAAGGAGTTAAAGGGCGATAACTCCTTCTAACTCCCTTAAATGAAAGAGCCGTGAAACGGAGGGAGATAAAAGTACAAGAGTGTTGCCGTCCGCGGGTTTTGTACGAATTCGTACTTTTTGCGAACTATTAACGGATATGTTTGTATATTCCATCCCCTACATTTGCGATGTGATTTCACCCCAAAGTGAGTACAAGACGAAGAAACAACCTTTATTATTAACTAATTAAATTAATATTTATGAAACAAAAATCCAGCTTCTTTAAAGCATTAGGTATTATGTTACTTGTCCTATTTGCCACGCAGGCCAATGCACAGGAACTGACCGTCTCCGGAACGGTGAATGATGACTTCGGTCCGATCATCGGTGCGTCAGTCCTCGTGAAGGGTACAAGCAATGGCAGTATCACCGATATGAACGGAGAGTTCACTTTGTCCGGTGTACCAGCCAAAGGAACTCTGGTTATCTCATTCATCGGCTATCAGACACAAGAAATTCAGGTAAACAATCAGCAGAAACTTTCCATCAATTTAAAAGAAGACTCACAACAACTGCAAGAAGTAGTGGTAGTGGCAGTGGGTTACGGCGATGTCCGCCGCAAAGACCTGACAGGTTCCATCGCGAAAGCAGACATCAAGGAATTAGTCAAAACTCCGGTAAACAATGTTGCTGAGTCTTTAGGAGGACGTATTGCAGGTGTGCAGGTTTCATCGACGGACGGCGGACTGGGTGACAACTTCAACATCGTGATTCGTGGTGCCGGTTCATTGACCCAAAGCACAGCGCCTCTATATGTTATCGACGGTTTCCCGCAAGAAACCTCTAACATGGGTTCTTTAAACCCGAATGACATCGAATCCATTGACGTTTTGAAAGATGCTTCCGCCACCGCCATCTATGGTTCGCGTGGTGCTAATGGCGTAGTTATCATCACTACGAAAAAAGGCAAATCTGGAAAACCGACCATCTCCTACAACGGAAGTTTCACGGTAGGACTGGTGAACAATACCCCCGAAATGATGGATGGATATGAATTTGTGAAACTCCAACAAGAAGTCATGGGTGCAGAGGATTTCAAGAACATGTATCTGAAAGATGGAAATACACTGGAGGATTACCGCAAATTCAAATCCTACGATTGGCAGAAAGAGATTTACCGCACAGCCATGAGCCATAACCATCACGTGCTTTTGAATGGCAATGCCGGCGACTTGAAATATTCTACTTCCGTATCTTACAATGACCAGGAAGGCGTCATCATCAATTCTGACTTAAACAGATACCAGGCACGTGTCAACCTCAGCCAGCAATTCAACAAGAGACTGAAGGTAGATGCCAACGCCAACTTTGCCAGTACAACACAGAACGGGCCCAATCCCTCGAACAACACCAGCGCCATGTCTACCGCATTCATGTACAGTGTATGGGCTTACCGTCCCGTATCTCCGTCAGGCGCCGACTTAAAAGACGAAATTTACGATACCGATATAGACATGGCAGAAGACTATCGCTTCAACCCTGTATTGTCGGCCAAGAACGAATATCGCAGGAACACTACCAACACATTGCAAGCCAACTTGAGTGCAGAGTATGAAATCATCAAGAACTTGAAGTTTAAAGTTGCAGCAGGCTATTCGAGCCGTGACATAAAGAAAGAAGAGTTTAATGGTCCTAATACCCGTACCGGTAATTCTCACCCTTCCAATACACAAAGTAAAGGTATCAATGCTAATTTGTACCAATATGAATTCAGAAGCTATCTGAACGAAAACACATTGACCTATCAGTTCAATAAAAAACTTCACAGCATGAATGTACTGGCAGGTTTAAGTTTACAGAAGAACAGCAATTACTCCCACTCCGTAGCAACCGAACATATCAGTAATGAGTCTTTCGGTATGGCAGGACTAGATAAAGGTACCAACCAAACCATAGAGAGCAACCAGGGAGAAAGCAAGATGATGTCCTATTTCGGTCGTATCAACTATAACTATGATTCAAGATACTACCTTAACGCCACCATGCGTGCCGACGGTTCTTCTAAATTCCCGAAAAACAACCGCTGGGGATATTTCCCTTCTGCATCTGTGGCATGGGCTTTCGGTCGCGAAGCTTTTGTATCGGAAAATGCTTCTTGGCTGTCTAATGGAAAACTACGCCTCAGCTACGGCCAGACAGGTAACAACCGTGTGGGCGACTTTGACTACATGGCCAAACTGATTACAAGCGACAACGTGTATAAATATCCTTGGAATGGTTCATTTACCCCAGGTTTCCATATTGCCAATAAAGCCAATTCACAACTCAAGTGGGAAACTACCGAACAAATAGACTTCGGTCTGGATTTAGGTTTCTTCGACGGACGTATCAACGTGACTGCCGATTATTATATAAAAACCACTAAGGATTTGTTACTCAGAGCTGATGTTCCAGGCAGTTCCGGTTTCTCCAGTGCAACGCTCAATGTCGGTAAACTCAAGAACAAAGGTTTCGAGCTTACTTTGGAAACTATCAACCTGAAGAATAAGAAGTTCTCATGGACTTCCAACTTCAATATAGCATTCAACTCCAACAAGATTACCGCATTGACGGAAGGAAAAGGTGAAATTACAAGTTATGTAAGCTGGGACAACAAGTACAAAACCATGCCCGCATACGTCAGCCGTATCGGCGAATCGGCCGGCAAGATGTATGGTTTCATTTATGAAGGTACCTACAAAGAATCGGACTTCAACATCACTACGGACGACAAAGGCAAGAAAGTGTACACCCTGAAAGAGGGTATCGCTTCTTACGTGAAAGGCTGCCAACCCGGTGACCCCAAATATAAAGACATGCCTACGATAGATACCAATGGCGACGGTATTCCTGATACAGGCGACGGTATCATCAATGACAAAGACCGTACCACCATCGGTAACGGCCTGCCCACATGCACCGGCGGTTTCACCAATAGCTTTACCTATAAGAATTGGGACCTCAGTATCTTCTTGCAATGGAGTTTAGGAAATGATATTCTGAACGCTAACCGAATGGTCTTTGAAAATCCCGCCAAGAAGAAGAACACTAACATGTTTGCATCCTATACCAACCGTTGGACTCCCGAAAACCCGTATAGCAACATGCCCCGTGCAAATGCCCTCGGCTCCAACGAGTATAGTTCTCTCTATGTGGAAGATGGTTCGTTCTTGAAACTGAAATCTATCTCTTTAGGTTACAATTTTCCGGCACAGATGCTGAGAAAAGCATTCATCAGCTCTGCCAGAGTATTTGTTTCCGCTGAAAACATCGCTACCATTACAGGCTATTCCGGCTCAGACCCAGAAGTATCTACACGTAATTCGGTATTGACTCCCGGATTCGACTGGTCTGCATATCCACGCTCTTTCAACGCATCTATCGGAGTGAACCTTACTTTCTAACAACAAACGTATAAAACAAAAACAATGATGAAAAAGTTCTATAATATATTCAAAAAAGCCCTTGTCCTCATAGGAGTAGTCTCTATGACTTCATGTGACTTCTTAGGAACCGAACCATACGATTTCGTTTCACCAACCACATTCTATAGAAACGAGTCTGAATGTACCATGGCACTTGCCGCAGTATATTACCCAATGGCAACCGCCAACTTATATGGTAATTTCTATTCCACAGAAATGACCAATATAGATGACCTGAGCTACTATACGCGCAACAGCAACTTTTCCGGTAAGCTATGGGCAAACGACTATACCAGCACCACTCAAGAAATATGGAATATCTGGGAAGCACTATACACCGGCATTAAAAACGCCAATGGTTTGCTTGAGAACATAGACAAGGCAGAAATGAGTCAAATCGCCAAAGATAGAATCAAAGGGGAAGCTAAGTTCCTCCGTGCTTACTATCACTTCTTACTTGTACAGGCTTTCTATGAGGTGCCTATCCGCAAACAATCTTTAGATGACATCAATGCCGCCAGTATGCCTGCCACCTCCAATGCGGAAGCATTAGACTGGATTATCAAAGAAATGGAAGATTGCATTCCCTTGGTTGACAAAAAAGAATATGACAAAAGCCCATCCCACGTGAAAGAAACTTCTGTATATGGCATCCTAGCACGCGTATGCTTATGGAGAGCAGGAAAACCTTCCGACGGTGGAGAAGCCTATTATAAAAAAGCGGCTCAATATGCCAATGAAGTCTACAAATCCAAGAAACATGACTTAAACCCTGATGTGTACGCCATGTGGAAGTGTATGGCAACAGATAAATATGACACTGAATATAACGAATCCATCTGGGAAGTAGAATTTATAGGTACTCGCCTTGACAATAATTATACCGAAAGCCGTATTGGTAATACCATCGGTAACGCCCAAAGAAATGGTAACGCCACGGGTAAAGGTTATACCTATGCTTTCTATGCAGGTACATTAGTCCTTTGGGATTTATTTGAAAAGAACAGTACAGACAAACGTCGTGACCTTTCCATGGCACCTTATTACTTGAATGCGAAAGATGTGCAAGTAAAATGGAAAGACCATGAAATCACCATGCGCCGTTGTGGCAAGTTCCGCCGTGAGTGGGAAACAGCCGAAAACAAGAACAAGAACTGGACTCCCGAGAATTATCCGATTCTGCGCTATGCCGACGTATTGCTAATGCTGGCCGAAGCCGAAAATGAAGTGAACAAGCAACCTACGGACCTGGCTTATACAGCAATAAATCTTGTACGCAAGCGCGCCGGCATTCCGGAACTCAAAAACTTGTCATACGACCAGTTCCAACAAGAATTACGTGATGAACGCGCCCGCGAACTTTGCTTCGAGTCCATACGTAAGTTCGATTTGGTACGTTGGGGAATTTACTTGGAAAGAATGCAGAATACACTGGGTACGGCAGCAGCCGACAAACGCTGGAACTCACAGAGTGAAAATGAAGCCAAGGCCGACAAGACCGGTGGCAAATATGACTTCGCCGCTACTGTAGCAGCCAAAACAGAAGAAAAACATCAGTTCTATCCCATTCCCAACAAAGAACTGTCCGTGAATACTAAACTAAAACAGAACAAATGGTGGTAATAAAACCGCAAGACTTCTAACCTTATTATCTCTATATCACAAATAATCAAATAGACCTTAATTAATTTTATTTGTGCAGAGGAGGGTAATCGAGAGATTACTCTCCTCATTTTAATGAATGATTTTACCACTTGTTTTGTACAATCCACACATCTTATGAAAACAATATTCCGTAATTTTGTAACACAATCAATTAATTACCTTATTTAACCTGATAGTTATGACACGAAAGTTTTTTCAGTTGCTATTTATTTTGACCTATCTTAGTTCATCCGCTTTTGCACAATTCGTAAGTTTCGAAGAAGAAATCCCCTGTAACTTCAAAAGTTCCGATAAACAAGAGTTGGCGTTATCATCATCATACTATAAAGAAGGAAGCAAGAGCCTGGAGTGGAAATTCTCTCCTAACAGCATATTGGACATTCCATCCGAATCTGTTTTTACCCTGGAGGGCGACAACGGAATCACTCTGTGGATATACAATGAAAAGCCTCAGCAAGACTCCCTGCGTTTTGAATTTTACTCTCCCAACGGACATGTTTCCCATCACTTCGGATTCCGACTATACGCTGCCGGATGGCGCGCCTGCTGGATAAGCTTCAAGCACATGCAAGGAGACAAACAAGATAAGAAAATTGCCGGTTACCGTATCATTGCCCCCAACCGCACCGGACGAGTCTTTATAGACCGACTGACCTTCCCGGTAAAAAAAATCAATGACCGTACTACCCCCGATTTGCAGATGCCGACCAATAACTCGCTGACCTATCGCGACCTGTGGCATTGGTGCCGCGTCTGGCAATGGGAACAATATCAATACGACCTACCTCTGAGCGAATCGTTAACCACCGACGAAAAACAAGAACTGGCCACTGTAGAAGCACGGCTGACCGCAATACTCGACACCCCAAAAGCACCTAAAAAAGGAATATCAAAAGCCTACAGCACATTCAAGGCGGCCAATATCCGTCCATCCAGTAACGGTTTCACCGGTGCTCCCGTTGTAGCACCCGATGAACTAAACCGTCGAAAAGGCGAACTCTCTTGGAACGATCTGGAAGATATGCTCTCGGGGTTTGCATACGATGCTTACTACAACCATTCTGCCCAATCGGCAAAGAATTACTTCCTCGTTTGGGACTACGCTATCAACCAAGGTTTCGCTTTTGGCAGTGGCATGGGCACCAACCATCACTACGGTTATCAGGTACGAAAAATATATACTACGGCATGGCTGATGCGCGACGCTATCTGGAAAGCTCCCAATAGGGATAATATTCTCTCAGCACTTATCTTCTGGTCAGCATTACAAGAAACAAGGATACCTTTCCAATACGGACGGGACGAATTACTGGATAGCTGGCACACCCTGCTGATGGCAAAAACCGTATCTGCACTCTTGTTTGTGGACGAAAGGGAAAGAGCACGAGCCCTTGCCGGACTCTCCAGATGGCTGAGTGGTTCCTTGCAATACAGTCCGGGAACCATTGGCGGTATCAAGGTAGACGGAACAACCTTCCACCACGGAGGATTCTATCCTGCCTATACCACCGGAGTGCTCGCCATGGTAGGGCAGTTCATAGCACTCACCAGCCATACCCGGTACGTGCCTACCATGGAAGCACGCCAGGTGCTGAAATCCGCATTCATATCTATGCGCAATTATTGCAACATCTATGAATGGGGTATCGGTATCAGCGGAAGACACCCTTTCGGAGGTTCCATGAAAGAAAATGACGTAGCTGCCTTTGCCTATCTTGCCCTTGCCGGAGATTTATCAGGAGAAAGCAATACCTTCGACCACCACTTAGCAGCAGACTATATGCGGCTTTGCAACAATGATACTCCCGAAGCCATCTATTTCAGAAAAGAAGGAATTACCCCCGCAAAAGCTCCGCAAGGCTTTTTTGTATACAATTATGGTTCGGCAGGCATTTTCCGCCGAAACGACTGGATGGTAACCTTGAAAGGCTATACTACCGATGTATGGGGATCCGAAATCTATAGGAAAGATAATCGTTACGGACGTTACCAAAGTTATGGTTCCGTCCAAATCATGGGTTATCCGTCGCGCAAAGCCAGCGGTTTCGATGAAAACGGATGGGACTGGAACCGTCTGCCCGGAACCACCACAATACATTTACCGTTCGACTTACTAGACAGTCCTCTGCCCGGTACCACCATGGCACATTCCAAAGAGAACTTCTCCGGCAGCAGTTCCCTTGAAGGTAAGAACGGTATGTTTGCCATGAAGCTGATGGAACGTAACTTGAAAAACTTCACACCCGATTTCGTTGCCCGCAAATCTGTGTTCTGTTTCAATAACCGTATGATATGTCTGGGTACGGGTATCAGCAATAGCAATGCTTCTTTCCCAACGGAAACAACGCTCTTTCAAAGTACCTTCCAAAAGGGGAAAAGCGACATCTATGTAGACGGCAAACTAAAGAACGTGCCTTTCCACCAAGAATTAAACGATGGCAAACGTCATTGCATCCAAGATGGATATAACAATTACTATCTGGTGAATGGAGATAACGTGCAGATACAGATTGCCCGGCAAGACTCCCACCATGAAAAAAACCGTGCCAAGACACAAGGAACTTTTGCTTCTGCCTATATCAATCATGGGGCAGCGCCACAAAATGCCGGATACGAATATATGGTATTGATACAGCCCAGTCCAAAAGAACTGGATGCCGCCCGACGGAAAGCACCTTACCAGATACTCCACAAAGACAGTATCGCCCATGTGGTTATCGATAAACAGACAGGTATCACTGCATACGCAGCTTTTGAAACTTATCTTCCCCAAAAAGACGAACTATTCCTTTCCATCCCTGCAGAAACGATGGTAATGCAAAAGCAATCTGGTTCCAACCTCTTGCTCAGCGTATGCGACCCCAATTTGAATATCTCTGAAAAGGCTTTTACCACCAAAGAGCCAAGCCGCCCCATTGAGAAGAAGTTGATACTGAAAGGTCAATGGAAATGTAAAACACTGCAGGAGGACGTAACCGTAGAAGTAGGACAAACAGAAACAGTACTCACCGTGACTTGCAGACACGGGCAGCCTATAGAATTTATCCTGCTGAACAAATAGTTAGCAAGCGATAAAAAGCCGGAGAAAGCAGTGGGGAAAATATAGAATTTCGGCAAAGCAAGTGCTGTTTCGCAAGAAAACATGTATCTTTGCCGATATGAACGAAAACAGATTACCCATCTACTTCGCCCCACTGCAAGGCTACACTGATTCGGCCTACCGCTTGGCACATGCCCGAATCTTCGGAGGTATCAACACCTACTATTCTCCGTTTGTACGTGTGGAACACGGCGAAATCCGTCGCAAGGACATACGCGAAATCCATCCCGACAACAACAGGGAAATGCACTTCATTCCGCAACTCATAGCCCCGACTCCCGATAAATTAGAGCAGATAATGGCCCTTTTCATCGAATACGGCTATCGGGAAGCCGACATCAACCTTGGCTGTCCGTTTCCCATGTTGGTCAAGCGGCACAACGGAGCAGGTATGTTGCCCCACCCCAAGGAGGTAGAGGCGCTGCTGAAAACCGCTGTAGAGAAGTTCCCGGAAATCCGCTTTTCAGTAAAACTGCGATTGGGATGGGAACATGCGGACGAGTGCCTCGCCCTGCTCCCTCTACTGAACGAACTGCCACTTTCACATGTCACTCTCCATCCGCGCTTAGGCATCCAGCAGTATAAAGGTACTGTTGACTGGAATGGCTTTGAAGCCTTCTACAAGGGATGTGACAAACCACTGTTGTACAACGGTGACATACACACGCCAGATGACATCGAAAGCATAGTCGCCCGCTTTCCCCGATTGGTTGGTGTTGTCATAGGACGTGGATTGCTCGCCAACCCTGCTTTGGCCTGGGAGTACCAGCAAGGACATCCTCTTTCTTCCGATGAAATGGCAAAAAAAGTGAGACTACTACACAACGAAGTGTTCAATGCCTACAAGGAACGCCTACAAGGTGGTGACCTACAACTGCTGACAAAAATGAAAAGTTTTTGGGAATACCTGCTTCCCAATGCCGACCGGAAAGCAAAGAAAATCATCCATAAGACAACGAAGCTAAGCAACTACGAAGTAGCCGTCGCTCGACTGTTTGCAGAACTTTGAGAAACCGATTTTGAGCTTACCGAAGTTTCACAAGCGATGCAAACAGTTACAAAATGGAAAGAACATTACTCCGGGATTAGATGTACCTCAGGCCGTATCTGCGCCACACGATGCCGTCTCATCCATTCGCCCAAATAGGCGCGATGCTGCTGCAACACTTCCCGATAATTCTTTTCAAGAGCCAAGTTACGCATCTCTCCGCGGTCGTCCTCCATGTTATAAAGCTGTTCACGATAGTTTCCTTTATCATACAACACATATTTATAACGCGGAGTACGCAAAGCCCAACCACGGGTAATACCTTTGTCGAAGGTGGTTTCTATGACCACATAAGGTTGGTGTGCCTGTTCTGGGTCGGCACTCTCAACCAAGGATTTAAAAGAAACGCCATACAAACCTCCGGGCAGAGGAATGTCTGCCCAGTCGCATACGGAAGCAAAGAAGTCAACACCTGCATTGACGAGCTGCGGCATCTCTTTTCCGGCATTCTTCTTTCCGGGTAGAGTCACTATCAGAGGGATGTTCACCACTTCTTCGTAAAGAGCAGACTTCTGATTCCATTGATGTGCTCCCACACCGTCACCGTGGTCGCTCGTGAAGATAATTACCGTGTTCTTCCATAGATTCCGCCGATCAATGATGTCGACAATCTTTCCGATTTCAGCATCCACTTTTTCTACCAAACGGAAATAAAGACTGCGATAGCGACGCCAGTCATCCGGGGAATAATGACGCGTGGGATAGGTCGAATAGTTCAGCGATTGTTCATAGGTTATCACATCGGCATCGTAAGGATGGCGGGAAAAGTTCAAGGGCAATCCAGGCCATTCGTCTTGAGAAAGTTCAGGCAAATTGCCGTATGGCAGATTCTGCCCACGTGCATATTCACAGATATTGTGGGGATTATCGAAGCCAACTACAAGAAAGAAGGGCCGGGTGTGTTCCCGTTCAAGAAAGGCAACGGAAGCCTCAGCCAATCCGTGGTCGGTGTGCGGATGAAGGACAGAAAAACCAAACTCCCGATCCGGTATGGAAGCGGTATGTACATGCCACTTTCCGGCATATGCGCATTCATATCCGGCATGCTGCATCAGAACTCCCAAGGTCGTTGCCCGCAAGGAATCGGGCATAGGCACATTGTTTCTCGCAAGACCTATTTCATGGGATGTGTGTCCCGTAAACATGGATGCCCTAGAAGGACCGCTCAAGGGAGCAGAGCAATAAGCATTGGTAAACAAGACACCCGCCTGCGCCAAACGGTCTATATTCGGGGTATGCACATCCGTATTTCCCACACAGCTCATAGCAGAAGCCGTTTGCTGATCGGTCACAATATAGATAATATTCGGCAACTCCTTGGCTCCCGACAAAACTGGAACAAAAGCTGTGGTACAAAATAGTACGTCTTTGAATTTCATCATGGTACAAATTTATCGGATTTAAAAATCGATTTCTAAGGTTCACCTTTTCAATTCCACGTCAAGGCTCACTGCATCGCGACAGGTAAAACGAAGTACTGTCTGCTTCCGGTCGGCCACCACCACTTGACAATATGGAGTTTCGGTCACTTTCCACAAACCTTTCAGCGTAATGGTCACGGGAATTTCACCACTGACATTTTTTATCCACGGGCGTGAATAGATACTGCGCTCAATACGTTTTCCGTCTTTATCGAAAGCCTCATCACTCGGACCACGATACAAGGCCAGGTCGGGTTGGGAAACAGTCAGCAGAAGCTTGTCCTTATATTCGCGTATCATGACAAGGCACGATGTATCGGCTTTCTGCAACAATCCGCCGTCGGGCAGAGCCTGCGGAGTCTCAAACAAGACGTAAGAAGTAAGACCGTCCGCCGGAGAGCGCACAATGTGGGCGTTACGGTCTTGCTGGAGAATCTTGTAAGTGGGTTTCTTGGCGAATGCTTTCAAAGCGACGGCATCCGTATGGGGCAGCACTGCATATTCGTAGGAAGCGCCTTTCGGAGCTTTGCCATGCTGCAATGTCAAGGACACCCAGTCACCGGAAGTAGGTTTGGTGCTACGTTCGCCTACGGTCACTTGCGGGAAGTTCTTCTCATATCGGGCAGCAGGACGGGAAGCTTTGGAAATGTAATAACCTACGCCATTGGGGTCTATATAAGTCTGTCCATCACTCTGATAGGACTCCCAGTACCGGCGGGTTTCGGGAGTAATGGCGGCAAGCTGGAACACGGTGGTTTCCGTGGGATATTCGGTATTTAGGTTTTCGATGTCCGTACCGAGGCATACAATGGTGCCGTCGAAGAAATGGAACGACTTGCGGGCACGGTGAGAACCGTTATACTTATCATGTTCATGCAGCACCATACCGAAGTTACCGTTCAGATGTGCCTGGGACAAACCGCCGGCAAAAGCCTCGTCGGAATAGAGCATCTCCTCCATGCCGGAGAAGGTATCGACATTCAATACCCGGGCACGCAGCTGGTCGAAAGGCAGATGAATGCTCGTGACACCCGGAATACGATTCCAGTCGAAACCGGCCTCCTGCCAGCCACTGGTGGCAAAAGTAACCATTTCATCGGTTTTTCCGGTAAGAATCTGCATGCTGCCATGTGCCAGATAACGGCCATAGAAATTGGCGGGGAGATAGTGCTCGGCAGCCCAGAGGTAACGGGAATGTCCGCGTACTACGGCAGCCCAGTTGCTGCGACGCTGTACGGATACACAACCGTAACCCAAAGCCAGATTGCCTTGCGGGTCGGGTTCCGGACGGAAGCCTTGGGCTTCGAGCAACTTCTTCATCTCCAATTCGTGGCGAGTGGAAGCCTTCGGCAGATAGTCGGGCGCATTCTTGTCCGGAGCTTCTGTATAGGCAACCAGGCGCAGATAGGCAGCCGCCATTTCGGGGTCCTATTTCCGCTTGCCATCCGGCGTACCGGCAATGGCCATCGTGGCATATTGGATAGGTATCAGACTTCCTCCCCCGTTGGGATGGCGTCCGGACATGGAGAGAGACCATTGCTTCAGGTTGCAATAGAAACGCATGGTGAGAAGCACTTTCTTCACCGTCTCGTGTGCCTGCTCGGACAGGCGGAACTCGGTACCACTCAGCAAGTAAATCATATTAGTGGCACCGTCCAGACCGCCCACTGCATAAGCAGGATAATTGTTGCAATGATGGAAGCAGGCACCGTCCGGCTTGAAAGAACCGGCCAATCCCGGCGCAGGAAGACAGCCTTTGTCCAGCCAACGGGAGAAGGAACGCAGGTATTGCAGTTTCTCCGGTGTATCCTCCATAATCAGAATGCTGGCTATGCGGCCTTGCAACTTGGTGTTGAACGTATCTATATCAATACCGTTGACGGCAGGTTCGGGATATACCTCATTGGTGATGGCATACCAGTTGAGCGTACGTACCGCCTCTTCCAGCTTACCTACCTCACGCAACACGTCCTTCATCAAGAAATAAGCCACAAACAGACCGCGCATACTATATCCGTAATGGTGGATATTCCCCCAGCAACTGCCGTAGGCAATACCCTGGTCGGTGGCGTTATCGTACATGGCGATGAATTTCTGCTTCAACTCGTGTTTCAGCGCGGCATCTTCTGCATTGTTGTAGGCGATGGCGACGCGTTTCATCAGGTTGAAATAGTCGCTTATCTCTATCCCCAGTCTGGAGAACATATCTTTGTCCCAATCGGGTACCATACGTTCGTATGCCTCGGAGTGACGTACGAAATAGATAGGACGTCCTGCTACCTTGCCGTTCTTGTAGGTAATCCGATAAAAATCATACTTCTCACGGATGGACTGCATCTCCTTGTCCGAAAGCGCGGAAGGTGTGTAGAACATGCCGCGGAAACGCTTCTCCATAACCCGTATATCCTGCTTCTGCGCCTCGGTCACCTCTGTCAGAGGGATGTCCGGTTTCCACAAGGAGTGTTCGTAGATAACCAGCCAGTGGTTGGTGGTTCCCTTATTTACAAACGGTACCTGCAAGTCGGCAGTCTGCTGGCGGGCATCTACCTTGCTGGCAGTAATCAGATGGTCGAAAAAGAGTTTCCCTTTCACGTCGGGGGCTACAATGCGGATTTCGTCCATCCCTTCTTCCGGGGTGCCTTGCATATCGCGTTCATAACATACCCATGCTCCGCGCCAACCGGTGAAGTTGATGCCAAAAGGAAAAGAGGTGCATACCTTGCCATCCTTCAGGAACTCGAACCGAATCTGCTTGTCCTGGGCCTGCTCATTGTACACCCATACGATGAAAGCCGAAAGATAGGTGTCTTTCCCCGTCGGGTCTTTCTTCTCAAACTTCAAGTCTTTTTTGATAGACAGTGCGGCACCCGGCTCGAAAGTCCAGCTCAAACTGTGGTCGCCATCCCTATAATGTTCGTCGCTAATGCCCAACTGCGAACCGGCTGCCGTAGTGACAAACGCCGGAACCTGCTTCTCCTCAAAAGAAAGCAAGCGCTCATTCTTCACGATTTGTGCATGTACACTGCCCGGCAGCAACATGCAAACGAGCGCTACCGCTCCTATTTTCCATTTACTGAATTGCATCATGTCTGTTTATTTAAGGTTATCGATATTTGCTACTTGGAAATCTGCAAAACGTACGTGGTTCTGCCACAACCGTAAGGCGAAATAGCCGTCTCCTTTGCCATCGGCCACCGGTAAGCTGAAAAGCTCTTCACCATCCATGGCATAAGTGGTGGCTCCATTCTCCACACGGATTTTAACTTCATACCAATGGTTGGGCTTCAAAAGGTGGGCGGCATCGGTATACTCTTTCAAGATGGGTTTAATCTTTGCATCGTCCACTCCATAATACTCTCCATGGTATTCACGGAAACGCGTAGTTCCATTATCATTACCGCCGTAGCCCACATAGTAAAGGTCCAGCGTATTGTAATTCTTGAACTCGCCGTTGCGCCATGCACTGCGGGCAAAGAAGTCATCCGGATGCCGGGGGTCATCGGCCCCCCAAAAACAATTCAAGTCACTGAGACGGTCGTAGCTACCATTCTCAACCACCACTTGTACCCGGTAGGTAATCTCATAGTTTCCCGTCAACCGTTCCTTATACCAAAGGGACAGCCCGTCCGGAGATACAATATCCATCGTATCGCCGATACATGTAATTTCCACTTTTCCAGAAGAATCCTCCACGACCCAGGCGGTAAGCCGGCAGGAAGCGCCCATCTCCATACCGGGGAGGACACATAAGAGAAGTTGCATCAAAAGAAGTTGTAACCGCATATTTCAATGTATTAGTACGGTACAAAGAAACCCCTCTTTTTGGAAAAAGAGGGGCATAAATCGTACAGAAGAAGGATAAAATAATGATTGAGGCGGATTTCTGCCCCCACTTCATCAAGGATGAAGTTCTTCGAAAGCCTTGTTTTCCTCTTGTACCGCCTGAATAGTTTCTTCCAGTTCATTGATAGGGAGATCGAAGTTGTACCAGTCGTTATAGCAGTCGGTGACATACCACTTGCCATCCGTCAGTTCAAAGACCACACGAAGGGAAGGTTCTGATTCATCATAGCCTGCTTCGAACTCTTTATGGGCAGGCTCATTGACAGTGAAGTGAGAAATATAGGTACCTCCCTCCTCTTCGGTAGTACGTCCTTCCTTCAGCGTTTCTTCGTCTAGCAATGCCCACTTCTCGCGGGTGAAGGGAAAAGTCTGTTCCGTCTCACCGTCATCCTTCAAGAGGGCGATGGGAGACTTCAAAGGAAACTTGATTCGGGAATACTGGAATGAAGCACTGGACGTGAATTTCTGGAGAAATGTCTTGAAATCCTCCTCTTCGGCAGCCAGACCATTGAGAGTCGTCAGCATGAGTGCCGCAAACAGACAAAAAACAAAGCGGATAGCCTTCATATACTCGGATTATTTTTCAATGCGCAAAGATAATATAAAAGTAATAAAATGCTAAGGCTATGGGGCGATAATTATTATCATCTATGTTTCAGATACTCGTAACCAAACCGGCAACGCAAGCAGTCTTTCTTGTCACAATATTCCTTTTGAAGTTGAAGCAGAGCCTGCGAATCGGCAGCGGTAGATACCGGCAAACCGGCACCATCCCAAAGTCGGGTTACGTGATTGTTTTCGGCCTTCAAGGATTCAAGGAAACGGGTGGCACGGTCACACAAAACGTCATCGGCCTTGTGCAGGCCATAAGCATAAAGAAACGGGATGACCGTATTGATGGCAATCAGATTCAAGGCACCGTCCCCTACCCGCTTTTCCCTCCGGGGTGAAACCTTTCTGAAATTGAAGTGCTCCTCCCAATACGCGGAAGTCTTGGCAGCCAGTATCTTCTTCACCGCCTCCAGCGTTTCAGCCTCCATAACACGCGAGAAGAGCGACTGCTCCTTGTGATACAGACAGGCAAGCTGGGCGAGGCGTACATGTGGAAAGTTATCGGGACGAAGACGCAGAAACCGCCACTGCTCAACAGACATGGGAGCTGGCAGCTCGAACTTGTGTTGCAGGTAGCGGAACTCTTTCTGAAGTATCAAATAATAATCATCTGCCTCTGCCAAGACCTCCTCCAGCAGGCCTGCCTGCCCCAGGAAGAAAGCCTCCACTTGAAACAGACTGTCCCGATGCTTGTCTACGGCGCGGAATGGAAGGCGGTTTGCCCATGCCTCGAAAGCATCCCCATTCAGCCCGAAGCCGAAGTTACGAGCAAGAGTAATGAAGAAAACATCTTCCCAATGATGATTGCAGCGTTCGAGCCGCTGGGATATGACGCATGCTTTCTGCTCAAAACGCTCTACCTGCAAAGCGGACAGCCAGGAATGGACGGTCAGCTTTGGGAGGGAGGCAAGGATGGAATAGCAGGGAGGATAAATCTCTGTCTGCCGAAGCTCTTCATAGCGCAAGCGGACAGTGTCGGGGCAAGTGAGCACCATCTGGGGAACCAGCTCACCGTTCGTGCGGTACACATCACAATTCGATTCGCCCACCACGTGCAGGATGACGGTATCATACGCCTTGTCACGGTCGTGCCTATGGAGCAGCCAGTCTGATGCCTGCGTATGCACTTCGACGTTGCCCACCCAGAGCGTACCGTCTATTTTCAGTTTGGCATTAAAAAAATCGGGGCCTGCATTCATGTTCGGCAAACCGGGATCTATCACTTCTACCGGCCGGCCGGAGGTTGTCTGGAGCAATGACAAAGGAAATATTTTGTGCTTCCAAACATAATGCAGTAGTTGTTCCATGTTAACAAGACGTTAATGTTGAGCACAAATGTAAGAAAAAGATTATCTTTGCGACCTATAGTTTGTTGATAAACTAAATAAAAACAGATAGAAACAATGAAAATCGCATTAATCGGCTACGGAAAAATGGGCAAGGAAATCGAGAAAATAGCCCTTGGCCGCGGACACGAAATTGTAAGCATCATCGATGTCGACAATCAGGAAGACTTTGAATCGGCAGCCTTCAAGAGCGCCGACGTTGCCATAGAGTTCACCAACCCCATGGTTGCATACAATAACTATATGAAGGCATTCCGCGCCGGGGTCAAACTGGTATCCGGCAGTACGGGCTGGATGGCGGAACATGGAGACGAAGTGAAGAGACTTTGTACCGAAGGCGGCAAGACACTGTTCTGGTCGTCCAACTTCAGTCTGGGAGTAAGCATATTCTCTGCCGTCAACAAGTACCTCGCAAAGATAATGAACCAATTCCCTGCCTATGATGTGACAATGAGCGAAACGCACCACATCCACAAGATGGACGCTCCGAGCGGAACGGCCATCACGCTTGCCGAAGGTATTCTGGAGAATCTCGACCGTAAGGACAAATGGATAGAAGGAACTTTCCAGGCTCCCGACGGAACCGTTTCGGGCTCTACGGAATGTGCAGCCAATGAGCTACCCATAAGTTCTATCCGCGAAGGAGAAGTACCGGGCATCCACAGCATCCGCTACGACTCCGAAGCCGACAGCATCACTATCACCCACGATGCCAAGAATCGCAGGGGATTTGCCTTGGGAGCTGTCCTTGCTGCCGAATATACCGCCAAGCACGAAGGTGCTTTGGGAATGAGTGACTTGTTTCCATTTTTAAAAGACTAAAACATCATGAGAAAAGCAACACGCACCCAATGGATTAAATTCAGTATAGTCACCCTGCTCTACCTTGCCTTTCTAGTTTGGGTAAAAAGCTGGCTGGGACTGATTGTACTACCCTTCATTTTTGACATCTACATCAGTAAGAAGATACCCTGGGGATTCTGGAAGAAATCGGAGAATCCTGCCGTACGCAGCATCATGAGTTGGGTGGATGCCATCGTATTTGCGCTGGTAGCCGTCTACTTCGTAAATATCTATGTGTTCCAGAATTATCAGATACCGTCTTCCTCATTGGAGAAATCCTTGTTGGTAGGCGATTTCCTTTACGTCAGCAAGATGAGTTATGGTCCGCGCGTACCGAATACGCCGCTTTCCATGCCGCTGGCACAACATACACTACCGGTATTCAACACCAAATCGTACATCGAATGGCCCCAATGGGAATACAAGCGTGTACCAGGCTTCGGCAAAGTGAAACTGAATGACATTGTGGTGTTCAACTTCCCGGCAGGCGACACGGTAGCCACCAATTTCCAGCAGACAGACTTCTATACCCTTGCTTACGAAGAAGGAAAACGCGTGTATCCCAACAAGGTGAATATGGACAGCCTGACACGCAAGCAGCAACGTACTGTCTACGACCTGTACTACAATGCCGGACGTAATCTTATCCGTTCCAATCCGAGAATGTACGGTGACATTGTCATACGCCCCGTTGACCGTCGTGAAAACTATGTAAAACGTTGCGTAGGCCTGCCCGGCGATACGTTGCAAATCAAGAAAGGACAGGTATACATCGACGGCAAGGCCATCGAGAACCCTGCAGAAATGCAGTTCAACTACTTTGTACAGACTACGGGGCCTTATATCACCGATGATATGTTCCGTGAACTGGGCATCAGCAAAGAGGACCAGACACTGATGACCGACGGTCTGGGCTGGGAAGAGAATCTGATTGAAATGGGATTGGACCGCCGGGATGCCCAAGGCAGGCTGGCACCGGTCTATCATCTTCCGCTCACCAAAAAGATGTACGAGACCCTTTCGGGCAACAAGAAACTCATCAGTAATATTATCATTGAACCGGGAGAATTCTCGGGACAGATGTATCCGCTGAACCTTTACACTAAATGGGACCGCAACAACTACGGCCCGATATGGATTCCTGCCAAAGGCGCCACCATCAAGCTGACCGAGGACAACCTGCCCATCTACGAACGCTGCATCGTCGCCTATGAGGGCAACAAACTGGAAGTCAAGGAAGACGGCATCTACATCAACGGTGAAAAGACCGACTCCTATACCTTCAATATGGACTACTACTGGATGATGGGCGACAACCGCGACAAGTCCGCCGACTCCCGTTACTGGGGCTTTGTGCCGGAAGACCATGTCGTAGGAAAACCGATTGTAGTATGGCTGTCACTGGACAAAGACCGAGGCTGGTTTGACGGTAAGATACGCTGGAACCGGATATTCAAGTGGATGGACGGCATTAAATGAAAAAAGGGTGTAAGATAGCAATCACAATAGTTGGAGTGGCACTCGTCGTGGTGCTGCTTCGGGGTTGTGTGGCAACTTCCTATCTTATCCCCTCTTCCGGCATGGAGAACTCACTGTATCAGGGTGAACGTATTCTTGTAAACAAGTGGAGCTACGGTCTACGGCTTCCTTTTATGAAGTTATGGGGATATCATCGCTGGGCGGACAGTCCGGTGCAAAAAGAGGATATTCTTGTATTCAACAATCCTGCCAATCTTTCAGAACCCGTGATTGACCGACGGGAAGTCTTTATCAGCCGTTGCATCGGTACTCCCGGAGATACCTTGCTGATAGATTCGCTTTTTTCAGTGATTCCTTCCGAAAAGAATGCACCCGACCAGAAGTTCCTTTATTCTTACCCCAGGCAACGGGAACGACAGTTGGATTCATTGCTTTCCATCCTTTCCATCGCTCCCAACAAACTATTGGGGCAGGACTCAATAAAGAATATACGCAGTTTCAGCCGTTATGAACACTACTTGCTGGAACAAGCCATGAACGGGAATTGCTGGATAGAACCGATTGTCAAGGAAGACTCCATGGAGATGCTAAAACCTCTGATAATCCCCAGCAAAGGCAAAGCCATACGCGTATATCCGTGGAACAAGACTTTGTTGCGAAATACCCTGGTACTTCACGAAAAGAAACAGGCCGAAATCAAGAACGACACCCTTTATGTGGAAGGCAATCCCGTGCAGCACTGCCATTTTACCAAAGACTACTACTGGGTAGGTGCCAACAATGCCATCAATCTTTCGGACTCTCGCCTTTTCGGTTTCGTCCCCGAAGACCACATCATAGGCAAGGCATCTATCATCTGGTTCTCCAAAGAAAAGGGAACAGGACCTTTCAGCGGTTACCGATGGGGCAGGATATGGAAAAGAGTGGAATGACAAACAAATGAAAGAATAAAAATAAACGTACAAACAACGAACAGTAATTTCAATCGTAAATCGTCTAATCATAAATACACCGATGAAAACCGTATTTCTTTCTTCTGCCTACCTGGCCCCCGTAGAGTATTACACCAAATTGCTGGCATACGACAAAGTGTTTATCGAACAGCACGATCACTATATGAAGCAGACCTACCGCAACCGTTGCACCATTGCCGCACCGGACGGTGAATTGGCGCTTTCCATCCCCACCGTCAAGCCGGACACGCTGAAATGCCCCATGCGGGATATACGTATTTCCGACCACGGTAACTGGCGGCACCTGCATTGGAATGCCATAGAGTCGGCCTATAACCATACTCCTTTCTTTGAGTATTATAAAGACGATTTCCGTCCTTTCTACGAAAAGAAGTATGAATTCCTGGCCGACTTCAATGAAGAACTTTGCCGTCTCATCTGTTCCTTGATAGATATACAGCCCGATATGGAACGTACCTCTGAATACCGGACCGAATTCACTCTGGATGAAACAGACTTCCGCGAAAGCATCCATCCGAAAAAGGACTTCACGCTGGAAGACACAGCGTTCTCACCACAGCCCTATTATCAGGTATTTCAGGAGAGACTTGGTTTTCTGCCCAACCTAAGCATCATAGACCTGCTGTTCAATATGGGGCCGGAAAGTCTGTTGGTGTTACAAAAGTCTATTACTTGCTGAATTTCTGCAGAAATTCCGGCAAGGGGATAGTTGGAGATGACAGTACTGGGTAGAAGTACTGTTATTCACGATTTTAAATGTTTCAAATAATGACTTGGGGCCAACCCGTATTCTTCTTTAAAACAAGCTCTAAAATAAACAACACTGTTCATTCCTACCATAAAGGCTACTTCCGAAATGGAATATTTCCCTTCCAGCAATAATCGTTCTGCATTTTTTAGTTTTATTTTGCGTACAAATTCATTTGTGGAGAGTCCTGTCAAAGCTTTCATTTTACGATATAAATTAGAAGAACTCATACACATCTTGTCAGATAAATAAGTTATGTCTATTTTTTGAGAGCTCAAATTTTCCTCTATTAAGCTAGTCATCTGTTGCAAAAATTCGTTATCCAATTTATTAAGTGAATCATTCAGTTCTTTACTTTTTTTCAAATACATAATATCTGATTCCAGATGGATAGCCATTCTTTTTTGTGCTTCCATAAGATTGTTAATGCGGCAAAGTAATAAAGATGCGCTGAACGGCTTAGTTAGATAAGAATCCGCGCCTACTGAATAACCATCTTCTTTATTCTGGATAGAGTCCTTAGCTGTCAATAAGATTATCGGTATATGGCTTGTTTTTATATTATTCTTTAGTAATTTGCATAATTCTATTCCATCCATTATCGGCATCATAATGTCACTTACAATAATATCCGGAGTCATTTTATAGGCCAGTTCAACCCCTTTTTTACCATTTTGAGCTATTAGGACATTAAAGAAGTCACTGAAAGAATCCTTTATATAGTCACAAAGATCCACATTGTCCTCTACCACTAACAATGTAAGCAATTCTTTTTGAGGCGAAAGATTCGGCACCCCATCATTCTCTTTTATTTCAAAGGTTTCTTCTGCTTCTGTATGTAATGCTTGCATATAGCAGTTATGTGTCAAAAGAGTAAAGCAAAATCGACTTCCTTTTCCGACTTCACTCTCAACTGTGATTTCTCCTTCATGCAATTGAACCAGCCGTTTTACCAGCGAAAGTCCTATTCCTGTTCCAGCCATTTGACATTTAGTTCTGACTTGATAATATTGGTCAAATATTTTAGAAATTTCCTTAGGGTCAATTCCATATCCGGTATCATTTACTTCAATACAAGTATATGAAACCCCCTCTTTAAGATAAGTATATAATTTAAGCTCAATTTTTCCCGTTTCCGTATATTTAATGGCATTAGATACAAGATTGTCTAATATAATTACAACTATTTCTTTATCAAAAAACATATACAGTTCTTCGCAATCAATAGATATAGAAAATTCAATGCCAGGTTTTCTGCTCAATTCTTCATATTTGAGGCCAACTTCCCGAATCAACGTTACAAGATTGCCCTTACTTACACACAATTTTTTATTCTGTGTTTCAACTTTTCTAAATTCCAATATTTGATTGATCAAATTCAATAAACGGAGTGCGCTTTGATGAATAACAGTAGTCCGTTTCCTTTGTTTAGGTGACAATTCGGTATCTTTCTGCATATCTTCTAATGGTCCCAATATCAAAGTTAACGGAGTACGCAATTCATGTGCAATATTTGTGTAAAAATTCAAACGCTCCTCATTCAGCTCTTTTTCATGTATATGCTTTTCTTGCATTATTTTATATGAACTTTGAATATATACCCTTTTTCTATACATTTGCAAGAAAAAGCATAAACTGGCAATAGTAAACATGACATACAATGAAATAGCCCACCAAGTCAACCACAAAGGAGGTTCAACCTTAATATATAAAGAAGATATTTTATTGCTCCAATCCATATATTTAACTCTGGACTTTACTTGGAACACATATTCCCCTGGAGGGATTTTCCTGAATATAGCATTGTTTTCCTCAGTTGTATACCATATATTATCCATACCCACTAGCCTATAAGCATACTCCACTTGTTTAGATAAGGAATAGTCTGATACACAGAATGAAAGCTCAAAAGTATTTTGATTACAGTCAAGTTTTATCTGTTGCTTTTCCGATTTCAGATAGTTTATTATGTCAGGAGTATCCAACAGCGTTTTTCCCGAAAAGACTTTCATTTTTGTAATATTACATTCACTAGCATCCTGTCGAGACAATACTGTCATGGGGTCAAACTTCCATACCCCATCTATAGATCCCATATAAATAATCCCCTTTGAATCTTTCGTCACAGCTGACATGAAACTGCCCATTAGTTTGCCATTATAGGAATTGTAGTTCCTGAATTCATTCTGTTTTAGAAGTTTACAACCAATACCAGCATTCGTACCAAACCAGATATTTCCCATATCGTCTTCTATAATAGAACGGATGTAAAGGTTCTTTAAACCGTCTTCTCTCTGGTATACAATATATTCTGCCGATTCTATATTAGGGAAAAGGACTAACCCCTCACCTGTGGCAATCCACATTTGCTCATTGGAATCTTTAAATATATAATTTATAGAATTTGAGCAAAAGCCACTCCTACTATTAAAACGAGCAACCTCTTTCATATCTGGTGTATAGACAGCAAGGCCCTCTCCAAAAGTTCCTATCCACATTTTCCCTTCAGAGTCTTGATTTATAGTCCTTATTAAATCATTAGGCAGGCCATTTTTTGTATGATTGTAATGAGCTATAACCTTTTTACTACATGGATCAATTACAAAAATTCCTTTTCTACTCCCAACCCATATTCGATGTCGGCTATCTTCAAAAAAACATCTCACATCCAGTTTCGTATTTCCGTTAAGTTCTATACTTCGAAATGTTCTGGTTTTAGAGTCATAATAGTTCAATCCTCCAAGAAATGTTCCAATCCATATATTATTATAGGAATCTTTGTATAATGCTATAACAGAATTATGGGCCAGATTTCCGTTTTTTTTGTCATAAGTATGAGTACGGAGCCCTTTCTGAAAAACACTAATTCCGCTACCGTCTGTCCCTATCCATAATTCGTTATCCACACCTGTGCATAAACTCAGCGCAATGCGATTATTTATACTGTATAAATCTGTACTAATGGGAGAATAGTTATAAGAACTAAATAAAGGAGGCGTATGACTGATAAAGTTTACCCCTCCCCCGTAAGTTCCAATCCAGATATTTCCGAACTCATCCTGAAAAATACTACGCACGGTAGAGTTGGCCAGACTATAATTTATGTTGTCACTAGTAATTATATGTTCAATATTCATTTCCTTTTCAAGGGGTCTTAGAAAATCTCGTTTCAAATCTATGATAAAAATTCCATTTAATTCTGTTCCTATCCATAATTTATCGTCATCTGTTTGATAGATGTCAAATACATAAGAATTACGAAGTTCTTGAGGCAGATGAGAAGGTACGATAAATTCTTCTTTCTTGTCATCAAAGATTGATAGTCCTTTTTCTGTCCCTATCCATATATTGCCATGTGTATCCTTATAGATGCATCGTACATCATTTCCAGGAATACTATTACTTTTCCAGGGTGAATTCATATAGTTTTTCACCGTATTGTTGGCTAATGATAATATGCTCATACCAAACCCTGCGTGACCTATGTATAAGTGTCCTTCTCCATCATCCATAATTGTCCAGGTCTTGTTTGAACACAAAGACGGTAGAGTCTGATTATTATAATGGGTAAAACACTTGTTTTTCGTGTCAAACAAATCTACCCCATAATGAAATGTACTAATCCATAGATTGTTTCCATTTGCCGGTTTGATATCTGTGATGTCATTGGTGATAATACTATTAGGATTGTCATCCTCATGTGAAAACAATTCCATTGATTGAGTCTCATAATTATATGCATTTAATCCTGCTCGCTGGGTTGCTATCCAGATTATAGGTTTGTTTTTGTCTGCATATATTCGATTTAATTCGTTACCACTTATACTTTGAGTATACTTATAATGACCTATAAAATGTATCCCGTCGAATTTATTCAGCCCCTCTTCTGTTGCAAACCACAAAAAGCCATCCCTGTCTTGTGTTATACTGACAATATAGCTGTTTGTCAGACCTTGTTCAAGTCCTAATTGTGAAATGTTATACGACTGTGCAGATATATGTGATACAAACAAGGTGATTAAAGAAAATATTAAAAACTTCATAAACAAACCTTTCTATATAAATTTAGTACACCTATAAAAAAGTGGACATTTAAAAATTAAATAAAATTAGGTCACTAAAGACACTTCATTCCTTACAGTTTTTGAAATTAGCAATTAAATAGGTCAGACAAAAAGAGACCTTATCAATTATGATATACCTTTGTATGTGGAACCATCCGATACAGTACATTAGTGTCGCAAAACAATATGTTATAAATTACTTTGGCGCACTTCTTAACCTTCAGATGCCGTTGTCATATGAAAGAATGCAGGGAACTGTGTTCATATTATATAGAGTGTATACTTTGATACCATCTTTGCATTTACGTAACCTAGCTTGCTCAAAAAGTTTGGAAAAATTCGATTATTATAAAACCAAGGTGACAAATATTGCCACTAAGTTTGGACATATTCAGTTTTATATTTGTATATGTTTCATATATTTAAAAATATGATAGTCACAATTTAGTTTAACTTTTGTCTAATTGCTGTCAGTTGTCTGTTTATCAAGTCCTAAGTGACAAGCCCTATCTTGATGCCTCCCCGATACTATGATAAGGTTGCGTAAACTTTTCCTATTCGATAATTGACCAAAAGTTGGTGACAACGAGTAAAGTGATTTACATATTTGCCATCACTATTCTATATACAAGTTAGTCGAAATGAACCTATCCATAGATGCGGTCTAAAGGTATAAATTCAAGTTCGTTGATTTGGTTACTTCTAACAGCTGGCTAATTTTCAAATACTTCAAAGAGCTATTGAGATTTTTAGTGATAACTAATGGATGCAAATATAGAATTAAATTCATTATTGATGAATCATAAATCATGCATTGCAAGATTAACGCTCCATAAATGCATGATTTCCTATGCTTCCATATCCCTATTTTACATAGTTTTGCCCACAAATCATTAAATCATTTATATTATGAATAGAAAATTATTTTTTTATGGTGCATTCATTTTTATGTTATGCATTCCCAGTAATTCTGTGGCTGCAGAGGTAAACACTTTTTCTATAACACAACAAAAGAAACAGATTACAGGTACTGTTGTAGACAGTGAAGGGATTCCAATTATTGGAGCAAACATTTCTGAAAAGGGAACAACAAATGGAACAATTACCGATATTGACGGTAGATTTGCTTTATCGGTATCATCAGGCTGTGAAATCACCATTTCATTTTTAGGCTATAACACACAAACGATGAAAGTGAGGACAACGACAAATCTGCATATAATTTTGACGGAAGATACGCAGATATTGAATGAAGTAGTTGTGGTGGGTTATGGGTCGCAAAAGAAAGCTAATTTAAGCGGTTCTGTATCCGCTGTAAACTTTGACGAGATTGTCCAAGTACCGGTATCAAATACGAGTACAATGCTACAAGGGCGCATGCCGGGAGTAACCATCATATCGGGGGGGGGACAACCGGGGAAAAATGATCCGACAATTAATATTCGTGGAATCGGTACGTTGGGCAACACAAACCCGATGGTCATTATTGATGGTATGGAGAGCTCGTTGAGCAATGTGGCACCGAATGACATTGAAAGTGTTACTGTTCTGAAAGATGCGGCTTCAGCTTCCATTTATGGTGTAAGGGCGGCCAATGGAGTCATATTGGTAACCACTAAAAGAGGGAAAAGGATAAATATCTGTAATCAAAGAGAAATGAAAGGGCAATATTTCTATAAATAAGAATTTATATTATTGTATATCTGTGTATTATAAAATAAAGCTTGTTTTCTTATCTATTCCTGTAAGATTCCATTTATACCCATTTTTGAATTATTTTTGTTACCTGTTTCGATACTTATATCAAACCGATTTACTATATTTGCACAAGAATATAAAACACTGGAGCACAATGGGTAGAAAAAAGCAATCAAAAGTAGACAAAAGTCCGTTCAAGCTGCGGAGAAGAAAACTTACGGACGGCCGTGAGTCCCTTTTTATAGACCGCACGGTTGACGGCAAGCACGAATACGAGTTCCTTAAATTGTATCTTGTACCGGAAAATTCCGTCAAGGCGAAACGTGAAAATGCAAAAACGCTCCGTCAGGCGGAGGAACTCATCATTGCCAAGACCGAAAACATGGTTGATGACAAGGCACAGGAGGAAGCAGCCAAAGACAAGTCCAAGATGTTGTTGTCCGACTTCATTGGCCTGTTGATGGAGGAATACAAGCAACGGGAACAGCCCGCACATCTGCATTTAAGGGCATCACGTACCAAATTCGAGAAGTTCCGCCCCGGTACAAGATTGTGTGACATAAACAAGAGATTCTGTACCGATTATGCCGAGTGGCTTCAATCCGAACCTCTCACTCCGCAAGGAAAGCCGCTCGCCCAAGCCACCGCCTGTTCCTGTTTCTGGATTCTCGGCATCATCCTGTCCGCTGCCTGGCAGAAAGGGTATATAAAGAACAATCCTTGGAAACTGCTGAGCGCCAAGGAAAAGATAGCGAGACCGGAAAGCAAGCGTGAGTTCCTGACCCTTGACGAAGTCCGCAAACTGGAGGACACCCCCTATATCAAGGAGAATATACGCAGGGCATTTCTGTTTACCTGCTATTGCGGATTGCGTGTAGGCGATGTTACGGACTTGTGCTGGAGCGACATATCCGTCAATGGCGGGCAACACTTCGTATCGGTGGTGATGCAGAAAAACTCCAAACCCATATCGCTTCCTCTTCCCGCCAAGGCGTTATCGTGGCTTCCTGAGCGGGGAGAACCGGAGGCATCGGTATTCTCGCTTCCGTCCCATACCGTCCTGAACAAGCATTTACGTAAATGGGCGGAACTGGCAGGGCTGGACAGACACCTTCATTTTCACCTGAGCCGCCATACCTACGGAACAATGCTGATAACCGCCGGGGTTGACCTTTATACCGCCAGCAAGATGATGGGACATGCCGATGTGCGCCCCACGCAGGTTTACGCAAAAATCGTTGACAGGAAAAAAGAAGAGGCCGTTTCACTGATAGACAAAGTATTTTAAGACATGGCAGTGACAAATAAAAAATCAAGCAAACTGAAAGAGCCTGTAAGAGTCCGTACAAAGAAACTTGCGGACGGTTCCGAATCGTACTACCTTGACATCTATGTCAACGGCAAGCGGAGTTATGAGTTTCTGAAGATGTACCACCTGCCGGAAGTCAACGCGAGGGTCAGGGAGCAGAACCGCGCCACCCGTGAGGCTGTCGAGACCATAAAGTTGCAGCGCATCATCGAGATTACAAATTCCAGAGCCGGAATCAGGAACAAGTTCGCATGGCAGAAACTGATGTTGGCGGACTGGCTGGAAAAATTCTATTCCAACCAGGAGCGCAAGGGTATCAAGCGTATCGACAAATTGAGAAGCATTATAAAGGTCATCAACCAATACGGCAAAAGTACCCGGATGGGCGACATTGACAAGAAGTGGGCACTCGGTTTCATTGATTGGCTCCAACACACTTATAAAGGCAGACAGGAAAAACTGCTGGAACAGGGAACAGTCGTGGCCTATATCTCCCAACTCTCCATTGCTCTGAATGCCGCTGTCCGTGCGGAATGGCTGGGTGAAAATCCGTTCATGCTGCTCTCGGCTTCGGAACGTGTAAAGAAACCGGAATCAAAACGCCAGTTCCTTGCCATCGAGGAAGTGAAGCTCCTTATAGCCACCGAATGCCGTAACAGAACAGTAAAACAAGCCTACTTGTTCTCTTGCTATTGCGGACTGCGCCTGAGCGACATGGAAACCCTTTGCTGGAAAGACATTATATGCAATGACGGCAGGTATATGATTGCCACCGTGCAACAGAAGACATCCACCCCCATTTATACGCCGCTCTCGCAAAATGCAGTCAAGTGGCTGCCTGAGCGGAAAGCGGACGACAGTGACGAGACGTTTGTTTTCGCGGAACTTCCGTCACGCCCGACCACCAACAAAATCCTCAAACAATGGGTGGAGAAGGCCGGTATCGACAAGAAAATCACCTACCACACAAGCCGCCATACCTTCGGAACGATGATGATGACCGTGGGGGCTGACCTTTATACGACCTGCAAGCTGATGGGACATGCCGACGTGCGCACTACGCAGATATACGCGAAAATCGTTGACAGCAAGAAGATTGAGGCTGTCAATATGGTTGACAAAATGTTCGAGCAGATGGAATCTGACTGATAAAATGCAATGAATAACTTCGGCATTGGACAAACTATTTTAGTCCGAAAATAGACCTGATTAACATCACGTTTGCTGTTTTAGGTCTGTTTTCAGCTCATTTTTTGTCTTAAATAGTATGTTCCGCTCCAATCCTTCTGTCATATAAGAACGGCTCTGTACGATTGACTTTATCTGCCCTGAAAATAAACATAAAGTCTATTGAGTGGTCTTTTATACAGATTTTGCCCTTTCATTGGACTTCTTATGAATAAATACGCATGATAAAGTCTTGTTTGTGGGCAAAATAATTGGTTGAATCAAATATAACCGTTAACTTTGCAACAAAACAAAGAAATATGACAGAAAAACTCATAGGCCGTGAATATGAATGTGGTGAACTCGAACGCTGTCTGGAATCAGACCGTTCGGAACTTATCATAGTATATGGCCGTCGTCGCATAGGCAAGACATTCCTTATAGAGCAATATTTTGAAAAGCACTTCGACTTCTGGTTTGTCGGGGTACGTGGGCTGACAACCAAAAACCAGTTGCGGAGGTTCGCCAAAGTCCTCAAAGAGTATTCCGGCATTTCAAGCTACCACTTTTCAGACTGGTTTGATGCTTTTGACGCATTGCAGGATTATCTGGAGCATCTGCCTGCGGACAGGAAGAGAATTGTGTTCATTGATGAAATGCCGTGGATGGATTCAGGCCGCTCCAATTTCGTAGTTGCATTGGAAAATTTCTGGAATGGCTGGGCGATGAGCCGCGAAAATGTGATGATGATTGCCACAGGTTCTGCCACTTCTTGGATGAGGGACAAATTGGTTGGAAACAAGGGCGGACTTCATGCCCGGGTCACATGCCAGCTGCATCTTGCACCTTTTACGTTGCGTGAAACGGAGAAATATCTGGAAAATCGAGGGATGTTCTGGGACAGGTATCAGATATTGCAATCTTATATGCTGTTAGGCGGAGTACCTTATTATTATAGCATACTGGCACCGGAAAAGAGCCTGATGCAGAACATCGACCTTCTCTGTTTCAGACCCGATGGCAAATTGCGGATAGAATTTGATGAACTGTACAACGCCTTGTTCTCAAATGCGGATTACTATATTGATACCGTCAAGGTGTTGAGTGCGCATAAGTCGGGATTGACATTTCAGGAAATCGCAAAGGAAATCAAACTGGAAGGAGGTAAGTTGACCCGTGTACTTAAAAATCTTGAGCGTTGTGACTTTATCGAAAGATGGTCTCAATATGGCAACAAGAAACGGCAGGAAATACTTCGTCTTACGGACTTCTACACTTTGTTTTATTATAAGTTTATCAAATCGAACAACACCAAGGATGAACAATGGTGGAGCAATAACTTTGATTCGCAAAGCGTCACGTCATGGATGGGAGTAAGTTTCGAGCTTGTCTGCCTGCGGCATCACAACCAGATAAAAAAAGCATTGGGCATATCGGGAATGGCCACATCGGTTTCCACATGGCATTGCAAACCAAATGAGAAAGAACAGACTCCGGGAGCGCAAATAGATATGATTATTGAACGTGCGGACCGTATGATTCATCTTTGCGAAATGAAATTCTCGGAAGGAGTTTATCATATCTCCCAAGACTACGAGAAAAAACTTCGAGAAAGAATGGGCTTATTCAAATATTTGACCGCAAATAAAAAATCATTAGTACATACATTTATAACCACTTATGGCGTTGCCAATGGCAAGCACAAGAGCATCGTCCACAGCGAGGTGACAATGGATGCCCTTTTCAATTCCTGACAATTATGATGATACAGCAAATTATACAACGGCTGAGTGAGGTAAACACACTTCTCACCACTTGTAGGCAAGACGATTTCTCTTTTGCCCAGGCTTTGACATTATCCCTGTTCTATCGTGATTTCAGCGATACAAACAGCCTTGTAGGTGGGGCCACCCTCTTGGCAAAGGAGAATCCCGGACAACTGTCGGAACTTTCATCCTCCCTTATTTCGGAAACGAACAGATACCTGTCGCTTGACAGGTCGGTATTGCAGACCGTGGATTTCAAAGCGTTTTTTGAAGAACACCTCAGGCCGTTTGAGCGTAGATACGAAGAAGCCAAGGAAACCGCCACAATTTTGTGGCAGAACTATTCTGCGGTGAGCAACCAGCTGGACTTCCTGCCGCTGGAGTCCGACGAATACAAGTCACTTGATGCGGAATGCGATACGGCAAAAACAGAATATGACGAGGCTCATGCGCGCGTGAACCTCTTATATAACGAGTGGCAGCAGGAGCGTGACCGGTATTTCTATGTGTACTGTTTCAAGCCGATGTTCCTTGACGTTCTGGTGGAACGCCTGAAAGGTATCGCGGAAAGTATCATTGCCGACATCAGCCGCATGAAGGAGGACGAGCCATGACCCGGACAGACCTGTTGCAGGAGACATCCGCATGGATGGACACCGTTGACCTCGCCCTGTGCCTGTTCATCTACGAGGTGTGCAACGACTGTCAGTTCGAGTACGTGTCGGGCAGCGACTTCGTGAACTTCATGAACCTGAAACCCACATCACGGGCTGTTGCCGTGCGCCCGAAAGAGAACCTGCGTGTCTGCTACATGGTGTTTTCCGTCTCGCAGACCATCAGGCCGCGTGAGCGTGGCAAACTTTGGGCGGAAGAGTTTCTGAAACGCTGCGGCATATCCAAGTCATACTACGACAAGCACCGCAGTGATGTATGCGGCAAGGGTACGACAGAAGAGAACCGTGAATACCGCAAATCCGTTGACAAGGCTATCGAAAACGCGAGAAGGTTTAGAAACACCCCGTAACTGCCCGCCAGTCCCCCATTTGAGATAACATTTTCCTATCATGGCAGTGCGCCATACTGTTGAATGCCAGCAGTATGGTGCACTGCCGCTTTTATGCACTTTCCCCATTCGCCCCACATTGTCCCCTTTTGAGTCCAAAGTAACTTTGCAAACGAAACGGAAGGCAACAAAAGGCTAAATGCCAATGTGTTCCACACCGTTGTGACAGGATTTGAAAGACAGTTGAAACAATAAAAGGACAAGTGACATGGAGAATGAACGCAACTTAATGACCACCACCGAAGCGGCCCGGTATCTCGGAGTGAAACCGAGCTATCTCTACAAGATGATGATGCGCCGCGCAATCCCTTACTACAAGCCGGGAGGCAAGCTGTGCTTCTTCGCAAAGGAAGACCTTGATGCCTGGCTGAAACGGGTAAGGGTAAAGTCGCAGGACGAGATAGACAGCGAGACTTCACGGTATCTGGCAAACCGTGAGAAGGACAAATGATTTATCCACTTATAAAAACAGAAACAGTATGAACGATTCAAACATGACCGGTACAGGCATCAGGAATACCGTACCGCAGGATTCCACAAACAAGGAAACCAAGACAAAGACGACACGCTCCGCCATCGGAGCGAAAGCGCAGACCATTCTGGATTTTCTCCGACGCTGCACGCCTTACGAGGCGGATTCCATCCGTGTGATGGTCGGTTATGCCACCGGCAAGGGTGATACCGAAACGATTGAGGCAACCGACCAGCTTGCCGTAAACCGCTTTCTCAACCACGGGCTTATAAAGGAAAACGGAACAAGCAATGAAACTGTAATGAGACACCGGCAGGAACGTGCGCAGAAGCTGATGGAAGCCGTCAAGGAGTTCGTCAACATCGGCCAGCTATGCCGTGTCAGTGTCGCACTGATGAAAATCTCATCGGACTTCAAGGCCGTGGAGGATGCACGACAACACTTGCAATCACAACCTCCCACTACTGCGGGCAGGAGTTGACAACAAGGCAATCGGAGTGTCGGCAGTCAAGAACCACCCTCTGTGAACTTTTGCGAAATAAGGGGAACAGAAATGTCCGATACTCCGATGTCGTTTCCCTGCAAAGATGTCGGCAGCCCCGACAAGGAACAGCGGCAGAAGCTGCAACGGCTTGTAGGGATAACCGACAACAATGCCGAAACCATTTGTTGCACCCCCCATCCTTTTATACACAGCCGACAGATTCCGTAAGGTATTTGTGGACATCCATCCAGCAGGGTGAACCGTATTGGGGAAGCAGGGAATGGCATCCTATTACAAGATATGCCGATGTATTACACTCCCTGGCGGTCATTCCATACACGGCACCCTTGCCATTGTCCGACGGGGACAATGGGGAACGCCGCTCGCAGGCTCGCACCGTAACATACCTATTGTATCACTTTAACCCCTTTTTTATGGATAGAGAACAGGAAACAGCACAGCAAACCGAAGATACCAAAAGTACTGGAACTAAACGGGAAAGGCGTGATTCGACCATCTCGTTCCGTGTCAGTAAGACGCAACGGGAACATATCGGAAGGTTGGCCGACAAGTGCGGCATGACCCTCAGCGACTATGTGCTGGCACGGTCGTACAATTATAGACCCAAAGCGCGACTGACCCCAAGACAGGAGGCAGTACGTGACGAACTCATCATGGCACGGAGCGATTACGCCAGATACACGTCCATGCTCAACGCCATGCCGCAGGAGGAACGACGTACGATGTTCCGCAACCAGACGTGGATGGTCGGTGCATTGCAACTGCTCGGCAGGACAGCAAAAGTGGTTACAAAGTTGATTGACAGCCATTTTTCACCGAACTGGATTCCGGAAACTCCCCAAATACAAGAACAACAGAAACAGAAGAATAGTTATGATAGGTAAGGCAAAATCCATCAGTCACGGGATAAACGACATCCGGTACATCACAGGAGAGTCGAGGAATAAGAAGTATCCCGAACTGATATACCACGTCAAGGACAACTTGCTTCCATGCAGACTTGATGCGCAAGGCATATGGGACATGATGAAAGCCCATGCACCGAAAGGCAAGAACGTTATCCGCATTGAAATCAGTCCGGCAAAGGAGCATACGGAACACTTTACCATGAAAGACTGGGAAAAGCTATGGAATGACTTTGTCCGGGAGTATGACTGTATAGAGTTTAGGAACAGGCAAGGTGAAATCTATTCCCACAAGACAAACCTTTCCGGAAGTATATACAGCGTGTGGCTGCACTTGGAATCAAAGAGTGGCATCCCCCATCTACACGCCGCAGTCTGCCGCAAGGATAAGGAAGGCAGAACCAACAATGACCACAACATACATTTACGCGCACAGTATGCGGCGGAGCGTGTGGCCCGAAAGAGAGGTTGGACTACGGCAATGGACATCCGCAGGACGAATGCCGATGAAGTTGCAGCAGGACTTATGGAAGTTTTACGTTCAATGCCGTCATGGTCATGGGACGATTATGTCGCAAAGATACGGGCAAAAGGCTACACACTCGAAGAACGGCGGGACAAGAAAGGTGTATTGCGCGGTTATACGGTCGGTGTCGGGGATGTCATCTACAAGGCTTCGGAACTCGGCAAAGACCGTAACCTGATGGTTTCGAAGATTGAAGCGACATGGCAGAAACTTCACAACAAGTCTGTAACAGAATTGAAGCAGAATGAAAACAAGATAAAAACACAGACAGCAACAACTCCCGACACAAAACCTGCAACGGCTTGCGACAGGCCTGTTATAGACTATTCCGCATGGCGTGAAGGAACATCAAGATATGAACTTGCGCATGAAGGCAAGGATTACCGTTTCTATCTCCCCGATCATGTCATGCGGTTATTCGATGACAAGTTTGACTATCGGGAGATGGTGAACCACAAAGAGCTTACCGACTATGCCGTGGCTCTGTTTGTCGGCATGATGAGTGTCCCGGCTGTCCCGTCCGGTGGCGGAGGCGGAACTTCCAACGATTTGCCGTGGGGACGGAAAGAGGACGAGGACGAAATGGAACGTGCCCGAAGATGCGCCCGTGCCGCCATAAGGAAACTTGGAAAGAAACCCAAATCATCAATCAGGCGATAGGCGAAGAACTATGGCAAACAAAAAATTCGATTACAGTAATGATATGATACAAGGCGATGTTACGCAAGATGAAAATGACAATAAAGAAATCTTGCGTCACCAGCGTCTTGAGCAGCGTAATAATGCGTTGGCAAACGAGTTCCGAGACCTCAAACCGGAAATCGGCAGGGCTTACAACCAACTATGCAACCTTGTCGAGAAATCCGGAGTGCTTTCCGAAACCATACTCAACCTGCTTGAACTTTTGAAAACCGCCCTGCCTGTCAAGCTGACCGATGCGGACAAGAAAACGTTACAGAATGAGTTACACGCCATTGCCGACAATGCCGTCTCGAAAATCCGCAAGGAACACGAGCGGGTGGGGAATGACATTCGTAGGAATGCGAGCCGCATACCCCTCACTCCGACAACATTCTGGTGTATGGTTGCGTTGCTGATACTTCTTTCCACATTCTTCGCGATTGTAGTTTTCGCCAACGTAAAACTGCTTCATACCGGGATATTGGCTGAAATAATAGTCATATACTCCGTGTTGATTGTCCTGATACTTATAGCCATAGCCTTTACTTATAGTCAGAAGCAGCAATAAATCCCAATTATTGCAACTTTTGAAAAAGAGTGTTTTTATAATACCACTATAAAGTTGTTCATATACATATACCCGATGGGACAACATGATGAGATGTCTGGAGGACGGACGGTTGCTTTGGGATAACAATCCGGCTGAAAATGCCATCCGCCCTATCACCCTTGACCGGAAAAACTACCTTTTCTGCGGCAACCACGAAGCTGCTGCTAACATGTCGGTCATTTGTTCACTGCTTGCTACCTGCAAGGCTCACCACGATGTCAACCCAAGGGATTATCTGAATGATACCATCGCCTGAATACCTTATCTTAAAAGGGCAAGCCGCGAGGAACTCTTACAACAACTTCCATACAAATGGAAGTTGCAACATCCGGAAAGTGTAGTGACGAAACAAAACGGAGAATCTTCCAACTAACGTTGACTGTAGCCATAGAGGTTCAACAAAATAATAGCGACTGCAACTATTGGATTTATAGTGACAGTCGCTATTGTTGTAGATCAAGGTTCAATACCTGTAGTTGACCGAATGCTTACCTTGATACTTGCTGGGCATCCTACCAGATAGCTCTATGTGCCGAAGGACTACGGAATGTGGTGCGACACCATACGTTTGCTTGAAAAGTGTGGCAAAGACGTAAGCATTAACTGAAGTTCTTCAAATTCTAATCTTGTCATAATTATAAAGGGTGTTATCGGTGCAACTTTGCACGTGGCAAAATTACAACACGATAACAACCTCTAAAAGGTGTATTTCAGTTAATGCTTACGCAAAGACATTCGCAGCGTGAAGTACATCTGTCTGAAAGACCTTAAAGCGGAACACGACCGCTGGCTGCATAAGGTGAATGCAGCGGAGGAAAAGCGCAGAAGCATAGAGAAGCTACAAAGAGCCAAGCAGCGAGAAGATGAATTTTACAAGAATAAATCTTGTTTCTTCGGTATTGTTATCACTGACAACGACATATGTAATGATCTTCTTATCATCGGAAACTCTCAGGTATCCATCCTTCGTCATAGTTTTTTCTTAAAGGTTCTTATTAGAAGAAATATCAAAGCTACAGCTACTACTAAGTCAATGATATTCCAAAGAACTCTTCCGAGTGCAACTTTGAAGAATGGCTGAAACAAAAGAGCTAATCCAGCAAATAAGAACCCAAGTCCATCTCTTTTATTTTTAAAATAGTCATATGATAGATAAACAAATGTACCTGCCGCTGCAAATCTCACTAATTCATAGAAGCCATATGGCTATCTGCTAAGCAAAGAATTAGCATTATGGCGATTATAAGTTTCAATATCGGTTTCATGTGGATTTATTCTATATATGGTTTGACAACATCTATACTCCAAGCATAATTTAAATTAGCTTGAGAACCATCAGCAAAAGAACCGGAAGTGATGCCAATGGCTTCTCCATACTCATTGATTAGTGCACCGCCACTACTTCCGTGATCAATAAGTGCGCTTATCTGCATTAAATTATCTGCACGCCATTGTGAAACTTCTCCTGAAGAGAAAGTGTTTTCCAATCCTCGTGGACTACCGATTGCATAGACTTTATCTCCAATTTTAGGTTTAGATTTTGCTATCGGAATGTAATTTGTATTTTGGCAGTTTACCTTAAATACAATAAAATCCTCTTTTTCACTTTTATGAAGGACTTTTGCTACAGAATACGATTTATTACTGCCAGCCAACTTTATCTGTTCTCTACCAATGGTAGTCCCTTTAAATACGTGATAGTTACTAACGGCAAGCCCATCGTTACTCACAAAGAAACCTGAGCCTTGATACCCATTACTGCCATCACTCGTAAAAATCATAAATACAGCATTACCATATCTATCGAAAACTTGAGAACCTTCTAGTTTATGATTAGAACGTTTGCTATTTTCCCTTTTTTGACTTGATGACGTTCGTCTTTCTCGAACTTCTTTTGTAGGAGAACCATCTCTATCACTTTCGGTTACTATTTCGGTTGATCTAAACCGCTCTCTTTGATTTCTTGCAGATTTACGGCAGCTAATGAAAGTGACGCAACAGAAAACAATTAGTAATACTGATATTTTTTTCATACTAGTTAATAACCCCCGGCTTGGGTAAAATATGTATTAGAAATCTTTGATTTTTAGTATTAGAAGCATTATCAGGATATGCTCTTAAAGCACCTTCTGTGCCACTACCACAGACTAGCACTTCACAATTTTGTCGCTTTAAATCCAAATGGCGGTTAATTTGAAAATAGCGATACAAAGACAAAGCCCTTTGGTAACTCAAATCAAAATTTCCAGTAAATCCATCATTGGAGGCTTGACCTTCAATAATTAACAAATACTTTACCGACTCACCATACTCTTCTTCTGCATGCTTTAGGAATTGATCTATTGCTAAGCCTGCGCTATATAGTTCTTCTCTTTTTTCTAGTGGAATATGAGTAATTTCAGATTGACCTATTGGGAACGAGACATCAATCTTTAGCACATGTTTCTTATGCAGTTCATTGTACTCAAACCATTTACTATCAATATTTTGTATGCTATTTTCAATATTATGAATCTTATCGATTTCTGCTTGAGTTGCAATTTGTAAATCATTTGCTTTTTTGAGTGCTCGTCCCATTGCAATAATCGCTACAACAAAGAGTACAAGTAATGTAAAGAACAAGCTAGTCATCAAATCTGAATAGCTTGTCCAAAACAAAGATTTCTTATTTCCTTTTGCCATACATGTTAGATTTTAATATCAAACACTTGGACGCAAAGCATAGCAAGAAGCATAATAAATGAACCACAAACGCCAACAGCAATTGCTACATTCATCCAATTACGCTTAGTATTTCCTTTAGAATCCAATGGTGTACCAATAGAACTTGCTAGAGTTTGAATTGCATTACCTTGCTCATCAATCTTTTGTTGTTGAGTTAGTATTGTTTGATTCAGTTTCTCCATTACTTTAGCCAACTCGTTCATTTGACTTGGCACATTTGCGAATTGTAACTTTAATGATTCGCGCTGAGTTGAGATCTCATTTTCAAGCAATTCCTTTTGTGCAGCTAACATTTCTTTGATTGCTGTGTTCTGAGTTTCAAAAGTACTTGATATACTCTCAATGCCTTGACGAGATTGTTCTTCTACCTCTTTGAATGTATCCTTTAGTCCACCAAATGGGTCATTAATTTCTGCTATCTTATTATTAATAGCTACACGTTGATCTTCAAGTGCTTTTGAAAGGCTCTCTTGTTGTTCTTCAATCAATGCTTGAACTTGTTGATTTTGCTTTTGGAAAACCTCAGTCAAATTAGAGATACTTCCAGCTAGACTTGTTCCTAAATTATCCAAGGCATCTTGAACAACAGAGTCTAGACTAGACATCTGTTGTCTCATCATTCCTTGTCTGTCTTGAACATATTCAATCTCACTCTTGAAATAATTACCTAATTCTTCAGAAAGACGAGTCCTGTCCTCAATATCACCCAAGCGTGAATTCAATTTAACTACCTGAGCTATATATTCTTCTGAATTTCCAAGATGTTCAAAAAGGCGTTCCAACTCTTCTGTACATCCTTGCAGCTTATCATATACTTCTACATTAGCTTTAGCAATCTTAGCAATCTTTATTTTATCAATAGCATCAAGTAATTTTACTTGATTGTCATAATTGTCAGTTACTTGAGATAAGGTTTCCTTTAATTCTTTGGTATTTTCAGCAAAAGTACTATTGAAATTGTTTAAGTCATTTGCCATTTTTGTAAGTGCACCGGTAAGGTTATCTGACATATTAGGCATAACTTTTGTCTGAATCCAAGACAGAAATTTGTTCTTCATCTTAAGCATCTCACCTCGTGCCTCCTTGTACTTTGAGGTAGAAATGGCTGTAAACATGACACCAAGAAAGCTTGCAATCATAGCAATACCAATATCAGTCAGAAGAGTCTTAATTCCTTCGACCTGAATATTAGTACCTGTCAATAAAGTTCCAAGGTCTGTCCAAGCAAAAGATACAACTCCAATTGCGGCACCTAAAATTGTAGCCATAAGGCCAAGATAAAGGGGTGTCGATAACATTGTATCAACATCTTCCTCTATTCTTTGGGAATCTCTTTCAACTATCTCCTTGATTATCTGATAATCTGCAGACGTATTCTGATTTTCATTTAGATACCCATTAATATCATGCAAAGTTCCTTCAAATTCTGCATGATTAAGAGAGCATTCTATTGTGTTACTTTCTTTATGTAATGACAATGTATTTGTATTAGGGAACAATGCTCTAAGTTTACCAATAATTGACAGGTTCTTAAAGAATGCAATTACTTGAAGGACAACGATAAATGCTACGACAATCGCTACTATATAATATTGAACAGACATAGTTTATTGCTTAATTAATGAAATAACCGCTTTCTTTTCTACTTGAAATGATCCCATCATCAGTTTTGCTTCTCCAATAGAAATAATCTGGATTGTATTGGCACCTTCCATTTGATTTTGGATGTCACAATATGGAATGAGATATCGATTAACATCTGATATGGCTTTAATCATAGGACCATCGTCAGTATTAATTGTAAATTTGTAAATACTGCCACTTTTGCTTGCCCAATATAGAGAATCAGACGAAATCATGCTCTCTTCTAGTGTACCATTTTCTGATACTTCAAAATAGATTTTCTCGGAAGGATCATCAGAGCCGAAACTAACAGAATAGCTTTCCAGCATCTTCCTAAGACGAGAAATTTCTTTGTCCTTATCGGTTAGATTTTTGTTATATTCTTTTTTTAATGTTTCTAACTGGCTTTTGGCCTCTTCTTCAATTTTTTCTTTCTCATCAAGAGCTTTTACCCAACCACTTTCAAGTTCGTTGTTTTTTTTGTTTTCTTCATCGAATTTCTTAGTTTGCTCTTCTAATGATTGCTGAAACTTTTCAATCTCGACATCCTTATCTGAAAGCAGTTTTTGGTTCTTTTCGTTCTCTTTTTTATGCTTTTGAATTTCTTTTTCAAGTTCCTTAATTTTATCGATGAGTTCTTGGTTGTTTCTACTATTACCAGCCAAATTTCCTGTAAGATAGGACGATTTATTATAATATGTCTCTTTGAACCTACTCATACAAGGTTGATTGAGAATGAATTCTAATGCACGCTGCATGTCAGAAGAATTCTGCGGATCTACTTTTATATTGACTTCAAACATAACTTAACAATATTGGATTATAATTTTTGTGAGAACTTGAAAGTCACTAGACAAGCTCCCAGGCTTCTTCACATTTACACTCTTTGCTTGGTCTGGATCAATTCCGTTTGTTTGAACTTCACAGAAAGGATCAATAACGCTAGTTCGGTTATTAATAGCTTTACCTGTCTTTGCACAACAAAATTCAAAAGCATAAATGCCATTGCTTTTCCACGCTCTATACATGGCAACATCAGCAGATTGAGCTATTGACAACTTTCCTCCATCAACAGCTTTAAGCCAAATATATTCACGAGTTTCTGCTTGCTTATTGGCAACTTTGTCATTATTATCTTTTGGCTTCACTGTGTTGGGTAACATAGAATTAGTACCCTGTTCACGAAAAGCATTCTTTTTCACACCTCCTGTTGTAGAGCTTGATTGTACTTTTCGTGAATTACTCAATTGACTTTCAAGGACGTGTATACGATTCTTTAACTGTACAAATTCATCTTCTATTTTCGTGTAATCTTTTTTCAGTTCGTTGAATGAAAAACTATTGTCGCAATCCATATCAGAATGACTATATGCATAATTAGTGTGTGCTTTATAGATTGCATATAGACTAAATAAAATGGCGATACCACAAAGTATCAAAATCAAATATATGTCTGGAAAGCCACTAATTAGATTATGATGTATGGATTCATTTAAGCTATTACTTAGATCTCTTGTTGATGTTTCTAGACAATTCACCTTTGAAGTCAATTCCTCAAAAATAGAATCTTGCTTAACCTTGATACTATCTTGGGCAAAAAGAGTATTGTTAAAGCTGTATGCAAGCAGATGAAACAAAAACAAGCCGCTTCTTCTCTTTGAATTATTCATTTTCACAAACTCTATTACTTAAATCATTAATTACACCAATTATCGGATAGAAGAATAGAGTCTCTTCTAACTTATCATCAAGACTGACATCACTAGTATCCAATTTCAAACGAACACCTTTCTCTACATATGTAGACAGGTTCTCGTTGAAACACTTTGCAGCTAAATCAAGATGTTGCTTATCAATACCAAACTCGTTACTTAACGAAAATCCCTGAATACGTGCTAGTTTCAAAGCAATAAAGTTAAAATAGGCTCTTACGTCTTTAACAACATCATCATACATTGTCTGTGCATCAGCATATGTTTCTGATTCACACAGTAAGTTCCTTGAAACTCCTAAAAGAATACTCTTCGCGGATTCTATATTAGTTGGTTCGTGGCTCAAGAACAAACCACCCTTACAAGTAGCTTCCTTTGGGTTCTCAGAATTTAGTATCAGCTTAATATCTTTATCAATATCAGAATCATACACCAACTTAAAAATGTGCCTTGTTAGCTTCTCAAGAGAAGATTTATTAGGACTTAGAACAGATACTACTTTCGAACCATTACCACTAAACGCTATATTCGCGGGAACTTCTAATCCCTTTGCTTTCATGAGATGAGCCAAGTGATAAATAATAGAAGTATAGAAGATGAAGAATACTATCTTTTGGCTTCCATTACGCATTAAATACGCATTAAAATCAACTGCATCACTCATAGACTTTGCTTTAATCTTTTCGTTATCAGCAAGAGAAAACAAGAAAGATGCAACCTCAGAAGAATTACCATAGTTATTAGCAGTCTTTTGGATGAGCATTTTCTGTAATTCCTCTTCACCTTCAAGTTTTGAAATGAAATCATCTTTACATTGTCTGATAATACCGTTTAGTTCTCCATTTTGAACGCTAACTAAGCTATTACCAAAGATTGCATCAGCAGCAAATCTCATGGATGATATACACTTTACACCATTTGTATCCGCAACAACAATGTCTGTTGTACCCCCGCCTATATCAATTGTAACGATATTAGTCACATCAGATCTGGTTTTTTGGAAGAATGAATATGGAGCAACAGATTCTGTTATAGAAGTTGGAACTCCGGTTTGATTAAAGTATTTTTTATACGCAGCTGTCCACAAACGCTCAAATAGTCCTTTCTTAAAGGCAGACATACTTATTGGATAAAACCATTTGATTTGCGTTTGCTGTATACTAGCTCCTTCTTGAACTACTTTTGTACGTATCATCATAAACAAAGATTCGATATAACATTTTATTCTTTGCTCATTAGTGGGACTAGCTTGACTCCACTTTAAGTTAGGGACGTACTCATTGTACTTTGTGCCTACTATTTTTTGATTATACATAAATGCAGGAGATGCATTGCCAAATGGCTCATATGCTCCAATTCCAGTGCCATTACGTCCGGAATTTACTTTATCAATGCAAAGGACAGTGCGCATGGGAAAATGACAATTAGCGTTCACACCTATAGATTCAGGAATAAACTCACCTCTAATATGATCCATAACCACCGCACTATCTGTTGAAAAAAGCAGACTGAACTGTGGCTGGTCGCTATTAAATTCAAATGGCTTAGGTAGTTGGTCATCACCTGAAGAGTACTCTATATGTGTGTTCGATGTTCCTAAGTCAATGGCAAATGTCAACGAGGCGGCACCTGCACGTTGTTTAAACTTGGGTATTAACAATCCACTGCCTACTCTTTCTTTTCCAGATTCTGAAACTAAAGAAACTCTTGCAAAATCAAAAGTTTTTCCGTCCAACAAGTACACTTTTGAACTTAGTTCTTCTTGAATGTCCACATTTCTAGTAACATAATCTGGTACAAACTTACCAGCAATATTAGTATAACAAACACAAGTGCAGTCTTTATTTACAGAATGATCGGAAAGAATAACGATTCTATAATGTGCATCAGCCTCTTGAGCAAATTTTACAGGAGGAAATACACCTATTGCTAAATCCTCATCAGGAACAACAATTGCACCCTTATTGTTCTGCTCATCTGCTTTAACATCAAGAGTATATATTCGCTTATATTCTACTTCTCCAGCCTTAATAGGTACACGGAGTGATACTTCAACTCCGGAAGCTACTTGCTTAATTTCAAAAGCCTTTTTACCTGATGGAGCCAAGCCCGTTAAATAATCAGATGTAAAGTAATCAAAGAAAGTATCCTTTATTGGGAACAAATAACCTTCAACATTGCCATTTGAACTCTGATAGTTGCCATCAAAATAGTCTGCTTTATTAATAGCAGAAGGGAGCTTTATAATTTTATCTTCAAGGAAGTCGCTGATAGTTAAATAAGGATGCTGGATATTAATGCCAGGCAGACGCCGTTGCGCAAGAGGCAAAGCATCATAATATGGTACATCAAAACTTCTACCAAATTTAGAACCATAGTACTCCATGTTTTCATAAGCGTTTCCTCTGACAACAGGAAGAACTAACGGTAATGTTTCTGTCGATTTCAGAGCTTGTAATTCAAAATCAGAGTTTCCTGTGACAACAGCTCTTTTGCAATGGAATGAAACTCCATTGATTTCGACATCAAAAGATGTTGTAGTATTAATATTGACACTAAGAGCTTCATAAGTCTTATCTACGAAGTTTTTTGTACCAGGAATTATTGAAATACACTGATTTTGGATGCTATTAATTTCGTTTTTGAGGCTATTATCAAGAACGAAGTAAACAGCATCCATATATTTGGCAACCTCAGGATAATCATTATTAAAGTTCGCATTTGAGTATCTAAATGCAAACATATATTTCAAGAATTCTGGATCTCTTTGGTCAAGAGATGAATAGTTTGAATCAAATGCATAATCAGTACCGAAACATAGCTCCTTTGATATAGCAGACTCGTTATTAGCTGTAGAAAAAAATAGTGTTGCAGGTGAAGTAGCCCCAATGATGTGCATCTGTTTCTGTCCTGATCCCTTATATTTAAGAATATACATATTCTTCATTTTCCCAAAGTTGTATGGGTCATTTCCTAAGGCATCTTGCTTGAGGAACATGTCTAATGATCTACCAGCAACTTGGTGATTCGGATTAGGTGACAACAATAGCTTCTGCAATTCTTGATTCATATTCCAAACAACAATGTCAACCTTATCTTGCATGGTTGGATATGAGAAAAATATTTGAGCTACATCCAAGGTGTCAGATACCATTTTATGATAAATTGTATTGCCTGATAGGTGCGATTTTACATCGTCAACAGACATTTGATTTAATGTGCCTGGAATAATCTTACCAAAAGCTTCCTTTACCAATTCTATTCTCGCAAAAGGAGAAGGAATTGAAGTTATCTCGTTTTGCGTAGTTGTAGCATCAGAGATTCCATCAACATACCCATGATTATATGTTGTTGCAGTTGAATTGCTCCAATCGACGATAGTAGTCTTTGTAGCAACAATACCTGCTCTTTTTAATCTGAAAATGTGTCCCATAATTACAATTTAAGTTTGTTTTCACATATTTCCTTAAGCGTAATATAGAATAGCTCAAGAAAAGATTGTAGTGGATTGAGATTAGCGGAGATTTTACCAATGTTATCACTTAGCTTCTTGTCTATATAGTCACAGCCTTTCTTTGACAAAAAGCCATAGTGAGGTGTAATACCTACAACAATATCTAAAGCATCTACAGAAGACTTATCCGGTCTAAATGGTTCAAAAGAAATATGATTTTCTTTCATCTCACTAAGCCATTCTTCAAAGCATTGCTTATATTTGTTGTATGTACTGAAATTGGAAGATCTCCAAAAAGAATCCCCCAAGATAGAACTCTTATCTTTTGCCCATTTCTGTGAAGAACGATGTGAGGCATCACGATTGTTCAGATATGAATTTAAAATCGCCATCATAGACAATGGCTTACGTATTATGTTATTTGTTTCAATTCCAAAGTCAGCAAACATAACATTTTGTGAATCACTTTCAAGACCAAATTCATGAAAATTGGTATTTTTCACTGTGTTCTGTTGAGATTGTTTTCCGGCAAAATCAATAATAGAAAGAGCCGCAAGCATTTCTACCAAATGAGCATTATTTTGTTGATTACCACCACCGTCACAATTATCGTAACCAGCAGCTGAAAAATCATCACCTAAATAATACATATCGTCTAAAGTGTTATTACCGGTGACATTTTTCTCATAGTAGTTTAAAGCCGCTTTTGCTTTTGTAATGAAAGAATCTGCTTGGATTGAACTCTTTTTGTCTGTTTTAAGATTAAAATATGGAAGAAGAGAAACTGCTCCAATTGGTGCGTTTGCTAATGCAGTATTGGAATTTGTTCTCATATTCTTTAACAAAAGAGGAAAACCACTTGCACCTGTTCCTCCAAATATCGAACTGATAATAAATACCTTGTCGCCATTAACAAAATTCGTTGCGAAAGTATTGTAGTCTTTTGAGTCGGTGAATTGGTTAAGTACAATACTGCCAATATTAGGATTACCCTTAAAACCGACATTCATATCTGAAGCCAAATTTGCATTAGAAAACAACATTCTCATGATGGCTTGATTTTCTAAAGACATAGTGCTAAGACTCAGATAATTTTCAAATGATATTCCCGAAGTTCCAATCAATGGAAGTAGATAATTGCCATCGTTATTGAGAGCACTTATTGGATTTTTGAAGAATTCATTTTTTTCATTATTGTTAAAACTAAGAGCATTATGAATATTTTCATAAGAGCGCATAATATCAACAGTGCGAACCAAATCACCGTTTGATTGATCCGGATCGACAATCATAGGGACAATTTCGTAATCGGTATGTACACCTGAAGAAAGAAGCATTGTAAGCGATCTTAAAACACGCGACCCCGACCCGCCTATTGCAAAAACATAGAGCTTACTCATATATTATGATATTAAAATTTTTGAAAAGGTACATATTTTGCTGTGCTACCCCATTTTATGATTAGTGATGCAACCACAAAGAAGATAAATGACCAAATCACATTAGTGAAGCTAAACATGGTACAATCCAAATATGACCATTCTTCTGATGGGTCAACTTCATTGTTAATTAATGGTGTCATCGTGTACCATAATGCAAATACAAAATTGATGATAGCATTTATGCCAGAATATACAAACCACCACATAGTTTGCTTGCGCACTGGAGCTAAAACATAGTAGAATATCGCACACACCACAAAAGAACAAATAAGCATAAAAGCACCTATGTGCAGATAGCCTGGTATGGTTTCATAGAGATATGAATCAAGTTCTACACTATAGAAGCCATTTGTGTAATAGTAAATCGAGTTAAATAAATCTTCCATATTATTTTAGACTTAAATTAATTGTAAAAATGTTATTGTCTTTATTTTGATAGGCATTGTTTACTCCCTCAATTAGTGATTTTATACCATAAGTTGTACTATCTTTAGGAAGTGAGTTATTTTCAAAATTAGATGTAATAACCCAATTCGGTAATTTTGTTGTATAGCCAATAGTTAAATCACATGCAAAAGGTCGTCGATTAGTTGCAATTGTATAGATATACTGTCCATTACTTTCAGATTTTATATTATCAATATAGTAATCATTAGGTACTATCGTGTATTTTTGAACATCTTTAATTTCCAAGTCAGAAATTATAACCTTTGATAAATCTACTTTTATATCAACCTTGTACAGATTGTTTTCATAACGGTCTTCTTTCCAATGCTTAACAATTATGTCTTTACCTTTATCAGTCATTCGGGCATTGTTTGTAACAACCTTTGTTGCACATGTTTCCATTGGTTGCAAGAACATTTTTGCTTCATTTTCTAATGTTACTGGCAAGTTAACCACATCTTTAACCTTTCTACTAGGGCCAAAAATCCATAAATAAAGTGGTCGTTTACCTTTATACTTTATCTTACCAGGAAAATAATACCCGTCAAATGACGCTTCGTATTTATATATGGCAATAGATAAATCGTTATATTTATTTATTCCTTTGGTGAAAATCTTGGTGATTTCTGATTTTGCTTTATCTAAATTTCCGAACCTACTTTCAAAACAATAATCGGAAAGAACAATATTTACGGTATTGTCATTAGTGCCCGATAGAATTTGCTCAAGGACCTTATCTATATCTGAATAACTTGAATTACAATTTGTGTAAATCTGGTTGAGCCATGTATTTATATCACTTTTTTGTGGAATAGTTTCATTATTGATATAGTTTAGCGAAATAGTATCGCCATCTCCTTTGTTTTCTTCTATTCTATCATAAAACTCTTTAAGGATATTACCAGCATCATTTACATACCCTTTAAAATAACCTTTTACACTACCTGAGTTTTCAACGTAGAAATTATATGTAGTAGGTTCTATCTCTACTTTTTCTATGCATTTGGTATTATATTCACCTTTCGACTCACCACTGCGTGGATTTTTACAGCTAGAACATATCATTAAGTATATGCAACTCAGGCCAATAATAGAACCACGCATCATAACTGACTTTTTCATTTTTATGTTAGCTTATTTAAATATTTTACTTTTTTACAACTTCAAGAAACGCATTAGGAATGTATGCTGTAGCCATAGTTAGCAAACCATCTATAACTATTCCTACTCGCTGCTGTCCTTGATAACGAGCCACAATACCTGTTACCCCCTTGAATTTCCCTTCAACTATACGAACCGCTTGTCCCTTTTGGAATTTTTGCACCTCATCAGTAGATACAATGATATCATCCGCATCTGCTTTACAGATTATGCGAAGACTCTCAATCTGATTGTCAGGGATAATCAGTGGCTCGATTTTATTGCCGATGTGGAAGTGACGATAGTAAAAACGAAGATAATGGAGGTTTACGTTATCGTAAACAAAAGACTTGATTTCTTCTTCTGTGCCATAAGCAAAGAAGAGGTTGGGAATACGCGATTCTTCTACTGTTTTACGTTTACCATCTACAAGTTTAACGGTGGAAAGTGTAGGATAGAAGGCTGTTCCACCTTTACTTATAATATAATCGTATGCTTTCTTTTCTCTTCCGTAAGTGGTACGTAGAGCGTACCAATGAGAATTGTCTGTTTGGAAGGTGGAATGTAATGGGGGGTGGGTTGCCGACAGCGCATTTCTGGTGGACACCCCTGTATCTGAGTTCTCCACCATCATAGGCTTTAGAACTTCGGAGAGGGCATCGGAGGTAAGTCCGGTGCAAGGAGGAACTATATCACCTCCATGAGTGTTTGCATATTTAGATGCAAGTTCATTGATATTCATATCGGTGCTAACTTTATTCTAGACAGAACTCAGTTGATAGCACATAAAAAAGCGTGGAATCGTCCTGTTGTCCATTCCACTTCCTGAGGCTCTAGCAATTGCCTATCATAGTTGAACAGACAACGTCAGAGCCCACGCCGATATGAATAATCAAACACCGTAAAGAGACCTATATAAACAACCTTGTTGTGCCCGAAAGGGTACAATCCATGCTTACAAGGTCTCCACGGGGATGATATAATCACACCCGGGACATCTACTGTTGCTAGGTTCAAGACTATGATTCTGTGAATTTGCTAGATTACAGGAAGTCCTAAACACAGCGTCGAATAAACGCCTTCATTATGTATGGACTATACTTTCCCACCCAAAGCCCGCTTTGTGCAACTGCATCATTCGTATGACTTCGCCGCACTAGGCTCGGCGTGAACTTCCCCAGCCATTGTCGTGAAAGACACGTCTATCGGAAACAAATAAGCGTAGGGGTGCTATAGTCCGAATGCAAAGATATAATTTTTCTTTCAAAAACATGAAACAAAATGAAAGGAAATACGCCAAGATTGATATTTTACGATTTTCAATGAAGAATTTTTGCTTTTATAGGATAATCTCCCAAGTAATGGAAGTCGATTAAACCTGTACTTCGTAATCAAGGATTCGGAAATTACATATATTCTTTACTATTGTTGTTACTTTGTTACTTTATGCTATTTGTATCGACTTATATATCTAATAATAAGTTGTATATGTGTAATATTTATCTTGGAGGGAAGAAGGAAAAGCTCTCAGTCTCGTATGCCGGCAATTTTGCATTGCAGCAGGCTACCGTTCTACCCGATTATTGCAACTCATGGGATTGGGCTAAATTGTATAACGAGACCCAAGGGTATGAGAAGTACACCACCGATATGATTCAGCAAATGAAAGACGGTTCCAACCCGGATGAATTCGCGAATACGGACTGGAACAAGGAAGTGTTCCGTACGGCATTCATGCATACTCATCATTTGTCCATCAGGGGCGGTACCGAGAAAGCCTCTTATATGAACTCTCTCGAATATTTGGATCAGGACGGTATAATGATAGGTACCAGTAACAAAAGACTGAACTTCAGGTCCAACATAGACTATACCGTCAATAAGCATTTCAGTTTCGGCTTCAATCTGTCAGGAGGTAGAGACCGGATTGATGAACCGTATCAGGGAACAGGAGGTGGAAATGGAATTATGAGAAAGCTATATTGGTTCACACGTCCTACTGTACCTGTCAAATATTCCAATGGCCTATGGGGAGCAGTGGACGGAAATGCGGGTGCCGGTATGGTAGCCATACATAATCCGGTAAAGGCTGCATATATAGGTGATCATTATGAAGAGAATTACCGTTTTGACGGAAAGGCTTTTGCAGAAATTACCATTTGGAAAAACCTGAAGTTCAAGACAAACCTTGGGGCAAAATATAGAAGCTATTTTAGCTCTTCTTTCACGCCTACCGATTATTATTATGATTCGGACGGGAATGTCGTACAGGAGGAACTGATTAATTCTGCCTCCAAGTATACTAAACTGGCCTATTCTTATTTGAACGAGAATCTCCTTACGTATAACTTTAAAATCAAAAAGCACAGTTTTTCATTGTTGGCTGGTCATTCTGTCCAGTTCGAGCGTTATGACGAACATAAAGGCAGTATTGAGAGTTTCCCTAATAATGAAATCTATCAGTTGTCGGCAGGGAGCAAGAATCCCGGAGTGTCAGGAAAAGCTGTGGAAACTGCGTTGCAGTCATTTTTCGGGCGAATAAACTATGATTGGGATGGGAAATACCTGTTGGAGGGAAACGTACGCAGAGACCAGTCCTCGCGTTTGCCCAAAAACAATAGGGTGGGAATATTCCCTTCCGCTTCAGCAGCATGGAGAGTTTCTGAAGAATCTTTCATCAAAGATAATTTTCCTACAATTTCCAATCTGAAATTAAGAGGTAGTTGGGGAACGTTGGGAAATCAAGAAATTGATGATTATGCATATGTGCAATTAATCAATACTGGGCAGAACTATGTTTTTGGCAATGGCATTGCGGGAGGTGTGGCTGTCACTAACCTTAGCAACTCCAATATCAAGTGGGAAACCACAGCTATGACCGATTTCGGATTGGACTTGTCATTGTTTGATGGAAAACTGGAATTTACAGCGGACTATTTCTATAAAAAGACATCGGATATATTGCTTTCACTTCCAATCAATGCAACATTGGGAAATCTGAATGCTCCCAAGCAGAATGCGGGCAAAGTAGTCAATAAAGGGTGGGAACTGACCGCTACATATCATGATAATATAGGAGATTTTAACTATACTGTTTCGGGAAATCTGTCGAAAATCAAAAATGAAATTCTAGATGTCAAGGGCTTGGAGTGGTATAGTGGAAATGCGATTTATCGTGCCGGAATACCAATTGGTAGTTACTATGGATATATTGCTGAAGGCTTGTACCGTAGTGAAAAAGAAATAGAGGAGGGGCCCAAACGTTTCAATGGGGTTGATGTGGCACCGGGTGACATAAAGTATAAGGACATCAGTGGCCCGAATGGCGTACCAGATGGACAAGTAGATTCTCAATATGATAGGGTGGTCATCGGTTCTCCGTTCCCCGATTTGACTTATGGTTTTAATATATTTGCCTCATATAAAAATTTTGACTTCTCTTTATTTTTTCAGGGAGTTGCTGGCGTAGACCGTTTTTATAAAGACGCTCCAAACCAAGGAAATATTCTGACAGATTGGCTGGATAGGTACGACCCAATAGAAAACCCTAACGGTAATATGCCTAGAATGAAAGGAACACAGAATAATGAAACTTCCACTTTTTGGATGAAGGATGCTTCCTATCTTCGTCTGAAGAATCTGGAATTGGGCTACAACATCCCTGACTGTTTGTGTCAAAAGTTTGCAATACAACGTATGAGAGTATATTTTACAGGATTGAATTTACTGACTTTTACTCAAGTAAGGAACTGGGATGCTGAGAAATTTGCAGGTGATACGGAAAATTTTAATTACCCTCAATTGAAATCTTATTCTATCGGATTAAATATAACCTTTTAACAATACACGTCATGAAAACGAACATACTTTTTATTTCTGTCATATTTTTATTTGCCACAAGCTGCTCTGACAGTTTCTTGGACAGAACTTCACTTAACAATATATCCGAAGATACATTCTGGAAAACAGAAGAGGATGCCTTGTTGGGTCTTGCAGGATGTTATGATACTTTTCAATCTATGTATTATGAAGGCCCATGGGGAATAGGTATTATGCAATATGAAGCAATTACAGATAATGCCTATTTCGGTTGGGGACATTCATTGGATGATATTTGTAGAGGTATTCATACTCCACAGACAGGAGTCATATACGATTTCTTTAAAATGCATTACAAAGGAATAGCTAGATGCAATAAATTTATAACAAATGTAGAATCCATGGTTTTTGATGAAGCCAAGAAAAGAAGGATGCTTGCAGAAGTAAAAGTGTTAAGGGCCAACCATTATATGCATTTAAGCATGACTTTTGGGGACGTCCCCCTGATAACAGAACCACAAACGGTTATCAATGCCAATGTTCCTAAAACATCCAGGGAAAGTATTGTTTCTTTTATAATAAACGATTTAAAAGAAGCCGCAACAGCATTGCCTACACAAGACAGAATTGCCGGTGGTGAGTACGGGCGTTTATCAAAAGGTGCAGCTTTAGGTCTATTGGCGCGTGTATATTTGTATAATGATATGTTTACAGAGGCTGCTAAAGCTGCTAAAGATGTCATTGATATGAACTACTATGAGCTATATCCGGATTATGGCAGGTTGTTCACACCGGAAGCCGAACAATCTAAGGAGATTATTATGTCGGCTTGTTTTGAAAGAGGGATAAAGCCTCGCGAAGGAACTCGTATCGGTCGATGGAAAGGTATCGTTCCTCCACCATTTATTGTTCCCTTACCGGATTTGCTGGATGATTATTATTGTATTGATGGACTTCCTATAGACAAATCCCCCTTATTCAAGGGAGATATAACACAGCAGCCTATATATAAGGATAATGTGCATAATGATTTTCTTAAGGATACACAACGATATGTAAATAGAGACCCACGTATGGGATTTTCCATTATAACTCACCGAACTCCCTGGATTAAGGGTGAAATTATAGAAAATGGACAAGTACTGTATGATGCCAAGAATTACACTCTGACGCGTTGTCATTTCCGTAAATGGGTGGAAGAAACAGATTTGGAGATGGAAGATATGCCCCAAGACGTATACACCCTTCGTTATGCAGACATTCTGTTGATGAGGGCTGAAGCTTTGGTCAGGACTGGTAATTATGATTATGATGAAGTATTGGGACTCATAAACCAGATAAGACAACGTCCCACTGTCATGATGCCTATAGTTCAGGACGTTGAAGGAAAAACAAAAAGATTGAATAGTGACGAACTATTTGAAATTATAAAACATGAAAGAAGAATTGAACTTGTATACGAAGGCCATCGCTATTATGATCTGATACGTTGGGGAGAGTTGGAAAGAGCATGGGGAGAGATTTTTGTTCCGGTCAACCTGAGGCACTATTTGGGACAGAAAAGCTTGGTATGGCCATTGCCGGAAAAGGAAATTGAAATAAATGACTTGTTGGAACAAAATGAACTTTGGAAGTAATTTCCTTTTTAAGTAATTCTTCTTGTGATCAAACCGAATACAAATACACCGTCATCGCTATTTGGTTGTTTTATACTCGATTTCATAATAGGCAGGAAAGCGATGGCGGGGTGTTTGGGACTTAAAAAGCAGAGAGCATGAAGAATTTTTTGGGATGCATCTTTTTTTTCGCAATCTCTATATTGCATACATACGGACGCATAGCAAGGCAGACTATAGGCGAACTGAAGGAGTTTGAATTGTCAGACATCAGACTGACGGAAAGTCCTTTTAGAAGTGCCTTGCTGCTGGATAAGCAATGGCTGTTTTCTCTGAATCCTGACAGACTGTTGTCAGGATTCAGGCAGGAGGCGGGATTGGCACAAAAAGCCTCTAAATATGGGGGATGGGAAAGTCGGGGAGTGACAGGACAGACTTTGGGACACTATCTTTCCGCTTTGGCGATGATGTACGCTTCAACAGATGACGAAGGAGCGCTTGAACGTATCAGATATAGTGTGAATGAACTGGATGTTTGCCAGCAGGCATTCGACTTCCATGGTTTGTTCGCTGCTTTCCCGAATGCTAGAAAGTTGTTCCAGGAAATATATCGTGGGGATATCCGGACTGAAGGCTTTGACTTGAACGGTAGTTGGGTACCGTTCTATACCATGCATAAGCTGTGTGCCGGACTGATAGACGTATATCATTATACGTCGGACCGACAAACCTATAAGGTGCTTTCTCAACTGGCAGAAGGACTATACGCCCTTTTCGCGCAGTTGAGTGATGCACAGATACAGAAAATCCTAATTTGTGAGCATGGAGGAATCAATGAGTCGATGGCGGAACTCTACAGTTTGACCGGTGACAGGAGATTCTTGGAACTTTCTTTGCGTCTGAACCATAAAGCTTTTGTAGAGCCGCTGGCTACCTCAAGAGATGAACTGAAAGGCAAGCATGCCAACACACAGATACCTAAAGTGGTAGGCGTTATCCGCCAATATGAGTTGACCGGCAATAAAGAATTATATGATATAGCCGACTTCTTCTGGCATACGGTCGTCCACAACCATTCGTATGTAATTGGTGGAAATAGTGAGGCTGAGCATTTTGGTGTACCGGGACGGATTTGTGACCGAATCACTGATAAGACATGTGAAAACTGTAACACATACAACATGTTGAAGCTGACCAGACACCTTTTCTGCCTGAATCCCGACATTTCCAAGGCCGATTATTATGAGCGCGCCTTGTATAATCAAATACTGGCATCACAGAATCCTGAGGATGGTATGGTCTGCTATATGTCTCCTCTTTCCGCAGGTTCACAACGCAACTATTCCACCCCGTTCGACTCGTTCTGGTGCTGTGTAGGCACTGGTTTGGAGAATCATGTACGGTATGGCGAATTTATCTATCATACGGACGAACAGGATAATCTTTATGTGAATCTCTTTATCCCGTCTGTATTGGATTGGAAAGCGAGGGGGATACGTTTCGAACAAAAGACAGCCTATCCGACATCGGACACTGTCCGTTACATGGTCAGTTCTTCCTCAGGAAAACAGAAATTTACCCTTAATCTGCGTTATCCGGGATGGGCGGAAGACAATGTCTCCCTTTTTGTCAACGGGCAGCGGCAAACTGTCTGTGCGGTCCCCGGAGAATACATCCCTATCACCAGAAAATGGAAAGACGGAGACAGAATTAGTATTGTCATTCCTAAGAAAGTGACTTCGGAAGCCGCATTGGGCGATGACAGTTTAAGGGCCTATCTGTACGGTCCAATTGTTTTGTCTGCTGATTTTGAAGGAAAAAATTATTCCCATTTCCCTATGGTGGTTACAGATGACATAGAAAATGCCTCTCTCTCTTTGAAACCTGCAGGCAAACCTTTGGAGTTTATCCTGGAAGCGGCCCGCCCTTGTACCATAAAGATGAAGCCTTATTATCAAATGGGTGGAAAACCGCTGATGGTCTACTTTGAACATTACACCATTGAAGAGTGGACAGCCAGGAAGGATGAGATTATGATGAAACAAGATAGGGAAAAATGGATAAAGGAACAGACGGTGTCAAGCTTTCAGCCAGGAGAGATGCAGCCGGAACGTGACCATGACTTCAAAGGAGAAAAGACTAGAACCGGAGAACTCAATGGCCGGAAATTTCGGAAAGCGGTCAACGGAGGATGGTTTTCGTTCGAGATGGAAGTTCGTCCGGACATTTCTCAGGATCTGCTAGTTAGCTGCTGGGGAAATTTGGGAGACATCTATAAATTCAACGTTGAGATAGACGGCATCTCCATTGCAACGGTCATTATCCACTGGTGGGGAAATACTTTTGTGGACAAGTTGTATCATATCCCTTTTGAGTTGACTGAAAACAAGAAGAAAATAACAGTATCCTTTAAGGCTCTTGACAACAGAAGTGTAGCTGGACCGATATTCAATTGCAAAATAATAAAAAGATAAGATATGAAAAAATATTTACTATTATTCACTATAGTATTATTACACATACCGTTCATTGCGGGTAAAGGCTATGCTACCCGATGGCCAGTAGACAAAATCAACGCATGGTATGCCCAACGGGAATGGTTGAGGGGGTGCAACTTCCAACCAAGCACTGCTGTTAACCAGTTGGAAATGTGGCAAAAGGAATCATTCGACCCCATGACCATCAACCGGGAACTAAGTTGGGCGGCGGCTCTCGGTTTCAACTGCATGAGGGTCTATCTGCATCATCTGGCCTGGGAAACAGATAAAGAGGGATTCAAGAAAAGAGTTAGAGAATATCTCTCCATTTCAGGGAAATATGGGATCTCCACCGCCTTTGTGTTTTTTGATGATTGTTGGAATCCCACTTACAAGGCAGGAGAACAGCCTGCTCCCGTACCGGGAGTGCACAATTCCGGCTGGGTACGCGATCCTGGCGATTTATTGTACGAAAGGGCAGAGCTGATACAAACACTGGAGGAATATGTAAAGGACATTCTTTTTGCCTTTTCTGGGGATGAACGAATTGTTTTTTGGGATCTGTATAATGAAGCCGGGAACAGCAACTACAAGAATAGGAGCCTGCCACTACTGAGAAAAGTATTCGAATGGGCACGTTCGGTTAATCCTTCACAACCGCTGACTGCCGGAATATGGGGAGGAAGCACTTCGAAAATAAAGAATTTCCTTCTGGAGAACTCCGATTTGATAACCTATCACAATTATTCGGATTCGTTGTCCCACCAAAAGGAGATAGATAGACTGAAACAATATGGACGACCTATGGTATGTACGGAATATATGAACCGCAGGGACTGCAGTACATTCCAGACCATCATGCCCATGCTGAAAAAAAATGCGGTCGGTGCTATCAACTGGGGATTTGTCGCGGGGAAAACCAATACTATCTATGCATGGGACCAGCCGATAAGAGACGGAAGCGAACCGTCTGTATGGTTTCACGACATATTGCGAAAAGATGGTACGCCCTTTTCTATACAAGAAACGGCAACAATAAAGGCTCTTACGGCAAAACCTTTTATGCCTCCTCCAGGGACTGTCATACACAATTCCATCGCTGCGACACACCGTTATGTAGGCTCGCCAAGTATTGCAGTGCTGGAAGACGGAACGTATGTGGCATCTCATGATTATTTTGGCAACGGACGCGTTTCAGATACTTTTGTATATCGTTCTATAGACAAGGGGACGACGTGGAACGTTTGTGCTCATATTGACAAGCTCAATTGGGCAACCTTGTTTACACGTGGTAGGGAGCTTTATCTGATAGGGGTAAGTCCGAAAGGCAGCCAAGGATATGGCAACTTTGTCATATTAAGGTCAATGAATGGAGGCCGTTCGTGGACCACTCCAAAGGATCGGAATAGCGGTTTACTTCTTGAAGGATTCTATCATTGCGCTCCTGTCCCTGTCATATTCCACAAAGGCAAGATATGGAGAGCATTAGAGAACCAGGGGAAAATAAACGGTTGGGGTGACTTCAAGGCATTGACCGTACATGTTGACGAGGATGCCGACTTGCTCAATGCCGATAACTGGATGGTAAGCAATGAACTGCCTTTCGACAAGTCATGGCTGCCGGAAGCTTCGGCATGGCTTGAGGGAAACATGGTGGTCGCCAAAGACAATACTTTGAAAAACATTCTCCGTGTACATTATTCGAAAGATGATTTGGCGGCAGTTGTTGATATCTCGCAAAAGGGGCTCTTAAGTTTTAATCCGCAGCAGGGATTCATCAATCTTCCTGGAGGCTGCAAGAAGTTCACTATCCGTTACGATTCTGTCAGTCAAAAATACTGGACGCTGAGCAATTATGTGTTACCCGAAGATAGAGGTGGGAATAATGAACGGACACGGAATACCATTGCCTTGTGCTGGTCGGACAATCTGCAACAATGGCATGTCAAGGACATCTTATTACATCATGACGACATTTTCCATCATGGATTCCAGTACTTGGACTGGCTAATTGAAGGAGATGACATCATAGCAGTCTCACGAACGGCTTCTGATGATCGTACCGGTCAAGCGGACAACCAGCATAATGCCAATTATCTGACATTTCATCGTTTCTTGGGTTTCAGAACCAATAAATAATCCAATAATATGCGACTTAAAACATTGTTTCTTGTATTGTTATGCAGCGTGTGTACTTTTCCCGTAAGAGCACAAGTTACGTTGCCGAGCTTCTTTTCGGATAATATGGTTCTTCAGCGGGACTGCCCTATTCATTTATGGGGATGGGCAGGAGCTGATGAGAAGATTGAAATCCACTTTAAAGGGCAAATCCGAAAGACCATAGCGACAAATGACGGGAACTGGAGTACTTATTTAGACGCTTCGGCCTATGGAGGTCCTTATACACTCGTTGTTAAAGGAGAACAGTCTGAAGTTGAATTCAATAATGTTCTGATTGGTGACGTATGGTTATGTAGTGGGCAGTCCAATATGGAATTCCACCTCAATGATGCCAACAATGCTATGGCGGAAATATCCGGTGCTGACTATCCGGGCATCAGACTGTTCACTGTCGGAAGGGCTACAGGCAATCATCCGAAAATGGATGTAGGGGGAACATGGCATTCTTGTTCGCCTTCCACAGCAGGCGATTTCTCTGCCGTAGGATATTTTTTCGGTAAAGAGATCCACTCGAATACTCATATCCCCATTGGACTTATATGCTCCTCGTGGGGAGGTACTGTAGCTGAAACCTGGACCAGTCCGGACGGTATCCGTGATATACCTGAGTTTACTCAAAAACTTTCAGAATCGGAAAAAATAGACATGGACAGTTTTGAACAGACCAATCTAACTCGGAAAGCGGCTTTTGAGAAAGCTCTTAATGCAGATCCAGGAATCGCGGAAAAATGGTATGCTACAGGTTCTAGCCCTACCTTTGATGGAAGCATGTGTCTTCCCCAAGCATGGTCGGGGACAGCATTAACTGATATGAATGGTACGGTATGGTTCTTCATTGAAATAACCTTGTCGGATAATCCGGTGGGAAAACAAGCTGTATTGTCATTGGGAAGAATTGACGATGCGGATATCACTTGGATTAACGGGGTCGAAGTGGGGCGAACAACTGGTTATCAGAAGGAACGCTTGTATGCCTTTGACACAGGTATTCTGAAAAAAGGCAAAAATGTTATCACCATTAGTGTCAGTGACTATTCCGGTGAGGGAGGCTTTAGCGGACAAAGAGACCAGCTCTATTTAGAAATAGGTGGTACAAAGCTCCCATTGGCCAAGGAGTGGAAATATAAGGTTGCCGTGGACAGCCGGAAATATGGTTATGTGGAATTCGGTCCAAATGCCTATCCATCACTATTGTACAACGGAATGATTGCTCCACTGACTGGGCTTCCTATTAGGGGGGTAATTTGGTATCAAGGAGAAAGTAACGATTACAACCCTACTTTGTATCGGACTCTATTTCCCAATCTCATTAATGATTGGCGTGCCCGTTGGAATAATGAGTTCTCTTTCTATTGGGTACAGCTGGCCAATTACAGAAGTATCGACAAAATGCCGCAAGATAGTAAATGGGCTGAAATACGAGAGGCACAAACCCAGGCATTGTCTTTGCCCAAAACCGGTCAGGCTGTCACCATCGACATCGGTGAGGCCGATGATATTCATCCCAAGAACAAAAAAGATGTGGGCAAACGGCTGGCACTTCATGCCCTAAAGCTCGATTATGGGAAGAAGAACATTGTAGCTGACGGCCCGACTTTCCGCTCCATGAAAACGAAGAAGAATAAGATTATCATCTCATTCGATAATGCTGGGTCGGGGTTGGTGTCTAAGGATGGTAATGAATTTATCAATGGTTTTGCAATCGCAGGAAAAGATAACAAGTTTGTTTGGGCTAAGGCGAAGATTTGTGGAAATGTCGTCATTGTATGGAACGACACTCTATTACATCCTGTAGCGGTAAGATATGGCTGGAGTGACAATCCTGGACAACTGAATCTGTACAATAAGGAAGGTTTGCCGGCCACCCCTTTTAGGATGGAGTCTCCATAAGGAGTTATTTCTTTTGTTAAATTCAATATATATGACTATGAAAAATAGATAGGTATTAGTTATTCTTTTTCAAATCTAGGGACAGTTCTTCTTTTTGCTAGAGAAAAGCCGGGGATATTCTTCTGATTCCTGACCTTCTTTCCGCAGGCTGGACTATACACATGAAGACGGTGCGGACACTGATATAAGCGATACTTCCTATATTGTGATAACCGACCGACTGGAATTGTTTACTTGACCAACTGGAGTCGTTCACTCGAAAAGGTATATTTCCCCGTTAGTCTTACGCTATCCGAGGAGACGAATACGGGACTTCCGTCAGCTTGTACAATAAGAATAACGAATTAAGTACGAACTATAATGAACTAACTTATAAGAATAAAATTATGAATAGATTACTAGAATCTCCGTTGTCGGGTATAATCCCTCCACTGGTTACTCCGTTGTTGAATAACGATATGCTGGATATTAAGGGATTGGAATGTCTGATTGAACATCTTATAGATGGGGGAGTACATGCTCTCTTTATTTTGGGAACAACTGGTGAAGCTCAATGCCTGAGTTATAGATTGCGGCAAGAAATGATTCGGGAAACCTGCCGTATTACGGCTGGGCGGTTACCGGTATTGGTCTGTATCTCGGATACATCTATTGTGGAGAGTATCAGACTGTCTCAAATTGCTGCTGATTATGGTGCGGAGGCTGTTGTTTCAGCCCCTCCATATTATTTTGCTTCTGCTCAACCGGAACTGGTCGAGTTCTATGAACAACTGGTTGAAGCATTACCATTGCCTCTTTTCCTATACAATATGCCTACACATACCAAAGTCAACTTCGCCCCACAGACAATACGGCGTATTGCAGAGAATCCGAAGGTGATAGGGTTTAAAGACAGTTCAGCCAATCTTGTCTATTTTCAGTCGGTAATGTATGTGATGAGCGACCGTCACGACTTCTCAATGCTGGTGGGACCTGAGGAGGTGACTGGTGAAAGTGTCTTGATGGGAGGAAACGGAGGTATAAACGGAGGTGCGAACATGTTCCCAGAATTGTACGTGAAACTTTATAATGCCGCAAAAGAGCATAATTTTGAAGAGCTGTATCGTATACAGAAAATCATAATGCAAATCAGCGCCACCATATATACGATAGGCAAATATGGTTCCAGCTATTTGAAAGGATTGAAATGTGCGTTGTCTTTACTGGGAATATGCAACGACTTTGTGGCAGCTCCGTTTAATCATTTTGAGAAAGTGGAGCGTGAGCAAGTGAGGAAGGCATTGGATAGTTTGAATATGAACCTTGATTTAAAGCCATAAGACCCCGATAACATGACAATCTTAGATACAATAGTTTTTTTGGTATTTACAGGAGGAATTGTTCTATTTGGATGTTCTTTCTTTTCCAAGAAACGTACTTCTGATGAATTTACTTCTGCCGGACGAAGCCTTCCCGGATGGGTTGTCGGAATGTCTATTTTCGCGACTTATGTAAGTAGTATAAGCTATCTGGCATATCCGGGGAAGTCTTATATGGAAGATTGGAATGCATTTGTCTTTAGCCTCTCTATCCCAATCGCTTCTTATTTTGCAGCTCGCTACTTTGTCCCTTTTTATCGTAGCATAGGAAGTGTATCCGCATATAGTTTTTTGGAAATGCGGTTTGGTATATGGGCACGGTCTTATGCTTCCTTTTGTTACTTGCTTACTCAGATTGCTCGTATGGGGTCTATTCTTTATTTATTGGCTTTGCCGATGAACGCTCTGCTTGGATGGGATATAAAAATGATTATTATAATTACGGGTATAGTAATTATCCTATATTCAATGCTTGGTGGATTGAAGGCAGTTATATGGACAGAAGCTATTCAAGGCTTCATTTTGATATGTGGGGCACTGATTTGTATGCTTATCTTGTTGTTCGATATGCCGGAGGGTCCCAAACAGACGTTTGATATTGCGATGGCAGACAATAAATTCAGTTTGGGAAGTTTTGGCTCCAGTTTGTCTGATTCTACATTTTGGGTATGTTTAGTTTATGGAATATTTATCAATTTGCAGAACTATGGCATCGACCAGAACTACGTGCAGCGTTATCTGACAGCCAAGAATGGAAAGGAAGCCAAATTCTCTGCTCTCTTCGGAGGATATCTATTCATACCGGTTTCAATGGTGTTTTTTATGATAGGTACTGCTTTGTATGCATATTATAAGATGCAACCGGAATTGTTGCCGGACCACATTACGGGAGATTCTGTATTTCCGTATTTCATCGTACATGGGCTACCAACTGGGGTAACAGGCTTGTTGATAGCATCTATATTTGCCGCAGGAATGAGTACTGTCGCCACTAGCGTAACCAGTTCTGCCACAATTATACTTACAGACTATTATAAAAGATTTTCTTGTAAGCAGCCTACAGAAAAGCAATCGATGCGTATACTGTATGGCTCAAATGTCATCATCGGAATCATTGGGATTATCGTGGCGTTAGCCTTACTTAATGTGGAAAGTGTATTGGATGTTTGGTGGAGTTTGTCTTCCATATTCAGCGGTGGAATATTGGGGCTCTTCTTATTGGGATATGTCACTCGGAAAGCCCGTAATGTGGATGCTATATTAGGGGTTATATGCGGAGCCATTGTAGTTATTTGGATGAGCCTCTCACCCGTATTCTTTGCAGATAGCTTCTGGGGCAAGTTTAAAAGCCCGTTTCATACCAATCTTACAATTGTGTTAGGTACAATAGTCATATTTTTAGTAGGTTTTATTAGCGTAAATACTGTAAATAGGAGAAAAAGATGAAATTATATAATTTATTAATGGTTATGTATTTACTTTTAGCTGTCACATCTTGTGGAAAGAACAAGAAACTAAGTCATTCTAAAATAGTGAAATCAGAAACAAACTGGCGACAGGAGTTGTATTCTTCCAACGTCATTCCAAGCCAATCAATTGATACACTCTCCTTTGCGGAACACTACAAGCGGTATCCTGAGCGTTGGAAACTGGCTTTCGATTATCTGAGTAGTGTAAAAAAGGATTCATTGATTGTCGGAAAAAAGTTTTTGAGCGAAGACGTGTTTGTCTCTGTGGATGAATACCGGACAAAGAAAAAAGAAGATGTCTTGTTCGAATCCCATCGTCGGTATATTGATTTGCAGTATGTGATGGAAGGGGAAGAGTATATCGGCTTTAGCCGTTATCCGGTGAAGGAGGTTGTCCCATATAATGTAGAAAGGGATATCACGTTTTATAATGCAAATATAGAACAACTGTTGAAAGCTGATGCAGGACATTTTTTTATTTTTTTCCCGACAGATTTGCATCAACCATGCATAGCTGCGGAACAATGCAAAAGAGTGAAGAAGATTGTAATAAAAATTAAAATTGACTGATTACTGTTCTATACGCTTTTTTTTATACAGTAACATTGCTGTCCCATTAAAATCTAAAAGAGTTCTTTGAACTATTTGAAATTTAGTTAGTTACATCGATTTTCCGAGCGAACGGACTTGAATTTGTAGCTTTGCATCAGATTAATCCGATGGCATATGTTCCAAGACAAATACGTTTTCGCTCAATTGACTTCATTTCTGAATCGAAGTAAGTTTAATCGCATAGTCACCAAGTATGGTGGTGATAAATATGTGAAGCACTTCACCTGCTGGAATCAACTACTTGCTTTGATGTTTGGTCAACTTTCTAATCGTGAAAGTCTGCGAGATTTGATAGTTGCTCTTGAAGCTCATCATTCCAAATGTTATCATTTAGGAATGGGCAAGAATGTATCAAAGTCATCACTGGCCAGAGCAAACCAGGATAGAGACTATCACATCTTTGAAGAACATGCCTACTACCTGGTTAGCTAAGCACGACAAAAGTGTGCTGATCATATTTTCAAACTTGGCGGTAATGTTTATGCTTTCGATTCGACAACTATTGACCTGTGTTTTTCAGTCTTTTGGTGGGCAAAATTCCGTAAAAAGAAAGGTGGTATCCTTTCATATCACGGAAGCATCCGTGCACGATTCTAAAGTTATGATTGAAATTCCTTATGAACCAAGCTCTTATTACATCTTTGACCGCGGTTATAATAACTTCAAAATGCTGTATGAAATTCATCAAATTGAAGCTTACTTTGTTGTCAGAACAAAAAAGAATCTCCAATACAAATCCATCCAATGGAAACGTAGGCTGCCTAGGAATGTGCTTTCAGACGCAAGTGTACTTCTGACAGGATTCTATCCTAAACAATATTACCCAGAACCACTTAGACTGGTTAAATATTGGGATGAAGAACAAGAACGAGAATTTACATTCATAACCAATGCGATGCATATATCCGCGCTTCAGGTTGCTGGACTTTATAAAAATCGTTGGCAGGCAGAGCTGCTTTTCAAATGGCTCAAGCAGCACTTTAAAATCAAAAGATTTTGGGGAACTACAGAGAATGCTGTTCGAATACAGATATATGCTGCTATATGCGCTTACTGTTTGGTGGCAATCATTCAACACGATATGCAACTGGACAGAAGTAAATATGAAGTGTTACAAATACTGAGCATCTCATTGACTGATAAGACTCATCTGAGAGACCTCTTTGATAAAACTAAATTTCAAAAGGACAAAGAACGATTCGGACCAAATGGGTCAAGTTTGTTTAATTTTTAATTCGTCCCAATTTTAATGGGACACTAATGATACAGTAACTTAAATGAATATTTTTTAAACTAATCCAAATAAAATCAGTTGAACCATGAGAAATTCAAGATTAATCGGTGGAAAGCCGAAAA
>ERZ779654.16-NODE-16-length-120401-cov-7.864424_pt1 | contig 120401 bp, 132 predicted proteins | sample MGYA00511075_ERZ779654 | MGnify/ENA primary metagenome ERZ779654 (study PRJEB29588, sample SAMEA2155636) | human gut metagenome | biome: human gut; feature: human-associated habitat; material: faeces | place: Denmark | collected 2008/2010 ...
TCCTTTTATCCGTTTATGGTGTGGATAGTGTACTGACTATCATTCACCGCCTGATACTTCATGAGAATATCGGGCTGCCGCATCGCAAACATCTGTATCAGATTATGGCGAATGAGCTGAAGATTCCTCATGTCATAGTCTCTCTGGTCTATATGACAATACAGACTTTTATAATAGTAGGATATATTTATTACCAACGGTATGGCTATATCTTCTTGATAGGGTGTATCTTACTGTTGAGCGCAATATACGTACTCTTCATGAAAAAGTATTTTTCAAGACATATCTCTTGAATTACTGTCTTCCATTATACAATTTCCACGGTCACCTGAATACCCAAAGCTTTGGCAATACGCTCGATATCACGCTTCTTTGTTTTTGTATTGCTGCAGGTCATAAGAAACCGTCCGTTGCCTAATGGTTTTTGAGCGCGCTGGTATTTCTCATGAAGTGTGTTTGATATCAAGGGAATCTTGCATACCTTGATATTTAAAGATTGCACTTGTTCCACACCTACTGTCATCACAAATTGCCGGAAAGTCTCGGCTGCTTGTGTTTCTTGAATTACTTTCCCATTACCAAAAGTAATCTTTAATCGGGATATTGGAGTATTGCTTTCCGTATCATTGGTTACTTGGTACAGTTTCTTTGCTGCTTCAAGAAATCTTGGAAATAATGTTCCCCACTGGTTGTTGACAACAATTTTTGTTCCGTCTGCCAATAAAATAACTTCATCAGGCTTAAGAAAGTAACGTTTCTTTAAATCGGGATGAGATTTGATTTTTTCTTGGACTTCTATCAAGGTACGTATTACACCCAATGCTTTACTGTGTAAATTGGATGGAAAGACTTTTTCCAGTTCAACATAGTTTATGTTGGGATGGTCTTTGATATAGTGCTTGATTACTTCCAATACAAAACGTCTTTTGACATAGAAGTTGATTCCATCCAATGAGAATTTTGTATGGTCTTTGGAGTCACTTTCTTTATAGTCGTTTTGTGAGTTTTTAGATGTTTGTCTCGTTTTAAGTTGTAATGAAGGGAGAATGCTCTTATTTTCGTAATGTACTGTAAGCGTAAGATTGGCAAATTCTTCATTAATGGCGGATTCCTCAAATCCTTCAGCTGTAAACTTGTCTTTGAGCAACGAAATCATATTCTTTACCCCATTGCCTTCGGATAAGAATTCTGACACCCTCCTATGCAGATTATTACGCGCTTGGATTTTTTTATATTGCTCATTACAGAATGTTTCTATTTTTTCCAGATTGAATTTGTCGTAAGTTAGCAGGTCACAGATGATGGAACCATTTACATCTTCTTTCTTAAATTCTGCTGTAAATACACAGATGGGATTCTCGCCATCGTTGGGAATGTCGTAGTAAAGCTGTATCTTTTCTCCTATATATAATCCGACATTAAGTTTCAGTTGGCGCATATACGACATCAACTGATTTTCTTGCCTCTCATTTTGTATATTAGACGGACGTTTTATTTCAATTGGGAGTACGGGGGATTGTGTATCATGTTCGTTCTTTCGCCAAAGTACAATGTCCGGGCGTATGGAGTTACTATTGCCTATCGGTAATGTATACTGGGATACCATTGTTCCATTGGTCTTTTTCCATCCAAGAAATTTCAAGCAGTTCTCTATTTCCCGCTGGTAATCACCTTCTACCGAATTTGTTTCAAAATACGGTATCAGTGTTTCCACAATCTCAGGCCAATTTTCATTCATCTTTTATCGGGTTATATTAGGACATATTGTTTACACTTCTTCGGAGTGTGCATAAAGCAAATGTATTGACTTTATTTGAACTGCCCAAATTATAGTCATAAAAAATGAATCGGGCGGTGTACAATAAAAACAAATAGTCCCGGATTCTTGACAAAGAATCCGGGACTATTTGTTTTTATCGTTTTTGAGAGGCTTTACTTAGCCGGCTTCAACCATTTGTCCAGCCATTCAAAGAAGGTACGTTGCCACAGCACGCCATTCTGAGGTTTCAGTACCCAGTGGTTTTCGTCCGGATAGATAAGCAGTTCGGCAGGAACGCCACGCATCACGGCTGCATCGAAGGCGGCCATTGCCTGGTTGGCAAGGATGCGGAAGTCCTTCTCTCCGTGGATGCAGAGGATAGGGGTGTCCCATTTGTCGACGAAGAGATGCGGGGAGTTGGCAAAAGTGCGTTGTGCCGTAGCGTTGTTCTTTTCCCAATAAGCACCGCCCATATCCCAGTTGGCAAACCATTTCTCTTCCGTTTCCAGATATTGCATTTCCATGTTGAAGATACCGTCGTGTGCGATGAATGCCTTGAAGCGTTTGTCATGGTGTCCGGCAAGCCAATATACGGAGAAGCCTCCGAAGCTGGCGCCTACGCAACCCAGGCGGTCTTTGTCGACGAAAGGTTCCTTGGCCATTTCGTCAATGGCAGTGAAGTAGTCCTTCATGCACTGGCCGCCATAATCACCGCTGATGGCTTCGTTCCACTCTACACCGAAGCCCGGAAGACCACGACGGTTGGGAGCTACGATGATATAGTCGTTTGCCGCCATAATCTGGAAATTCCAACGGTAGCTCCAGAACTGGCTGACGGGACTCTGAGGACCGCCTTCACAGAAGAGGAGGGTGGGGTACTTCTTGTTAGGGTCGAACTGTGGAGGATAAATCACCCAGGTCAGCATCTGCTTGCCGTCGGTGGTCTTCATCCAGCGGGCTTCCACCTTACCCATCTCCAGCTGGTCGTAAATCTGCTTGTTTTCTGTGGTCAGTTGCACTGCTTCTGCAAAAGCGTCGCCGTTGCGTGCACTGTTTACGGCATAGATTTCGTCGCCCATGCTCATGGAGTGGCGTTTGGCGATAATCTTGTCTCCGCAAAGGGCAAGCGAAGCATAGTCGTACATGCCGTCGGTGAGCCGGGTAAGCTTGTCGTTTCCGGCAAGGTCGATGTTGTAAATCTGTGTCTCGCCATGCCATACACCGATGAAGTAGATGCTTTGGGAATCTTTGTTCCACAAGAAGGCGTCCACGTTCGATTCGAATGCCTTGCTTACAAAACGTTTCTCGCCGGTCTCGAGGTTCATGATAAACAAGCGGTTCAAGTCGGCTTCGTAGCCGTCACGCTCCATGCTCTGCCAGGCGATGTATTTGCCGTCGGGAGAGTATTGGGGATTCGTATCATATCCCTTGTTTTCTTCCGTGATGTTTTTGGTTTCCTTGGAGGCAAGGTCGTAGATATAAATGTCGGAGTTGGTGGAAATGGCATACGCCAGTCCGGTTTTCTTACGGCATGTATAGGCCACCTTATCAGAAGACGGGCTCCATGCCAGCTGCTCGATACCGCCCCAGGGCTTCATCGGGCTTTCGTATGGCTCTCCCTCAAGAATATCAGTGACATTGCTGATGGCATTGCCGTCGAAATCGGCAACGAATGGATGGGGAGCAGTAGTCACCCATTCGTCCCAATGCTTGTACATCAGGTCGGTAACGATGATGCCGGTGGCTTTAGGAAGGTCCGGATGTTTGTCTGCCGTACTCTTCACGGTCTTTACCTGGGCAATGAAAAGGAGTTTCTTGCCGTCGGGCGAGAAAGAGAACCCTTCGATGTCTCCCTCGTATTGAGTCAGCTGCTTGCGTCCGCTGCCGTCGGGATTCATTTCCCATACCTGGCTGCTGCCGCTTTCGTTGCAGAGGAAGGCAAGCTTCTTGCCGTCCTTGAACCATGTGGGCTGTCCTTCTTGCCAGGCGTCATGCGTTATCTGGGTATTGCCACTACCGTCGGCATTCATGACGAAGACTTCGCTGTTACTCTTGTTCTGGGGCACGCTGTAATAGGATACCGTGTAGGCAATTTGCTTTTCGTCGGGAGATACGGCTACACTGCCGATACGTCCCATCGCCCAGAGTGCCTCGGGTGTCATACGCTTTCCTTCAATCTTGATGTCCGACCGCTGGATGAGCGTCGCTGCGTCCTGCTGCTGTCCGGCATCTTTTGTTCCTCCGCAGGAGGCCAATGTCATGGCTGCTGACATAAGTAGTAGATTTACTTGTTTCATATATGTTTTTTGTTTCGGTTATTTCAATGCAAAGATACTAAATTTTCCTTCCTTGCCAATTCCCACGTTTGATATATAGCCAGCAGAAAATGAGAATAAAGCTGGAATAAACCATTTCCGAGGTCCAGCAGATGGCCACGTCGAGTTGCAGAATCAGAATAATGTAGGTGATATAGGCTGTGTAGATGACCAGCGTTGCCAGCTCCATGCCCAATGCAGTACGCGTATTGCCGGTTCCGGAAACTGCCTGGAAATAGACATTGGCAGGAACCAGGAACAGATAGGTGGAGCACATCACCCAAAGCGAATGCACGGCAGCGTCCTGCAGGTCGGGTATGTCGGTATAAATTCCCAGAATCAGCTTGGGGAACAGCGCGAAAAGCAATGCCAGCGGAAGTACGAAAACATAGGCTATGCGTACATGCTGCCGGATAGTGCCTGCCACGCAATCGGAGTGGCCTGCACCGATGAGGTTGCTGACCAGTGAACCGCAGGTAGAGGCAAACGCCATGAGTACCATGAACAGTATGCCGGACACATTGCGGACAATGTTGGTCACTGCCAGCGAGCGCTCTCCCAGATGCTCTACATAAAGGAAGAAAAGGAACCAGGTGGAGAGGGAGAAGAAATTCTGTATCATGGTCCAGAAAGAGACGTTCAGCATCCGTTTCAATACGTCCAGCCGGAACTTCGGAATACGGTCCAGCCCGTACTTGCAGCAGTCGATACGGCTACGGGTATAGAGGATGAAGAATAACAGCGAAACCAGCTCGGCCAATGAGGAGCCGATGGCGGCTCCGGCAATGCCGAGTGCAGGAAAACCGAATTTACCGAAAATCAGGATATAGTTGAATACGACATTGCTCAACACCATGACGATGGAGTTCAGTGTCAGTGTCTTGGTCTGGGTGGTTCCCAAGAAAAAGGCACGGAACATGACTGCGCTGAACGAGAAGAAGGCACCGAATACACGCCAGTGCAGGTAGCTGGTGGCTGCTTCGTAGATATGTTCCGAGGCTACGATGCGTTTCAGGATAATCGGCGAGAAGCAATAGGACAGCAGGAACATGACTGTCGCCATCCCGACTTGGAAATAGATGCCCTGATAGAACAAGTCACCGATTTCCTTATACTGCCGTTCGCCGTTGCGCCGGGCAATGAGTATCTGTGCCCCGATGCTGAAACCGAAGGCAACCATGAAGATGACCATATAGAAGACACCGGCGATGGCAGATGCTCCCAACTCGACTTCGCCCACACGCCCGAGGAAGGCGGTGTCCGTCATACCTATCATCTGCTCCATAAGGAGGCTGATTAGGATAGGGTAGGCTATGAGCCAGATTTGTTTGTAAGTGTATTTAGTCTGCATAATTTAGAGTCTGTGAATTTTTTCGTTGGTGTAAGGATAAGAAAGCCGGGCAAATGTCATTGTCCGGCTTTCTGCAAAAGAATATCTTGAACGGTAGTCTTACTACTTTTTGTTCTGTTTTTCTTTCATCATCTGTTCCTGCTGTTTCTGCATGGCTTCCAGACGAGCGGCGAAACCGGTTTTCTTCATCTTCTTCGGGTCTTTCTTGTTGGCTTCCAACTGAGCAAGAAGGGCTTCCTCATTGGTTGTCTTGCGCATGATGAGCGTTGTTACCACACTGACTAACGTAGAGATGAAGTAGTAATAGTTCAATCCCGAAGGATAATCGTTCAATATGAAGAGGAACATGATAGGCATCAGGTATGACATCCACTTCATGGCAGCCATCTGCGGATTGGCACCCGTATCCTGCTGCTGCATCATGTACTTCGTGTTCAATATGTTGGTAACCGTCATCAGCAGGCAGAACAAGCTGAGGTGGCTGCCCAGGAACGGGATATGGAACGGGAAGTTGATGAATGCATCATAAGTGGAAAGGTCATCTGCCCACAAGAAGCTCTGTTGGCGGAGTTCAATGGCACTCGGCACGAACATGAACAAGGCCATCAGGATAGGGAACTGTATCAGCATCGGCAGACATCCACCCATCGGGCTGACTCCGTACTGGCTGTAGAGGCCCATCACTTCCTGCTGCTTCTTCATGGCATCTTCCTGCTTGGGGTACTTCTTGTTTATCTCGTCGATTTTCGGTTTCAGTACGCGCATCTTGGCAGAAGACATGTAGGTCTTCCACGTAGCCGGGAATACCACTGCCTTTACAATCAGCGTCATGAACAACAGTACGATACCCATGCTCAACCCCCAACTGGACAACCAGTCGAAGATGTTGATGGTGAACCATTTGTTTATCCAGCGGATGAGCGGCCAGCCCAGATAGACCAGACGGTTCAGCTCCCACTTCTCGTCACGTCCCTTGTCGAGTGCGGTCAGAGTCTTGTAGTGATTGGGGCCGAAGTAGAAGAACAGCTGGGTAGGTTCCTTGCCGGTAGGATCGAACTTCGTGCTCATCTCTGCAGAATAGTCCTTGATGTAGCCACTGCCTTGAGTCTCCATCTTGGAACTCAGCTTGGTCTTTTCAAAGTCGGCATCTGCCAAAAATACTGAAGAGAAGAACTGGTTCTTGAAAGCAATCCAGTCCAGGCGTTCCGGAACTTCCTTTTCATCGTTCTTGTTGGCGGACAGATAATCGGTACCCTCTCCGGTGATTTTGTAAGTCAGTTCAGCCAGACGGTTCTCGTAGGTGTAACCCTTCTCTATTTGACGGGCACGCTGAGACCACTCGATATCCACATAATTGTTGGTAGCCGCCAGCTTGCCTTCCATATTGACTGCCTGAATAGTAAAGTCTATCAGGTATGTGTCATTGTGCATGCTGTAGGTAAAGTCGATATAGCTGTTGCTGTCTGCCGACAAACGCATGGTGACGGTACTGTCCGTACGGTTTACTGCGGTGAAATAATAGTCTTCCGTCTGGATAGTCTCTTGCTTGTTGTAAAAGAGGAAATTCATGGAGGCGTCATTGCCGCTGAACAGTGTGACGGGGGTCGTCTTGTCTTGTCCCATGTATTCCTTCAGCGTGGCCGAAGCTATGCGTCCGCCTTTTGTATCTACGGTTATTTCTGCCAGGTTGTTCTGGATGGTTATCTGCGAGTTGGTTCCTTGACGGGCGTCGAAGAAGAGGGCAGTGGAGTCAACGCTTGCTTCCGCTCCGCTTTCGTTGGCCAGGGCTGCTTCCGCCTTGGCTTTCAAGTCGGCTTCGCGCTGTTGCACCTGGGCTATGGAGTCGTAGTAACGTTGCTGTGCTTCCAACTGCTCCTGGCTGGGACGGCTCAGAAAGCTGAAACCTACTAACAATATCGCTATCAGAACAAGACCTGTGATGGTATTTTTATCCATTCTTTGTTGATTACAAATTACTTATTACAAATTATTTCTTTTCGTTTTCATTTTCGATGGCGGCCTTCACGAATGCTACGAACAGTGGGTGCGGATGCAATACCGTACTGCTGTATTCGGGATGGAACTGGGTACCGACAAACCACTTCAATGCGGGAATCTCAACAATTTCCACCAGGTCCGATTCGGGGTTTATACCCACACACTTCATGCCTGCTGCTTCGTAGGCATCCTTGAAGCTGTTGTTGAACTCGTAGCGGTGACGGTGACGTTCCTGGATATGCTCGGTACCATATGCCTCGTATGCCTTGCTGCCTTTCTGCAGAACACATTCGTAGGCACCCAGACGCATGGTTCCACCCATATTGGTGATGGACTTCTGCTCTTCCATGATGTCGATGACATTGTGCGGTGTCTTTTCGTCCATCTCGCGTGAGTTGGCATCGGCATAACCCAGTACGTTACGGGCAAATTCGATGGCGATACACTGCATACCCAGACAGATACCGAAGGTGGGGATGTCGTGCGTACGCGCATATTTGATGGCTACGAACTTGCCGGCAACGCCGCGTTCGCCGAAGCCTGGACCGATAAGTACGCCTGCCATGCCTTTCAGGGCTTCTGCCACATTCTCGTCAGTCAGCTTTTCACTGTTCACGAAGTCTACCGATACTTTGCGGTCATTGTAGGTTCCTGCTTGTGAAAGGGCCTCGCGGATGGACTTGTAGGCATCCTGCAAGTCATATTTGCCCACCAATGCGATGTGCAGCGGGGCAGTCTCTTCGGCTTTGTGACGGCGTTCGAGGAAAGCGCGCCACGGTCCCAGTCCCGGAGTGTCGCCGACGGGAAGTCCCATTTTCTTCAAAATGGTAACGTCCAGTCCCTGGCGCTGCATCAAGATGGGCACCTCGTAGATGGTAGGCGCGTCAATGCTCTGCACCACGGCATTTTCGTCCACATTGCAGAACAGAGCCACTTTCTTGCGCAGGGTGGTACTCAACTCATGTTCCGTACGCAGTACGAGGACATCGGGTTGGATACCGGCACTTTGCAGTTCCTTTACGGAGTGCTGGGTGGGCTTGGTCTTCAGCTCACCGGCAGCTGCCAGGTAGGGGACATAAGTAAGGTGTACGCACAAGGCGTCTTTTCCCAGTTCCCACTTCAGCTGACGGATGCTTTCCAGATAGGGCAGAGACTCGATGTCACCCACTGTACCGCCAATCTCGGTAATAACAAAGTCGAATTTGTATTTGTTTCCCAGCAGTTTTACATTACGCTTGATTTCGTCTGTAATATGGGGAATAACCTGGATGGTCTTTCCCAGATAGTCACCCCGGCGCTCTTTGTCGATGACGCTTTTGTAGATGCGTCCGGTCGTGATATTGTTGGCCTTGGTGGTCTGGATGCCCAGGAAGCGTTCGTAATGGCCCAAATCGAGGTCGGCTTCGTGGCCATCCACGGTAACGTAGCATTCGCCGTGTTCATAAGGGTTCAGTGTACCCGGGTCGATGTTGATGTACGGGTCAAACTTCTGGATGGTTACCTTGTAACCTCTTGCTTGCAGCAATTTACCGATGGAGGATGAGATGATACCTTTACCTAATGAAGAGGCAACACCACCGGTGACGAAAATATACTTTGTTTCTCCCACAACTATATTATTTTATTAATTGTTTAATCTAATGCCAAGAGCCTATACGGCTTGTCGTTCAGGGTGCGCACTGCTCCCGTCAGTACACGTAGAACTTAAAAAGCGCAAAATTATAAAAAAAAGAGGAAGTAGAGAAAGTTTCGATGAAACAATTATTAAAAAATACGATTTCATCGAAGAAAGTCCTTCTTGCCTTTTTCTTATGGCTTTTCTATGTTTTCTAAACATTTTAAGCTAAATTTGCGCTCGAAACATAGACTTTAGGGCATTATGAAGAATAGACACATTGCATTTTGGTTAATTGCTACGATGATTTCTTCGTCGGTGATGGCACAGAATACGCTGGATACCGCCTCGAAGAACAGTGGACAGGAAACAACTGCCAAAGCCGACACCTTGCCGGATATAATGAAAGAATACATGATTCTGAAATTGAAACCGGAAGGTATGGGGTACAGGCTGGATACTGTTTCCATATTATATGAAAGGTATATCGGAGTGCTGGATTATTTGAATGACCCCACGACTCCGGAGCGTTATATACCTTCCAATCCGAACTACTATAGGTTGTTCCTTCCCCTTACCTATTATTATGCCCCCATGAGACGCCTTTCCAAGGTGGACTGGCATTTCCAGGTGCCTGATACGGTGCCTGCCCTGACGCGCGAGATGTTGCCGTTCGACACACTGAGTTTCACCTCAAAGGACCGAGCCAACAAACTGGTGGACCGTACGCTGCTGAACACGTATGTAGATTGTCCCAATCTGGTTGTAATGACCGAGAAGGAGGTGATGAAAGGGAAGATATTCAAGGATAATATAGAGAAGGAGGTTTCTTCCAAGCCGTCCGTCGTGAAACTGTTTGCACAAGAGAATATGGTGGGAGTGAAGGAGGAAGCCGACGTGATTATCCACAAGCCCAACTGGTGGGTGACGGGTGGAAACGGTTCATTGCAGATTACCCAGAACTATATCTCCGACAACTGGTACAAGGGAGGTGAGAGCACTAACGCCGTGCTTGCCAACCTGCAATTGTTTGCCAACTATAATGACCGTGAAAAGGTGCAGTGGGAAAATCTGCTCGATGCCAAGCTGGGCTTCAGCTCCGCACCTTCCGACGAGTTTCATAACTATCTGGTAAGTACCGACCAACTCCGGCTGTACAGTAAACTGGGTATTCAAGCTGCGTCCAAGTGGTATTATACCATCACGACTGAGTTTAAGACCCAGTTCTGCAATGGCTACAAGGCCAACAGTGAAGAGCTGGTTTCGGCTTTCTTTGCTCCGGCGGACTGGTCGAGCAGTATCGGTATGGACTACAAGTTGAAGAAGCAGAAATTCAGCTTGTCCGTTTTCATGGCTCCGCTGACGTACATGCTGCGCTATGTAGGAAATAAGGGGGTGAATGAAGTGAGTTTCGGTCTTGATGAGGGCAAATGCGTGAAGCATAACTTCGGTTCGCAGATACAGCCTACACTTTCATGGACCATCATTCCTTCCATCACGCTGGATTCCCGCTTGGACTTCCAGACCAGTTATGAGTGGACACGTATTGAATGGGAAAACACGGTGAACTTTGTGCTGAACCGCTATCTTTCCACCAAACTCTATGTGCACGCCCGCTATGACGACAGTGCCAAGCCGACGGAAGGGGACAGCTATTTCCAGGTAAAAGAATTGCTCAGTTTCGGTATCAATTATAAATGGTAAATAAACAAATGGTCTGTTCGGAGTGAACAGATTATCTGTTTTAGTTAGTCAGACGGTCTGTTTTTCCTTGACAGACCGTCTGTTTTTTGTCTTTTTGTAGTCTGTGGCAGGTGAAAAAACATAAAAACATAGAAAAAGCACGTTTACGAACACAGAAAATGCATAGGAAAGGTTTGCAGTTCACAAATAATGCGTAAATTTGCCGCGATTTGTAATGCACACTTTGCAAAATGGCGAATACTATAAAACATCAAGGTATTGTGGAAAACATAAACGGTTCTCATCTCCAAGTGAGAATCATCCAGACTTCAGCGTGCGCTTCGTGTAGTGTCAAGGGACATTGTACCTCTGCGGATACGAAAGAGAAACTTGTCGATGTGGCCGATGCCAATGCCGCATCCTACCAGCCCGGCGACCGTGTATGGGTGACGGGCGAACTTTCAATGGGAGTGATGGCAGTTCTGTTTGCCTTTATATTTCCTTTCCTTATTCTGATAATCTCACTATTTGTCTTTATGGCTATCTGGAATGACGAGCTGCGTTCCGCGCTTTGTTCGCTAGCACTTCTTGTACCTTATTATTATATATTGTGGCTGAACAAGTCGCGGATGGGTAAGAAGTTCTCATTCTCCGTACGACCGATGAACTAACTAATAATAAAACAAATAATTAATAAACAACTAATTTATGAATGTAATTCTGATTGCAGTGATTTCATTGGGAGTTATAGCGCTGGTATCGGCCGCTATTCTTTACGTGGCTTCCAAGAAATTCGCCGTGTATGAAGATCCGCGGATTGCCCAGGTAGCAGAGGTGCTTCCCCAGGCAAATTGCGGTGGATGTGGTTACCCCGGTTGTAGCGGATTTGCAGATGCTTGCGTAAAGGCAGGTTCGCTGGATGGTAAACTTTGTCCGGTGGGTGGACAGCCCGTCATGACAAAGATTGCCGAGATTCTGGGCTTGGATGCCGCTGCTGCCGAACCTATGGTTGCGGTGGTGAGATGTAATGGAACTTGTGCCAACCGTCCTCGTGTGAACCAATACGATGGCGCCAAGAGTTGTGCCATTGCGGCTTCTCTCTATGGTGGTGAAACGGGTTGTAGTTATGGCTGTCTGGGATGCGGCGACTGTGTGGCTGCCTGCCAGTTCGATGCTATCCACATGAATCCGGAGACCGGACTTCCCGAAGTGGATGAGGAAAAGTGTACGGCTTGTGGAGCTTGTGCCAAGGCTTGTCCGAAATCTATCATTGAAATCCGTCCTCAAGGCAAGAAATCACGTCGTGTTTACGTACAGTGTGTAAACAAGGACAAGGGGGCTGTAGCACGCAAGGCTTGTACCGTGGCATGTATCGGTTGCGGCAAGTGTGTGAAGGTTTGTCCGTTCGAGGCTATCACGCTGGAAAACAATCTGGCTTACATTGACCCCAATAAGTGCAAATCCTGTCGCAAGTGCGAGGAAGCTTGTCCGCAAAACACAATCATTGCCCTCAACTTCCCGCCGCGCAAACCGAAGGCTGACGATGCAGCTCCCCAAGTAAAGGTTGCAGCTCCTAAAGCTGAGGTTGAGACTCCCAAAGCAGAGGTTTAGACTTCCCAAGTTGAGGTATGAATTAATAAAGTAAATAAACGACTAAAAATACAGAATTGTATGTTGAAGACATTTTCAATTGGTGGAGTCCATCCACACGAAAATAAACTTTCAGCACATCAGCCTATCATCAAGGCAGAGATTCCGGCCAAGGCCGCTATCTTGCTGGGACAGCACATCGGTGCTCCTGCCAAGCCTATCGTTGCCAAAGGTGATGTTGTGAAAGTGGGTACAAAGATTGCTGAGCCCGGCGGTTTTGTATCAGCAGCCATTCATTCGTCTGTCAGCGGGAAAGTCGCTAAGATTGACACGATTGTCGATGCCAGCGGTTACGCCAAGCCTGCTATATTCATTGACGTAGAAGGGGATGAATGGGAAGAATCCATTGACCGTTCCGAAACGTTGGTGAAGGAATGCAGTCTGACCTCCGAGGAAATCGTGAAGAAAATCGCTGATGCCGGTATCGTAGGTCTGGGCGGTGCATGCTTCCCTACGCAGGTCAAGTTATGTCCTCCTCCTGCATTCAAGGCAGAGTGTGTCATCATCAACGCCGTAGAGTGCGAACCGTATCTGACTGCCGACCATCAGCTGATGCTGGAACATGCGGAAGAAATTATGGTAGGTGTATCCATTCTGATGAAAGCGGTAAAGGTGAACAAGGCATTCATTGGCATTGAGAACAACAAGCCCGATGCCATCCAGCTGATGACGAAGGTTGCTTCCAGCTATGCAGGTATCGAGGTGGTACCCTTGAAGGTACAATATCCGCAGGGTGGTGAAAAGCAGTTGATTGATGCTGTCATCAGTCGCCAGGTTGCAGCCGGTGCGCTGCCTATCTCCACGGGAGCTGTGGTGCAGAATGTGGGTACCGCATTTGCCGTTTACCAGGCCGTACAGAAGAACAAACCTCTGTTTGAGCGTGTCATTACCGTGACTGGTAAGTCGTTGGCAAAGCCGTCCAATTTCCTGGCACGTATCGGTACGCCGATGAAGCAGCTGATTGAAGCTTGCGGCGGTCTGCCCGAAGATACGGGCAAGATTATCGGCGGTGGCCCGATGATGGGTAAAGCTCTGGTAAATACGGATGTACCGACAGCCAAAGGAAGCTCCGGTATTCTGATTATGAACGAGAAGGAAGCCAAGCGCGGCGAGGTACAGCCTTGTATCCGTTGTGCCAAGTGCGTGGGAGCCTGCCCGATGGGGTTGGAGCCGTATCTGCTGGCTACCGTTTCGGCCCACGGAGATTTTGAAAGAGTAGAGAAAGAAGACATTATGTCGTGTATAGAATGCGGTTCATGCCAGTTCACTTGTCCTTCCAACCGTCCGATGCTGGATTATATCCGCTTGGGTAAGGGTAAGGTAGGAGCGATGATCCGTGCACGTCAAGCTAAAAAATAACGAAGTATGAATAAATTAATCGTATCCCTTTCGCCCCACGTTCACGGCGGTGACAGCGTGAAGAAGAATATGTACGGTGTGCTTATCGCATTGATTCCGGCATTCCTCGTTTCGCTTTACTTTTTCGGACTGGGTGCGCTGATTGTTACGGCCACTTCCGTAGCAGCCTGCTTGTTCTTTGAATGGGCCATCGGCAAATTCCTCATGAAAAAAGAGACCACAACCATCACCGACGGCTCTGCCATCATTACCGGTGTGTTGCTGGCCTTTAACCTGCCTTCCAACCTGCCCATCTGGATTATCATCCTTGGTGCCTTGTTTGCCATCGGGGTAGGCAAGATGTCCTTCGGAGGTTTGGGTTGCAATCCCTTTAACCCTGCACTGGCAGGACGTGTGTTCCTGCTGCTTTCATTCCCCGTGCAGATGACGACATGGCCGGCTGTAGGCCAGTTGACAGCCTATACGGATGCCACGACGGCTGCTACGCCGCTGGCTATTATGAAAGGTGTCATCAATGGTGCTCCGGGCATGTCCCTGAGCGACCTTCCGGGAGCTTTCGACCTGCTGATAGGTAATAATGGAGGATGTCTCGGTGAGGTGAGTGCCTTGGCGCTGCTGCTTGGTTTGTTCTACATGTTGTGGAAGAAAATCATCACCTGGCACATTCCGATATCTATTCTGGTGACGGTATTCGTGTTCTCCGGTATCATGTATCTGGTCAATCCGGAACTTTATGTATCCCCGGTCGTACAGTTGTTGTCCGGTGGTCTGATGCTGGGTGCTGTCTTTATGGCTACGGACTACGTGACTTCTCCGATGAGCCACAAAGGTATGCTGATTTATGGTGTTTGCATCGGCCTGCTGACTGTCATCATCCGTCTGTTCGGTGCATATCCGGAGGGTATGTCGTTTGCCATTCTGATTATGAATGCGTTCACTCCGCTCATCAACACCTATGTTAAACCTAAACGCTTTGGGGAGGTAGCGAAGAAGAAATGAAAAAGTTAGAATCATCCTTGAAGAATATGTTGCTGGTACTTACGGGCGTTACCGCAATCTCCGTAGCGTTGCTGGCTTATGTAAACGAATTGACGAAGGAGCCCATTGCGCAGGCCAATGCAAAGACCTTGAGCGATGCCGTAAGTGCGGTGGTTCCGGGCTTCGACAATGACCCCATCGCCGAGAAGAAGATGCAGGAAGTAAACGGAGTACAGTATTCTGTATATCCTGCCACCAAAGGCGGAGAATATATCGGAGCTGCTGTGGAAGCTGTTGCCATGGGTTTTGGCGGTGAGCTGAAAGTGTTGGTCGGTTTCGATGCTGAAGGCAAAATCATCGACTACTCCTTGTTGTCGCATGTGGAAACTCCGGGGTTGGGTTCCAAGGCTGCCGACTGGTTCAAGAAAGGCAATAAAGGTGACATCACCGGCATGAATCCGGGTGAAGCTGCATTGACAGTGAGCAAGGATGGTGGTAAAGTAGATGCCATTACAGCGTCTACCATCACCTCACGTGCTTTTTTGAATGCAGTGAATGCGGCTTATGCTGCCTATGCCGGTCAGGAAACTGCCGACGGCACTACCGGCGCTACTCAAAAGAATGTTGAACAACCTGCTGATTCCGCAGCTCCCGAAGCTGTGGATACACTCAGCGCTAAATGAGAAAGGAGTAGAAGATATGAATAATTTTAAAGTTATGATGAACGGGATTATCAAAGAGAATCCTACGTTTGTACTCCTGCTGGGTATGTGTCCTACACTGGGTACCACTTCCTCTGCCATTAACGGTATGGGTATGGGACTGGCTACAATGTTCGTGCTGATATGTTCCAATGTGGTGATTTCTGCCATCAAGAATCTGATTCCCGATATGGTGCGTATCCCTTCATTCATTGTAGTCATAGCATCATTTGTGACACTGTTGCAGATGATAATGCAAGCTTACGTTCCTGCATTGTACGCCACACTGGGCCTGTTCATTCCACTGATTGTTGTAAACTGTATCGTATTGGGACGTGCCGAGGCATTTGCTGCCAAAAACAATCCGGTGGCTTCCTTGTTCGACGGTCTGGGCATGGGCTTGGGCTTTACCATTGCACTGACATTGCTGGGTGCCGTGCGTGAGTTCCTGGGAACCGGCAAGATATTCAACTTGAGTATCCTTCCTGAAGAATACGGCATGTTGGTATTTGTCCTTGCTCCGGGTGCATTCATCGCATTGGGCTATCTCATTGCTTTAATCAACAGTATGAAGAAGAATTAATAATGAAAAATTAAAAATGAAAAAATTGAGAACGTATCGGCGGTAAGCTGCCGGGCTTTTAATTTTTAGTTTTTAATTCTTAATTTAATGATTATGGAATATATATTGATATTTATCTCGGCAATCTTTGTAAACAACATCGTATTGTCGCAATTCTTGGGAATTTGCCCGTTCTTGGGAGTTTCCAAGAAAGTGGAGACTGCATTGGGCATGTCGGCAGCGGTGGCATTCGTGCTCACCATCGCCACTATCGTGACATTCCTTGTTCAGAAGTATGTGCTCGACGCTTTTGATTTGGGCTATTTGCAGACTATTACCTTTATCCTGGTGATTGCCGCATTGGTGCAGATGGTAGAGATTATCCTGAAGAAAGTTTCTCCTTCTCTGTATCAGGCCTTGGGCGTGTTCCTGCCGTTGATTACTACCAACTGCTGTATTCTCGGTGTGGCTATCCTTGTTATCCAAAAAGATTATGATTTGCTGACGGGAGTGGTTTATGCATTCTCCACGGCACTTGGTTTCGGCTTGGCACTGACACTGTTTGCAGGCCTGCGCGAGCAAATGAGCCTGGTTAGTGTACCGAAAGGTATGCAGGGTACTCCGATAGCTTTGATTACTGCCGGACTGCTGGCAATGGCATTCATGGGCTTTTCGGGGGTTGTGAAGATTTAAAGAAGAAAAAACGGAAATAAAGTGGAAGGGGGGATAAACTAAAATTTATCCCCCTTTTTCTGTTTTTATTAATTTATTTCCTTACATTTGTGGCGTATTGATAACCTAAAAGCTAAATTATCTATATTTAATATGAAAGGGAAAATCTTAGTTACGGGTGGAACCGGTTATATTGGTTCTCACACGGTGGTGGAACTTCAAAACGCAGGTTATGAAGTTGTTATTATTGATAATTTGTCAAACTCCAGCGCAGATGTTGTAGATAACATAGAGAAGGTATCGGGCATCCGCCCTGCATTCGAGGAATTGGATTGCTTGGATTATGCCGGTCTTGACGCTGTGTTTACCAAATATAAAGGCATTAAAGCCATCATTCACTTTGCGGCCAGCAAGGCTGTGGGTGAATCTGTCCAGAAACCATTGCTTTACTATCGTAATAACCTGGTTTCACTGATAAACCTGCTGGAATTGATGCCGAAGCATGGAGTGGAAGGTATCGTATTCTCTTCTTCCTGCACAGTTTACGGCCAGCCGGACGAACTTCCGGTAACGGAAAAGGCACCTATTAAGAAAGCTGAGTCTCCGTATGGAAACACGAAGCAAATCAATGAAGAGATTGTACGTGATACGGTTGCTTCCGGTGCTCCGATAAACGCCATCTTGTTGCGTTACTTCAACCCGATAGGTGCACACCCCACAGCATTGCTGGGAGAATTGCCTAACGGTGTACCGCAGAACTTGATTCCTTATCTTACCCAGACCGCTATCGGCATCCGTGAGAAACTGAGCGTGTTTGGTGACGATTATGATACTCCCGACGGTTCTTGTATCCGCGACTTCATCAATGTAGTCGATTTGGCCAAAGCACACGTAGTGGCTATCCGTCGTATCTTGGAGAACAAGCAGAAGGAAAAAGTGGAAGTATTCAATATCGGTACAGGTCGTGGACTTTCCGTATTGGAACTGATTAATGCTTTCGAAAAGGCTACCGGTGTAAAACTGAACTATCAGATAGTAGGTCGGCGTGCCGGTGATATTGAGAAGGTATGGGCAAACCCGGAATTGGCAAACAATGAACTGGGTTGGAAGGCAGAAACAAGTATTGAAGATACTTTACTTTCTGCATGGAAATGGCAGTTGAAGCTTCGTGAAAGAGGTATTCAATGACAAACTTTGAATTTGTGTTTTTTAACAAATAGGCAATAAACAAATGCCTCCCCGCATTTGTTTATAATGTGCAAATCAGCCTGAAGCTGTTTATGTATATGTGAATATCCGTAATTAGTACGTATGCCTCCCCGGCATAGACAGGTAAGATTGCATAGTAGTTTTGTCGTGTTTTATTTTGTGTTTGTGTTGTGAATAAGCCTTGTCGAGAGACAAGGCTTATTTTTTTGTATATTATATACAGAATCTCTGTTGTCAATTCAGTGTTTTTTCATAAGATGGGTGGGCAATTCCTTTTTCTTGCTAATTGTTAACTGACGTTATCATGTCTGTAACAATTTGTTCCAATTGTAGTATTAATCGTTCAAAATAGTCTTTTTTGTTCAAAAAATGCTATACACGGTAACAACTACATGCAAATTGTTTATACATTTGCGTTGTTGTTTATGTAACTATTGGGATGAACAAACCATAGCTGACAAACGTTAATAGGTACGAGTACATAGCTGATGAAAGACGCGACTTGGCTGACTTGTTAATGAGGATACACGCGATTTACAACTTAGTATTGGGAAAAATAATTAAGGAAATATAGAATAAAAAGATTGCTTATGTCACAGATTGTCGGACATATCTCACAGGTAATCGGGCCTGTAGTAGACGTCTATTTCGAAGGAACGGAGGCAGAAATGATGTTGCCGAGTATTCACGACGCACTGGAAATAAAAAGGTCGAACGGCAAAAGACTGATTGTAGAGGTACAGCAGCACATTGGTGAAAACACGGTGCGTACTGTTGCTATGGACAGTACGGACGGCCTGCAGAGAGGAATGACAGTGCATCCGCTGGGAGGCCCCATCACCATGCCGATAGGTACACAAATCAAAGGCCGCCTGATGAACGTAGTGGGCGACTCTATCGACGGCATGAAGGAGTTGGACCGTACCGGTGCTTATCCCATCCATCGCGACCCCCCTAAGTTTGAAGATTTGACTACCGTACAAGAGGTGCTTTATACAGGCATCAAGGTTATCGACTTGCTGGAACCATATAGCAAGGGCGGTAAAATCGGTCTGTTTGGTGGCGCCGGTGTAGGCAAGACAGTGCTTATCCAGGAGCTCATCAATAATATTGCGAAGAAGCAGCACGGCTTCTCTGTGTTTGCCGGTGTAGGAGAACGTACACGTGAAGGCAACGACCTGCTGAGAGAAATGATTGAATCCGGTGTTATCCGTTACGGAGAAGAATTCAAGAAGAGCATGGAGGAAGGCCATTGGGATTTGTCCAAAGTAGATTATGACGAAGTGGCCAAATCACAAGTGTCTTTGATATTCGGTCAGATGAACGAACCTCCCGGTGCGCGTCAGTCCGTGGCATTGTCTGGGTTGACGGTGGCCGAGTCCTTCCGTGACATGGGAGCGGAGACGGACGGTCCGCGTGACATTCTGTTCTTCATTGATAATATCTTCCGTTTCACCCAAGCCGGTTCCGAGGTTTCGGCCTTGCTGGGCCGTATGCCTTCTGCCGTAGGCTATCAGCCGACACTGGCAACGGAAATGGGTGCCATGCAGGAGCGTATTACCTCTACAAGAAACGGCTCCATCACTTCCGTGCAGGCTGTATATGTGCCTGCCGATGACTTGACGGACCCGGCACCTGCCACAACGTTTACCCACCTCGATGCCACCACGGTGTTGAGTCGTAAGATTACTGAACTTGGTATTTATCCTGCTGTGGACCCGTTGGAATCTACTTCACGCATTCTCGACCCACACATCGTGGGGGTAGAACACTACGAAGTGGCACAACGTGTAAAACAAATATTGCAGCGCAACAAGGAATTGCAAGACATTATCTCCATCCTTGGTATGGAGGAACTCTCTGATGCCGACCGTACGTTGGTGAACCGTGCACGTCGTGTGCAGCGTTTCCTTTCACAGCCGTTTGCCGTTGCCGAGCAGTTTACGGGTGTCCCAGGTACAATGGTTTCCATTGAGGACACTATCAAAGGCTTCAAGATGATTCTTGACGGAGAGGTGGACTACCTGCCCGAACCTGCTTTCTTGAATGTGGGAACCATTGAAGAAGCCATTGAGAAGGGTAAGAAACTACTGGAGCAGGCAGGGGGAAAAACGATTAAAAATTAAAAGTCTGGGAGCTTTGATGATGAAAAAGTTGCATTTGAATATTGTTTCACCGGAGAAGGAACTCTTCAACGGGGAAGTGGAAAGTGTTACATTGCCGGGCACTATGGGCTCTTTTTCTATCCTGCCGCAGCATGCACCGATTGTATCATCGTTGGGAACGGGGAAATTGATTTACGCAACGGACGGTGAGGAACATGAGTTGGATATTCAAAGCGGATTCGTGGAGATGAGTAACGGAAGGGTTGCCGTCTGTATAGAACAGCAATAGGCTATTAAAAAATTAAAAATTAAAAAATAGAGGTTGTTGGCGTGACTATTACTAAGAGAAACTACTTATTGCATACAGCGCTCTTGACGGTATTGATAGGAATTGTAGGCGGTTGGGCGTATTTTTCGATAAATCCGCATCACTATTTCGGCGGTTATCCGCTGATTCCGCTTTTCTTCTTTGTTTTCGGAGTATTCATGATTAATATGACCGAAAGCTGCCGTCACCGGATGCCAGGACGAATGTTGCAGATTTATCTGCTGATGCGTGTGATGAGAATGCTGGTCTCCATGATTGTGATGCTGGTTTATTGCGTTGCAGTACGTGAGGAAGCCAGGGCGTTTTTGTTGACGTTTATAGCCAACTATCTGATATATTTGATTTATGATTCCTGGTTCTTCTTCACTTTTGAGGCGAATCGGAAACTGAAAAAGAAAAGTAACAATGAAAAGATTGCGTAACATACTGACTGTAGTTCTGCTGGCACTGGGCATGTTGCTACCCGCCACGGTGCGGGCCGAGAATACGGTGGACGTGAAGGAGATTGTCTTCGGGCATATCGGCGATTCTTACGAATGGCACATCACGACGTGGGGCGAAACTCACGTTACGATTCCCTTGCCGGTAATTGTGCATAGCTCTACCACCGGATGGCATGCCTTTCTATCCTCACGTCTAGAGGAGAACGGTGGAAGTTATGAAGGCTTTTCCATCGCTCCCGCAGGAAGCAAGTACGAAGGCAAGCTGGTGGAGTATGATGCCACCGGAAACGAAATACGCCCGTTGGACATCTCCATCACGAAGGTGACACTGGCTTTGCTCATCAACAGCGCATTGCTGCTTCTCATCATTTTGAGTGTGGCGCACTGGTATCGCAAGCACCCGCAGGGAAGTGCCGCTCCCGGTGGTTTCATCGGGTTTATGGAGATGTTTATCATGATGGTGAACGATGATATTATAAAGAGCTGTGTCGGTCCGAAGTACCGTAAATTCGCACCTTACTTGCTGACGGCCTTCTTCTTTATTTTCATCAACAACATTATGGGGCTGATTCCTTTCTTTCCCGGAGGGGCCAACGTGACGGGAAATATAGCCATTACGATGGTATTGGCCATCTGTACTTTCTTGGCCGTGAATATCTTTGGAACCAAGACTTATTGGAAAGATATCTTTTGGCCGGATGTGCCCTGGTGGCTGAAGGTACCGGTCCCCATGATGCCGTTTATCGAGTTCTTCGGTATTTTCACCAAACCGTTTGCTTTGATGATACGTCTTTTTGCCAATATGCTGGCAGGGCACATGGCAATGCTGGTGCTTACCTGCCTGATATTCATCTCGGCCAGTATGGGACCTGCTTTGAACGGAACGCTGACCGTGGCATCGGTGTTGTTCAATATCTTTATGAATGCACTTGAGTTGTTGGTTGCCTTTATCCAGGCATATGTGTTCACCATGCTGTCAGCCGTGTTCATCGGTCTGGCGCAGGAAGAGCATAAGGAGAAGGCGGTGAAGTGATACGATTATTGGGAATATAAATATTAATAAAAATAACCATTTAAAAACTGAAAGTTATGTTACTATCTGTATTATTGCAAGCTGCTGCGGCAGGTGTGGGAGTTAGTAAACTGGGTGCAGCCATTGGTGCTGGTTTGGCTGTTATTGGTGCTGGTGTAGGTATTGGTAAAATCGGCGGTTCTGCTATGGAGGCCATTGCCCGCCAGCCGGAAGCATCCGGAGATATCCGTATGAACATGATTATTGCCGCTGCCTTGATTGAAGGTGTTGCTTTGTTGGCAGTAGTTGTGTGTTTATTGGTATTCTTTTTATAATGTACAATCTACCATTTACCATTTACAATTTGTCCGTGCAGCATCACCGCGCAGCCAAATTGTAAATCGTAAATTGTCAAATAGTAAATAAAATTATGTCATTGTTATTACCCGATAGTGGTCTGCTGTTCTGGATGCTCCTTTCATTCGGTGTGGTGTTTGTGGTGCTTGCCAAGTACGGTTTTCCCGTTATCACCAAGATGGTGGAAGGTCGCAAGACCTACATCGACCAGTCTTTGGAAGTGGCACGCGAAGCAAATGCCCAGCTCTCCAAACTGAAAGAGGAGAGTGAAGCGTTGATTGCTGCTGCCAACAAAGAACAAGGACGTATTCTGCGGGAGGCGATGCATGAGCGTGACAAGATTATCGTCGAAGCACGCAAGCAGGCGGAAGCCGCCGCGCAGAAGGAGCTGGACGAAGTTAAAAAGCAGATACAGCAAGAGAAGGAAGAGGCCATCCGCGATATTCGCCGCCAGGTGGCAGTCTTGTCCGTAGATATAGCCGAGAAAATTATCCGCAAGAATCTGGACGAGAAACATGAGCAGATGGAGATGATAGACCGGATGCTGGATGAAGTGCTGGCCGCAAGTAAAAACAATTAATTCTCAAAGAAATGGATATAGGAATCGTTTCGATGCGTTATGCGAAAGCATTGATGGAATATGCCAAGAGCATGGGGGCAGAAGATACTCTGTACAAGGAGTTTTGTATGCTCGACCGTAGCTTCAGGAAACATCCGGATTTGCGCATGGCATTGGAAAACCCCATCCTGACGATACGTGAGAAGTTAACACTTATCTGTACCGCTGCTGTGGGGGATGCTCCTGCGGGCCGTGAGTTTGCGCGTTTCATGACCCTGGTGTTGAAGAACCGGCGGGAAAACTTTCTCCAGTACATCTGCCTGAGTTTTCTGGATTTGTACCGGAAAGACAAGCATATCGGTGTAGGAAAGCTGATAACAGCCGTTCCCGTCAGCCAGGAAGTGCGGGAGCGCATCCATGACAGTGCTTCCTCCCTGCTGCATGCCAGCATGGAGCTGCAGACTGAAGTGGATCCCTCCATTGAAGGTGGTTTTATCTTCGACATCAACGACTTCCGTCTGGATGCCAGTATTGCTACGCAGCTTAAGAAAGTGAAACAGCAGTTCATTGATAAGAATAGAAGAATCGTGTGATTTACGATTTGACAATTTACAATTTACTTATTTAATAGTCTTGTGATGCGTAAGTTGTAGAGGTCAAACAGTATATGATTCGGGTTCTTTCAAATAGTAAATAGTAAATTGTAAAATAGTAAATACTAAGATGTTGTCTGAAAATATAAAAGTAAGCGAAGTCTCCGATATTCTCCGCAAGCAACTGGAAGGGATTGACACCCGCGTACAGTTGGACGAGATTGGCACGGTACTGCAAGTCAGTGACGGTGTAGCCCGTATCTATGGGTTGCGCAATGCCGAAGCCAACGAGTTGTTGGAGTTCGACAACGGCATCAAGGCCATTGTGATGAACCTCGAAGAGGATAATGTGGGTGCTGTGTTGCTTGGCCCTACGGATAAAATCAAGGAAGGCTTCATTGTAAAGCGTACCAAGCGTATTGCTTCCATCATGGTGGGAGAGGGTATGCTGGGCCGTGTAATAGACCCTCTGGGTGCGCCGCTCGATGGCAAAGGACTGATAGGCGGAGAACTTTATGAAATGCCGCTGGAACGCAAGGCGCCGGGAGTTATCTTCCGTCAGCCGGTGAATCAGCCGCTACAGACCGGTCTGAAGGCTGTGGATGCCATGATACCTATCGGCCGTGGACAGCGTGAGCTGATTATCGGTGACCGCCAGACCGGTAAGACGGCCATTGCCATCGATACCATCATCAACCAGCGTGCCAATTTTGAAGCTGGTGATCCGGTGTATTGTATTTATGTAGCCATTGGTCAGAAAGGTTCTACCGTTGCCTCTATCGTGAATACCCTGCACCAGTACGGTGCGATGGACTATACCATTGTGGTGGCTGCTACGGCGGGCGACCCGGCTGCATTGCAGTATTACGCTCCCTTTGCAGGGGCTGCCATCGGAGAGTATTTCCGTGATACCGGCCGTCATGCGTTGGTGGTCTATGACGACTTGTCCAAGCAGGCGGTGGCCTATCGTGAAGTGTCTCTGATTCTGCGCCGTCCGTCAGGACGTGAGGCCTATCCGGGTGATATCTTCTATCTGCACTCCCGTTTGTTGGAACGTGCAGCGAAGATTATCAGCCAGGAGGAAGTGGCACGCGAGATGAACGACCTGCCGGACAGTCTGAAAGGCAAGGTGAAAGGTGGCGGTTCGCTGACTGCATTGCCCATTATCGAAACTCAGGCAGGAGACGTGTCCGCCTATATCCCAACGAATGTGATTTCAATCACTGACGGGCAGATATTCCTTGATACGAACCTCTTCAACCAGGGTAACCGTCCGGCCATTAACGTGGGTATCTCTGTGAGCCGTGTGGGTGGTAATGCCCAAGTCAAGGCTATGAAGAAGGTGGCAGGTACATTAAAGATTGACCAGGCACAGTACCGGGAGCTGGAAGCGTTTACCAAGTTCAGTGGCGATATGGACCCCGTGACGGCATTGACCATCGACAAGGGACAGAAGAATACACGCCTGCTGGTACAGCCCCAATACAGCCCGATGCCGGTAGAAAAGCAGATTGCCATTCTTTATTGCGGCACGCACGGCTTGTTGAGGAATGTTCCTTTGGACAAGGTCAGCGAGTTTGAACGCAACTTCCTTGAGTCTCTTGAGATGAACTATCGCATGGAGGTACTCGACGTTTTAAAGACGGGTGCCATCAATGACGATGTCTGCAAGAAGATTGAGGAGACGGCAGAGGCGGTTGCAAGGCAATTCATGTGATTTACGATTGGACGATTTACGATTTACGATTGGGGCTACTCTATATGGTAAGTGGTAAATCGGCTGCAAGCAAAAGTAACTTCAATCGTAAATCGTAAATAATTAAATCGTAAATAGATATATGTCTTCACTGAAAGAGGTAAAAAATAGAATAAGCTCCGTCAAGAGTACACGCCAGATAACATCGGCTATGAAGATGGTGGCATCTGCCAAACTGCATAAGGCGCAGGGGCGGATTGAGAATATGCTGCCTTATCAACGGAAGCTGAATGAGATTCTGACGAACTTTCTGCGTACGGATGCTTCCTTCGAGTCGCCCTATACCGAGAAAAGACCCGTGACGAGAGTAGCGGTTGTGGCGTTTTCGTCCAATAGTTCCTTGTGCGGTGCATTCAACTCGAATGTGGCGAAGATGCTGGAACGGGCTTTGGAAGATTACCAGTCGCTGGGCAAGGAGAATATTCTGATATATCCCGTTGGGAGAAAGATGGAGGAAGCCGTCAAGAAAATGGGATATGTGCCGCAAGGCAGCTACCAGGTGATGGCAGACAAGCCTTCGTACGTTGAAGCGTATGAGCTGGCAGAGAAGTTGATGCATGAGTTTGTGGAAAAGCAGATTGACCATGTGGAGCTGATTTACCATCACTTCAAATCGATGGGTTCGCAGGTGCTGCTCCGCGAGAATTATCTGCCCATTGACCTGACGCAAGTAGCGCAGGAGGCGGCAGAAGATGTACCGGAGGATGCCCGCAGTTTTAATAATGATTACATTGTGGAACCTTCCGTCGGCGAACTGATAGCGGAACTTCTGCCAAAAGTGTTGAGTCAGAAGATATTTACCGTGCTTCTCGATTCCAATACTTCGGAACATGCTGCCCGTATGCTTGCCATGCAGACGGCGACAGATAATGCCAACGAGTTGATTCAAGATTTGACGAAACAGTATAACAAGAGCCGTCAGCAGGCCATTACGAATGAGCTGCTCGATATTATCGGCGGTAGCTTGAAATAGTCCGGATTGCCTCGTAAAGGGCTTTCTCAGGATGGGTACAAATAAATGGAATAATAGGACAAGGATAACGAAATAACCGCTATCTTTGTCCTATTATCATATATGGCTACTGATGAAATCCGTATCATTCTGAGAGAGAGCGGATTGGTTGAATAATAAACATATCAATGGAGAATAATCCCGAAATAGCGCTTGCATGGCAATTCATTGAAAACACAGGCACTCATCTTTTTTTGACCGGCAAGGCAGGTACCGGTAAGACAACTTTCCTGCGAAAACTGAGGGCAGAGAGTCCGAAACGGATGATTGTACTTGCACCGACGGGAATTGCCGCTATCAATGCAGGCGGTGTCACCATCCACTCTTTTTTCCAAGTACCTTTCGCTCCTTATGTGCCCGAAAGCTCATTCAGCGCAGATGGCAAGGCAACCTACCGTTTTCGTTACGGGAAAGAGAAAATCAACATTATACGCAGCATAGATTTATTGGTCATCGATGAAATCAGTATGGTCCGTGCCGACTTGCTCGATTCGGTGGATGCCGTCTTGAGGCGGTTCCGCGACCGGAACAAACCCTTTGGCGGCGTGCAACTGCTGATGATTGGCGACTTACAGCAGCTGTCTCCCGTAGTGAAAGACGATGAGTGGCAGATGCTGCGCAAATACTATGACACGCCCTATTTTTTCTCCAGCCAGGCTTTGAAGCAGACGGAATACTGCACTATAGAACTAAAGAAAGTCTATCGGCAGAACGATGGGACTTTTCTTGAATTACTGAACCGCATTCGCGAAAACCGTTGTGACGGGCAAGTGCTGGAAGCCTTGAACCGCCGGTATATTCCCAATTTCGTACCAGATAAAGAAGAAGGATACATCCGCCTGGTGACCCACAATTATCAGGCCCAACGGATTAATGACCATGAGCTGGAACAACTTCCGGGACGCTCGTATGCCTTTCGTGCCAAGATTGACGGAAAGTTTCCCGAATATTCCTATCCCACGGATGAAGTACTGGAACTGAAACGCGGTGCCCAGGTAATGTTTGTGAAGAACGACATCTCCGGTGAGCACCGTTACTACAATGGCATGATTGGAGAGGTGACAGCCGTGTCGGCAGATGGAATTGAAGTGCGCAGTAAGGGAAGCGACGCTACCTTCTTACTTCAGGAGGAAGAGTGGACGAATGCCAAATACGTGCTTGATGAGGAAACCAAGGAGATTACAGAAGATATTGAAGGAACATTCCGGCAATATCCGCTGAAGCTGGCGTGGGCGATTACCATTCACAAAAGCCAGGGACTGACGTTTGAACGTGCCGTGATTGATGCCAGTGCCTCCTTTGCGCATGGACAGACCTATGTGGCTCTGAGCCGCTGCAAGACATTGGAGGGAGTGGTGCTCAGTGCCCCGCTTTCTGCAAAGGCCGTTATCAGTGACCATGCAGTAGATACCTTCACGATGGAGGCACGGAGAAACGAGCCGGACGAGAAACGCTTCCGTTCCTTGCAGCAGACCTATTTCCTGGAACTGCTGTCGGGCTTGTTCGATTTCCAGCCCATGGAGCAGGCTTTGCGGCGGTATGTGCGGCTGATAGACGAACACTTGTACAAGCTCTTTCCCAAGCAACTCGCAGCCTGTAAGGAGGAAATGGAACGTTTTCACGACAAAGTGACGAAAGTAGCCCAGAAGTTCAGTATCCAGTATACCCGCCTGATTGATACTGCGCAGGACTATGCAGCCGACCCGACTTTGCAGGGGCGCATACACTCTGCCGCCACTTATTTTCAAGAGCAGTTGCAACCGCTGGATGCGGTGATGGCGAGTACGGTAACTTCTGATAATAAAGAGTTGAAGAAGAAGCTCCGGGATGCCATGGAGGAGCTGGAGGAAGTGTTTGACATGAAGACTGATTTGCTGGATTATGTGCTGGAGAATGGTTTCCATATGGCAGGATACTTGAAGCAGAAAGCACTGCTTTCCATTGATGATTCGGCTTCGCAGAAGGGTAAAGGCAAAGGGAGAAGTGCTGCTGCCAAAGAAGGGCAGGGAAGCAGTAAGCTGGCTGATAAAGAGAAACGTCCGCGTGAGCGGAAACGCGATGCTGCGGCTGTTGAAGTACCCACGGATGTGCTGCATCCGGAACTTTACAACCGCTTGGTAGCATGGCGCAATGCAGAAGCTTCCGCATTAGGGCTACCCGTATACACCGTCATTCAGCAGAAGGCAATTCTAGGCATCAGCAATCTGCTTCCTTCGGATAAGGCCATGCTTGTACGCATTCCGTACTTTGGAAAGAGAGGGGTGGAGAAATATGGAGATGTGATTCTGGAGATGGTACGTGTGTATCGCAAAGAGAAAGGACTGGCAGAGCCGGAGTTGCTGTAGTCTAATCTGCTGCCATCCGCACCTGCATTATTTACCATCCGAACATCAGCTTTATTCCTTCCTCCAGCGTATGCGGTCGATACCCCAGTTCCCGGCGTGCCTTTTCTATACTCAGCCCGCTGAAACGGGGACGTGGCGTCTTTTCATTCATCTCCTTCGTAGTGACGGGACGGATGAGCGAGCGATTCAGTCCCAATACGTCCGCTACCCGATAAGCGATGTCTGTAATGGTCAGGCACTCGCTGCCACAGAGGTGGTAGATGCCGTTTTGTGGGTGATTTATCAGCTTCTCCACTCCTTGCGACACGTCTCCCACGAAGGTGGGCGTACGCCATTGGTCGGATACGACGAACACTTCCTCATTGTTCCTTAATCTGTTTGCCACCAGTTGGAGCACATTTCCATGCTGTCCGGGCAGGGCGGCACCGTACACCACCACTACGCGCACGATGGCATAATCCCTGCAAACGGCAGCGATACGTTTCTCACCTTCCAGTTTGGTGTAGCCGTAATAATTAACGGGAGCGGGAATATCCTCCTCCGTATAGGGTCGGTCCGTATCACCACCGAAAACGAAGTCGGTGGAAAGATGGATAAAACGGCTGCCTCCCGCCTCACAGCATTCTGCCAGATGCTCCACGGCAGTAATGTTGACGGCATCCGCTTCTGCATGGTGCGTTTCGCAATAATCGGGGACGGAGAGGGCGGAGGTATTGATTACAACATCCGGCTGTACTTCCTGGAAAAGTTTTTCCACCGCCTGGCGGTTGCATATATCCGTGCGGATAAAGCGATAGTTGCCCGAATGGGGACAGATGTCGTCGTGCAGGGAACAGCCCGTTGTCTGATAAAACACGTTGTGGGACAAATCATCCAGGATGCGTCTGCCGGTAAAACCGTTGGCGCCTATCACCAGTATTTTCTTTCTTGTCATTGATTCTGTTGTTAAGTGATGGGCATCAATAGGGCACGTGTCTGCCCTGCTGTACCTCGATGCGTATGCCAAAGGATCCGTTGGCTGATTTCAGCTCGAACGCCCCTTTGAAATTGTTCTTTTCCCAAGGCAGTGCGGAAGGGTTGGGCACTTTCCAGCCGTCCTTGTCATATTCGCCGTACGTATGGATGCGCATGCCGTTCTTCAAAGTGAAACTTCCCATTTGCAGGTTGTCAGTAGAGCCCCAGAAGCCCGTCAGTCCGAAGGGATTCGAACTGAAATACCGGGAGTTGCTGAGTGAGAATATGTTCGAAAGACCTTGTGAATAAGTCACGTTCGGGTTCAACTGGAAGATGCGGCTGTAGTCCTTGCTGGCATCCGGTATCTCCAAGGTGAATTTGGGAAGAGTGGGGGCAGACAGATTCATCAGCCCCATATCCAGCAGGAAGCCGTCGTAATTCTTCACGTCCGGCAGAAGCTCCTTTTCAGACGGAGACATGCCTTCGGGAGACGCTTCGCCACGTACAGCGGTACGTACCGTATCGGCAGGCATCCCACTCTGTGCGCTGACGGACGATATGCCTGCAAGTAAAATGATGATGCAGAAGAAGATTCGTTTCATAGTTCTTTGTTCACAATTTCAGTTGCTGTCTGCCGCATAGGGGCAGACTGAACAAAGATACTCGTTTCCCTCTATTTCCGGAAATATCTTTGTATTATTTCTATTTCTTTATACGAATGGTAGGGGCGAAGACGGGCGAAGTCACCCATTTCATTTTGGTGGGGTCGTAGCTCCGTTCCAGGCCTCCGTTGAGGTCGAGCCAGTCCGTCACTTTCAGTTCCAGTACCATGCCATAACCGCTTTGCGGATACATCGGGTTCATATATCCATGAAAGGAGTTACTTCTCCCGTAGCCCGAATACTGGCCGAAGGCATGCAGGCGCATGTAGGGATTGATGCGGTAGGATACGGAGGCATTGTAACCTACGTCCCATTGGGTACCCCGGGGGGCATCCCTTTTGGCATATCGGGCGCCGGCAATGGAGGAGGGGGTAGAGATGGAATAGTGGGCGGCATATACCCCTCCGCTCAATTCCCAATGTCCGTCGGGACTGTAATAAGTAATTCCTGCGCCAGCCTGCATGATGGAGCCCATTGCAGGATAGGTGTTATGGCTGCCGTACATCGTCAGTACGACTTCCGGCGAGAGCAGGAAATCGGCGAAACGCTGGAAGTCCCATTCAAAGATGTTCTTCTGAAAGTATATCTTCTTCATGTCCGTCCAGGGCAGGGGCTCCACATAGTCGGAGGTTGGGAGATGGAGATTTATCTCTTCCTGCTGTTCGCCTTGCAGACTTTGTTGGGGCTGGCTTTCATCAAGGCCCGTACGCTTGTTCTCTTTTGGAGAAAAGGGAATCTGCTCTTTCTTTACGGGAGGCCGGTTCTTTATTGTGTCTTCCGGAATCTCGCTCTGTGCATAGGCGCAGAGTGAGGAACAGATAAAAGTAATGAATAATAACTTTCTCATAAATAGTAGTTTAGTTTTAGTTTAGTTCACTATTAGTTTATATCCTATTCCCCGCACATTGACGATACGGATGCGCTCGTCTCCGGCCAGTTTATGCCGCAGTTTGGTGATGAACACATGCAGGCTGCGGGAGTTGAAGAAGCTGTCGTCTCCCCAGAGGTCGAGCAATACGTTCTGGGTGTTGACCACCTGGTTGCGGTTCTCGCAAAGGCGTTTCAGTATTTCGGACTCGCGGTGGGAGAGTTCCACTTCCGTATCCGCGTCAGGTGAAGTCGGGGTGCTGCCTGCAAAAGCAAGTCGTTGAGTGACGGAATTGAAACGGTAGTCACCGATTTCAAAAACGGTAGTTTCCTTGGGATTTTCTTCTGTAAAGGAGAAAGCTTTGCCTACCAGGGCCTTTATGCGGATAATGAGTTCCTGCATTCCGAAAGGCTTTTTCAGGTAGTCGTTGGCACCCAGCTCAAACCCTTCCACCACATCGTTGATGGTGGAGCGGGCGGTAAGGAACAGTACCGGGGTCTGTTTGTCGGTCTGCCGGATGCGGCGCACCATTTCAAAGCCGTCCATGCGGGGCATCATCACGTCTGCCACCAGCACGTCGGGACGGAGGTCGAAGAACTTGCGCAATCCCTCTTCACCGTCTGCTGCGGTGTGGATGATGAAGTTCTGCCCTTCCAATGTGTCCTTGATAATCATGGCGAGGGTCTGTTCGTCCTCAACCAGAAGTACGGTTATTTTTTCCATAATTGTCGCTTTTGTTACAAGTAATGTAAAGCTCCTTAACAAGTAATGTAAAGTACCCTAACAAATAATGTTATCATATCCTTATCGTAAAGGTACTTCCTTTTCCCAACTCACTCTTTACCGATACGCTGCCACCATGCTTCTCTATCATGGTCTTCACATAGAACAATCCCAGCCCATAGCCTTTCACATCGTGCAGATTACCCGTGGGTACGCGGTAGAATTTGTCGAAGATGTGCTTCTGCTTCTCGGGAGCAATACCGATACCGTGGTCGCTGACGGAGATTTCAGTCTGTTCATTCTGCCCTTCGACGGTTACCTTACGGCAATGGATGGTCACTTCGGCTTCTCCGTGCGAATATTTGATGGCGTTGTCTATCAGGTTGCTGATGATGTTGCTGAAATGCGTGCGGTCGGCAAGTACGCTCAAATCTTCCGGTTCGATGTCCACCGATATGCGGACGGAGCTTTCCGCTTTCAGCTTGTGTTGTTCGATGAGCGTTTCCAGAATATCACGTATTGCAAACTCCTCCGGGTGCAGGCGGAAAGTCCTGCGGCGTTCCATACTCATGGAAAGTATCTGTTCAACCAGTCCACTGAGGCGCTGAAGCTGTTCCTGGCAGATACGCAGGTATTTGTCGCGTTGGGCCTTTTCCTCCGCTTGGTTGAAGTTGAGCAGAGCGTCGTTGGCGGCGTAGGCTACGGCGATGGGGGTCTTCAGTTCGTGGGTGATGTTGTTGGTGAAATCGCTCTTCATCTCTTCCAGTGTCTTCTGTTTCAGGATGGTGCGTATCAGGAACCAGAAGGAGAAAGCGAGTACGATCAGAATAACGAATGATGTGGTGAGAATGCCCGACATCTGTCGCAAGACCAACGTGCCGGCCGGTTCCATGATGAGACGGTAGCTTTGACTTGTATTGATGTCGAAAGAATAATTATATTCCACGGCTTTTGAGGTAGGCACATAGCCGGGGGTACCGATGTTTACCAATGTATCTATATAGAGAATGGTAGAGTCCCATTTGCTGCCTTTGTGAAGATGTAGCAGCCTATGGGGAAGATTGATGTTACGGTCATGCAGGAATGAAGTCAGCAGGCTGTCATAAAGCATTACGTCGGGGTCGGAAATGATGTCCAGTCCCGAATGCAGTCCGCGCTGGAAGTAGGTGGCGAGTTCCAGCATACTGTTTTGGTCGCGCAAAATCACATCCAGTCCCCCTTTGGCACTCAATGCGGATTGGGGAGAGCTGTCCGAGTCCCTGACACTGACTTCCACGCGGGTTGAATCGTTCGGGTGGGTCACGTAAACACTGTCTCCTTTGGGCATGAAGGTTTCGTGCAGGGTGGTGTTGTCCAAAGAATCTTCACGGGAGATGGTGGTACTGCTACGGACAAATGATTTTCCGTCATCGCTGTATCCGGCTGATACGCTGACTTCACCGTGGTTGATGTCGTCCTGCTTCATTTTATCCACGCGTATCATCATTTCGTTATAGTCGCTCATGCGCATGGCTTCGGTGATGTCCCTTTCCATTTCACTGTGCATGGTATGGTAGAGCCCCGTCAGCCAGTAGGCTTGGTAGGCGAAGATGCCGGCCAGGGAGACGATGACAAGTATGGCAATATATTTGAATGGCAGTTTCATGTTTGTTTCCGGTTACTTTTATACATACAAAGGTAAGACTAATATTGTGAACCCTATCATCCGATAAGACTAAATAACACTCCCGATAACACTGGATAACACTTGGTAAGCCGCTGATAACACAAGTTTCTGCTGATTCTGCCGTACTTTGCAGACGAAGATTTACAGAAGAAGAATATGAACATAAATAAAAAGAAGAACATGAAACGATTCTATTTACTCCCTATTGTATGCTGTGCTTTGAGCATCAGTCTTTCGGCACAAGAGAACAACGGCACTGCAACCACCTCCGGTGCGGACGACAACCGCATCCTCAGCGCCGACAGCCTTATCACGACCGATGCCCGTCTGGACAGTCTTTATCAGACCTTGCCGGAAGTGATGATTACCGGTGAACGCCCCATCGTTAAGGCAGCGCAAGGCAAGCTGGTGTACGACCTGCCCCGCCTTATCCAGAACCTCCCCGTAGACAATGCCTACGATGCCGTGAAAGAGCTTCCCGGCGTCATCGAGATGAATGGAGGGCTGCAGTTGGCAGGTCAGGGAGTCACCGTTATCCTGGACGGCAAAGTAACCACCCTCAGCACAGAGCAGCTCTATTCCTTGCTGCGCAGCATCCCTGCCAGCCGCATAGAGAAGGCGGAAGTGATGTACAACGCCCCTGCACGCTACCAGGTGCGTGGCGCACTGATCAATATCACCTTGAAACAATCGGCAGGCGGCCCAGACTCCTGGCAAGGCGAACTCTATGCCAAGTATCGCCAGAAGCATAACGAAGGCTTTGAGGAACGCGCCAGCCTGCTCTTCAGCAAAAATAAATTCTCAGCAGATTTTCTTTACTCGCACAGCCATGGCCGGAGCTACTCTACTACCGACAAAGAGGCTGTGCACACTCTGGCAGACGGCTCGGTTCACCCCATGACAACAGATGAGGTGGGCCGTGGCCGCAGCCATACCCATAATTTCAGGGTAGGGGCGGACTATAACATCGCCAAGGACCATCAGCTGAGTTTCGTCTATAACGGTGGCTATTCCACCTCCCACAACTGGAAGGGCGTGACGGGCACGCAGGTGTCCACAACTCATGGCAATAGCACCGACTGGCTGCACAACGGCCGTCTGGACTATCGTACCCCTTTCGGCCTCAAAGCCGGTGCCGAACTGACCTACTACCGCTCTCCGTCCAACCAACTACTGCATAGCCGTATGCAGGATGAGGAACTCGATTTCTACACGGAAGACTGTCAGCGCATCAACCGCTGGAAATTCTTTCTGGCCCAGGAGCACAGTCTGGGAAAAGGTTGGGATTTGAATTACGGAGCCATCTATACTACCAGCATCGACAACAGCTACCAATATTATTATGACCCCGAAACCGGCGGACAACTGACCTCATCGGATGCCTTGAGCAATATGAAGTCCCGCCGCCGCGAGCAGACCTGGAATATCTATGCAGGTTTCAGCAAGAGTTTCGGCGACAAACTCGCTTTGGACGCTTCCCTGGCTGTGGAGCATTACAAGACTCCCGTCTGGAACCAGTGGGACTGGTATCCCATCGTCAACTTGAACTATATGCCGTCACCGGGACATATCCTTCAGCTCTCTCTGAGCAGCGACAAGGACTATCCCGACTACTGGGCGGTGCAGGATGCCGTCTCTTACATCGGTGGCGGATACTCTGAGCTGCATGGTAATCCGTTGCTGAAACCGGCACAAGAGTATGAGCTGAAAATGACCTATATTTTGAAGAGCAAATACATCTTCAGCGCTTGGTTCAACCATACCAAGGACTACTCTGTACAGACGCTCTACCAATCTTCCGAACGTCTGGTTGAAATCTATAAGACACTCAATTTCGATTATCAGCAACAAGCAGGCATACAAGCCTCTATCCCGTTTAAGGTGAAGAACTGGTTGAATTCGCGCCTTACCCTTATCGGCTTGTGGCACCGCGAAAAGGATGGTGATTTCTGGGATATTCCTTTCGACAGAAAGCAATGCTATGGCATTGCCCAGATGAACAATACTTTTACTCTCTCCACCAAGCCCGATTTGAAGCTGACGGTGGCCGGATTTGTGCATAGCAAAGCCATTCAAGGCATTTACGACCTGCCCACGTCGGGCAATGTGAATATTGCCCTGCGTTACGGCTTTGCCAAGAACAAAGCCATCCTCAACCTCTACTGCAACGATATTTTTGAGACGGGACAGATTTCTCCCCGCATCCGTTTCAAGACGCAGAATGTGACGAATCATTACTCATGCTTCCGCGAATTCGGCGTATCGTTTACTTATAAATTCGGTGGATATAAGGAGAAGCAACGGGAGGCGGTGGATACGTCGCGGTTCAAATAGATGGAAATAGCAGCGTGAAGGTACTTCCTTCTCCAAGGTGAGAGCTGACAGTGATGTTTCCGTTGTGCTGGTGCATGATTTGTCGTGAAATGGTCAGCCCGATTCCTGAACCGGATGGCTTGGTAGTAAAGAAAGGGATGAAGATACGTTCCAGTACATCCGGTTCGATGCCGGTCCCGTCGTCTGCCACACGCAGGTAGGGGTGGTCAGTGGAAGTGATGCCTGAGGAAAGAACGATATGTTCTGCCTCGTTTTCACGGGCATTCTTTATGAGGTTGATAAGGATCTGTTCAATCTGGGCTTTGTCTGCAATGATGCATAGGGAGTTTCTGGGAAGCGAGAGCTGTAAGTCGTTCCGTTCACTTTGCATAAGTTGCAGGGTATCTTGCAGAATATCCTGCGCGGTGTGTGGTTTCAGTAAGGGCTGTGGAAGATGGGAAACCTCCCGGTAGTTGCCGACAAAGTGTACCAATCCGTTGCCGCGTCGGCTGATGGTCTGGAGCATCTGGAGTATTTCGGATTTGGTTCCCTCATCGCCCTTCAGCTCTTCTATCTGTCTGGACAGCAGTTCAGTGAGAGAGATGATGGGGGTGATGGAGTTCATGATTTCATGCGTCAGTACGCGGATCAGTTTCTGCCAAGCCTCCGTTTCTTGGCTGTCCAGGGCAGAGTGTATGTTCTTCATGCTGGCGATGATGAGTTGTCTGCCTTGAATGGTAAATTCCATACCTGAGAGGGCAAGTTGGATATGCTCATCTTTCCGTTTAATTTGCAGGACAGATAGGTCACCGGCCTTGAGCTTATACAATTTTCCGGGCAATTCGGAGTGGAAAGGATGAAGGTCGTCGATCCTTTTGGGTACTTTGAGGGCTATATTGTCGGTATTTGAGCCGATGAGCCGTTTGGCCGCTTCGTTCATCCACTCCATAGTTCCGTCTGGGGTATAGACCAGTATGGCAATGTCTATGTGGTTGGCAAGTGCCTGGAAGTATTGCAGCCGACTCTCCTTCTTTTGCAGATTACGGCGGTAGTGCTCCAATGCTTCCTGCATCTCTGCCAGCAGTTCCGGCGGCAGCGAACGTTGGCTTTCACAGCCTTGTATCGGAGAAGAAAGAAATTCGGAATAACGTACAGCCCATATGAATTGTGCCATAGCCCGGGCTGAACGCAGAATATAACGGTAGATGGCATAGGCTACGCCCAGCGTTAGCAGGATGGAGATGCATAAACTGATGTAGAAGCCATGAAGGGCAAGGCAGGCGGTGGTTATGCAGCATAGCAGCAAGGCCATTGTCAGGCAGAGGGGAGATTTTGTCCAGGTTTGTTTCATAGCTTAAATTTCTCGATTCTTCTGTAGAGTGATGTTCTTGTGATGCCTAACATTTCTGCCGCCAGCGTGATATTGCCGCCACAGATGCGGAGTACTTCGTTGATGTTCTCTTTTTCCATCCGTTCTATATTGTATCTTTCCCTTTCGGAGACCGCTTCTTGTGATTGCCTGTTCCGGAGGTTGAAGTCTTCCGCAGTCAGCAGTGTACTTCCGGAAAGAATTACTGCACGTTCGATGGCATGTTCCAATTCCCTTACGTTTCCCGGCCAGCGATAAAGCTGCATCTGCTTGCGTGCTTCTTTTGAAATGCCACGAAGGTCTTTCCTGTATTTCTTCTTGTAGCGTTGCAGAAAGAAATCGGCCAGTAGGAATAAGTCATTGCCCCGTTCACGCAGAGGAGGAATACGGATTTCAATCGTATTGATGCGGTACAGCAAGTCTTGGCGGAATTCTCCCTTGTCAATAGCTGCGTATAGGTCGGAATTGGTAGCGCATATCAACCGCACATCCACCGGATAAGAAGCGGTGGAGCCGATCCGTGAACTTCTCCGTTGCTCGATGACTGAGAGCAGTTTGGCTTGTAGCGGCAGTTTCAGATTGCCTATTTCGTTGAGGAACAAGGTACCTCCCGAAGCTACTTCCATCCGTCCCGGTTTACCGTTGCGCGCATCGGTAAAAGCTCCTTTTTCATAGCCGAAGAGCTCGCTTTCGAACAATGTTTCGGGGATGCTTCCCAAGTCTATCGGCACATACACTTCCTTTTTCCGGGGCGATTGTTCGTAGACATATCTGGCAATCAAATCCTTTCCCGTTCCGTTTTCTCCCAGTAGCAGGAGGTTGGCGTCTGTGTCGGAAAATTTGCGGATGGTCTGGAAAATGGCGTGCATGGCAGCCGACTCCCCGATTACTTTTGTCGGTTCGGCAGGAATGCAGAGAGTTCCGGCTTGTCCTTTCAAGGTCTCCTGCTGTTTCTTCAGTTTTTCCTTTTGCTTCTTCAAGGCTTCCACTTCCGTACGGCTGAAACTTAGTTGCAGGGCAGAAGACACGGTGGCCAGTAGTTTTTCGTTCTGCCACGGTTTTGGAATGAAGTCTGTAGCACCTTGTTTGATGGCTTGCACGGCTTTTTCCGTATCGGCATAGGCTGTGATGAAGATGACGACGGCTTTTGCGTCCAACCTTAGAATCTCTTCCAGCCAGTGGAATCCTTCCTTTCCACTGACGGCATCCCGTCGGAAGTTCATGTCCAGCAGAATGACGTCGAAACGAGTACGGGAAATGACGGGAAGTAATTCCCGAGGGTCGGAAAGGAGCGTGACGCTTTCTGCCAGTGGGCGCAACAGCAGCTTCAGAGTGAAAAGGATATCTTCATTGTCATCGACAATCAGTATTTTGCCTTTTTTCATTGCGGATAATTAAGTGATTAGATAGAGATTAAAAAACATCTTCTCCTTACAGATATGGGCAAAGGTACAGAAACTTTTTGAAAGTACAGTGTACGGAAGCGTGCATTTGGTGTACGATACCGTGCATTTTTATGTAAGTGGATTTAAACTAAATATTTGATAAATAGATGCTTACGGTTTTGGTATGGTTGTTGCGAATTATCCGTAGATAAGCTTTGCAACGAAAAAAGCTCTATCGTCATTGTAAAATAGTAGAATGGTATGATACAACATTACATCAAAGTGGCGCTCCGTCTTATCGAACGGAGCATGCTTTTTTCTCTCATCAACATGCTGGGATTTGTGTTTGGTATGGCGGCGGCATTTCTTATTTATCTTTGGGTGGTGAACGAACTGACCTATGAAGATTATAACCCCGATACCGACCGCATTTATCGGGTAGTAGAAGTTGTCCGGCAGCAAACCGGTGAAATAACAGAGTCATCCAGTACTGTTCTCGCCTTGCCTGAAATCTTCAAAGAAAACTTCCCACAAGTAGAGGCTGCCACTGCCATCAAGTATATCGGAGAAGGGAGCATGGAGACTGGTGAAGGAAAAAGTCTTTCAGGATATCGTGTGTATACGGATACGGCCTTTTTTCAAGTTTTTCCATTTGAAGTAATGGCGGGTAACCTTACTGATATGAAAAAGGGTAATTACATTGTGTTATCCGAGAAGATGGCGATTAAACTGTTTGGCAGCGCCACGGCGGCAATCGGGCAGAAATTGAAAGAAGTGGCTGACGATTTATATGGCTGGGAAGCAAAGAAAGTGGTGGCAGTCGTGAAGATTCCTTCCAAATGCCATATCTATTTTGATATACTCTGTGACCTTGATAATTTTGCAAAAGCATATGGTATCGATCGTAACACTTTCCGTGAGGATCAGCATGTCTACGTCAAGATGAAACTTGGAGATGCAGGAAAGATGTATGCGAAAGAACACAGCGAGATGAGCCGGGTATTTTCCAAGCTTGGAGACAAGAATACACTGATTCGTTTCCAGCCTATCAAGGATATTCACCTGAAGACAAACTTTGCCGATCCCAATGTAAAGAATCATGGCAGTATGGCAAGCATCTATTTGTTTATCGGACTGGCTGTCCTGGTCATTTTTATGGGGGCATTCAACTTTATGACACTCTCTACGGCAAGGGCATCCATGCGTTACAAAGAGATAGGGGTGCGCAAGGTGACAGGCGCCAAGCGCAAGACGTTGATTACACAGTTCTTGTCCGAAGGTATGGTGCAGGCTGTCATCTCTTTGGGGTTGGCTTTGGCTCTGACGGAACTGATGCTTCCTCTTTTCAATGAGGCAATGGGTACTGAAGTATCACTGAATTTGAGTTGGAGTGTCGTGCTTTATGTCCTGTTCGGCATTGTTGGGATAGGGTGTGTCGCAGGCAGCTATCCGGCATTCTACCTTTCATCCGTCAATCCGCTGATAGCATTCAAGGGGGGCAAGAAAACCGGTAAGAAGGGAGGGATGCTGAAAGGCCTGATATGCGTACAGTTCATCATCACCATCACCTTGATGCTTGCTACGATGTTGGTTTATAAGCAACTGTATTTTATGCAGAATAAGGACTTGGGCTTGAACAAAGAAAATGTAGTGACGGTCTATACCAATCTGTGGTACAATGTCAATGACTTTAGGCAGGAAATTCTGAAGAATCCCAATGTGCAGAGTGTGGCAATGGGAAGCCCGATAGAAAATCTGTATGAAAACGGAGAAAAGAAAGAGGGGGGCGAAGCGGAATGGATAGATATGGATGGAAGGGTGAATACTTTGAAAATGGTGCCTATCATTGCAGACGATGATTTCATAAAGGTTTTCAACCTGGAGATGATAAAGGGGGAATCGCTGGAGGCAGATTATGACAACTACTGGGGTGGAGGCGCTCTACAGCGTACCGTCGTAATCAATGAGTCTGCCTGGAAGGCTATGAAGGTGGCAGATCCTATCGGAACGGAATTCCGCCTTACGGATACTTGGTGGGGGCATTTTAATTATCGGATAGTAGGGGTGGTGAAGGATTTCAACTTCCAGTCCTTGCGTGAGAAGATAAGGCCTGCTTTTATCTTTTATTCACCTGAACAGATGCAATATCTTTTTATTAGAATCTCTCCCGAAAACAAGAAGGAGACTTTGAAATTCATACAGCAGAAATTTGATGAGATGGCACCGCTTTTTATGAAAGAATTTCGTTATCAGTTCTTTTCTGATGCCTTAAACAAGAACTACGCCAAAGAGCAACAGCAGAGCAAGATGTTGCTGTTCTTCACAGTGCTTGCCATCGTCATAGCCATGATGGGAGTGTTTGGCCTGGTTGCCCTCTCTACAGAGCAACGGACCAAGGAAATTGGCATCCGTAAAGTGAACGGTGCACATTCCGACCGTATCGTGAAAATGTTCTGCCGCGAATATTTGCAGTGGGTGGGGATTGCCTTCATCATAGCTTGCCCTTTGGGATATTTCTTCATGCGGCATTGGATCAGCGAGTTTGTCTACCAGACACCAATCAGCTGGTGGCTATTCGTGGCAGTGGGTGCTGTCATTGCAGGCATTGCTTTGCTGACGGTCATTGGGCAGACATGGAGAAAGGCGTCGCAGAATCCGGTGAAATCATTGAGATATGAATGATAACATAAAATAAAGATATATGATAAAGACAATCGGACTCAGTAAAATCTTCCGCACGGAGAATGTGCAGACCACAGCCTTGAATGAGGTGAATATTGAAATCAATCGGGGCGAGTTTGTGGCAATCATGGGGCCGTCCGGATGCGGCAAGTCCACCTTATTGAATATACTGGGATTGCTGGACAATCCGACATCGGGCGAACTTTGGTTCCTCGGGCAGGAGGTGTCCCGCTTCTCGGAGAACAGTCGTACAGACTTACGTAATGGAAACATCGGATTCGTCTTCCAGAGTTTCAACTTGATAGACGAACTGACGGTTTTTGAAAACGTAGAATTACCTCTGCTTTATGCCGGAGTCCCCGTTCGCGAGCGTGTGGAGCGTGTAAATTGTGCTTTGGAACGGATGCAGATTGCACACCGCACGGAGCATTATCCGCAGCAGCTTTCGGGGGGGCAGCAACAGCGCGTTGCCATTGCCCGTGCCATTGTTACCAATCCCCATCTCATTCTTGCCGACGAGCCTACGGGTAACCTGGATTCTATCAACGGCAACGAAGTGATGGCGTTGCTGAAAGAACTGAACAGTGAAGGCGCCACTGTGGTGATGGTGACTCACTCGGAGGAGAATGCCCGCGAAGCGGGAAGGATTGTCCGGATGATGGATGGATGTATACTGACGGAAAGCTATTCTTAGTATCAAATACAGATGGAATAATCGGGGATTTTTCGTACTTTTGCAACTTTCAAAACATTAAAGTTGTTATCTAAAGAAAAGACTCTGTATGAAATCGGACATTGAAATAGCCCGCAGCATAGAGCTGAAGAAGATAAAGCAGGTTGCCGAAAGTGTGGATATCCCACGTGATGAGGTAGAGAACTATGGACGATACATAGCCAAGATTCCCACTCATCTGATTGATGAAGAGAAGGTGAAGAAAAGTAATCTGATACTGGTGACGGCAATTACTGCGACAAAGGCGGGTATCGGTAAAACAACCGTATCCATCGGTCTGGCACTCGGACTGAACAAGATAGGCAAAAAGGCAATTGTCGCTCTGCGCGAACCCTCTTTGGGTCCTTGTTTCGGCATGAAAGGCGGTGCCGCCGGTGGAGGATATGCCCAGGTGCTGCCCATGGAGAAGATAAACCTGCACTTTACGGGCGACTTTCACGCCATTACTTCGGCACACAACATGATTTCCGCATTACTCGACAATTACTTGTACCAACATCAGGCGGACGGCTTCGGACTGAAAGAAATCATCTGGCGGCGTGTACTCGATGTAAACGACCGTTCCTTGCGCAGTATTGTCACCGGATTGGGTCCGAGCACTAACGGCATTACCGAGGAGTCGGGCTTCGACATTACTCCGGCTTCCGAAATTATGGCCATTCTTTGCTTGGCAACAGACCTTGATGACCTCCGCCGCCGCATCGAAAACATTATCTTGGGATTTCGTTTTGATGGTACTCCATTTACTGTGAAGGAGTTAGGAGTAGCCGGTGCCATTACTGTTCTGCTGAAAGATGCCATCAATCCCAACTTGGTGCAGACTACCGAAGGTACTGCCGCTTTTGTTCATGGAGGACCGTTCGCAAATATTGCCCATGGTTGCAACTCCATTCTTGCCACAAAAATGGCCATGACATTCGGCGATTATGTAGTGACGGAAGCCGGTTTCGGGGCTGACCTGGGTGCGGAGAAGTTCTACAACATCAAGTGCCGCAAGAGCGGCCTACAGCCCAAGTTGACGATAATCGTTGCTACCGCACAAGGATTGAAGATGCATGGCGGTGTCAGTCTGGACCGCATCAAGGAACCCAATATGGAAGGACTGAAAGAGGGCTTCGGCAATCTGGACAAGCATGTACGCAATTTGCGTTCATTCGGCCAGCAGGTCATCGTGGCATTCAACCGTTTTGCCAGTGATACGGACGAGGAGGTGGAAGCTATCCGCCGCCATTGCGAAGAAAAGCTCGAGGTAGGTTTTGCCGTGAACAACGCCTTTGCCAAAGGAGGAGAGGGAGCCGTTGACCTTGCCAATCTGGTAGTAGATACTATCGAGAACAAACCATCCGAACCGCTGACCTTCACCTACGAAGAGAGCGATTGCGTGGAACGTAAAATAGAAAAGGTAGCCTGCAACCTCTACGGGGCAAGCGTAGTGACTTACAGTCTCCACTCCCGCAAGGTTATCAAACTGATAGAGCAGATGGGTATCAGCCATTACCCCGTCTGTATTGCCAAGACGCAGTACTCCTTCTCTGCCGACCCGAAGATATATGGTGCAGTCAACAACTTTGAGTTCCACATCAAGGATATTGTGGTCAATAACGGTGCGGAAATGATTGTAGCCATCGCCGGTGAAATTCTCCGTATGCCGGGATTACCCAAGAAACCACAAGCCGAACACATTGATATTGTGGACGGAAATATAGAAGGGCTGAGCTAAACGCGCGGAGCGCGTTTAGAATTAAAAATTAAAGGCTGCGCAGTTCAAAGCGAACATTGCGCAGCCTTTAATTTTTAATTCTTAATTTTTAATTCTGTTTGCTTATCAATAAGCAAACAGCGGGTATTCTTTCATCTTCGCATTTACGCGTGCACGTACCTCTGCGATGACTTGTTCGTTGTCTACGTTGGACAGAACGGTTTCAATCATCTCGGCAATTTCGAGCATCAGGTCTTCCTTGGCACCACGGGTTGTGATGGCAGGAGTACCCAGACGGATACCGGAAGTCTGGAAAGCCGAGCGGCTGTCAAACGGAACCATGTTCTTGTTTACGGTGATGTCGGCAGATACCAACGCTTTCTCGGCAACCTTACCGGTCAAATCGGGATATTTGCTGCGCAGGTCTACCAGCATGGAGTGGTTGTCCGTACCGCCGGAAACGATGGTGAAGCCACGGTCTATCAAGGCTTGTGCCAAGACAGCGGCGTTTTTCTTCACCTGCTTGGCATATTCTTTCCATTCCGGTTGCAGGATTTCGCCGAAGGCAACGGCTTTGGCTGCGATGACATGTTCCAGCGGACCACCTTGGATACCGGGGAATACGGCTGAATCCAGCAACTGGGACATCATCTTGATTTCTCCCTTCGGAGTTTTCTTGCCCCAGGGATTGGGGAAGTCCTTACCCATCATGATAACGCCACCACGAGGACCACGCAGAGTCTTGTGAGTAGTAGAGGTCACGATGTGGGCATATTTCACGGGGTTATCCAGTTCACCGGCTGCAATCAGTCCGGCAGGATGAGCCATGTCAATCATTAGGATGGCACCTATCTTGTCCGCGATTTCGCGCATGCGCTTGTAGTCCCATTCGCGGGAATAAGCAGAACCGCCGCCGATAATCATTTTGGGTTTCTCGCGCAGGGCAACTTCTTCCATCTGGTCATAGTCCACACGTCCGGTTTCCTGGTTCAGATTGTATTCGCAGGGAGTATAGATAATACCGGAAGTGTTGACCAGTGAGCCATGGGAGAGGTGACCGCCGTGTGCAAGGTTCAGTCCCATGAATTTGTCGCCCGGATTGAGCACGGCGAGGAATACGGCTGCATTGGCTTGTGCACCGGAGTGCGGCTGTACGTTGGCCCATTCTGCGCCGAAAATCTGTTTCAAGCGGTCGATGGCAATCTGCTCACTCTGGTCTACTACCTCACAACCACCATAGTAACGCTTGCCGGGGTATCCTTCAGCATACTTGTTGGTGAGGCAGGAGCCCATTGCCTGCATAACCTGGTCACTTACAAAGTTCTCTGATGCAATCAGTTCAATGCCTTTGAGCTGACGTTGGTGTTCTTTTTCGATAAGTTCGAAAATTAAATCATCTCTTTTCATTCTGCTTATTAGATAAGTTTGATAAATCTGTGTTCTCTTATTAAGCGCACAAATTTACGGGAAATAAATGAATAAATTGAAAGAAAAGGAAGAAATTTACTGTCAAAAGAACACTCCGAAAGAAAAACTTAGCACATTGTCCCTGCGGTGAAAACGGATTTCGTTTTTCGTGTTTTCGTCAGCAGCGTTGTTGTCGGCCGGAATATCGTATGTCACGCTCTTGGAGATGTTATGCAGCCCCATGTCGTAACGGAAGTCGAAAAAGACGCGTGAGATGGTGACGGATACGCCGACGGTGAAACTGAGATTGAGCGGACGCAGCCTTTCACGGATATTCACCTGGTCGAATTTCTCGAAGTCGATGTCACTTTTCCTGTCCCATATATAGCGCACTTTGGGTCCTCCAAAGACGGCAAGGCTGTACGGCCCCTCCTTGATGAAGTTGTATCCGTAGATGACGGGGATGTCTATACTGTGGATGGACGATGTAATGGAGGCTTCCTCCGGCCGGGCTCCTGATGCGGCGTCTTCGGGCAGAGGTTTCTCGAAGGTGATGTTGCACCGGTTGATGTTGTAGGATATTTCCGGTTGCAGGAAATGGCGGTCGAAGTTTATCCGCATGAAAAGGGAGCCGAAATATCCTATCTTGTAATTGTTCTGCACTTCGTCGATGGGCACTCCGTTGACGCTGAACTGGGATACAAGGAACAAGGAAGAGGTGAAACCGCCTTTGAAACCGAAATTGACCGGAGTTTCCTTGCGGTGTCTGGAATGCTCTTCGTCGGCAGTACCGGGCACAACCGGAGTCTGTCCCCACATCATGGCGGGGAAGGCCAACAGATATAAGCCCATCAAGATTCGTCGCAACTCCATCTCTTAAAACCTTTATCGCATTATTACTTCTTTTTCTCTACTGACCATCCGAATTTGCCTATCTTTTCTCCCAGCTCATAATATCCACCGTGCACATAGACCAGCGGATTCGTTTCCGCCAGTTCCAGTTTGCCGGTTTCAGGGTTCAGATTACGGGTATCGGCACGTACATTTACCACATCCGCTATAAACATGTCGTGCGAACCGAGAGCCATAATCTCCTTTACCCGGCATTCTATGCAAAGCGGTGATTCCTTGATAAGAGGCGCGCTGACTACGGTGCTTTTCCCCGGTGTCAGATGCATTTCCTCGAATTTGTTGTAGTCCTTTCCGGAGCGTACGCCACACCAGTCCGTGGCATGGGCCATGTCTTTCGTGGTGAGGTTGATGACGAACTCCATATTCCGCTTGATGATGTCGTAGGAGTGGCGTTCGGGGCGTACGGAGATATAACACATGGGCGGGTTCGTGCAAATCGTCCCCGTCCATGCGATAGTCAGAATGTTATATTCCTCCGGAGTGCTTCCGCAGCTCACCAATACGGCAGGCAGCGGATAAATCATTGTTCCGGGTTTCCAGTCTTCTTTCATATAATCTCAATATCTTCTCTGGTCTGCTCCTTTTCGCAGTAGTGGCATTTGATGACGCAATTGTCCTTATCCACGACATGAAACAACGTAGGCATAGGCTCATTGTTCGTGATGCACTTCGGGTTGGCGCATTTCACGATTCCGCGCAGCTCTTCGGGCAGGCGGACTTCGCGTTTCTCCACCACTTCGTAGTCGCGGATAATGTTCAGTTTTACATTGGGAGCCACCACGGCGATACGGTTTATCTCTTCGTCGCAGAAGAACTTGTCGGCAATCTTGATGATGCCTTTCGTGCCCAGCTTCTTGCTCTTGAGGTTGAAGCCGATGGTGATATTGTTGCTCATGTGTTCCAGTCCGAGCAGGGAGACTACGGTAAACAGTCTCTCGGAGGGTATATGGTCTATTACAGTGCCGTTTTCCAGAGCAGCAACCTGCAATTCCTGTTTCTTTTCGCTTAACATCTTGAAATATTAGTTATTAGACGATTCTACTGAATTACTCCTTTACTCTTTTTCACCTCATCCAGCGTGATGCCCAGTACATCGCACAGAATAGCTTCACGGGCATACAGTCCGTTTTGTGCCTGCTGGAAATAGTATGCCTTGGGATTGTCGTCCACATCATAGGCTATTTCGTTGACACGGGGCAGCGGATGCAGGATGCGCAGGTTGGGACGGGTATGTTCCAGCATCTTGTTGCGCAGGATGTAGACATTCTTCACCCGCTCGTACTCCATAAGGTCGGTGAAGCGCTCGCGCTGCACACGGGTCATGTAGAGGATATCGGCATCAGCGATGATTTCTTCCGTAAAGTCCGTATGTTCCACGTACTTGATGTTGTGCTCGCGGCAGTAGATTTTGTATTCTTCGGGCATCCGCAACTCGTCGGGAGCGATGAAGTGGAAAGTGGGGTTGAAGTGGCGCATGGCCATCAGCAGGGAGTGGACGGTACGGCCGTACTTCAAGTCGCCGACCAGAAAAATGTTCAGGTTCTCCAGTGTGCCTTGTGTCTTGTAGATGGAGTAGAGATCGAGCATGGTTTGTGAGGGATGCTGGTTGGCACCGTCTCCGGCATTCACAATGGGCACGGTGGTGACTTCACTGGCATAGCGTGCGGCCCCTTCGAGGTGGTGGCGCATCACGATGATGTCGGCATAGTTGCTTACCATCTTGATGGTGTCTTTCAGCGTCTCGCCCTTGGATGAGCTGGTGGCCTTTGGGTCGCTGAACCCGATGACACGTGCTCCAAGCCGGTTGGCGGCAGTCTCGAAACTGAGGCGTGTACGGGTGGAAGGCTCGAAAAATAAGGTGGCAACTACTTTCCCGTCCAATATATGCCGATTGGGATGGGCTTCAAACTCTTTCGCCATCTCGAGCATATAGAGGATTTTTTCCCGGCTATGCTCGGCAATGGTGACTAAACTTCTGTTTTCCATATCGTTGAATTCATTTATACTTTTCGAGAGTGTAAAGTTACGGAAAATATGCGGGCTACGGAAATATGCGGGGAAGTTTTTTGCGAAATATGGGCTGTTTTTTTAACCGTGTGGCTTGTTGTCCGGAATGCCACACTTCATCATCCGGAATGCCACACTTCGACAAAGTAAATGCCGCATTTCGCGAATGTTCAAGTGTGGCATTTGCCTTATTCAAGTGCGGCGTTTGCCTTGTCGAAGTGTGGCATTCCGGACAGTGAAGTGTGGTATCTCTTTACGCCGTCGCCGTCGTTCTTTTTAACGACAACGTCGTTTTTTTCTCTTCTCTTCTTATCTTATCTCCTCTTACGCGCGCGAGGGCAAGTTTTCATTGTTTCAATCTGTATTATAGTTCATTACGATGTATTTTTCCTTTCCGATTTTTTCTTCAAGTTTTCTAATTGTTTTGCAATCGTTTTGCATTTCACTGAGAGTTTCCATTAAAATAAACGGGCGTTTTTTTTGTGGATGCCGGAAATCTTATCCTGAAAAAGATATAAAAAGCATAGGCACATCCAATATATTTCCGTACCTTTGCCCTATTATTGAACTTTGATTTTAGCAACTGAAACATGATAAGGAAAGTCGTCAAAATCCTATGGATTTTCATCGCACTGATTTCGCTGGTGTGTGTCTTTATATTCTTTTCCATAGCCAAGGGCTGGATAGGCTATATGCCTCCGGTGGAAGACCTGGAAAATCCGAATTACAAATTTGCCACAGAAGTCTTTTCCGAGGACGGAAAAGTATTGGGTACTTATTCCTATAGTAAGGAAAACCGCGTGTTTGTGGGATACAATGATTTGTCGCCCAATATCATTAACGCCTTGATAGCTACGGAAGATGTACGTTTTGCCGAACATTCGGGCATTGACGCCTACGCCCTGACGCGTGCCGTAGTGAAGCGCGGCATCCTGATGCAGAAGAATGCCGGCGGTGGCAGTACCATCACCCAGCAGCTTTCCAAACAGCTTTATTCTCCCAGTGCCGACAATGTGATGGAACGTCTGTTCCAGAAGCCCATCGAATGGGTGATTGCCGTAAAGCTGGAGCGTTACTATACAAAAGAGGAAATCCTCACCATGTATCTCAACAAGTTCGATTTCCTGAACAATGCGGTAGGCATCAAGACTGCTGCCTTTACCTACTTCGGTTGCGAACCGAAAGATTTGAAGATTGAGGAAGCGGCTACGTTGGTGGGCATGTGCAAGAATCCGTCTCTCTATAATCCGGTGCGCTACAATGAACGTTCCCGCGGACGGCGCAATGTGGTGCTCGACCAGATGCGGAAAGCGGGATATATTACGGAAGCCGAGCGCGACTCCCTCCAGGCGTTGCCTCTGAAACTGAAGTACAACCGTGTGGACCACAAGGAAGGGTTGGCCACTTATTTCCGCGAATACCTGCGCGGCGTGCTCACCGCCAAGAAGCCCGACAAGGCCAACTACCGCGGTTGGCAGATGCAGAAATACTACGAGGATTCACTCGACTGGGAGAACAATCCGCTCTTTGGATGGTGCGAAAAGAACACCAAGAAAGACGGTACCAAATACAACCTCTACACCGACGGGCTGAAAATCTATACCACGCTCGACTCGCGTATGCAGCAGTATGCCGAGGATGCCGTGACAGAGCATCTGAAGGAACTGCAAGGTTACTTCTTCAAGGAAAAGAAAGGGGCCAAGAAAGCTCCCTACACCTTCCGTCTGACCCAGGAGCAGGTGGACGAGATTCTGGGACGTGCCATGAGGTTGTCCGACCGCTACCGCATTATGAAGAAAGCCGGAGCCACCGAAGCTGAAATAAAGAAAGCCTTCGATACCCCGGAGGAGATGTCCGTATTCAGTTGGGAAGGGGAGAAAGACACCATTATGACCCCGATGGATTCCATCCGTTACTACAAGTTCTTCCTTCGTGCCGGTTTCATGTCCATGGACCCGCGCAGCGGACATGTCAAGGCATACGTAGGCGGACCGAACTACCATTACTTCCAGTACGATATGGCCATGGTGGGACGCCGCCAGGTAGGTTCTACCATCAAGCCTTTCCTTTATACATTGGCTATGGAGAACGGTTTTTCTCCCTGCGACGAAGTGCGCCACGTGGAATACACGCTGATTGATGAAAACGGAAAACCGTGGACGCCGCGTAATGCCAACAAAAAGCTGATTGGTGACATGGTGACTGTGAAGTGGGGGCTGGCAAACTCGGACAACTGGATTACGGCCTATCTCATGAGCAAGCTGAATCCCTATAATCTGAAACGTCTTATACATACTTTCGGTGTCCGCAACCGTGATATAGTACCTTCCGTTTCACTCTGTCTGGGCCCGTGCGAGATTTCCGTCGGCGAGATGGTAAGTGCCTATACCGCATTCCCCAACAAGGGTATCCGGGTAGCTCCGCTGTTCGTGACCCGCATCGAGGACAACGACGGAAACGTGCTGGCAACCTTTGCTCCCGAAATGCAGGAAGTCATCAGTGTATCCAGCGCTTACAAGATGCTGGTCATGCTGCGTGCCGTTGTCAACGAAGGTACCGGAGGCCGTGTGCGCCGTCTGGGTGTGAAAGCCGACATGGGCGGCAAGACCGGAACGACGAACTACAATGCCGACGGCTGGTTTATGGGCTTCACGCCTTCGCTCGTGTCCGGTTGCTGGGTGGGCGGTGAGGACCGCGACATCCACTTCGATACGATGCTTCACGGACAAGGTGCTTCCATGGCATTGCCTATCTGGACCAAATACATGGTGAAAGTGCTCGGTGACAAATCTCTGGGATATGATGAAAATGAAACATTCCAGTTGCCCGAAGGCTATGACCCGTGCAAGGATGATGTGAATCTGGAAGGAGACACCCATATAGAAGAACCGATAGAGGGACTCGACGAACTGTTTAATTAGTTGAAAGGTGAAAATTGAAAGTGGAAAGGTAAACTTTCAATTTTCACCTTTTCCCCTTTCACCTTAAAAAATGGATTATACGATTAGTATTGGGAGCAACGAGCAGCGGAGGGAGAACATGGAACTGGCTCGCAGACGCTTGACGGAACTTTTTTCGGGAATACGTTTCTCGGAAGAGGAGGAGACGGCACCTTTGTTCTTTCACCGTCCGAATCTGTTCTCCAATCAGGTGGCATGCTTTGCTTCCGATAATCCGGTAGAGGAAGTCACCGCCTGCCTGAAAGCCATCGAACGGGAAGCCGGAAGGAAGCCCGAGGAGAAGGAGCAGGAAATTGTACGGCTGGATATAGACTTGTTGTCTTGTGACGGGACTGTCTATAAGCCAAAAGATTTGAAACGTGATTATATCCTGCGAGGATTGAAACAACTGTTATAATTAATAAAGAATATAAGGAGATGGGTCGATAGTATATGAACACTTTCGGACACACTCTCATTTTAAAAAACGAAGATTGAAAATGAAATTTTTAGGAATCATACCTGCCCGTTACGCATCTACGCGTTTTCCAGCCAAACCATTGGCGGTGTTAGGTGGAAAAACCGTGATACAGCGAGTATACGAGCAAGTGGCAGGAATCTTGGACGATGCATACGTGGCTACGGACGATGAGCGTATTGAAGCCGCAGTAAAAGCATTCGGAGGAAAGGTGGTAATGACTTCCACCGAACATAAAAGCGGCACCGACCGCTGTCAGGAAGCTTGTACAAAAATAGGAGGACAGTTTGATGTCGTGGTGAATATCCAGGGGGATGAGCCTTTCATCCAGCCTTCGCAGTTACAAGCCGTCAAAGCATGTTTCGACGATCCGGCCACCCAGATAGCCACTCTGGTGAAACCCTTTACGGTAGATAATGGTTTCGAGGCACTGGAAAATGTGAACTCTCCGAAGGTTGTGCTCAACAAAAACAGGAATGCCCTCTATTTTAGCCGTTCCATCATTCCCTACCAGCGTAATGCGGCGAAGGAAGACTGGCTGAAGAACCATACGTATTATAAGCATATCGGCCTTTATGCCTATCGCGTAGAGGTACTGAAAGAGATAACCGCCCTTCCGCAGTCATCCCTCGAGATTGCCGAATCATTGGAACAGCTTCGTTGGTTGGAAAACGGATACACTATCAAAGCAGGTATCACGGATGTAGAAACTATCGGCATAGATACTCCTCAAGATTTGGAACGGGCAGAAGAATTTCTTAAAAGCCATGGGCTGTAAACTAGAAAGCCCATGCTGAACCGAAGTGACCAACCCCGGATTCTTGAACCGGAACAACTGGTGGTGCAAAGGCCGGAACGTATCAAGTTGCCTAATGGCGTGCCATTGAGCGTGCTCAATGCCGGTGACAATGAAGTGACACGTATCGATCTCCTCATGGCAGGCGGCCGATGGCAACAGAAACAGCCCTTGCAGGCGTTGTTTACGAACCGCATGCTTCGCGAGGGCACCCGACGCTACGATGCCGCCCGGATAGCGGAAAAGCTGGACTATTACGGAGCCTGGCTGGAATTGTCCAGTGCATCCGAGTATGCCTATGTCACCCTTTATTCTCTGAATAAATACCTTCCCCAAACGCTTGACATATTGGAGTCTATCGTCAAAGAGCCGGTATTTCCCGAGAAAGAGCTGGGAGTGATTGTAGACAACAATATCCAGCAGTTTCTTGTCAACTCTTCCAAGGTGGACTTTCTGGCGCACCGCGGATTGGTGAAGGCTCTGTACGGCGGGCAGCATCCCGGCGGACGTCTGGTGCAGGAAGAGGATTATCGGCGCATCACTCCTGCGGTGCTACGCGAGTTTTATGACCGTTATTATCATTCCAATAATTGCAGCATCTACCTCTCGGGCAAGGTTACCGACGATTGCATCCGCCGGATAGAGTCCTTGTTTGGCTGCGAGGCTTTCGGTACGGATTTCCGCAAACCGGAGAAGACAGAATTTCATCCGGTTACCGCTTCCGGAAAACGTATCTTCATCGAACGTCCGGACGCCCTGCAAAGTGCCGTCCGTATGGGCATGCTTTCCCTGGACCGTAATCATCCGGACTACTTGAAGGCCCGCGTACTGGTCACACTGTTCGGGGGTTATTTTGGCAGTCGCCTGATGTCCAATATCCGGGAAGATAAAGGATACACATACGGTATCTCCGCAGCCATCATGCCCTATCCGGGGCAGGGAGTGTTGGCGGTCAGTGCCGAAGCCGCCAACGAATTTGTGGAGCCTCTTATCGGTGAGGTTTATCATGAAATAGACCGCCTTCAGAACGAGCTGGTTTCCGATGGAGAGCTTTCCATGGTGAAGAACTATATGTTGGGAGACATGTGCCGTAGTTATGAATCTGCATTCTCGCTGGCGGATGCCTGGATTTTTGTGCAGGTATCGGGCTTGCAGGATACTTACTTTGCCGAAGCATTGGATGCTGTCAAGGAGGTTACCCCACAAGAAATCCGTGAACTTGCAGGGCGGCATTTATGCAAAGAGAAATTAAAAGAAATAGTGTGCGGCAAAAAAATGTCATAAAAAGCGGGAGTTATCGCATCATTTTACCGGATAAATCCTACCTTTGTCAATTATCAACTATCAATTATCAATTAATGAAATATCTATATACTGCACTCATTCTGGCTTTCTTATGCCAAGGTGGAGCCACTGCTCAGGAAAAAAAAAGCGGCTTTTTCGATAAAGTGAAAAATACATTCTCTTCGGAGATAAAGATAGGTACCTATACGTTCAAAGATAACGGGGCCGTCTATACCGGTGAAATAAAAGGCCGCAAGCCCAATGGAAAGGGGAAGACCGTTTTCAAGAACGGCGACGTCTACGAGGGTGAGTATGTGAAGGGCAAGCGTGAAGGCTACGGTACATATATGTTTCCCGACGGTGAAAAGTATGAGGGGCAATGGTTTCAAGACCAGCAGCATGGTAGGGGTATCTACTATTTTATGAATAACAACCGTTATGACGGCATGTGGTTTCAGGATTACCAGCACGGTAAAGGAACCATGTACTATTACAATGGTGATATTTATGAGGGCGACTGGGTGAATGATAAACGCGAAGGCCAAGGAACGTATACCTGGAAGAACGGTTCCAAGTATGTAGGCTCGTGGAAGAATGACAAGAAAGACGGCAAAGGAACACTGACCTGGAATGACGGTTCCAAATATGACGGGGAGTGGAAAAATGATGTCCGGGACGGTAAAGGAACTTTTGAATATGCCAACGGCGACAAATATGTAGGTGACTGGAAGGACGACATGCAGCATGGCAAAGGTATTTACTTTTTCCATACCGGCGACCGTTACGAAGGTTCTTATGTTCAAGGTGAACGTACCGGAGAGGGCATTTATTACCATGCCAGCGGCAACAAGTATGTGGGCAGCTTCAAGGATGGAAAGCAGGAAGGCCACGGCACATTTACGTGGGCAAGCGGCGCCGTTTACGAAGGTAATTGGAAAGATAACCAACGTGACGGATACGGTACTTACAAATGGAATGTAGGTGACTCTTACGAAGGTGAATGGAAAGACAATAAGTTCAACGGCCAAGGTACCCTGATTCAGACCGATGGAACCAAATATAAAGGCGGTTTTGTGAACGGTATGGAAGAAGGTAGCGGTATCCAGGAGGACAAGAACGGAAACCGTTATGAAGGCTTCTTCAAACAAGGCAAGAAACACGGTCCGTTTGTAGAAACAGACAAGAACGGAAAGGTGATACGAAAAGGAACCTACAAGATGGGAAGGCTGGAGAATTAGAATTAAAAATTAGAAATTAAAAATTAAAGGCTGCGCAATGTTCACTTCAGAACCGCGCAGCCTTTAATTTTTAATATCTAACCGCTCCGCGGTTAGATAATGTATTGTGAACTGATTGATTCATTGTTCATCACCCGCTTGATGGTTTCGGCGAACATATCGGCAATGCTCAACTGTTTAACCTTGTCACATTTTTTAGAGTAGGGGATACTATCGGTAAATACCATTTCCGTTAGTGCGGATTCTTGTACACGGAAAGAAGCAGGGTCGGACATTACGCAGTGGCTGGCAATGGCACGGACAGATTTGGCTCCTGCTTCCAGCATGATGTTGGCAGCCTTGGTAATGGTTCCTGCTGTATCTACAATATCGTCTACCAATACTACATTCTTGTCTTTTACATCACCGATGATTTGCATGGTGGCAACCACGTTTGCTTTTTCGCGTGTCTTGTTGCACAATACCAGGGGTACACCGAGGTATTTGGAGAATGTGCTGGCGCGTTTTGAACCGCCGACATCCGGGGTGGCGATTACCAAGTCTTCCAGTTTCAAGGATTCAATATAGGGGAGGAATACTGCTGATGCATACAAATGATCCACCGGAATGTTGAAGAAACCCTGAATCTGGTCTGCATGAAGGTCCATCGTAATCAGACGGTCGATACCTGCAACAGAGAGCAGGTCGGCCACCAGCTTAGCGCCGATGGAAACACGGGGTTTGTCTTTTCTGTCCTGACGTGCCCAACCGAAGTAAGGGATAACGGCTACAACGCTTTTTGCCGATGCTCTTTTAGCAGCATCAACCATCAGCAGAAGTTCCATCAAGTTGTCAGAATTAGGGAAGGTTGATTGAACCAGGAATACATGCGAGCCACGGATAGATTCCTCATAAGAGACTGCAAACTCACCATCTGCAAAATGGGTGATGTTCATCTTTCCCAGAGGGCAATCAAGGCTAGCGCAGATTTTCTCTGCAAGGTATCTCGAATTTGTTCCGGAGAATACCATAAAGGGTGCTTTTTCGCTCATTTGTGTAATAGATGTTACCTATTTGTTAATTTGCATGCAAAGGTAGGAATTTCCCGTTACATAAAACAAGAGTTATTGTATAAAAATTATTTTTCTTTCCCGGATTTATTCGTAGCTTTGCTTTATGAAACGACTTTCTTTTATATGGTTTGCGGGGTTGTTGTGCCTTTGTACAACAATGGTTTCGTGTGTGGGAACGGCACCCATGAAGGAAGTACGCCTTATCGACTCTCTAAACCAGGTGGCTTATGCTTATCGTTATAAAAACCTGGATTCATCCTGCCATGCGGCATCAAGGGCCTACCGTGAAGTCAGCCTCTATAAACAAGGAAAAGCGGAAGCATCCAATAATCTGGGCTTTTGTGCTTTTATGCGTATGGATTTTGAGCAGGCCGAAAAATTTCATACGGATGTCTATGATCTGACCAAGAATGAGCTGGAACTCCTTATTGCCGACATCGGCTTGATGAAAATTTATCAGCGGACGGCGTTGAACAAGGAGTTCTATGATTACCGCAACAGTGCCTTGCGCCGTATGAAAAGGATAGCGGAGGATGACAATCTGTTTGTGGACCGACACGAGCAAATACGTTTGAATTATGCCCGTTCCGAATTTTATATCGTATCTGCTGTTTATTATTATTATCTGCAACAACGTCCCGAGGCAGTGGCTTCTATCAATGAAGTAACTGATAATCAAGAATTGTTGGCAGATACCAACCAGTTATTGTACTATCATTACATTAAGGGATCCGCTGCCTTGTGTGAAGGCGAGACGCCGGACGAACAAAGGCTGCGAGAGTTTGACGAACTATATACCACGTGGCGGTTGGCATCCCGTAAAGGGTATCTCTACTTTGAAGGGAACGGAGTGCAGGGGCTTGCCAACCTGATGGCCTCACCGGAGAATTACGAGTTTTTTCGGGACCGCCGTTCCCATGCCCTGACACGGTTTGGAGTACCGGTAGACTCTCTATTGCCAATGCGTCTGGGGCAGTTGGCTCTGCAGAAGTTCAGTCAATATAAAGATTTGTATCAGATAGCAGGCGCATATGTATCCATCGGCAAATACCTGAATGCCCACAGTCACTATACAGAAGCTCTTGACACGCTAAAACTTGCTCTGGAATGTGTAAATGACCATCACCGCCTTTTCTATGACTGCCACGATAGTTTGGACTGGCTGAAAGCATTTGACCGTCGAGATACGATTTGTGCGGAGAAGGCATGGATGGAGCAGAAACTGAAAACCGTGCCCGAGTGGATTTCACGTATTCGTGAACAGTTGAGCGTTTCGTATGCTGGGCTCGGGATGAAAGAAAAATCAGACTATAACCGCAATATTTACCTGGATATCCTTGAAGATACACGCCAGGATAAAGAGCTGGAAAGCCGCTATCAGGCATTGGAAAAGGAGGCGGGGCAGCTCAACGTCGTGTTGTCACTGGTCATTGTGGGCTTCGTGCTTGTATCCCTCTTCTTCTGGTTTTTCAACAAGCGTTCCAAAGACCGGAACAGAGTGCATCTCCGCCGTCTGCAACTGATGCTGGACATCTGTCAGAAGATAACGGCATCCATTCCGGCAGATGCACAGACTGAGGAGGAAATCATCGACTCTATCCGGACGGCTGTCTGCCCGGAATTGGAAAAGCTGTTTGGAGTGAAGGATATCCGCATAGACAACGGGCAATTAGTGTTCCCGCGTCGGATGAGCAAGGATGAGCAGGCGATGGTACGGGTGATAACTCCCTATATCCAATGGGCAATCGACAATGGCATGACGTCCATCTCCCTTGGCGACGAACGCCGCAGACTGGAAAAGCAACGCTACATTTACGAGCAGCACATCGCGGGGAACAAACGGCAAAATCTGATAAAGAAAGCATGTATGGCTATTGTCAACGGAATTCACCCGTACATAGACCGTATCATCAACGAAGTGCAGAAACTGACTCAAAAAGGATTCATCAAAGAGGAGCGGATCAAGGAGGAGAAATACCAGTATATCGACGAGTTGGTTACTACCATCAACGAATACAATGATATTCTTGCCCTTTGGATAAAGATGAAGCAAGGAAGCCTTAGCCTGAACATAGAGACGTTCGAATTGAATGAACTTTTCGAGCTGCTCAGGAAAGGAAGCCGTACATTCGAGATGAAGAGACAGTCGTTGGAGGTGCAGCCTACGGATATCAGGGTAAAGGCAGACAAGGCCCTTACATTGTTTATGATAAATACACTGGCGGAGAATGCCCGTAAATATACCCCTCAGGGCGGTATGGTGAAAGTATATGCACGGCAGGAGGAGGATTACGTGGAAATCTCGGTAGAGGATAATGGTTGTGGATTGTCACCGGAAGATGTAGCCCGCATCGTGGGAGAAAAAGTATATGACTCGAAAGCCATCGGTATGAGTGACGCTCCCGACAAGGAGGAATTGAGGAAGAACAAAGGAAGTGGCTTTGGACTGATGAACTGTAAGGGCATCATTGAAAAATATCGCAAGACGAATGATTTGTTCAAGGTCTGTCTGTTCAATGTGGAGAGCGGGCTGGGAAAAGGCAGCCGTTTTTATTTCCGTCTGCCTGCCGGTATCCGTAAGTCTGTGTCGGTGTTGCTCGTCGTGTTGTCTTTGTGCATGTCATCCTGCCGGCATGCTGTGGAACAGACTGCTTCCGGAGAGGTGTTGCCGGATTCTTTGGCACTGCTTGCACAGAATGAATACGAAGCTTTGCTGGACGAAGCCTCCGATTATGCCAATGAAGCTTATTACTGCAATGTGGACGGAGAATACGAACTGGCTTTACAATACATAGATTCGGCAATGTATTGCCTGAACGAACATTACAAGCAATACGCCCATCCTATACATCGCTATATGACGCTGACGGGAGACGGGGCGCCTGCGGAACTGGATTGGTGGAACCAGATGTTCAATTCGGATTTCCATGTAATTCTGGATATCAGGAATGAAGCGGCAGTCTCATTTCTTGCATTGAAGCAATGGGATGACTATAGTTATAATAATGCTGCCTACACTACCTTATACAAACTGTTGGGAGAAGACCAATCCTTGGAAGAATATTGCCGGCAGCTGGAGCGTTCCACCAACAACAAGATGGTGGGCATTTTGCTGGCGGTGATTTTGCTGTTCGTATTGCTGTTGGGATATTACATACTTTACTTCCGTAAACGTCTGGTGAACCGCTGGAATCTGGAGCAAGTGCTGGAAATTAATGGAAAGGTGTTCAATGCCTCCTTGTTGCCGGTTTCGGATACGGAGGAAATGTTGCAGCGTGAGGAGGATACATTGAAGGAAATCCCGCGGCAGATTGTAGGTTCCGCTTTTGATGCAGTGAACGAACTTTTGAGTATCGACCGGTTAAGCATAGCTGTATACAACGAGACTACACATAAGCTGGAATACACTTCCAATCCAGTGGAAGATACCGCCGTGGACGAGTTGCCTGTCCGAAGGAAATATATGGAGAATTGTTTTGAGCAGCAAGTGTACATATCGGAAAAGGGTATACAAGCATTGCCGCTTGTTGTGGATGCAGGCAATATGTGTCGTTGCATAGGTGTGCTGTGTCTGGAACGCAGGGAAGGTACGGAGCAGGAGACCGACCATTTGCTTTTGGAACTGATAGCCCGTTATGTCTCCATTGTAATCTTCAATGCAGTGGTTAAGTTGGCTACGAAATACCGGGACATCGAAGTGGCTCAAGATGAAGCCCGGCGAGCTTCCTGGGAAGACAGTTTGCTGCATGTACAGAACATGGTGCTGGATAATTGTCTTTCGACCATCAAGCATGAAACGATTTATTATCCGAACAAGATAAAGCAGCTGATAGGGAAACTGCGGTCCGGCAAACAGACAGAAGCGGAGGAGCGGGAAACGGTGGTTGCCATCAGCGAATTGATAGAGTATTACAAAGGTATCTTTACGACACTCAGTTCATGCGCTTCCCGCCAGTTGGAAGAGGTGACTTTTAGGCGTGCGACAATATCTGTGCCGGAACTTATGGCTACTGCCGGGAAATATTTCCGCAAAGTGTATAAGGGAAACAAGGCGCATATTGATTTTAAGATACAACCGTTGGAAGGACGGATTACCGGTGACTGGAACCAGTTGCGTTTCCTGCTTGAAAACCTGATAGACGAGGCTTGCTCCGTAACTCTGGATGGAGCTGTCTGTCTGTCGGCCCGGGAAGATGGGGAATTTATACGTTTTCTGTTTACAGATATGCGCAGGGAAAAGACCCGTGAAGAATTGAACCAATTGTTCTATCCCGACTTGTCCCGCATGACGGCCGGTGAGAAAGGAGAACTGTATGGTACGGAATATCTGGTGTGCAAGCAGATTATCCGCGACCATGACGAGTTTGCCGGACGCCGGGGATGCCGTATCAATGCCGAACCGGGAAAGGAAGGAGGTTTTACAATATATTTTACGCTACCGAAAAAATGAAATATGGAAGACAAAAAATTTAAAGTAATCATCGTTGAAGATGTCAAGTTGGAGCTGAAAGGGACGGAAGAGATTTTCCGCCATGAAATTCCCAATGCGGAGGTAATAGGTACTGCTATGACTGAGCAGGAGTTCTGGACATTGATTGAAGCCGGCGTGCCGGATCTTGTTCTGCTGGACTTGGGATTGGGAGGTTCGACCACAATCGGGGTGGACATCTGCCGGAATATCTTCAAGCGTTATCCGGGAGTACATGTGCTGATATTCACGGGAGAAATATTGAATGAGAAGTTATGGGTGGACGTACTTGAAGCCGGCGCTGACGGCATTATCCTGAAAACCGGAGAGTTGCTGACCAAAACCGATGTGCAGGCAGTGATGGACGGCAAGAAGCTGGTCTTTAACTATCCGATACTGGAGAAGATAGTGGAACGCTTCAAGAAATCTGTCCTGAATGATGCAAAACGTCAGGAAGCAATCATAAGCTATGATATTGATGAGTATGACGAGCGTTTCCTCCGTCATTTGGCACTGGGCTATACCAAAGAAATGATTGCCAATCTTAGGGGAATGCCTTTTGGAGTCAAGTCGCTGGAGAAACGGCAGAATGACTTGGTCGGCCGTCTTTTCCCGCCTAGTGAACGGGTGGGGGTGAATGCCACTCGTCTGGTGGTGCGTGCATTGGAACTTCGAATCTTGAATATAGACAATCTGGAAGCCGACGATGAGTAAACTCCGAATGCCACATCCCGCTACGATGTTCTTCCTGCTGACGCTGGCAGTCATCCTCCTTTCATGGATATTCGATGTCTATGGTCTGAGCGTGCTGCAACCGCAGACTGGAGAAGAAATACGGGTGCAGAGCCTGCTGAGTCCGGAGGGCATACGCTGGCTGCTGCGCCATGTCATAACCAATTTTACGGGATTCGCTCCGTTAGGGCTGGTGATTGTGGCTATGTTCGGAATAGGGGTGGCACAGCATTCGGGTTTCATCGATGCATGTATTCGCAGGGGGGTACGACGTCCACGTGATCCTTGGCGCATTATTCTGCTGGTCATTGTCTTAGGACTGTTGTCCAATATAGTGGGAGATGCAGGATATATCATTCTGTTGCCGATAGCTGCAACTTTGTTCCAGTCCGTCGGTCTGCACCCCATTGGAGGTATAATTACAGCTTATGTTTCAGTCTCTTGTGGCTATAGCGCTAATGTGTTTTTGAGTACATTAGACCCCATGATTGCCTCTGTAACGCAAGAAGCGGCTGATAGGATGAATATTGCTCCGGGGCAGACTGGACCGCTGTGCAATTATTATTTTCTCTTTGTTTCCACGTTCCTGCTTGCATTCATCATTTATCATATTACCCGCAGGAGCTTGTTGCCGCACTTGGGAATGTATGCAGGGGATATTCATTTTAATGGCTACAAACAACTGTCCCGCAAGGAACGGAGAGCTATGTTGGGAGCTGTATTTGCAGGCTTGCTGTATATTGCCATTATTCTGTGGGCTACATTCTCTTCATGGGGGATATTGCGGAGTGTCAATGGTGGGCTGATTCGTTCTCCGTTTATAGTTGGTATTCTGTTTTTGCTTTCGTTTGGAATAGGTTTGATGGGGATGGTCTATGGTTTTGCCTCCGGCCGATACCGTACGGACGGTGATGTGATAGAAGGACTTACGCAGCCGATGAAACTGCTGGGCGTTTATTTTGTGATAGCTTTCTTTGCCTCACAGATGTTTGCTTGTTTTGAATATTCCCACTTGGACAAGTGCATTGCCATTTTAGGCGCTAATCTGCTGTCCTCCGCCTCTTTGAGTAGTTTATGGATATTGATTCTCTTCATTCTTTTTACGGCGCTGGTCAATCTCTTTATGGTATCTGCCACAGCTAAATGGGCTTTTATGTCTTTCATTTTTGTTCCGGTATTGGCAAGTATGGGCATTTCGCCGGATATGACCCAATGTGCGTTCCGTATAGGTGACAGTGCAACAAATGCCATAACACCTTTTATGTTCTACATGCCACTTGTCTTGACCTATATGCAGCAATATGATAGGCAATCCACTTATGGTTCACTACTGAAGTATACTTGGAGATATTCTTTAGTCATTCTATTGGCATGGACCACCTTATTTGTACTTTGGTACATCAGCGGTTTGCCATTAGGACTGTAATGTCATAACCGATGAACAGCCCGCTTTCGATAACCCCGGTAATGGCTTTCAGTTTCTGTTCCAAATCAGGAACAATGTTGCTGAGATGAATGTCAAGAATGAAATTACCGTTTTCGGTAAATACCGGACCGTCTTTTCCTTCTGCAAGACGTAGGCTGATTTTTGAAGCTCCCAATAAGCGTATCTCGTTTTCCACATGGGAGAGAGCATGTGGAAACACTTCTACCGGTATGGGGTATTTGCTCCCCAGTTTGCTGACAAGCTTGCTCTCATCGACAATGATGTAAGTCTTGCCACTGCTTTTAATTAGGAGTTTCTCCTTAAACATGGCTCCGCCACGTCCTTTGATGAGGTTATTATGCGGATCCACTTCGTCTGCACCGTCGAATGTCCAATCCGGACGCTTATTCCACAGAGTAGTTTGCGGCAGGCCAAGCTGTATACATGTCATCGAAATTTCGGCAGATGCCGGAATGATTTCTATATGCAGAGATTCTTGTTTAACTCGCTGAGCTAATGCAAACAAAGTGAGATAAACGGTAGAGCCGGAGCCTGCTCCTATGGCATCACCGTCTTTGGCCAGTCCGGCAATTTCCTGGGCTACCAATTCCTTACTCGCCTTATTGCTGATTTTATTTGACCATTGCAATTCTTGTATCAACTGATTTTCCCATTCCATCTCTTTAAAATTTAGCTGTTATTACTCTTTCATTCATTTTCGGGTCAATGCTACTTTTCCTATTTGAATATTCCTCCATATTTTTACTTTTTATAATTAGTAACATTGATAATTTGCAAAATGTTTTAATACATCTGTATATAAATACCGTGTATCTTGTTTGTAAAGGTAACTAATCATTACTTTTTATGTAGCAAATGAGCCTTTTATACATAGGTAACGAAAAAAGGTGATACAAAAATTTGCAATATTCGTAAAAAAGCGTACCTTTGCACCGCAATTAAGGCTGGTTCCGTAGCTCAGCTGGATAGAGCAACGCCCTTCTAAGGCGTGGGTCTTGCGTTCGAATCGCAACGGAATCACAAGGAAAAATGCTAATAGGTTCATTGACAACTTGTTAGCATTTTCTTTTTATGCTATCTGCACAACATTTGCACAACTTGCGAATAGGGAAAGAAAAAGCCGGGGAATAATTCCGGCTATATTGTTGTTTTAACCCCACCGCTGATTTTGGGAGTTGGGTCGTATTCTGCTTTTTGTCTTCGTTTCTCGTCCTCGTCTTTAAGGTACTTGTTCCTTATCTCTTTGATGTCATTCGTCATTCCCCATACCTTGAAGAAGAGGATGATTTGCAGTACTCCGAATATTAGGAGTATGATGGTTAGAAAGTCAACCATAATCAGTCTATTTTATAAATCATTAATAAATGTTTCTGCCGCATTTTTTTCTGATAGGGTAAATTTTTGATATTCATTAATTGCTTGCTCAATAAACCCTTTATTTTTTAATACCCTCAATTTATTAAGAAGCCTCTCAAAAGCATCTTTGTCTATCTGGTCTATTTTCTTATAAGTATCAACTACAAACTCAATAGCATCTGTATCGTTCAATCCGGTTTCATCCATGTAATATTTGCAAGCTTCAGGTATTCTGTTTAACCGAATAAACTTTGCGATTATACTTTCCATAGAATCGTCAGTATTATATGGAATATTATTGTAGTCTGATGCTTGTATTTGAAGATGTGTAGTTTCTTTTATGGTATCTTCAGAACATGGGCATCTGTTTTCTAATTCCTTCTTTGCTATGATTAGCTTTTCTTCAAGAACTTTCTTAGTATAAGCTTCTTGTTCTTCTTGCTCTCTTAACTTTTTTGCTTCGTATTCTTTAGTTTCTTTGACTACTGTAACCTCTGCCGAAATTGCGCTATTATACTTTTCTATAATCCTTGCTTTTTCATAATTGTATTCTTCTTCTGATAGAAATCCTTTTTTCCAATAGTCATGAATGTCACTGAGAGCTTTGTACATGAAGTATCTATCTTCAAAGTTATTTTCTATCATAACAGCAGTTCCAGATGCAGATACCATAAACATGGATTTTCCTCCACCGGAAACTTCGTCAAAGTCTATATGTAATCCAACAATAGCATCAGCCTGAAAAGATTTGGCTTTTGCTTTTAATTCAGCCATTACTTCCTTGTATATGGTGTTTAGCTTGTTTTGATAGGTATTAGAGCGTCCGCCAAAAACATCTGTTAGTGATGCTGCAAAATCAGAGAAAAAATTTGCTCCAATAACTATATTCGCATTTACTACACCTAAGTATCGTTTTATTGAATAATTTTCTATATTATTAGTAGTTGTGATTATCATAATCTTAGATATTTAGTTTGTTCTTTAATTCGTTGAACACATCGGGATTTTCAAGTTCTCCCCAGTAGTATTTCTTATAACTGTCTCGGTCAAAACTCTGTTTCTTCTCATAAACGATTAAGCATTGTTTATCACAGAGGACTATTACAGTAGATTCAAGGAGGCAAGCGTATGAGCGAGCTTGCAAAAATGCTTCTTCTATTTCTTGATTGTTCTTCATGTAGAATTTTGCCTCAATTAAGACCTTTGCTTTTTCTTCGTCTGGCTTGTTGTCGTAATGCAGAGCGTAGTCGGGAAATATTCGGTGCCCACGTCCTGCATGTATTGGCAATTGGCGAATGAAGTCTTTGTTCTCATACCATCCCATTGAATTGAGCAATGGCTCCAGCAATTGTTTCTCCACATCCCTTTCGCACTCTATATTCACTCCTTCCGGCATAGTGGGAGCGTATAATTGTGGCAATGTATCGCTATCAAACCCTTTTCCCTTTATCATCCGTAAAAGTTCCAAATAGTCTTTCCCGGTCGATTGCCATCCGTTCACTCCTTGAAAGTTCTTCCTGACAAGCGAATGATTGGAAAAGTATTCATCGGTTTTCAACTCATTTAATGTGATGTGTGGTATGCTTATCCTATTTCCGATATAGATGCACCCATAATATCGAAATAGTGGGTCTATCACACCATCAGTAAGTGATGTTTCTATACAGGTAATCGCACTGACTGGAGATGTCTCGTAATGGATGAGAATATCCCCTCTCTTTGTTTCAGGGCTTGACTGCCAAAATTTTGATTCTAACAATCTGTCTTCTTCATATAATAATCCTCCAATAAACCAAACTTGTGAGGGCTTAGGAATCTCAGTATTTTCATTTACAATATTATTGGGAGCAAAATCATACAAAAAAGCCCATAGCTCTTCGGGGGATAATTTGTTTTCTTTCCTAAATTGATAAAATGCTTCACAAAGTTCACAATAATACATGCACCTTCCTTTGTAATCCGTTCTTTTTGGCATATCAGGTAGGTCTATGTTAAAGAAGTCTGCTATTTTATTCAACTCGAATATCCGACAAAGAAACAGGTATGGAAAGAAGTATTCGGGGGCGAACTTTGATAAGACATAGGACACCGGTTGAATGATTCCAAGCATATTCTTAAAATCATTAGCAGGAATCCATTGCTGCTCTTCTATCCTTATGCCTAACGTGATAAGCGAAGTGTACAATAATTTTGCTTCATTTAATGAAGTTGGTTGCTCACAATCTGATACGCCATAGCAATATATACTTTCCAGCCAATCGTTGTATAAACCATTCGGGATGAAATTGGCGTGCGGACAATAACCTTTGAACAAGTCATACCCTTCCGCTTTGGAAAAGTATTTTATCTTTTCTTTTCCTGCTGGAGTTTGCTTGTACAGATTCCAAGTGTACCAATTGAATTCCATACTTACCACCCTTTATCTGTTAATATCTTAACAACCTTCCAAACTGACGCAATCATGTTTTTAGGGAGTTCCTCGTCTGGAACGCTGGAATTGTGAGAAATACACCAAACGTATTCTTTGGGATTTTCATCATACCTTGTCACTTCTTTTGTAATTCTTCTACCATCAGTTAGTTCTATTACAAAAATGTTTCCATAGCCGAAATACTCTTTCCAGTTTTTTACCTCTCGAATTTGCATAAGGCTTCCGGGTGGAATAGTTGGAATCATGCTATCCCCTGATTGATACACCGCTATATCATCCTTTTTTGCGTTAACAAAAGGGATGTACCCTTCTACATATTGTGGCTCGCTTACTATATCGTTATTTGAGTGCATTCCCCCAACGCTGTCTATATGCACTACTGGAACGAGTTTGTATGTCGCATTAGAAGGCACTTCTGCTTGCTTATCGAGAATATCACCTTTTTTTATATCTCCTTGTGTGTGCATGTTCCCATTGCCTCCAACTAACCATCCTTTATCTACATCTGGGAAAGCTGATAAAATTTTTTCTATTACAGCATCTCCTATACCATCTTTTCGACCGAACCAATTAGATACAGTATTTGGCTTTTCTCTAACCGCATCCGCAAATTTCTTGTTACTACCTCTTTCGTCTCCAAAATAGTAAGATTTTATTTTTAATATTCTTTCTCCAATAGTATTCATATTCACAATTATTGTGTATATTTACAATGAAAATCAAGTTGCGGATGATTTCGACTAATTTGTTTAACTGCTCCCGTTAAGGGACTATATAGGCGACTTAACTTCAAACCGCAACTTTGGAGTCGGTCGCTTTAGCTTTCAGATATGAATATAATTAAATTCCTTATCAGAGCTATTTCTATGAGAAAAAAGTATTTCAAAGAAATAAAAGACCCTTTTGAAGAATCAAACAACCTCATTGACAACGCAAAAGAATCATACTTCAAGATTATGGAGGAAGATGAGCGCGTTATCAGAGAAAGAACCAATTCTTCCGAATCTAATCTTTAGTTTATTTTTGAATGTATTGTCAAACAATTCATTTCCATATTTTGATTCAAGTCCTTTCAACTGGTTAATAATATAATCTATATCTTCTTTATTTTTAGTCTTTTCTGTGGTGTCAATCATCATGTAAATAGATTGCCTTATATCTGCTATATTGTTTAATTCGACAGCCATGTGAAGTAATCTCATTTCTATGTACATCATAGTTTTTGCTGTATGAATTACATGATGGTCGCTTATATCCTGCAATTTTTCTTCTATCTCATTTTTTAGGTCGTTTTTTAACCCAAAAATGTTATACCCAACCATCACTGCTAATGAGCCTACAACGAAAGAAAGAAAAGCAATCATAGAATCGAATAGAGTCCATGTCACAGGCTCGTATTTGCATAACCATAGTAATATAGCAATAGTACTCAATACAAGTGCTATCCACGATACATAGTTTATATTTTCTTTCTTCATATTAATAATGTATAGCTGCGCGAATAGTTAAACAATGTTTTTATACACAGAATTTGTGATTATACTGTTTGATATTCACAAATCTTGTGTATCTTTGCATCATCATTCAATCACGTAGCAAAGATAAACTAAATGATTGACGATGCAAATAGTATAAACATATTAAATCACACGATTATGAGCACGAAGAGTTTTTTACATGAAGTTATGAGCCTTGCATGGCAGTTCGTTCGCAAGAACGGTTTCACGATGTCAGAAGCATTAAAGTGCGCTTGGGCTAACATGAAATTGAAATTGCAGATGAAAAGCAAGATTGTGAAATTCTACTTTCAAAAGGTGGACGGTTCTGTGAGAGAAGCCTACGGTACACTAAATGAAAAGTTGATGCCTGCCATTGCTGGTACTGACAACAGAAAGAAGAACGACACCGTTCAAACTTACTATGATACTGAACGCCAAGAGTTCAGATGCTTTAAGAAAGCTAACCTGATGTCAATCGCATAACCGCTGGCAGGTGAAAGCCCTGCCGAATATCGTTCTTTGACTTATTGATGATGCAAATTTTAAACTATATAGATTATGGATAAGAGAAAGGCTTCAGTAGTAATTTCGGCTTTGGCAATTCTAATTAGTGTGCTATCAGCGCTCTTGAGATGGCTTGGTATATAAAGTGAATGGCTTTCCAAAAGTAATCACTGCTGAGTACAGAAACGATTAATGCTGCGATGCTTATAAAAAGGGGATATTTTGGATTGTCAAACTTATTGATTTTATTTTCAATCCATCCCCTTTTGTAGTATTCTTTTCCTCGTTCTGTGATAATAAATGGCTTATGTTCTCCTTGGGATTCAATCAGTTTTAATTGTTGAAGATACTGAATCGTTTTCCACGCGCAATCTTTCCCATACAGTTTGGCTATTCTATTCCAGGTTGATTCGTTTCTTCGTTTGTGCAGCCATAATGGTTCTTTCCCGTTGCTTCGTATTCTTCCCAGTATAGTCATTAAGAGCTTTTCTCTTTCTTCTTTCCCAAGAGAGAAATTGCTTAAGTGGTCATACATAGCTTATTTCTTTGAAAGGTTCTCGATGGTTCTTTGCTGGCTCTCAATGATAGAAAACAGGCGTTCGTTGGTGATGGGAGCTGATTCTTCTTTAGATGAAGATGATTTAAGCATCTCACCTTTGCCGGTGAGTAGCCATTGAGCGGATATTAAATCAAATGAATTAACTATCTTCAATATGGTATCTAAGCTTACTTTTCTATCTCCATTCATTTGCTGGTTGATAGTAACTTGATTAGCTCCTATTTTAGCTGAAAAAGCATTTACGCTGAGGTTGTAATGGTTCATTATAGCTTTAATACGTTCAATCATAACATTAATTCACTTTATTGTTAATTAAATCAAATGAATTAAATAATTATAGCAAATGCTTTGTTTGTTAATTCAATTGCTATATATTTGCATCATCAATCATTCAATCACGGTACAAAGATAGAAAAAAGGTTGATATAAGTAAATAGTATAAATGAACTAAAATCACACGATTATGAGAAACTATAGAGTATGTGACAGTGTAGAAGCCTACGGGCTTGAAAAGGCTTTGGATAAGGCTTGTATAGACCTTGATAGAGTTGATAAGATGTCTGACACAGAGGCTTGTGCTTTCTGTAATACCGATACCAAAGAAGAGGCCTTAGAGGTTATTCAAGAAGAGATTGATTACATAGAGTTTCAACTTGATAGAATGGCAGTATGATAGAGGTATTGATAGTATTAGGCTGCTTGTATGCAAGTTATAGGCTTTTCAGAAAGCCGGGCGAGAAGTTCTTTTATGATGATTAATCACACGATTATATCACGCACGACAGCCCTATTGACAGCTAAAGACTGGCATCCGATAGCGAGAATCGGGTAGGGTACTATTGATTGGTTCTTTGATAAGTCTGTGAAAGCAATTACGGTGTAATTCATAAGCCGTTTTTGCCAACCAAAGATAACGAACGCACATAAGCAAGTTGGGGCTTGCGAGCTGTGCAATGTTTAACAATTAATAGATGTGTAACCATAGTCTTTGAGGTGTAAGTAATGACGGATTAGGTGACCGACACGCACATCGACAATATAGCCCTATTGACAGCTAAAGACTGGCATCCGATAGCGAGAATCGGGTAGGGTACACAACCGCAGCAAAGGTTAGTGCTACTACCGTACTAAAAGCCACGGGCAAAGCGAAGTGCGCACCGCTTTACCTCATCCTTGTACGGGCGGTAAAATTTAAAATCACACGATTATGGGAAAAAGTATGTATAAATCACATATGCCATATATAGGTATGCCGGTTAAGTGTAAACATCCCGGATGGGAAAGCAAGATTGGGGCGATTTGCGCCATCAATGGGGATAAAGTAATGGTAGAGTTCGGAAAGCACGATTTTGTAGAATTCTATAGTGATGAACTGGTTGCAATGACGATGTTATGAAGATAATTATGTTCTCTTTTTCATTGCTTGTATTGCTGTGTATGACAATGATGTTATGCAATTCCATAATAAAGGATGGTCCTCTATACATGACGGGGATTGTATTGACATCCACAATGTTTATTTTGTCTGTTATACTCGCAGTGATAACCGGTATGGAGTTGTGTAAAAAGTGTTAGTATAAACTGTTTTGTCGTGTTTTATTTTGTGTTTGTACTGGGTGTGCCGTCTGTGAAGATAGCGCACCTTTCTTATTGGGGCGTTCGGTGTAATGGTTAACACACCTCATTGGAGGAGACTGGCGGTTCGAGTCCGTCAACGCCCACCAATCATTCTAATATAACATTTATGGAAAAGGTAGAAAGTAAAGAGAAAATGAGAAACATGAAGAGAGGAGCCACGATAGAGCTGCCTATATCTTCACTTGAGACAATCCGCAACAACGTATCACTTCTAAATGCCAAGCATCTTCTTGAGGGTAAAAAATGGGCTTCAAAGTCTTATCCGAAAAAAGGTATTGTCGTTGTAAAAAGGGAGTCATAGTCATCTAACTCACACGATTATGGAACGGGTATTCACAGAACTCACCCCTGAATGCGAGATTACAGCACGGATGTATGCACAAGGGTATGAGAAAAAGGAAATCGCCAATTTTAAATGCCGGGCGGTTAGCACGATTAATAACCAATTGCAAAAGGCTTTTGAAATATTGCATGTACGGAATGGGAGAGAACTTGCAACAATGCTTTATGAACGGATAGCCGGTGTGAGGCTCACGATGGATTTTTCGCCTATAGTCCGTGTGTCCGTCGCATGTTGCTTACTGTGTATATTTTCTTTGTCACTTTACCACGAACAAGGTGATATGAGGAGGTTACGAAGATTTAGAATTGAACATATGGAAAGGGTAAGAGAATGAACATGGAGGATATTTTAAATAGTGGTGCCAATGTTACTTTGACAATAAAGTCCACTGATTTGAAAGAGTTCGCAGAACATCTTGTAAAAAAGACAGTGAGAGGTATCAGGGACTCTTTCATCAGACCGGAAGAGGACTACTTGACCATTAAAGAGGCAAGTCAGATTCTACATACCGATAAGTCAACCTTATGGAGATGGCATAAAATTGGATATTTGTGCAGGTTGGAAATAGGAGGTAAGAGATTGTACCGAAAAAGTGATGTAGATGCTATTCTACAGAAAGAGAATAATTAACCCTTTAAATTTTACGATTATGAGTAATGAGAAAGATTTAGTATTAAGAGATTCTGCATTTGAAATCCAAACAGCGGATTTAAGTAAGAATGAACTTCCTTCTTTGGAAGATGCGCAGGAGTTGCCAATAGATTTGTGTGGCAACTACTGGACGCCTGAACATGCTGGTGAGTTCAAGAAAATGTTTTTTGTGGAAATCAAACCACAAAAGGTCTTGAGTGCAACTAATCCGGACGAACTGATTGATTTGGATTGTGCCACATTTCTTGAAAAGACAGTAAACGGTACTGTTCAGACAGTGACAAACGGTTCCCGTAGGTTGGTTGGTATTCTGGAACAATATTTAGAAAACGGTTCTCTCAAAAGTGGTATGCCTCTTAAAATTACCTACATGGGTAAGAAAAAGAATAAGACCAATAATTTTCAGTCTGACAATTGGTCTGTAAGACCTCTTCGTCTTAACCTACCTGTTGCCGGATGATGGAGGATTTTAATATTGATGATTTTTCAGAGGGGGAAGAACTTAACCCCTCTGCCTATAATCCGGAAGATTATCCTACCAAAGAAACTGTTTTGGATTTTATCGCCTTGAACTGTAATGAGCCTCCTGTCAATATTGACCTGATGGAATTGAGTGTTAATGGAAGTGTAAAACGTGACCCTATGGAAATGTATCTTCAAAGTAAGTATATTTCTTCCTCTAATTTGAAAAATGCTCTTAAAACACCGCGCTCTTTCTATTATGATTGGGAACGGGTTTTTGAGGAGAAAGAGAAGCCTCACTTTCAATTAGGAACCTTTGCCCACATGGCATTTCTGGAACCACGTCTATTTGAACTTGTAAAAGTAGAGCCTAATTGTAATCAGGCGTCCAAAGAAGGGGTGTTAGCTATGATTCGGTATTATAATGAACTATTAGCGAAAGAAGCAGGCTATGTGAAAGAGGTTGAAGATGATATTCCTTCCGTTAATTGGAATTTCAATGTTTTAAAAGAATACCGGGATAGATTGAGACAAACCTGCATTGATTTGGGGTATTCTTTCATCAGCGAAGAAATGAGCATGATTATTAATGCTCTGAAAAGGAACTACTACTGGTATGGTGGTGGTATCATACAGCAGCTTTTAAAAGGTGCTTGTTCGGAAGTTTCTTTTTATGGACGAGACAAGGAAACCCAACTTGATGTAAGGGTTCGACCGGATTATTTCAATATAGAAGAGAATATCGGTGTGAATGCCGTAATCTCTTTTAAGACCACACGTGCCGATGACCTTGGTAAGTTCTACTACGATTGTGCCAAACTCAAGTACGAGCTCTCAGAAGGTATGTATCAGGAAGTAATGAGCAGTATTACCGGGCGAAAATTCAATGTAACTATAATGATTATGTTGCAGACGGTAGAGCCTTATGATGTAGCCGTTCTCTTCTGGTCTCCCGATGATTTGGCAAATGGGAAATATAAGTATCACTACGCTCTTTCGATTGTTAAAGATTGCTTTGAAAAGAAATGGTTTCCCGGCTATGATGCCAAGGCAGAAGAAGGTGCCCGTGGTATTATCGACATGCAGCTTCCTGAATGGAGCCATAAACTGCTTCATCCGGTGGCCATTGATGATTTTGAATGAATGGAACTGTGCAAAACCGATATTCAAACGATAGAGCGTCTTCTTAGGCAATGTTCTGAAAGAATAGAGAAGTATGCGCCTAAGACTTCCCCCGCTCAAGATTTATGCAGGCGTTGCAAGAAAATGATTAAACGAATAAACAATAAGAAATGACAGATTTAAAAGATTATTTGCCGGATGAAATAATATTCAAATTACCGACAACAGTAAAATTCCCCGAAGTGATTTTTCCTGATTGCATTTGCATGGATGATGTGAAGAAAAAACTTTCGGAACATTTTGTAACCATCCAAGAAAAGGATGTAATTGCTAACCGGGTGATGGATGAGTATGAAATATCCATTATTCGTGCCAATTATGGTGAAATAGTCGAGGAACAAATACCGGAACTTGAAAGCCAGTTTGAAAGTCTGAAGGCAAAATTCAATGCAGAGAAGAAAGATTTTGAAGCAAAGATTTCGGCTTTAAACACCCAATTCAAAGACTTGGTTAATTTGGCTAAAAAAGGTCTCAAGGATTATCCTTTGAAGATGATTGATACCTTCCGCATTCCAGTAATGGGGTATTATTTGTATTATTCATGGGTGAATGAAGCTTTTCGTTTGGCTTTGGTGCAAGAGATTCCTAAGCATGAATATAATGACCTGTTCAATTCGGGTGAAATGAACCAGGAAGCATTTAAATCCCTTGGGTATGAATTACCGGATATTGAGGTTAAGGATACCCGTAAGAATCTTCGCAAATTTGGTAAAGGCGAGGAAGTTGTAGAGGTTTGGGAAGAGGAAGGTCAGGATGTATGGTTAGAACATTGGATTGAGGATTTCCTTGATGAAAATAACGGTGAGATAATTCCTATACAACGCCATGAGTGGCACAGAGTTTCGATTGAAGAAAGTCCATGGAGAAAAGAGGAGAACTATGACGAGACTGAAGTACAAGAAAGGAAGGCCGTCGAAGTATCAGACGAGTTTGAAGAATAACCCCTATTGGGAAGAAGTAAAACGTAAGGTTCGTGTTCGTGACGGACACTGTTGCCGGATGTGTGGCAAGACCTATAATCTGGAGATTCATCATAAAACCTACCAGATAGGCGGTATGTCTATTGTCGGACATGAATTGGAACATTTGGGTTGTTTGGTAACTCTTTGTGAAGAGTGCCATGCGAAGGTTCATGAAAGATAACTTTGTTAACCTGCCTGCCCGGTCTGTGAAGATATGGCGGGTAAATGAGGGAATGTAGCTCAGCGGATAGAGCGCCGTGTGTGGTGGAAGGTTGAGAGTTCGAGTCTCTCAAGATATACTCTTAGCTTAACGGGAGAGCACCACAAACGGTAGTCGGTGGTTCGAATCCACCTGTTCCCACAAACTTGTGTTGGAAAGGGGACATGAAAGTGTTCGGTTGCAAATGGTTATTTCTGTAATGCGTATGCGGATAGTGTCCCCGATGCTATCAAGTGAGCAGTGCTACTGAACTGCATGAGAATTATATGTAATATCCCGTAGAATGCGCTTCGAGGCTTTTAATTCTAAATCAACAACTTGTCATTGTATGAATGCAAAACAATTTTATGATGAGGTCGTAAAACTTCGTCGTTTGCAAAAGAAATATTTTTGTATTCGTTCCTCTGGTACTTTACGTACCAGCAAAAAAACAAGAAAAATTTATTGATAGTGAAATAGACCGTGTTGAAAGATTGATTCAAAAACACCGTAATACTAATTTATTTGACCATGAGACAGATAAGCAGGAAACAAGCACAGTTGAATAGAGAGGTTGCTGCAATAAAGAAGAACTTACCTCCATGTTGTGCAATTTGTGGTAGACCGATGTCGGACGCTGCACATCTTGTTCCTAAGAGTATGTACCCGGAACACTATACCAATCCCTTAAATGTCGTTGGATTATGCAGGGAATGTCATAATAAGTATGATAATAATTTAGCCTTCAGACAAAGACAGAAACATCTTATTGAGCGTGTGAAGTCTTTTGATGAATGTGCGGCAAACAGATATTTTCATTTATGAACAGCTATCAATTGATTTCCAAACTCCGTAAGGTTCGGGGTGACACTTATCTTTCTACAGCTTCTCAGGCTCTTTATCACGAACTTGTTGCTATCTGTAATGATATGAAGTGGAAAGAAGTGTTTTTCATCCGTAGTAGCCTGCTCTGTGCTAATTTGGATATATCTGATAATACTTTGCGTAAATCAAGGGAAAGTCTTGCTGGCGCTCAGCTCATATACTATAAAACCAGCAAGGATAGACGTATAGGATGCTATTATTCATTTGTCAAAAGCATAGATGATGATGTTATATCGTCCTCAATATCTCCCGCAATATCATCCTCAAAAAATGCGGATGAAACTTCGGATGATATTGCGGGTGAAAACGTTAGTAGTAATATAGACACCTCCTCAATATCATCTTCAACATCATCCGCAAAATTTGCGAATGATAAAATAACATCATTCGCAATATCATCCGTAAATTTTGCGGATGAAAGTCAAATTCCACATATTATAGATAATATAAACATAAAACAAGAGGATAGTCTCGCGCATACGCACGAGAGCTCCCCACTTCCAAAGAAAAAATCCCGAAAGGAGATAAAGGATGAAAAACCTCTGGTCTATCCGTTTTCTTCAATAGCATTCATGTCCGCTTGGGAAACGCTTCGTCAGACACCGAAATGGAAAAAGAAACTTAATTACGCTTTGCAACTTTCACTTGATAAACTTTCCAAATTTGAAGAAGAATTTGCTATCAGGCAGGTTGAGAGAGCGATAGAATCTGGTTGGACAGGTGTGGTGTTTACTGGAACGGAGAGAGATTATCAAGAATGGCTAAATTTAAAATACAATGGAAGCAATCGGAAAACAGATGCAAAGCCGGACGAAAGCTCTGCCGGTATCAAATCAATTGTCTTCGGCAAACAGAGCTAACCATAAGCAATGGAGCAGGGAGCAGGTTGACATGTATTGGCGCAACCAACTCGTAGTATCTATGAAGACAATCTCGCCAGTCTTTATGGTTGATGATAGTAATCGCCAATTATTGAAAGCCCTTTATCAATGGGTTTGGGGGATTCCCGGAATATTGGATGTAAGCAAGGGATTATTATTACACGGCTCTATTGGGGTGGGCAAGTCCACTTTGCTGAAAGGATTACAGAACTATGCGGCAAAAATTGCCCGTTATTGTATTGGCGGTGCGGATGCCGGATTGACCTTTCAGTTCACCAGTGCTGCCGAGATTGCCTTGCTGTTTGCCGAGAAAGGAATTGTCGGGTTGAACCTATACACAGACAGGTCATGTATGCACAATCTTGCCATTGACGAGGTGGGACGGGAACCTATGGATGCCAAACACTTTGGTACGGGCATCAATGCCATTCAGACCGTCTTGCAACTGCGCTATGAGCAGAGATATTGTTTCTACACCCACATGACTACCAATCTGGACCCGGACAAGGAGTTTTCCCAACGGTATGGGGATTATATTGCCGACCGGGTGAAAGAGATGTTCAATGTGATAAAAATCGAGGGGGAAAGCCGAAGATGAAAGATATAAAACTGATAGCGACTATTCTGTCAATCCTGACAGCGTATGCCGCTTTTTATTTTGTCTGCTACTGGATAGCGGACTATTGTTTAAGGACTTACTTGTAACTGATGAAAAAAAGATACACGATTATGAAACCAAGAAAACAACTAATTGACGCCGCCGTAGCCAATGGTAGCATTGACAGAATGAACATGTTGCTATCCGCTGCACACCTGCTGAACTGTGAAGCCAACAGCTTGGTGGAAGAAGCGAGCGACTTAATGGCTGAAAACGGTCTTCTGCTTGGAAACTTGAAGAAGCTGCACAACGACTTTGTTAGAGTTGCCGACAAGTATTTCAAAGAGTTCGCCACCCTTGTAACCACCGATACCGCCAAGATGGATATGTTTTCCGATTTGGACGGATTCAACAGTGCTTTCAGAGAATGGGCAAAAGTTCCTAATGACTGGAAACCGAAGGAGATTGATTGAGTTATGAAATCATTGAAAGAGATATTATGCAGCTTAGAAGGGTTGTCCGACATTGAATTATTTGTCATAGACCTATTCTGTGGGGCCGGTGGTTTGTCGGAAGGCGTGGAAGAAGCCCGTTTAAATGGCAATAGATGTGCAAAAGTCGTTTGCTGTGTGAATCACGATAAGAATGCTGTCCTTTCACATGATGCCAACATTCCTGATGCACTTCATTTCATTGAGGATATTCGTACACTGGAGCTTTCACCGATAAATACTATTGTTGAACGTATCCGTGAATTATATCCTGATTCGATGATAATGCTTCATGCTTCTTTGGAGTGTACCAACTTCTCGAAAGCTAAAGGCGGTCAACCGAGAGATGCTGATAGCCGGACGCTGGCAGAACATCTCTTCCGTTATATTGATGTTATAGACCCTGACTACATTCAGATTGAAAATGTAGAAGAGTTTATGTCATGGGGAGATATGGATGAGAATGGGAAACCTATCAGCATGGATAAAGGAAGACTTTATCAGAAGTGGGTACGCAACGTGAAAAAATATGGTTACAACTTTGAACACCGTATCCTGAATGCTGCCGATTTCGGCGCCTATACCACAAGAAAACGCTTCTTCGGCATCTTTGCTAAAAAGAGTTTGCCGATAGTATTCCCTGAACCGACCCACTGTAAGGGTGGTAGGCAAGATATGTTTTCGCGGCTGGAGAAGTGGAAGCCGGTAAAGGATGTGCTTGATTTCTCTGATGAAGGAACTACCATCTTCAGGGAAAAGCCTCTTGCAGAGAAAACGCTTGAGCGTATCTATGCCGGACTTATCAAGTTTGTAGCCGGAGGAAAGGATGCCTTCCTCGTGAAGTATAATTCTATGAGCCGTACGGGGAAATATAACGCTCCTGGGATTGACGAACCATGTCCGGTGGTAGCAACACAAAACAGACTTGGAGTAGCGCAAGTTTGCTTTCTTTCCAAACAATTCAGCGGACATCCCGAAAGCAAGAATGTATCAGTGGAAGAGCCTGCCGGAACAATCACATGCAGGGACCATCATGCCTTCGTGTCAGCGCACTATGGGAACGGCTTTAACCGTTCGGTAGACGAGCCGTCTGCGACAGTTACAACAAAAGACAGATTATCATTAGTAACTCCAAGGTTTATCGCCAATGAGTATTCCGGTGGAGGACAACATACAAGTATTGACAATATTTGTCCGGCAATTTTAACCAATCCCAAGCAAAAACTTATAACATGCAAGCTTTGGATTATGAATACTTCTTTCTCAAATATTGGTAGCAACATAGAGGAACCGGCACAGACAATAACCGCAAACCGGAAATGGCATTATCTGATGAATCCACAGTTCAACAGTGCTGGCGGCTCCGTTGATAACCCCTGCTTCACCCTGATAGCACGAATGGATAAGATGCCGCCCTATCTGGTAGCAACAGAAAGCGGTCAGGTAGCGATTGAAATCTACGACAATGATAGTCCTATGACCGTGAAGATAAAGGAGTTCATGGCACTGTATGGCATAGTGGATATTAAAATGCGGATGCTTCGCATTCCTGAACTAAAACGTATCATGGGCTTTCCGGAGGATTATGTGTTAGTTGGTACACAAGCTGACCAGAAGAAGTTTATCGGAAATGCGGTAGAGGTTACACAGGCAAAGAAGAATGCCGAAGCACTTTGTGCAAAACTTAGAGAGTTAAGATTGAAGAAATTAAAAGAAGTAGCTTAATGAAAGAATATATAGAATTTTTAAAAGACAAGATGGCCATCAGTCATCAGACCGGGTTCGAGGTCAATCCGGATGAACTGACACCGTCGTTATATCCCCATGTGAAAGATACTGTTCGTTGGGCGGTGTCCGGTGGTTGCCGTGCGATATTCTCCAGTTTCGGTATGCAGAAAACCGTAACCCAGTTGGAGATACTTCGGGTAGTCCTGAAACACAAAGGCGGCAAAGGGCTGATAGTTTGTCCCAAGCGTGTAGTGGTCGAGTTCCTTACACAAGCGGAACAACATCTGCACATGAAAGTGACTTATGTACGAACTATGGCTGATGTGATGATATGTCCGACTAACATCATGGTTACGAACTACGAGCGTGTGCGCGACGGTGAAGATGGTGTAAGAATAGAACCTTCCTACTTCACCGCAACATCATTGGATGAAGCGAGCGTATTACGTGGTTTCGGTACCAAGACCTATCAGGAGTTCCTTCCCTTGTTTGCGGATGTTCCCTACCGCTTTGTCGCCACCGCCACGCCATCGCCCAACAGATACAAGGAGCTGATACATTATGCCGGTTATCTCGGTGTGATGGATACCGGGCAGGCACTTACCCGTTTCTTTCAGCGTGACAGCACGAAGGCGAATAACCTTACCCTTTATCCGCACAAGGAGAAGGAGTTCTGGTTGTGGGTAAGTACATGGGCGTTGTTCCTCACCAGACCGTCCGACCTTGGTTACCCCGATACCGGATATGAATTGCCGGAACTGCGTGTACATGAAGAAGTGGTTAGTGTTGACAACTCCACAGCCGGAACCGACCGTGACGGACAAGTGAAGATGTTCCGTGAAGCTGCTCTCGGACTTGCCGACGCAGCGAAAGAACGTCGGGACAACATGCAGGAAAAGATTACCCGTGTGGTGGAAATCATTAACCGTCCTGAAAACAAAGACGACCATTTCCTTTTATGGCATGACCTGGAGAATGAACGGAAGGCTTTGTGCGATGCCATACCCGGATGTAAGGCTGTGTACGGCTCGCAGGATGATGAGGAAGCCGACGAAGTGATAGCGGACTTTAAGGACGGCCGTCTGAAATATTTGGCCGCCAAACCGGAGATGCTCGGTGAGGGTTTGAACTTCCAGTACCACTGCCATAAGGCAATCATGTTCATCGACTACCGTTTTAACGACAAGTTCCAGGCGATAGCCCGTATCTACCGTTTCATGCAGCAGCATCCGGTTGACCTTTATCTGGTCTATGCGGAAAGTGAGGGCGAGATATACAAGAGTTTCATGCAGAAGTGGGCGCAACACCGCGAGATGGTAGCCAAGATGACCGATATAGTCCGTGAGAACGGTTTGTTCGGCTTGCAGGCAGAGGAAAAGATGATGCGGTGGATGTTTGCCAGCAGGGAAGAAAAGTCCGGCAAACTGTGGAGGGCAATCAATAATGACAATGTTCTTGAATGCCAGACTATGGAAAGTAATTCGGTGGACTTGATTGTAACCAGCATCCCGTTCTCCAACCACTATGAGTACACTCCGACCTATAACGACTTCGGGCATAATGAGGACAACGGCAAGTTCTTCGAGCAGATGGATTATCTTACACCGGAGCTTATGCGTATTCTTAAACCCGGTAGGTTAGCTTGCATCCATGTGAAAGACCGTGTTTTGTTCGGCAACGCTACTGGTGACGGTATGCCCACCATCGACCCGTTCAGTGAAATGACTGTATTCCACTATATGAAACACGGTTTCCGCTACATGGGGCGCATCACGGTGGATACGGATGTGGTAAGGGAGAACAACCAGACTTATCGGCTTGGATATACGGAGATGTGCAAGGACGGTTCAAAGATGGGTATCGGTTGTCCTGAGTATGTCCTTCTTTTCCGCAAGCTTCCTTCCGACACCTCACGGGCTTATGCTGATTTGCCGGTGACAAAAAACAAAAGCGAATATTCGTTGGCCCGTTGGCAGATAGACGCTCATGCAAGTTGGAAATCTTCGGGTAACTCTCTATTGAGTTACGAGGACATGAAAGGGGCCGGCATTGACAAGATACGCCACCTATTCAGGAACTACGAGCGTGGGCACGTTTATGATTATGAGGAACACGTGTCATTCGCCGAAGAGTTGGAGGCATACGGAAAACTGCCAAAGACATTCATGGCCGTTGACCCGGTAAGCAAGAAGCCCTGGATATGGGATGATGTCACCCGGATGCGCACGCTCAATACCAAGCAGTCGCAGAAGAAACGGCAGAACCACATCTGCCCCCTTCAGTTGGATATTGTCGAAAGATTGATTGAACGATACTCAAACAAAGGTGAATTGGTGTTTGACCCGTTCGGAGGTATCGGCACCGTTCCCTATTGCGCTATCAATCTGGGGAGGAAAGGTCTGTCAACCGAACTTAATTACGACTACTGGAAAGACGGTCTTTCATATCTGTATGAGGCGGAGATGGAAGTCAGCGCACCCACATTGTTCGACTTGATGGATGTAGGATGAAAAAAGAGAGGGGCGTGCTTGCCCACCCCTCTCTTTCGCCTTTTTGCTTTGATAGCATTTATGTAGTTTAAAAGCCTTTTTTGGAGGCAATGCCACAGTTTACTACATATATGTCCTATTAGTGGCTTAAACACGTATTCTTTAATTAAATTATATATTTCTGTTTCCATAATATCAAATTTATTAATGAATACCTATCACGCATAGGGCATACAAAGTTACAAATAATTATAATTATAACAATACAATGAAAGTAATAACCATAAAACAACCTTGGGCATCCTTGATAGTCCACAGTATTAAAGACATTGAGAACCGAACTTGGCCGTGCCCTAAGAAATACTTAGGGCAGAGGGTGCTGATTCATTCAAACGCCGTCCCCATGGAAATGATTAATCCTAATAGTGTATTTACGAAAAGGCAATGGGATAGCTTTTCACTTGGATTCCAGAGTGAGATTATTTGCGGCAATGGATATGTAAATTCTGCTATCATTGGAAGTGTCGAAATTGTGGATTGTGTTGTGAATCACTCTTCCATCTGGGCAGAGAAAGGAGTTTATAACTGGGTACTGGCTAATCCTATCCTTTACTCCAAACCTATCGAGAACGTGAAAGGGAAACTATCTTTCTGGGACTATTCCGGTATTAAAGAGGTAAAAATTGAGTGTCCGGAATGTGGCAGTATAGAAATAGCTGTCGAAGATTATACGACGGCTCCGTTCCCGACTTATCTGCATCGATGCAACAAGTGTGACTATGTGATTATGGAAAGTGAGTGGAATGTAATAAAGTAGGATATGGAATTTGATTGGTATTGGTTTGTTATAACAGTTTTGATAATCTGCGTTACTGTATATAACTGTTTAAATAGCTATTGGAAACATAAGTATAGGGACGAGAACAAAGGTGACTGATAGATACAAAAAAAGGCTATCTATCCCAGACAGCCAATCTTTTTTATTAACCTTAATCTAATACTATGAAAAACACATTGCAAAGGTAAGGTTTTGTGGGAGTTATGCAAATTATGAGCCTTTGTTCAGCCATCTTATAACATGGTTTAGCAAGTGGATATATATGTTAACCATTAACGTAATAGATTTATAAAATTAACAAATAGCCAATGGATAGAAATGAAAATGTCTGGACTGATGCGAAATGTGCAGCCCTTCGAGTTGAGTTCCTTACCAGTTGTGAGGAACTCTTTTTGTATGCAAAAGCCATCTATTCCGCTATGATGTGGGGTAGGGAGGTGAACGAGAAAAATCGGGTTATTCAGGAAAAGGATAAGTCTGTTAAATAAAAGAAAGAGCCAACCCACGCACGACCATGAATCAGCTCCTCACACGATTATGATGCAAATATACTATTTACTTTTAAAATAATCGTGTTATGGAGTTGGATTTTAACAAAATAATTCGTCTTAAAAAGATTCGTATCGAGAAATCAGAACTTTCAGAGGAAGAAAATGCCTTGACCGCCCCGGTTCTGAAAGACAAAAGCCTTATCCATGAAATCTACAAAATATTTGCTGAGTTACTGAATGAGAGAGGATGTCCACCGAATATTGACAGTGTTACCCAGCGGAAGAAGTTCATCTTCATTATCCTGTATCTGTTTTCTCCAAGCTCGCTTGCTGGTGGAAAAATGACAGCAGGGTTACGTCCAGAAATAGCAAAGGTTCTTGGAGTTCAATCAGAATGTACCATTTCCGACAACTGCGCTGATGTCGTGTTTCTCTATCAGAATTATGGGGATTTTAGTGGGGATATAGAGTATCTTTACACCGAAATCGTAAATCGGTTAAAAATCAAAGGGCTAATCAATTGAAAGCCGGAGTTTAGTGCTCCGGCTTTATCTTTTTCATAACCTCCTTTTTAAACTTGTTAAAATTATCTCTATTTGAATTGAAATTATGCTCGTATTTTTTACGAATATGCGCAATCTCTTCAAGAGAAATTTTTCCATTAGTTTGTTTTAAAAAATCTCTTTCTTCTTTTTCAAATTCTTCACTAAATAATCCCATATTATACCTCCTTTTTTAATTTAGTTTTTCGTTCCAATTCTCCCCTTCTAATAATACAAATAGCATTTTCATAGGGCTCTTCTGTTTTCTGCCAATAATTCAGCAGTGATTGTCGAGCTATTCCTAATTCTTGGCTTGTATAGTTGTCATACATAGCCGATGGCGAACCGAAATACCTATGCAATCCGGTAGCCTTAATTTCTAAGTGTATTACTCCTTTTGCTTCCATGATGCAAAAATACTTATTTATTAGTATGTATTATAAATAATACTGTAATTTATGATTTGTTAACGTGTAAATAGTATTTTGTATTATAAATAATACTATTTTTGTATCATCAAACAAGAAGTAATAACAATTAAAAGATATACGATTATGGCAGCATCAGTAATTAAACAAAGAACAATAGAGAAGTTCATCATGTCAGAGTTTGTACAAGGCAATTTGAACACAAAAGAACAAGTAAGCTGTATGCTCATTTTGATTCAAAAGAAGCTGGGTATGTCAGTAGAGCAAGCAAGTGACTTTATGAGAAACACAATTGGTATTAACGCTTAAATATACGATCATGGCAACAAAGAAGATTGATGAAAAGAAAACATTGAAGTATGCAGTAGCATTCTACTTCTGTACATCAGGTAAGATAAACTTCATGTTAGGCAATAAAATGTATCAGCATATAAATACTGTTTATGACCAAAGAGAAGATGGCAGAGGCTTCAATACCTGTGAAGTTGTTTATAACTACAAGGCTCAAAAGTACGAGGTTCTGAATGTAGATACAGAGATAGGCAACAAAGAGATTACGGTATTAAATAATTAATCAGCAGGGCGAAAGCCCTGCGTAATATAGAAGATTATGAAGCGATATTATTTTGAACTGTTAGATGATGATTATAATGATTTGGGTGCATTGATACCGGACGGCAGTAGTAAGAAAACCGCTGTTAATCGTGCGAAAAGATGGATGGTTGATAACAATATTCAGTCTGCCCAATTAAGCGTAAATAGCATGATTACTGACAATATTTTGGATATAATAAGCATAGAAATAGCATAAGTTTTAATCCGGTAGCCTTTGGGCTACCACAATACACACGATTATGGAAGCGGATTTAGTTTTAGTTATCAGCCCCGAAGCCCCACTGATGAAACAACTGGGCAAAGTATTGGGTAAGCTATGTACACCATATGACTTTTCTACTATAGAGAGGGGTGAAAAGTACATCACCATACAGCATGATGAAACAGGGCTTGTAGTGGCTTATACGAGTGAAAAAAGATTGAATGCAAAACATTAAATATAGTGATTATGAACTCAATAAATGAAAACGGTTGCAGCGTATGCCAACCCGGTAAAGAGAGTTATTGTACCTACAACACCAGGTTGAGAGGAAAAAGAGTGAGAATGTACCAGTACGACTACCGTACTGATAGCGGTGAACTTTTTTCTTGTTGTGCGCCTACCTTAGAGGCGTGTAGAGAAAGACGGGATAAATGGCTTAGTTCACGACAATAAGCCGGTTGTCGTGTATAACGATTGAAGATATTTCGTTATCTTTGGTTGTGGTAGTATCTTTGGGGTACTATCGCGGAATGGAGCAGTTGGTTAGCTTACCGCTTTGACTTGGCGGTGGTCACAGGTTCGAGTCCTGTTTCCGCAACTATGAATATTAATTAAAAAAATGACACGATTATGAACATTTTAACGCTTAGTATTAAGCAAAAGTTTTTTGATGAGATTCTTTCTGGTAAAAAAGATTTTGAGAGGCGAGAAATAAAGCCAAGTAATGTTGAAAATTACGTTTCTTTTATCGTTGATGGTAAAGAATATGAGAGAGAAGAAGATATTCCAGATGGTGATTCAGAAGTAATGGTTAAAGCTAAATCGTATGATAAGCTTAAACTGGTTACAGGCGAATATAAAGGTAAACGCCCATATCTTATCGTTGAAGTAAAAGATGCTCGTGTGGAGTTTCTATTTGATGAAAACGGTGATTTTATCACTGGAACAGAAAAAGGTAAAGAATACGCCATAGCGCATATAGTGTTTGAGTTAGGCAATATAGTAGAAATATTTAAAGGTGAAAAATAGGCTGAGTCGGAGAAATTAAAAGAAGAATCAATCGTACCACAGGTATTAGTAACCGTGGGCGTAGGGTAAATGCCGGTAAAGCGGCAGTAGGTCATCAATCAGGGTTCGGAACAAGGGCGCAAAAGCGTTCTGACCTTGTTGCTGCATTTGGAGGTGATTAATGAACGCCTTGATTATGCAGAAAACGAAAGAAACAATATTGCACGCATCACAGAAAAGTGATACGGCGATATTGTTTTTTTCTGCGACTGGCAAAGATAGCATTGTCTTGTTACATTTGCTTCAAAGTCAGTTTAAAAAGGTTGTATGTTGCTTTTTGTACCATGTGAAAGGGCTGAATATAGTAGAACCTTTCTTTAATTGGGCACGCTCTTATGGAAATGTCGAGGTAGTTCAGTTGCCTCATACTGATTTATACAACTTCAAAATGCAAGGTTTATTAAGTGTGAAGCATCTCGATGGGCTAAAAAGGTTGAAGCTACGTGATATTGAAGACTATCTAAAAATTAAGTATCAAACTAAAGTTGTCGTATATGGAATGAAGATATCTGATTCTTTCGCCCGTAGAGGCATGTTTAACAAAGCCGCCAAGTCAGATATTCATTTTGATTATGAAAAGTATTATCCCATCGTGAACTGGACTAATAAAGATTGTCTTTCGTATATCAAGTTGCATAAACTACCGGAACCGCTGAAGCTTGGGAGTAAAAGAGGTAGTTCGGGTATTAATTTCCGCCCTGAAACAATATTGTACATTAAAGAACATTATCCGGAAGATTACAAGAAGATTATCAAAGAATTTAATTTAATAGAAGCCAAGTATGGAGGAAGTTAGTAAATATCAGAAATTTGAAACTGCTACTATTAATCGTGGGCAAATTAAAAATGCAGAATATAATCCTCGTAGAATTTCAGATTCCGCTAAGAAGAAATTGAAAGATAATATAAAACGAGTGGGACTTCTTGATACTATTGTGGTGAATAAAAACACGATGAATATAGTGTCAGGGCATCAGCGTATATCTATCCTTGATTCGCTTGAAAGGAAAAAGGACTATAACCTAACAGTTGCTATGGTAGATTTGTCCGAGAAAGAAGAAAAGGAACAAAATATATTTTTCAACAATACAAAAGTTCAGGGTGAATTTGATACTGATATTTTGGCTTCAATGTTGAGTGATATAGATTTCGAGTGCGCGGGTCTTGATATTAACGATGTTGGTATTTTAGGGGTTGAAGTAGATTTACCCTCGATAGAAGAACCAAGCGAAGCAGATAAGGAGGTTATGAAGTTGAATAACGAAATTTACGACAATAAACGTGAGATGCGAAAAGCTGTAATGAACCATTCTCAAACAAAGAATGAAGAATCAGTAGATACATTTGTAGTTCTTACTTTCAGTAACCAAAGTAATAAAGAAGTGTTTTTGCAACGGTTCGGATTTAGACCGCAAGAAAAGTATATCAAAGGTGAAGTTTTATCGGATATGGTAGAGAGAGTAGATTAATATGGCAAAGCCGAAGTTTGACTTTAAAGACCCCCATAATCTCATTCGTATAGAAGGATGGGCGAGAGATGGATTAGACGATAAGCAAATTGCTGCAAACATCGGCTACAATGAAACGTATTTCTCTGAATTGAAAGGTAAAATCCCCGAATTATCCAAAGCATTAAAAAACGGGCGTGCGCCTCTTGAGTTGAAAGTAGAAAACACTCTTTACACGAAAGCTACCGGAATGAAAGTAAAAGTCCAGCAGGCTATCAAGGTGAAAGATGTTTATTACGATGAAAATGGTAGGCGGTGTGAAAATGAAAGGATAGAAATTGTGGAATTAGAACAAGAGATTCCTCCTGACACAACGGCTGGTATCTTTTGGCTTAAAAATCGCAAGCCTGAACAATGGAATAAACCAGCTCCAAGAATTGATGAAGATGCTGATATTCCAACAGACATAGAGCACGGCATCAACATTGATTCCTGGATTAAAGACAAGCTAAAATGATAGTACCTCAAGAAATTTACCATCCATTATATGAGGATAAGGAAAAATTTATAATTCTTATCACCGGTGGGCGCGGTAGCGGAAAGTCTTTCAATGCTTCTACCTTTATTGAGCGGTTGACTTTTGAAATGACTCCCGTAGAGAAGATAGTTCATCAGATTCTTTACACCCGTTACACGATGGTTTCTGCCGGTATGTCTATCATCCCCGAAATGATGGAGAAGATAGATTTGGACGGTACCACGAAATATTTCAAGACCACAAAGACGGATATAGTCAATAAGATGACTAAGAGCCGTATAATGTTCCGAGGCATCAAGACTTCTTCCGGGAATCAGACAGCCAAATTAAAATCCATTCAGGGCATTACGACTTTCGTCTGTGATGAAGCGGAAGAGTGGACAAGCGAAGATGAGTTCGACAAGATAATGCTCTCCATTCGCAAGAAGGGTATTCAGAACCGGATTATCATTATAATGAACCCATGCGATTCCAATCACTTCATCTACAAGAAATACATTGAGAAAACTCACAAGCTGGTAGAGATTGACGGTGTGCAGGTTCAGATTTCCACTCATCCGAATGTGCTCCATATCCATACTACGTATTTTGATAACTTGGATAACCTTTCTCCTGAGTTCCTGAAAGAGGTGGAAGATATGAAGGTGAGTAATCCTGAAAAGTATGCTCATGTGGTTATCGGTCGCTGGGCTGACGTTGCAGAAGGTGCTGTGTTCAAGAAGTGGGGAATTGTTGACGAGTTCCCGGCTTGGGCAAAGAAAATTGCTTTCGGGCAAGACTTCGGTTATACGCATGACCCGTCTGCTTCCATTCGTTGTGGTATCGTTGATAACGCCCTTTACTTGGATGAAGTGGATTACCGTACTGGATTGCTTTCTTCTGACATCATCAAGACTCTTCGCCCGTGGGGATTGAAAGTCATTGCTGACAGCGCAGATCCACGTTTGATTCAAGAGATACACAACGGAGGAATCAAGATATATGCCGTAGAGAAAGGTGCAGGCTCTATCAATGCCGGAATTGACAAAATGAAAGATATGGAGATTTATATAACCAAACGCTCGTACAACTTACAAAGCGAGTTCAGAAAGTATGTTTGGGCAAAGGATAAGGACGGGAACTATATCAACGAACCGGAAGACCATGACAATCACGGAATAGATGCTGTACGTTACTATGTATTGGGTGAGCTTCTTGGTAAGATTCAGAAGCCGAAAGATTTAACAGGAATATTTACTCACTAAAATTATAGATTATGCCATTGAATTTAGAAGAAATATTAGCACTCCCTGACATCGGGCAGAAGATAAACTATCTGAAGAAAGGTAGGAAAACTGAACTTCCCGACCGTTGCAAACTTTGGGATGATTGGAATCCGGAACGCCATGAAATCATGGTTGACAAAAAGAAGTATCCGGACAGAAAAGTACTTGATAAGGAATCCGAAAAAGTTTTCGATGAAAAAACTGGTAAGACTTATGAAATCGAAGCAAAGTATAAGACTGAACCGGTGAACCGTATTTCTATTCCATTGGAACAAGATATAGTGAACATTCAAACTGCTTTCACGGTCGGCACAGAACCGTCTATGGATTGCACTCCGACTGATGATGATGAAAAGAAGCTGCTGGATGCGGTAAAGGCTGTATTTAAATCCAACAAAATCAAATACCAAAACAAGAAGATTGTCCGTGCCTGGCTCTCCGAACAAGAAGCGGCAGAATATTGGTATGTTACCGATGATGATTCGTTTTGGGCAAAGTTTTGGAAGAAAGTTAAGACTACGTTCGGTGGCAAGGTCAAGCCCACCAAGAAACTGAAAAGCGTGTTATGGTCTCCGTTCCGTGGGGATAAGCTTTATCCGTTCTTCAATGATGAAGGTAAGATGATTGCTTTCTCACGTGAGTACAAGAAGAAGCTCATGGATGATTCGGAGATAACTTGCTTTATGACTATCACTGATAAGATGGTCTATCAGTGGGATTTATCTAAAGGGTATGAAGAAAGAACGCCTTTTACTCATGGATTCCCCAAACTACCGGTTATCTATGCCTACCGGCCAGAGGAATATTGCAGGAAGATTAAGACCTTCCGTGTACGACTTGAGAAGCTGTTATCCAACTATGCCGATTGTATCGACTACCATTTCTTCCCATTGCTGAAGTTGATTGGTGATGTTGAAGGCTTCATGGGAAAGATTAAAGACAGGATGGTTAAACTCACCGGGCAAGGTGCCGATGCCCAATACCTAACGTGGAACCAAGCAAATGATACCGTAAAATTTGAGGTAGAAACCCTCTTTGAGAAAGCATATTCTATGACGAATACACCACAAATCAGTTTTGAAAAGTTGAGCGGTGCTGGAAATGCCTTGTCCGGAGTGGCTTTCGATTACGTGTTTCTTTCGACACATTTGCAAGTTCAAAATCATGCCGAGGTGATAGGTGAGTTCTTGCAAAGGCGTGTGAACTTCATAGTCTCTGCTTTAGGCTCTATAAATCCATCTGAATTTAACAAAGCATCTGAAACGATAGATATTAGTACAGAAGTTGTTCCGTATCGCCTTGACAATTTAGAAGATAAAGTCAATGTAGCTGTAAAAGCTGTATCGGGTGGTGTATGGTCGCAACGACATGGAGTAATGTTCGCTGGAAATATTGACCGCATCGAAGAAGAAATCGCAGAGATAAAAGAAGAACAAGAAGAAAAAAGAAACGCTGAAATGCAGAAACAAAGCATAAAGAAAGGGGAGTGAAATCACTCCTCTTTGTATCTCCATTGATAGCCCTTGTGCTTCTTTATTTTCCCATTACAGCACATTGAAATGCCCGAATGGTGCGCACCAGTTGCGCGTGTCGCTTCATTCAAACTATCAAATGAATTTATAATTTTGCCGTCTTTTAATTGTAGAACAGCTCGTGAATTATGGTGGTTTTTGCCAGTCTTTTGCTTTCTACCAAGAACCCTATATGCGTGTAGTAAGTTTTCACCATCAGTAACCCATTCAAGATTAGTAACGCAATTATTGGTTTTATCACCGTCTATGTGGTTTACTTGTGGTAGGTTTTGCGGATTAGGTATAAAAGCATTTGCGACCAAGCGATGAACTTTAAATATGCGCTTTCTGCACCATACATTCAAATACCCCTTTTTGCTTTTTATGGGTATTAAAATGCGTCCATCTCTAAACCAATATCCTTTACCGTTCCAGCATTTCTTTGGCAAGGATTTTACCCTACCTAAATTTGATACTTGATAATCGTCTTCGTACCCTTCAATGTCTTTCCAAATTTCGTCCATACTTATTTCATTTAAGAGTGAATAATAAAGGCAGCCTTTAAAGTCGTGCAAAGACTGCCTTTGGATAATCGTGTTATCTCATAAGATTTGATATTGAAATAAGCCTTTCAATTAGCGTATCTTCTGATTCTTTAGTCATGCCTGTAATCATATAGCGTTTACAAGCTCTGAATGTCATTACAAAAACATCACGTTCTATTGGTTTATACTTTGTCATGAAAGCGTCCATACGTGGCGTATCAAATTGCCATAAATATTTGTATTGTTCATCTGTCAAACAATGTGTATTTATCTTTAAGCCATTCATGTAGAACTTGTTTTTAAAACGCACCAATCCGTTTCGTACCGATAAATGAGAGTTGTTAAATCCTTTATTAAATATTATTGCAGAAGCTATTTTTATCAGCTCAAGAAATGCCACTTCTGTAAATGGTAGATATGGTTGCACCTTTTCAGATATACTTCTTAATTGGCAGAACTGCTTACCTGTTAAGCAGGTTATATAGTTGCCATAGGGGTCTTTTCTCATAATCAAGCTATCTTTATAAGGTTGCACTTCTTGAAACATCTATACTCTTCTTTTTCAGTGTCCCAGTACACTTGCAGATTGTCATTCGGCTTTCTGCCAGTACCCTTTATCTCACCGATAAGATTCTCTTTGAGAGTGCCAAAGGCTTGACGTAACGTGCCGTCAGTCTTTTTGAAGTAAAACTCTACTATCTTCACTTTCAAAGCTGCTTTCAGCTTAAAATTAGCCCATGCGCATTTTAACGCTTCACTCATTGAATAACCGTTCTTGCGAACAAAAGACCATGCCATTTGCATCACTTCTTTCATCTGACTTTTAAATTTTGTGCTCATACTCTTATATTTTATGTGTTATATAATATATTCTATTTTTATGCATACAAATATAGACTATATTATATAATTGACAATAATATCACTGTTAATAAAATATAATACGATATATTTTTATAAGGCGAAATTAGATTATAATATATAATGTGTATATTTGCGCCTGAAATCAAACTTATAATATATTATATATGGATTTACGAGTGAAGGAAGTATGCAAAGAGAAAGGTGTTACTCTTGCGGAAGTAGCATCTAAAATAGGTGTGGCTCAAGCGAGCCTTTCTAAAATGTTGGGAGGAAACCCTACTATTGGTACATTAGAAAAAATAGCTGATGCTTTGGGAGTGCCGGTTACTGAACTATTTGAAAAGTCAAACACTGGAGATATAGTAGGCTTTGTTAAAGTAGGCGATACCGTACATGAGGTGAAGTCTGCGGAGGATGTGAAGGATTTAGCTGGAAAATTATAATCTCTAATTATTAACCTTTATGAGTGATAAAGAAAGTATTGCTACAAAAATAATAGAAGCTGGTGGTAGTTTATCTGTAAAGAGTGCTTTAAATCCTATACTATGGCTGTGCGTAATGATTGACGTACCTTGTTTTATTCTTATTGGGATATTAAATCCCCCACCTACATGGTTGATAGTATTAACATTAGCTCCTGTTTGTGTTGCTTTATTTGGTTTCTTATTTTTACTATTTGTTGATCGTGATAAACTTCAATCGGAGGAATATCAGTTAAAGAAACGTTCTATGGAAATGTTTCAACAGAAAGGTGATTCAGAACCTACGTTGATTACAAGCGAATCAATGCTTGAATTGGAAGCTCCTGATGAATTAAGTGAGAATAAGTTAATAACAGATAAAAATAATTCTGCAAGATGAGGAAAGCATATTTATTAGTATACTCTGATAAAAATATCACAAGGGAACAAATAACTAAGTTTATGAACGAAAGTGATGTAATAATAACATGGAGGTATGATATGCCCAATAGTTATTATTTTATATCAGAAGAAAGTGCGAAAGATGTATCTATGGCTTTGAGAGAATCCTTATTTGAATTTCGACATATTATAGTTGAAATTGAAGACAATTATTGGGGATGGCTACCTAATGATACTTGGTATTTGATTAAAAATAAACGACTGAAAAAAAAGTGATGATTTGAACGACAAGGTTTCTACTGCCGTTTCCGCTGTCAGTGGTGGAATTTGGTCAACCCGTGAAGGTATCATGTTTGCCGGGAATGCTGATAGGGTAGAAGAGGAGCTTGCAGAAATCAAGGAGGAGCAAGCGGCAAAGAATGAGCAAATCGGAAATAAGGGACAGAAAAATGCCTCTTAGTCAGAAAAATTATAGGGATTATAATTTTAGTACAAGAAAAATAGAATATTTTGCGGCAACATCAAAGAATTGCCGCTAATTTTTTGCTTGAATAGTTGTAGGTAATTAAATAATTACCTATATTTGTAGGGTAATCAATAGAGAAAGGTATGCCAACGATATTTATTTTATTTGGTTTTCGTTTTATGTTTTACGCTAATGACCATGAGCCTATACATGTTCATGTAATCAAAGGGGATGTAAGTGCTAAATTCACTTTATTTCCAGTTACATTAATCAAAAATAATGGCTTGAAGTCATCTGAACTGAAACTTGTAGAATCAGTTATAGAAGAAAATCAAGAAGTAATAGCAGAGCATTGGAATAAATTTTTTAATAAATCAAAATAAGTGGTTATGGAAAATATCATAGTTGAAAAGGTATGGTTGACTGATACGGAGGTATGGATACGTACCACTGACGGGAAGGAGGCATGTGAGAAGTTTTCAGATTTCCAAAGGCTGAAATGGGCTACTCCTGCGCAGCGCGCAAATTTCACAACGAGCCATGACGGAATACATTGGAGAGAGCTTGATGAAGATTTGAGTTTTGAGGGATTCTTTCGGGAAAGGAAATCTAATCCTCTTTATGATTTATTTATAGCTCATCCTGAATTGAATGCTGCTGCCATAGCACGACGTTTAGGTATTTCTCAGAGTTTGTTTGCTCAATATGTAAGCGGAACAAAGAAGCCGTCTAAGAAACGTTTTGAAGATATTATAGAAACAATACGTTCAGTAGGGCGTGAATTAATGGCTGTACCGGCATAAGTTACAATACTTTATTTAGGCGTGATTCCATTCGGTTTCACGCTATGATAAAGCCGGAGAAATCCGGCTTTTATGATTCTTTGAATGTTACTTTAAATTGTACCATGCTTGTATCTACTTGGCTTGCTGTTCTTCCAGTAACATAAATATTTTGTATTTCTGGAACATTTTGTTTCAGAAAAGGCAATACCATATTAGCGATTATATTTGCACTCATTTTTTGTGGTGGATTGCAGCATATTTGATTGAATCCACTCAAATTTTCTTTGGTTAATCTTCCTGATAGGAAATTTTTACCATCATAATATATTGTAGCCATATTTCTATCCTTCTATCATGCTTTTTAAAATTTTCAAAGATTGTGTAAGGTCGGTTTCAACGAATCCATGTCGAAATAATCCACTTGCACTACCTTCATTTAAGGTGAGGTATAGTTCTTTATCTAAGTTTTGTGCATATGTTCTAACTTGATTTTCAATAATTTTCTTTTGATTATTATTTGCGAAATAATACTCATTATACTTTTCATTTAGATAGTTGAATATACCTTGTAGCTCTTCTCTATTCATATTATTACCTCCTATATTTATTTGTTTATAAATTTTCCGCTAACTTCTTAATATCCTCCTTGCTCGTAACCTTGTGGATGGTTCCGTCTAATTCGATGTAGCCATTTATGTTGGTCGGTTCCTCAAATAGTTCGGTTATTTTCACATTTAAGGCCCTGGCAATTTTCTCCAAAGTATCTTTGGTTGGATTACCATTGATTGCCTTAGATAACCCCACGGCTGATAACCCTATTCTTTCTGCTAACTCTTTTTGAGTTATTCCTACTTGTTTGCAGATATCCAATATTCGTAACTTCATAATTATACTTATAGTTTATTCCTTGCAAATATATGAAATTATAGTATTAGTTGTTATTCTTTGGATGAAAATATACTATGTGTATATTGAATTAGCTTTTATTAACTGTGTAATATTTGTTTGTGTTATATTTATAGTTATGTTTGTATCGTAATGATAAAACTAAATGTTTAACGATTAGCATACATATAATTATGAAACGCTACAATTTATCTCAAATCATGAAAGACGCTCACAGCTTCTTTAGAAGTAATTCAAGAATGGGTAGAACCTTTGGCGAATGTTTGAAACTCGCCTGGGACTGGGCTAAAGATGCAATCAAGTGTAGAGAAGAACGTGAGGCTAAGATAAAAGCTATGGTAGCTAATCAGAAGCCCGTAGAACACACTTCTCAGATTGAGGGTAGACTTACTTGGTCTGACTGCTACAATGCGAATAGTAAAGGTTATATGGGTAGTCAGTATTGCGGTGATTGAAATCCAAGTAAGATAGAAATGAATGAAGTATAAACATTAAAATATAAAAGTTATGGCAACAATTGAATTAAGAGAAAGCGATAAGAGAAGAGCTGTAAATCTCAATCGTAAGAATAAGTATGGTCTTGATAGTGTGCAGATGATGCGTCTTATCAACTCACATCAAAAAGGCGATACTTATAAGCGTGCTTTGGTCGAGTATCGTTTGACTGATATAAACTTTCATCGTGAAGTTGAATTGCTTATTAATGGTAAGTATAACGAGTTGAAAGAACAGGTAAAAGAGTGGTAACTATAAAAGAAATGACTATGACACTAATAGCTGAAAATCAAGAGGTGAAAATCTACCAACATAACACGGTAGGTGGACGGATTAACGTATATCAGTTCAGAAACGGTAAATTATCATTCGGGGCTGAAAAAACATCAATACTGAATAGATTTGAGAAAACTCATGTATACGAGATGATATGTAGAGTACTAACACATAAAATATAACGATATGGCAGCAAATGAAATCAAAGTTAATTTAGACCTAATGAACGCATTAATTAAGTTGAGAGAGGCAAGTGTAGTCTTTGACGAGCAAACCGACATTATATCCCAAGAAAGCGGTAGAGAATACATTGAAGAAAGCAACACCTTCAATGAAGGTATTTACAAGTGCATGGACGCTATCAGTAAAATGATTGGTGAAAGTGCCGTAAATGGTGTATATAGCCTAATCCCTAATAGAATCTAACACGATTATCAAAAGGCAGTCCGCACGACTAATAAGGCTGCCTTTTATTTATTAACTTTAAAGCAAAAAAGAATATGGATGAAATTTGGAAAGACATTGAAGGGTACGAAGGAATGTATCAGGTATCAAACTTAGGCAGAGTAAAATCCCTATCAAACTCAAGAACAAGACATGAGAAAATATTAGTACCAATAAAGAATAAGGGGTATTTTTATGTGAGATTATTTCGGTCGGCAGAATGCAAAAGAGTATATATTCATACACTTGTAGCATCTGCTTTTATTCCTAATCCTTATGGTTATACAATAATAAATCATCGTGATGAAAATGGTCAAAATAATTGTGTAGATAATCTTGAATGGTGCACACATAAATACAACTTAAACTATGGCACTGTAAAACAAAGAATTTCAGATAAATTATTAGAGCATAATTCGGCAAGATGTAAACAAATTAATCAGTTCGACCTATTGGGTAATTTTATTAAAACTCACACATCTGCGTGTGAAGCAGAAAAAGAAACGGGTATTTCCTCTTCTTCTATAAGAAAATGTTGTAAAGGTGGTTATATACACAGTAAGTATAAAAAATGGTATAAATTAACTCATGCAGGTGGTTATATTTGGAAATATAAAGAATAAAAGCTCATGGCGTGATAACAATCACGCCTTTTTTTATACCATTTTACGACAATCGTTTTATTGTCGTGTATCACCTATCTGATAATTTTTCACCTTCTTTATAAATAACGAAATTTACCGTAGAAATTTATAAATCAAATTCATACGGTATGACAATCTTAGAACAAATCTTGGCAGGGCTACAACAGAAATTCGCTGGGGTGGACACTGCTATCTTAACCCGAATCGCTACTAAAAAGGCAGAGGGTGTAACGGACGAGACAAAGGTAAACTCCATTGTTGAGGGTATCAGTTTTTCGGACGTGCTTAACTCCTATGGTGATTTCCGTGCCGGGGATGCTTCCAAGACCGCAGTTTCCAACTACGAAAAGAAACATAACCTTAAAGACGGTAAGTCAATTGAGAATCCTAATCCCAATCCTAACCCTAATCTGAAGCTGGAAGATAAGACGGACGACATGGCGGCTATTATTGCTAACGCAGTGAGTGCAGCCGTTAAACCTCTTTCTGATAAGCTCGCTCAATTCGAGACAGAGAAGTTACAAGCTACCCGGCAGGAGCAGATTATGGCAAAGGCAAAGGAGTATGGTATTCCCGAAAACTACGCCAAACGATGCGCCATTAAGGACGATGAGGACTTGGACGCATACTTCAAGGACTTGAAGCAGGAGTTCGCAAATGACGGCTTCAAAGGCGTAACCCCTCCCGAATCAGCGGAAGCGAAGATTGAGAAAGAATCTGAATCTATCGCCAAGATGATTGATGAGGGAACGAAAACTATTGTTGAACAAAACAAGAATTAATTATGTCAGCAGGATTTAAGTATGACTTGGTTCCGCCCGTTGAGCAAGAGGAACGCTACGATGTCCAGACCGGTATTCGTAGACGTGGTCCGTTCAAACTTGATACGCAGAACCTGGTAGTGGGAAGTTTTCTTCCCGGATTTACACCGATTTATGCAGACTTGAAAAACAAGTTCGCTTATGCGGTAATCAATGTGAGAGTTGCGGAAGCCTATACCACTGGTGGAGAGGCTTTGTCTATCAAAGTAGCCAAGAACTCTTTGGCTTATGTGGGTATGTTTGTCGGAAGCGGTAAGAAAGGTGCAGAAGTAACGGCAATTGATAAGTCTAATGCCGGTTATGATGTATTGACTATTAAGGCTGCTTTTGGTGAGAATATCGCCAAAGATGCCGTATTATTCAATGCGGTTGCAGTTGATGGTTTAAAACAAAAGCATGTAGCTAATTCGGCTCTGTTTAACCGTACAAAGGTTGAGGACGGAATCACATTGGTTTCATTGCTTCGTACAGCCGCAGAGATTGAACCTTCAAAATTGGTTATGCCGTTCTCTGAGAACGATAAAGCCAACATGAAGGGATGGTTTGAGTTTAACGAGTAAGGAGGTAGGATATGTTTTTAACGATTCAAACATTATTCGATGATGCGAACATCGTTTCCGCTATCATCAGACGTGTGAACCAGACACGCAAGGACACAATCTATTGGCAACAGTATCTTACTTTCCGCAGAGTAACTACTCGTGTGTTCAAGGATTATATCGGTTCTGTAACCGGAGTTATGGCCGGCTCTATCAATTCACGTTTTGGAGAGAAACCCATTCGTGAACGCAGGAATATCGGTTCAGGATATGGTGAGATTGCCTATTTGGGTGATGCTTATCAGATGTCTATTGACCGTCTTTCCGAATTGCAGGATTTGATTGACAAGTTCAATGCAGCTAAGCCAGCCGACCAAAAGGCTGCAATGGAAGAGATTGTAAACTTCCTGGCAGACGACTACCGTCAGATTACCCTTGCTGCCCACAAGCGTATGGATATTATTGTCGGTGCGCTGTTGATGCTTGGTGAAGCCACCGTTTACAACAAAGACGCTGCAATCACTTCCGGTCAGACCAATAATAAACTGCTGGAGATTACCCTTCCGTTCAATTTTATCAAGCCGAAAAGTGGAGATGTGGTTGTGGACGGAAAGAATATGTTTATCTCTTATTTGAGAGAGAAACTTCATTCCTTGGCACCGGACTATGGCGTTTATGCCAAGATGGTTATGACTCGTGCATCTTTCAACAAGCTTATTCTTGGTTCATCTGAATTTGGTGAGCAGTACAAGATGATTCTCGGCAGCAACGAAATGAAGTTGAGTACGGGATTGGTTTCCTCTTCTTTGGCTTCCGAAGTGTTCACCGGCATCGGTTTGCCGCGTATTGAAATCAAGGAGGACTACGTGAAAGACCAGACGGGAAAGAATGTGCAGATTTACGCGGATAACCGTATTACTCTGTTACCTTCTGACAACATTGGTTATATGCGCCATCATACCCCGTATGAAGCGACAGACCCAGTACAAGGACGTACTTATATCCCGTCAGAGGGGCAGATGCTTATCTCCAACTACCGTGACAAAAACGGTCGCTACATGGAATATACGGCAGAGTGGATTCCGCAGATTTCCAATCCAGATTTGATTACCAATTTCGATTTGAGCGAAATTGCATCCATTCAATCAGCATAAGGGGGTAGGATATGAAAGTAAAGGTTATATCAGTTTTCCGCGACAAGTTCACCGGAAAGTATTATACTCCCGGTGAAGTGATTGAAGTCGGTGAGGAAGCCCGTGTGCTGGATATGGAAAGCCGCAGACTCGCTGAACGGATTGAGGTAAAAAATCCCGAAGTGAAAGCCCCTGAAGAAAAGAAAGAGGTGAAAATTTCCCTCTTTGAAAAGGAGTTTGAGAAGAAGACTTTGGTTGATGCCTTGAAGTCCATCGGCGTACAGGCTTCCGGCAATATGAAAGAGGAAACTCTTTTGGTTAAGGTTACAGAACTGGACGAAGAAATGACTTCCAAACTGAAAGAAGCATTGGGTATTGAGTAAAAGGATAGGGTAGTGTTTCTACCCTTCCATTGTCTAATTTTATAAATCAGAAAAGAAATGAAGAATTTTATTTTTGCCATGTGTGGCTTTTTGATGATGTCTTTGGTTTCGTTGAGCGTGCAGGCATCAAGTGTGGAATCTCTCAAGTGTAAATACGTGAATCCATCGGTTGATGTTGGTCTACCGGATATTCCGTTTATCACTTTGGAAGCGGCTCCGGTTGATTGTGTTGTACTGACCATGACGCATCCCATGTTTTTGGTTGCAAACGCTCCGGCTATGATGTGTTCGATAAAAGAGGGAATGGCTATTCAAGGGGTACGAATTAATGTTCCCAAATGTCCGTTCAGATACATCTATAAATCTAAACATTGTACGCATTATAGCTATACCGCATATAGTAAACTGATTACACCATATTGATTGATAACAGTCATGAGTAACAAGGAGTTTGTATTAAGCGTATTTGATAAGAATCCCCCGTCTAATCTTGTAGTTGAAAATATACTTTCAAGAACGGGATTGGATGGCGAAGAACCTTTTGCCGAGGAAAATAGGGCAAGATTAGAGGTCGCTTGTGCCAAGCAAATTCCGTGGATGATACAAAATCCATCTTCGGTCAGCGAAAGCGGATTTTCTGTGTCTTGGTCTAATCATGTTGATAGCCTAATGAAATTGTACTCATGGCTGTGTAAACAGTACGGTTTGAAAGACGAACTGGGTAACAAACCTAAAGTGACTTTCTTATGATATTCGCTCCACACATATTGCAGGTAAAAGTTATCACTCCGATGGATAAGGATGAGTTCGGAAGACCTATTCCCGGTACCGGTGGTGAAAGCTGGCAGGAGGTGTGCAAATGCCGTTGTGATGATGTGAGCGCGGAAAAGAAAGTATCTATCAATGGTGCTTTGTATGATTTCAAGTACAAGGTAGTCTTTGACAAGCCGTCAAAGGTTGAAGCAGGTGAAGAGGTTCGTTGTTTGAATGCCGATGGAAGCATAAGAGGTGAAGGAGTTGCTAAAAGCCCTTTGGAAACAAACTATTTTTCCTACAGAGTAATATGGTTGGAATAGATGCAGACTTTTCGGATGTTGATCAGTTCTTTGAGGACGGAACAAGCGAAGTCGTTGCTGGCATGAAAGAAGAGGGAGAGGCATTTGTTGAAGATGCAAAAGCTACCGGAAACTATCAAGACCACACAAAACATTTGAGAGAATCGAATGATTATGAGGTTAATGAAGATGGCTTAATTCTGAAAAACGAAGCTGATTATGCTTCATTCGTGGAATCCAAAGGATTTGAAGTTGCAGGAAGTGCAGCGATAAGGACAGAAAAAAGATTGAAAGATAGATTTGAACGATGATAGTAACCACCGACATAGGAAACATCCTCTACCGGGACTGCAAGATTTTCGGAATAGACATAGTACCAGCAGGAGAAACGCTGACGGGTGAATTGAAGTCCGAAAGGATTGTCATCCACACGAAGAAACAACAGCCGGGAACTTATTGGAAGAAATCTTTCGCAGAAGTGAATCTATGTGTACCCAATTTAAGCGAGAATGAAGCGAACACAATCCGGCTTAACGAACTTGAAAGAAAGGCTGGCAAGCTGTTTGATGATGTAGTAAGCACCTATGATGGTATGACATATCGTTACTCTATTGATTCTATCGGTACAGAAGCGGACACAGCTTTGAAGTGTCATTATGTGAATGTGAGAATTTTGTTTAATGTATTAAATGTAAAATGATATGATTACAGCAGTAGAAATTGACGAACTGTATTATGCAGAACCGATTAAAACGGTTACTACTCCAGCTGCCGGATTAACAGGCGCAGAAGTAGCCACCATCTTGAAAAACGCAGCAACGAAGCGGGTCAAGAATGTGCATGGTGACACGTATCAATACGAAGAAGCAGAGGCAAGTGTAACTCGTTACAAAAACGCTTTGACTGGTGAGTACTACCGGGAAACGTCTGAACCGGGTGAGGTGAAAATCAACTTCACCATTGGTGAGTATGATTATGCTACAAAGGCTGATTTACAAGGTGGTAAAGCCACAGAAAAGAATTGGGAAAGAGGCAAGTATAAGCCTATTCATAAATGTGTGATTGGTAAAACCAAAGACGGAGTTTATGTTGTGTTTCCGAAAGCGGCTATCAATGCCCGTGGCTCTAATACCGATAAGGCTGTCGGATTGGCTGTTTCGGCCGTTCCCCTTTCCACAGGTGTAGATGGATTGGCTTCCGAAAAGTGGTTTGACGAATCGGAAGTTGTAGTGCCGGAAGGTTGATAATTTTTCAGTAAAAGGATTGTTTTCAGATGGCGGTGGGTGGTTGCTCACCGCCTTTTTAATTTAATGTTATGAATAATCAAGCAGCAAAAACGGTTTCTGATGCCCTATTAGGGCTGGATTTTAAAAATGTAGGGATAGGTGGAATCGTTTATACCATCAAACCTCCTACAATTAAAATTATCTGTCGTGCCATTCATCATTTTTCCAATATCGCCCTGCGAGGAGATAATATCATGGAGGCTATTAAAGAGCTTCCTGAAGCTACTGAAGATATGCTGAAAGGTATTTCATGCTTCATCTGCGGGAATGATAGTTTGGTCAAAGAATTGGAGAACGGCACTTTTGAAGAAGTCAAAGATGCCTTGGAAGTCTGTTTCTCTATGATGGATATTTCGGCTTTTCAGTGTGTCAGCTCGATGAGGAACGTGTCGATGCTGGCAGCAAGACCGAAACAGTAGGAAACGCAACGTTCTTCGGGCAGATAGCCCATTTGATTGACACGCTTCATCTGAGTTATACAGAAGTGTTTGAGGTTATCCCTTATCGGAATTTGCTGATGATGCAACGGGATAAATTACACGCAGTATATGGTGGTCAAAAAGTGAATAGAATCAGTGGTAAGGAATTGGCTAATCGTAGGAAAAAGAAATAGATATGGCGAAATTATATTTTAAGGTAGGTAGTGACTGGGAAGAAGTTGTAAGGCTCCGTAATGAAATTGCGAAGTTAAAACAAGAGTTAATGAGCATGGATGGCACGCAGTCTCCTGCTGCTTTCAAGGCTTTAAATGTCCAACTTGCTGCATCCAACCAAAGATTGGATGAGTTGGTGACTAATGCTGCTAAAGCTGGAGCAGAGATGGAAACGGGATTCAAAAGGAAAATCTTTGATGCTTCCCAATCTGTAAATGGGTTCACAGAGAAGATTATCGCTCAAAAAGCGGTAGTTAAGGATATTGAAGCGGATGTAAAACGACTTGGGGATGCTTATCGTATAGCATTGAAAAGGAATCCGTTATCAGCAAATAGCAAGTTAGAAGAATACAATGCTGCCCGCAAAGCTCTTGATGAAGAAAAGGCGGCTTTATTTGGATTAACCCAACAACAAGCCGAAGCGCGTCTTTCCGTAAAGAAACTCCGAGATGAATATACACTTTATAAGAATGATGGGAGACAAGTAGTAGAAACTAACGAAGGTATCGCTATATCTTGGAAGAAAGCACTGGCGGTTATTGGTGGTGCTGGGGTATTAAAGGCATTAGGCTCTGAAATGATACGTGTCCGTGGTGAGTTTCAAGCGGCAGACACGGCTATTCAGACGTTGTTAGGCAGCAAGAAGAAAGCGGATGCACTTATGTCACAAGTTCGTGAGTATGCTAAGATTTCGCCGCTGGAGTTCTCCGATGTAACGCAGGCAACACAGATGATGCTCGGATTCAACATTGAAGCGGAGAAAGTTCCCCGTTTCCTTGCCGCTATCGGTGATGTTTCTATGGGAGATACGCAGAAGTTCAATTCCCTTACACTTGCTTTCTCGCAAATGTCGGCGGCTGGTAAGTTGATGGGACAGGATTTGAACCAAATGATAGGTCAAGGATTCAATCCGTTGCAAATCATGTCTGAAAAGACAGGAAAGAGCATTGCACAACTCAAAGATGAAATGTCTAAAGGTGCTATTTCTGCCGAAATGGTACAGCAGGCGTTCATTGACGCCACTTCCGCAGGAGGTAAGTTCTATAATATGTCAGAGAACGCTTCCAAGACCATTAACGGACAACTATCCATGATGCAGGATGCGATGGATTCTGTATTCAATGAATTGGGGCAGAAATCGGAAGGTATAATCATGGGCAGCATACAAATGACGACATCCCTGATTGAGAACTACGAGACCATCGGTAAGGTGCTTGCTGGATTGGTTGCCACATACGGAACATACCGTACTGCCGTTATGCTTACCACGTTGGCAACGAGTAAACATACCATTGCGGAAATTGCATTGACAAACGCCCGTGTGTTGGCAAGAAAGGCGCAACTGGCTCTTAATGCTGCAATGCTTACTAATCCTTATGTTGCAGTGGCTACGGTGGTTGCCGGATTAACAGCCACTATATGGGCATTTCACGATTCTACAACCGCAGCAGAAAGAGCATCAAAAAGATTTAATGAGCAAAAAGAGGAGTCTATAAAAAAAGAGCAAGAACATAAACAAAGGCTTGAAGAATTAATTTCCACCCTTCAAAATGAATATACTTCTTCTATGGATAGGGTGAAGGCAATGAATGCAATAAAGAATGAATATCCCTCTATCTTCCAAAAATACATAGATGAGAAAGGACATATTAAGGATTTGATAGCTTTATGGAAAGAATATAATGAAGTAGCTGGGAATAAAAAAGTAGAAGAAAACAAAGTAAATTACACAAACTCCGAGAAACTAATTTCTGAATATGAGCAGGTTATTGGATTATGGAAAAAGTTTGGAGAAGACCCAAATTTCCATAAGGGCAGTTTAACTGACACAGAGAAGTTGCTTGCCAGCAAATATAAGAATGAAACTTTATCCACTTTGGAATCAAAATTGGATGAAGAAAGGAAGCTCCTTATAGATTATCAAAAGGAAGTTCGTTCTGATGAACTCGCTAAATGGCAACTTGATTTGAAGAAGAATACCGATGAGCAAATAAAATCGGAATTGAACGAAATGAAGCGACTTCAACAAGCAAGGAAAAATAATAAGTGGTATACTTTAAATGTTGGCGTTGGTTCATTAAAGGGTATTACAACCGAATCAGAACTTAAAAACAGAATAGATGTACTTGAATCTGAATTAAAATCACGAAAAACATCAACTTATAAAGATGATTACGAGAAAGCGAAAAAAGAATGGGAAGATGCCAAGAAGAAACTTTCTGAAATAGAAAAGGACAAATCAAAGTTCACATCAAAGCAATATGAAGAAGCAAAGAAACGGGAAGAAACAGCCGAGAAATCCTATAAGAAACTTGGCGGACTCACGGGTGGCAAGTTGGCAAAGCAAGAAAATCATGCAAAGAAACAACTTGAACAGCAGGAACGACTTTCAGAACAGCTTATTTCCCTTCGCCGTAAAAACCAGCAGGATGAAATAAACCTCATGGAGGATGGTACTGAAAAGAAGCTGGCTCAGATTGACTTGGACTATCGAAAAGAACTGGATGCTATTAAAAAACAGCGCAAGGATTGGGAAACGGAGCAAGGTGGAAAACTGACAGATAAACAAGAGGAGAAACTTGGCACATGGGCTTCTAATGCCGCTAAAAAAAGAGAAAGCGATATTGATTCAACAAGTAAAGCCAAACTTGAAGCCGACAAAAAAGCATGGCAGGAGTATTTCATTGAGTACGGAAATTACCAAGAAAAACGGAAGAACCTCGTTCAGAAGTACAATGACGAGTTAGCCAAATTACAAAAGGACAGTCCTGAATATGCCATCAAGGAAGCCGAAAAAAGTAAAGCCATAGAACAGCTCGATGAGCAATATGGAAAGTCCACTAAGGCGATGGCAGACTTATTCGAGGATGCGAGTAACAAATCGGTTTCCGCTATTCAGTCCATCATAGACAAATACGAAATCCTTATCAAATACATGTCCGGTACTGATAAAGACATTTCTATTGCTGATTTGAAAGGAATAGGCTTTACCGATAAAGACATTGAAAGGATAGAAAAAGGGGAAATATCCATCAAGGATGTTACAGACGCAATCAAAGGGTTAAAGGATGAACTTAAAGGAAAATCACCGTGGCAGGCTTTCGTCTCTGACTTGAAGAAAGGGATAGAAGCCATAAAAAAGGGTGGCAACGATTCCAAAAAAATCAGTCAAGGCATCACCGATGTAGGAAATACTGTGACGTCTTTTGCTCCTGCATTGAATGAGTTCGGCTCAAGTATCGCCGACATATTCGGATTTGACGATAGCAAGATAACAAGTGCCATTGATGCGCTTGGCGGCTTAGGACAAACGGCATCCGGGTTCGGGCAAATCATGTCGGGTGATATTGTCGGAGGCGCAATGAGTGCGGTTTCTGGAATTTCCTCTGTAGTGTCCGCGTTGGACGGGATGTTCGGTGCCGATTATTCCCACTATAACGAGATGGTTGAGGAGTACACCAGGCTCAATGAGATATGGGATGAACTGATAGACAAGAAGCAGGAATACATCAGCATTTCCTACGGCATGGAGGCAGACAAGGTAGGAGAAGAGGCGCTTGGCCTTGTTGAAAAGCAAATTGAGGCATATCGCCTACTGGGAAAAGAACGTCTTAATTCCGGTGCATCCGCAGGTTCCCATTCCATTGGCAAGCGGATGGCAAAGAACACCTCGTCAAGCGACTGGCAGGACATTGCCGACGCACTCGACATGTCAGTCAATGCCGCCAAAGAGTTTGTCGGGACCGGAAGAATGACCGGACTGTTTGACCTCACTGTTGAGCAATTGGAGAAACTTAAATCCGAAGCTCCTGCCTTCTGGGCGAAGATGGACGGTGACGTGCAAGAATATTTGAACGGCATTATAGATGGAGAGGAAAGGATTGAGGATATTCAGAACCAGATTAGTGAACAACTGACACAGACAACGTTCGATAGCGTTTTCGACAGTTTTGTGGATACCCTCATGGATATGGGCAGTTCCGCGAAAGACTTTTCTGACAGTTTCAGCGGATATATGCAGCGTGCCGTGCTTACCACAATGGTAGGCAACAAATTTACCGAGGACCTTCAAACGTGGTACGATGCCTTTGCCCAGGCCAATAAAGACCAAGGAGGCATTACGAAGGAGGAGATGGAGGCTCTTCGGAAGCAGTATGACGCAATTGCCGGTTCCGCACTTGCCGAACGTGACAAGCTTGCGGAAATTTTCGGATGGACCAAAGAGGATACCGACAGTAGCACGGATAACTATGAGGATTTCATCGGTAGTATGCAGAGTTCTCTTACTTCCCTTGATGTGACGGCCAAGGATGTTTCTGATAATATCTATGATTACTTCCGTCAGGCAATGATTAACGCTCTGTATGAAAAGGAGTACAAGAGCAAGATGGAAGAGTTGTACAAGACCTTTGAAGGGCTTTCCAAAGACGGATTGTCCGAGAGTGACATGGTACAACTCGGCTCTCGGATTGACCAATACATTGAGCAGATGATGAAGGGCGTAGAGGACGTTAATAGTTTGTTTGCTGACAAGCTGAAGAACGCCGAAGACTTGCAGTCGTTTGTTGATAGCGTCAAGTCTGCCATGTCCTCCGTCGAAGCCACTGCCGAGGATGTGACAGATAACATCTTTGAGTACATCCGTCAGCAGATGGTTGATAAGATGTTCACCGATAGCTTCCAACCGCAGATAGAGGAGTTATACAAGAAGGTTCAGGAAGCCATGTCTGACGGTGACATAACCGGCACTGAAAAGGATGCGTTAAGAAACGAAGCGGAGAAGTTGGCTAACGACATTACGGCCGCTAAGGATATTCTGAGTGATACTCTTGGCATTACTGAGAGCAACCTAAAGAAAGAACTTGAGGAGGAATTCAAATCATTCTCCGATGGAATATTAAGTTCCTTGTATGATACGGAAGTTACTGCTGAGACTGTTGCCAAGAATATCTCCGATTCCATGCGGAAAGAGCTTATTGAGGCAATGTACCTTGAACAGTACGAACCGCGTATCAAGGCCATCTGGGAAAAATGGAAGGAATACTCAGAGGATGGACTTGTAACCGATGAAGAGCGTACAAACATCAAGAATGACATTGACGGGTTGAGCAAGGAGGTCGCCGATGCTGCCGGGGAAATCAGTGACGCGTGGAAAGACTCTGGAGAGGAGGTAAGGAAAGCGTTCAACTCTTTCTCCGACAGTATCAAGAGTGTGCTCTATGACGCAGAAGCTACCGCCGAGGACATAGCCGACAATATCTATCAATATATGCGCAATGCCTTGGTGGATTCCATGTTTACTGCCCAGCTCCAGCCTCAGATTCAGGCCTGGTATGACAAATATACCGAATTTATGAAAGACGGTGCCATTGATACGGCCGAGCGCAAGACTCTGGACGAGATGATAGCCGAAATTCAGAAAGCCGGTGTCGACATTGTGGATGCGGCTAACAAGCTTTTCCCCACTCTTGATACGGGAGCCATCAACCGTGCGGAAGAAGCCGCCCAGGAAGCGGAGAACGCCCGTAATGAAGCTGAGCAGGAATGGGAGTCGTTCTCTGATGGTATTCTGAATTCCTTGTACGATATAGAGGCCACAGCGGAGGATATTTCCGATGACATGAGCGAATACATGCGCAAGGCTTTGATTAAGGCCATGTATGTGGAGAACTTCAAACCGCAGATGCAGAAGTGGTACAATGAGTGGAAAAAGGCCATGGGAGATGACGACCTGACTTCCGAAGAAAAGCAGCTCCTCGACTCCATGAAACAGACGATGGTTGACGACATGAAGAAAGAAGTTGATGCCATCAACCAGTTCTTTGGAACCATGTTTTTACAGCAGGCGAGTAGCAAGGGTTTTGAAGCCATGTCACAAGATACCGGCGAAGAACTTAACGGACGTTTTACAGCTTTGCAGGTTGCCGGGGAAGAAATAAAGAACCAGTCCATTCAACAGACCGGTTTACTTTCATCCATCAATGGCAAACTTTCATTGCTCAATCTTAGAAGTGGGGATGTCCCAGCTTTGTTATCTGGAACTCCTAATTTCGCAGATAGAGCCAAAGAGACAATAGCGAGCGGCTATCAGTCGCAGGTACATATTGTTTTCCCGACAGAGGACATAAAGGCATTGACCGATAAAGTCTCCAATATGGAAAGAATCGTAGATGAAATGAGAACATTCCAAGTAGAAGGTAACATGGACCGTAGAGATATACTTGAAAACTCTGTTATTCTTGCCAAGAATAGTCCGCGAATACTCGATAATACAAATGATATCAAGCAGGATATAAAGAATCTATAATAGTTATGGCAGAATTAATAATAAACGGAAGAGAAGCCCTAAAAGAGTGGGGTGTTAGAATGGGAGATAACTTTCTTGATGTACTGGGAGCACCGGTACCTCTGAAAGAGTTTATAGAGAATAAATCACGCTTGGAACATGGGAAACAAGTTCTTATGGATAACCCCAAGCTTGATGAGCGTGAGTTAACTCTTGTTTTTACAGTAGAAGGTGATTCTCCTGCCGATTATCAGGCAAAGAAAACAGCTTTTTATGAAGAACTTTACAAAGGTAAAATTGATATTCAGATTCCTGAGAACAGTAGTGATATTTATCATTTGCTATATTTAGGAAAGAGCGTTTCTTATGCCCAAAGCTTAGACCGGACATTTGGGAAAATATCAGCCAAATTCTGTGAGTATAATCCATCTAACCGTGTTGTAGGCTAGAAATTTACGACATTAAATTCATTGTCGTGTATGGAAGCTCTAATTTTTAGGGCTTCTTTTTTTTATGTCCGACCTTTGTTTACATGATAGATATTAAGGACATACAAGGCAATACCCGCTTTTCAACTGGTATCAATCCCGGTGCAAAAGGCAAGTTCTCTTTAATGAAAGAGGACTATGTCGTACTACCTTTTAATACTCTGTCCCCAGTCGATTTCCAAGTAGGTGATTACGTTGACCTGCGTGGGGTACTCGATGCCTCCATGGGCGGTAAATTGGCAAAAATCTATCAGATTGTAGATATTCCCTATCCGACCTACAAGAACGGAGGCTACTCCTATGAACTTCGTTTTGACGCTTACTATTTCAAGTGGAAAACAAAGATATTCAAGTACACCCCGGAGTACGGAGGACTGGAAGCGTCCTGGTCCCTTACCGCTTCACTGGATGTCCAGATGGGTGTATTCCTTCGCAATTTGAAAGCTCTTGGTTATAAATATGAGGGAAAAGACTTCGTGTTTTCCATTGACGATAGTGTCGAGAACTCCTCCAAATTGATGACCTATGACAATACCAACCTCATTGATGCTATGTTCAGCATGGCTGATAACTGGGGTTGTGATTGTTGGGTAACGGACCATGTAATCAACTTCGGACGCTGTGAGTTCTCCGATGCTGTTAAGATAGAACTGGATAAGGAAGCCAAGGACATGAGCCGGAGTGATAGCAAGGGTACTTATGCTACAAGAATCTATGCGTTCGGTTCAACAAGAAACATCCCTACCAACTATCGCCCGGTAGACCAGACCGCTGTTGTCAACGGTATCGTCCAGAAGCGCCTTATGCTTCCGGCAGGCACTCCATACGTGGATGCCCACGAGGGCTTGACCGATTTGGAAGCTGTCGAAGCCGTTGTTGTATTTGATGACATCTGCCCCAAAAGAGTAGGTGAAATCACCGGTGTAAGCTTTTATGAGAGCGAGGTAGATAATGAAGATGGTACAAAGACAAAAGCTACCTTCTACCGGTTCAAGGATTCAGGCATCAACTTCTCGAAGGAATACATCCTTGAAGGACAGGAACTCAAAATCAGGTTCGAATCCGGCAAGCTCAACGGCATGGAGTTCGGCGTAGCTTTTAATCCTCTTGGTTTGACCGAAAAGAACGACGACGGCACATGGAATCCTGATGCCCAACTTTGGGAGATTGTACAGAATGAAGACTACGGCCGTTCCTTGCCGGATGAAGTGTTGTTCCCTTCAAAAGGTGACAAGTATGTACTGTCTGGTTGGAATGCCGAGAAGATAACCGAACTTGGGCTGGTGGCTGCTGCCGAAGAGGAACTGCTTGCCACTGCAAAGAAGTACGTGGCAAAGACCTGCATCGACGACGGCACCTATACGGCTACGCTCAACTCCATCTGGGTACACAAAGACCAAATAAATCACAGCTTTGACATAGGACAGCGCATCAACCTTGTCAATCCTGCCTACTTCAAGGACGGGCGCTTGTCCCGTGTCATCGGCTTTGAAATCAACCTCGACAAGCCTTACGATTCCCCGCAGTATACGATTGGCGAAAGCACCGCCTATTCCCGCATTTCCGATATTGAAACGCAAGTCGAAGAGTTGACTTTTAAGGGACAGACCTTCACCGGTTCGGGAGGAAGCAACATCTATGTCATCAAGACCAACGACGCTACGGCCGCAAGCAACTTCAATGTGTTCTCAGCCTTGCGTACCCTGAGAATGTTCCTCCGCAAGGACGCAAGCGACGTAGCGGAAGAAATCATAAACTTTTTGAAGGGATTGCTGATAGGCAAGAACGGCAGCGGTATCACGGTACGCAAGGACGGCACCTCGCAGGCTGTCGTTGACCGTCTATATGTGAAGATAAAGGCCGTCTTTGATGAATTGCAAGTCAAGAGAGCTACCCATGTAGGCGGTGAACAAATAATCACCCATGCCGGTATGAAGTGCATCCGCGTGGAGGAACTGGAAGACGTCTACCGCTGCAGTTTTCTTGCCGAGCAGGACGGTGAGGCGATAGCCAACGAGTTCAGTGTAGGCTCGCTGGCGCAGGCAAAGGAGTGCAACATCGTCGAAGGAACCACTCTTAATGCCTCCAATCGCTACTATTGGCGTGAGGTTGTGGCCGTGGGACGTGACTACATCGATTTGTCCAAGACCATCTGCGATGAGGACAGCGATGTTCCCCAAGCGGGCGATGACATTATAGGATTGGGCCACCGTACAGATGTAGACCTTCAAAGCGCAATCGTGCTATCGTCTACCAACGAGACATCCCCGTCTATAACTTTCTACACCGGCATTGACGACTTCAACCTAACGGGGAAAGATGTAATCTCCTTCGGTGTTGACAAATCCACCGGGCATGCCTACATGAAAGTGTACGGTACTTCCTATATCGGCGCCCGTGATGAGAGCACTTACATCAAGTACACACCGGAAGGTGGCGTAGAAATCAAAGGGCGATTCCTTACGATGGCCGGTGAGGACATCCTGACAATGTTCACTGTCATTGAAGGACTTATCAAGTCTGAAATCTCATCCGTGCGTGATGAAATCAATGCCCTGAACAATTACCTTAACAATGCGTCTTTTGCCGCTGACATGCAGTACTGGACCGGTAGCAGCAACATACGCATCTTCCGAGTTGACGGTCGGCTGCTGTACTTCAACAGTAACTTCTATGCGAACAAGGAATCTTTCGCCGATATAGTAAGCGAACGCGCAAAGAATGTGCTACGCCTTAAGAACAGCTATATCGAGCAGGTCAACTCAGACTTTTACCGCCATCCGGATTTTGAGACCTTCGACGAACTCAAGCGCCCCCGGCAGTTCACTATCTCTTTCAAGTATCTGGTGAAGCGCCCCGGCACTCTTGCCTTCCATTTCAAGAACGAGAACAAAGAAGGTTTTGAGGAATACACCCCGATTTCCTTTTCTAAGGACCTATATCCCAGTACTGAATTCAAACAGATGGAGATAACCGGTAAGTGGAACGGAACCGGTGATTTCCACATGTCTTTTACCGGTGACATGTACTTGTATGCACTTACGCTAACCGATGATGCTCTTGCTGACTTGCGCGAGGAATTCAATATGCGTTTTGAACTTACAGACAAGAAGATTCAGGCGAACCTTGACGAAATCAGAAGCACGGCAGGCAAGCTTGAAGAGTATCACAGTGAATTCCTGCTTACCGCGCGCAACCTTGAAGCGAAGTTCACGGAGGACCTGACGAATACTGAGAGTCGTATAACGCAAGAATACACCTCTGCTATCGACATCTCCGCCCGTGGTCTGAAATCTGAATTCACGTCCGGTCTTGTAGGCCTTGAGACTGGAATCACCGAAGCATATAAGTCTGCTATTGACATATCGGCCCGCGGTCTTCGTGCAGACTTCAGTGCGTCCGTCTCTGACCTGGACGGCAAGCTGTTCGCCCATGCAGGCAGCTTTCATGTGACTGCCGAGAAGATAGAAAGTATGGTGACCGCCACAAACAGCCTGAAGGGTACCGTGGAACAGCACACCTCAGCCATTAGCCAGACGGCCAGCCGTATAGACCAGTTCGTGCAGAAGATAACCTTCGATTCCAAAGGTAACATTACCAATATCGACAAAGCCGGTTTAGTGACGGAAAGCAATATCGCCACCATGTTTGCGGAAAAGGTCGACCCCAACGGTGATATCGTCAGGCGTGCTCAAATCAGCGCGTTCATCACCGAAGGCGAAGCGGGCAGGCTGATATCCAATGCTACAATCGAGGCTGACCGGATAAACTTTACGGGAAAGACCATCATCAACGGCAGTTTCGTGGTCGATACAAACGGGCGTGTGACGATGAACGACATCACGGCAAACAACCTGACTCTAAAGGGCAGCATAACGGGCACGGATGCTACGCTGAACGGCATCACAGCTAATAATCTGACATTAAAAGGCAATATCTCAGGTATTGACGCCATCCTGAACGACATTACTGCTAATAACCTTACGTTGAAGGGCAACATTACCGGGGCGGGGGCTACACTGAATGATATCACCGCGAACAACCTTACCCTGAAAGGTACCATATCCGGTGCCAATGCCACGCTTAACGATATCACAGCCAATAATCTTACGTTGAAAGGAAATATTTCCGGTGCCAACGCCATATTGAACGGCATCACCGTAAACGGAAAGATAAACGCCTCCAGCGGCCGGATAGGTGACTATCTGTATCTGCATGGTAACGGTATATCCACCAACTCGAGAGCGTTCGTGACCGACCTTACAGATAGCACTACGCAATTCGAACTCAGCAAGAGCTACTATCTGCATGCGATAGCGTCGGACGGAGGAGCCAATAGCATCCTGATAAGGCCCTACCAGACTATGGAAGCGGGCACAGTCAAAGGGGTGGTAACCATCTCTGCAACCATTCCGGGGCGCAATAGGGCCATACACGTATCTTCCGGCGAGAGCTATTTCGGTGGTGATGTGATAGTGGGGAAGATGTATGCTCCGTCCTCCGGGACTCTGGAAATTGCCGGGCCGCTGAAGACGCAAGGTGTATACCGGAATACTGACGTGATACTCTCTTCGGTTACAAGGTACAGCATTAAGGCGACCGACCACACACTGCTTTTTTACGGCAACTGTACTATATCCCTTCCGTCCTCTTCTGACGGGCATGAGATATGGATAATGCCGAACGGGAATACCATCAGTTTTCCTTCCGGTACGTTCGCGAACTCTTCCAGGACGAATATCAACGGGCGTGAATGGCATGTGATAAAACGGGTTTTGGGGAATTGGTATCTGTCATGGATGAGTATATAGAATAATTAAAATAGAAAGTATGAAAATCAACTTTAAGAAAATCGAGGCCCAGACCTCATTCGAAGGCGCCAAGCAGACCTTCGACGTAGCCGAAACGGTCGGCAATGAAATGATGTACAACGGAAGTATCCTTCTGGATATAGGCTTTGAAGACCTGGCACGGGAAATCTACTACTCGAAAGATGCGGTGGAAATCCCGGAACAGTATTGCAAGGCTCTTGAACTTGTGGTGAAGAACTCGCGGCTCATAGCTGCCGTGAAACGTGCGGTAATTAACCAACTGAACGTCATCCAGCCATCTTAAATCAATTCTGAAAATTATGGTATTGGAATCAAATCAGTTCAACCAGCTTGTAGAGGAGGTGAAGAAAGCCCTTCTTGTCGGCTCCCAAGGTGTGGGCGATGTGGAGATTGTCGATTCGCTGGCCGATATCGTGAGCCTGCCCGCCCTCCGTCTTGCCGGTATGGAAGAATCGGTGGTCGAGGCACCGCTTGAGTTGCTGTCTGCCCCTGCTGAGGAAGCTGCTGAGGAAGTGCGCAAAGCCGAAGCGGAGCGTGTCATAGTGGAGAACGCACGCAAGGAAGCTGAGAAATCCCGTGAAACGGCTGAGACAAAGCGTGCTTCATCTGAAAGTACCCGCGCATCTGCTGAAACTACGCGTATCAATGCCGAAAAGGAACGTGTGACAGCCGAAGGTCTCAGGAAAACGGCAGAGACAGAGCGAGGCAAAGCTGAAGCGGTCCGACAGACGTCTGAGACCGGACGGGCAACTGCCGAAACCGGCCGTGTTACTGCCGAAGGTAAACGTGTCAGCGCCGAGGAGGAACGTAAAAATGCTGAGACAGTGCGGGCCAACGCAGAGTCAACCCGACAGACAGCCGAAACGGGTCGTGTCAATGCTGAAACCAGTCGTGCTACAGCAGAAGGTAAGCGCGTTACTGCTGAGAATGCCCGAAGCACTGCTGAGGATACACGTAATAGTGCGGAAACTAACCGCCAAACAGCCGAAACCGGACGCGTAAATGCTGAAAGTACCCGTGTCACTGAATTTGCTGCCCTCAAGCAGGAATCGGAGACGGCTACTGCGAATGCTACTGATACGGCAGAACATCCTACCTACATCGGTGCAGACCACTATGTATACCAATGGGATAAGAGCGCTAAAGAATACGTTAAGACGGATATCTATGTGAAAGGCAAGCCGGGAGATACATTCACCCTTCTTGGACGTTACGATACGCTTGATGCCTTAAAGACTGCTGTACCTGACGGGGCAAACATCACTGGTTTCTATTCCGTTGGAACTGCATTGCCTTATACATATTATGCCTGGTATAACGGTGATTGGCAAAGTCAAGGACAATTGCAAGGTCCAAAGGGCGATAAAGGCGAGAAGGGGGATACGGGAGCGCAAGGTCCTCAAGGCGTACAAGGTCCACAGGGCATGAAAGGTGATACCGGTGCCACAGGACCGCAAGGAGTAAAAGGTGATACTGGTGCTACCGGTCCTGCTGGTGCAAAAGGCGCCACTGGTGCACAAGGAATACAAGGTCCAAAGGGCGATAAAGGAGACAAAGGTGATACGGGTGCAAAAGGCGCTACCGGTGCTACTGGTGCCACGGGTGCAGCAGGTGCAAGTGCCAGTATTACCGGTGCTACTGCTACGGTTGACGCCAACATCGGTACGCCCTCCGTGACCGTTTCTCTCGGTGGTACCGCATTGGCCAGAACCTTTTCCTTTGCTTTCAAGAACCTGAAGGGTGCTACCGGAGCAAAAGGCGCTACGGGTGCTACCGGAGCTACTGGACCTAAAGGGGCGACTGGTGCGCAAGGACCACAAGGGCCGCAAGGTGTCGGTGACCCGACAGTCACCGGTGCGAATACGGTCACGACACTGGCCTCCCTGCCAATTTCCAAGAGAAGTATCACTGCAAGTTTGGGTTCTGCCACGAACATCAGCCTTGCTTCCGGAATGTCAGTGGGCAATGACTTGTATATCCGCTGCGTCGCATCGGCGGCATTCACACAGCCGATACCCAATACCGGCGCGTTCACTTCGATGTCCGGTACTTCAATCAGTGTTTCCGCTGGAGATATCTTTGAGATTAGTATCTGGTGCTATGCCGCTGGCGCCTATTCAATATCCGTAAAAACAAGGGACTAAGGTTTATGAGTGTATTAAAAAGACGAAGCAATAATATAAAGGACGGTCAGTATGTGATTGCATTCTCCGACAGTAGAGCCTTAATAGATATTTCCAAGGATTGTGGAATGACATGGACCAGAAGACAACCTTCCGACCTTCCTAATGTAAACGAATACTTTTTCAGCAACGATAGAACGAGGATTGCCATGTCCGGAGACGGCAGGCATATCTATTGCTCGTGCTATATGGCAAATGTGGGATTATTGCGTTCTACGGATTTTCTGGAGACGGCAGAACCTTTCAAGCCTGATAATTGCTATTCCGTATACTCGATAGCCTGCAACGGCAGGGGGAATCTGGTCGCTGTTGTGTGTCAGAATAGCAATAACAAATATGATTTGATGCTTTCCGGGGATTATGGGAAGACATGGCGGGTCTCCAATGGATTAAAAGACAATACCGTGCCTCTCATGGGGGTGGAAATGTCCCATTCCGGCAGATACGTAGTGGCATATGCGTCAAATTCTCCCTATTATACTACCCATGAGCTGTTTATATCTTCCGATTATGGAGAAACTTTCAGCAGTGAAATATTCAGGGGGCCTATCACAAAGATTGCCATTTCCGGTGACGGCAAATACATGTTGTGTTGCTGCAACAGGGAGAGTTCATCAAAGTTATACTATGCCTATTATTCCGGGGATTATGGGAAGACGTGGACTAAAATTACCGATTCGAGTTTCTCTGCCCGTACATTGGCCATATCCTATGACGGGAAATATATGGTTATAGAGGGAGGGTACTCTTATTCCGGTGCACGTATATCCGCCGATTACGGAAAAACCTGGGCATTGAAGCATTCCGTTATTGGCAATAGCTTTGCTTTGGGGCTTTCGTCTGACGGAAAGTATGCGATAGCACAGGAAAGTTCTTCTCCGTATCGTATGTTCAAATCTTCGGATTATCTGGGCTCATTTACTGAAATAAATACGGCACCGCTTACATCAGGTATTAGAACGAATTACCGATTTATCATAATGAATAAAAATAGGCTTTAACAATAATGCAATATATACATATTTATTCAGAGGAGAAAGTTGTCCGTCTTGATTTTGAACTGGACGAAAACTATGAAGTGGGTACAACCTATGAGGATTACCTGGATGGAGCCTGGGTACCGTTGAATGCGGAACAGGAAGCATTTTACGAAGCCCATCCGGCAGCGTCTGCAAAGGAAATTCTCGAATGTGAATTAACCCCTCCCTATGAACCGACTTTGGAGGGTGTGAAGAGCGCGAAGGTCAATGAAATTGCTGTTTACGACGGGTCCGATGCCGTGAATTCCTTTACGCTTGGCGGCAAGCGGATGTGGCTTGACAAGGATACGCGGGTAGGACTGGTAAACTCAATTACTATCGAGCAGGCTGTGGGTAAGGAGACAACCGTGCTGTGGTATGATGCCGTGAAGTATGTAATCCCCATTCCTCTTGCCTTGCAGATGCTGGCCGCACTGGAACTGTATGCCCTGGAATGCTATAATGCCACGCAGGAACATCTGGCCGCGGTTATGGGACTTGCTACGAAAGAGGAGGTCGGAGCGTATGATTACACTTCCGGTTATCCTGAAAAATTAGTGTTCAACCTTTAAATTGATAGCTTATGATTTACTTATGTTTTATGTCGCTGTTTTTGCTCACTATGTACATAATGTATGCGGTGAGAGTGTGCGGAGTGCCCTGGTCGCTCTCTGACACCTATTATCAACTGAAGAAACGGAACCGCCCGGCGTGGCTGTTTCAGGCGGCGATGGCCGTTCCTGCCATGCTGCTTATGCCGGTGTGGATTGAATGCTCATCGGAGAACCTGCAATGTTTGGCATTTCTTGCTTGCGGTGGGCTGATGTTCGTCGGGACAGCCCCGCTGTTCAAGGAGGAATTTCAGAGCAAAGTACATTATGCAGGGACAGTAATAGCCGGATTAGCTACAATTCTTTGGGTTTGTCTCTCCGGTATGTGGTACTTGCCTGCGGTTGCTTTCCCGATAGCCGTTGTTATCATGTTGAGATACCGGAAATGGCTGTTCTGGGCGGAGATGGCAGCGTTTGCTTGTGCTTATGTGGGGGTGCTTATAATTTGTATCGATTGTTAAACCGGGAGAAATGGAAATGAATGATTGGATTATGTTGGTGACCGCACTCGGTGGCATCGAGGGCATCAAGCAGCTTGTTAAGTGGTGGATGTCGCGCAAGACCAATGCGCGTATTGAGGACGCGCATGCTGATGTCGAGGAGTTCAAGGCATTACGGGAGTACAACGAGTTCCTGCAGAAGCAGCTTTCGGAGAAGGAACAGCGATTTGTGGAGCAGACAGACCGGCTCCGTAAGGTGCAGGATGAGTTGTTTACACTGAAGGAGGCTAATTCTGACCTGAAACTGGAACTGGCACTGAAACGGTGTGAGAGGAAGAAATGCGGTGACAGAGAACCGCAAAACGGCTACTGATTCGCGGAAAGGAAGGTGTTTCACAACGGCTCCCTTTCCCTTAATACTACACAACTTAAAGTTTAAACAAAGGCGTTTGCAAATATATTGTATTTTTATGTAAAACCAAAAATCAAGGAGGAAAATAAGAATGGCGAATGTGTATAAATTAGCGCCTTGGATTCTCAAATGGGAAGGCGGTTTCGTGAATGACCCGGCAGACCTTGGAGGTGCAACGAATATGGGTGTGACTATCGGCACGTGGAAGTCATGCGGCTATGACAAGGACGGTGACGGTGATATAGACGTGGATGACCTGCGTCTGCTTACCCGTGAGGATGTCGTTAACCGGGTGCTCAAGCCGCATTATTGGGATAGATGGAAGGCAGATTTGATAACGAGCCAGTCCGTAGCAAATATCCTTGTCGATTGGGTGTGGGCATCGGGTGCACACGGAATAAAGATACCTCAACGCTTGCTTGGTGTTACTGTGGATGGAATAGTAGGTCCTAAGACACTCGCTGCGGTGAATGCCAGGAACCCGCGTGAGTTGTTCGACATGATTAAGATTGCACGGTTCGATTTCATCGAGGATATATGCCGCTCTCGTCCGGCGAACAATAAATTCAAACGGGGGTGGATGAATCGGATTAACGATTTAAGGTTTGAGGAATGAAAAAGTTACTGTGGATATTGGTTGTATTGCTTGCTTGTGTGGCGGCTTGGTTTCGTCCGCACGAGCCTTTGTCGGCAGAAATACGTACCGAGACGAAGATAAAGACGGTTGTCAAGGTAGATACGATGCTTATCTCTGCACCGATGGCTGTGTTCTGGCGTTTCGTGCCAGATGATACGACACGGATAGGTGATACCTTGCTTCATCGTAAGCAAGTGGTATATAGAGACAGCTCGTATCGGGCTGTGGTAAGTGGATATGTAGACCCTCGGCTGGATAGTTTACAGGTATTTCCTAAGACTGTGTATCAGACGGTGACGAATGATATTTACCATCCGGTGGTTGTCAAGTCGAAGAAGAAGCGTTGGGGATTAGGGTTGCAGGCTGGATATGGTTATCCGGGTGGTTTTTATGTTGGCGGTGGTATAAGTTATGATTTATTTCAGTGGTAATATTATGTGAATCTCTTTATTTGAAAATTTTGTTTTATATCTTAAACTTAGTTATATTTGCACTATATAATTAGTGCTATGGCTAAAGAAATAAATACAGCTATCTTAAAATTAAGGAAAAGGTCAGAGAAATATTCTACGGAACAATTGGTAAATACTTTTGTTGATGTCGGCTCTTTGTTTACTCAATTAATGAATAATGACCATCAAATTTTATATGGCCGACGCGGGACAGGTAAGACGCATGTTCTTAAATATTTATGCTCGAAAATAGAAAATGAAGGTAGTTATCCTATTTATATTGATTTACGTTTAGTAGGTTCTACAGGCGGTTTATATTCAGATAGAACTATTCCTGTCTCGGAAAGAGCGACAAGACTGCTTATTGATGTGTTCTCAGTTATTCATGATCAGATATTTGAATTCATTGCTGAAGACAATAGAGAAGATGTACATATGGGAACTATGGGACCTTTATTGGAGGAATTAGCAACTTCTATCTCAGAAATAAAAATAAGCGGTGAAATTACTAAAGAAAATTTGGTTGAATCAAATATTAAAAACTCTAACAATGTCGCACTAACTTTGGGAACAGCTCCAAATATTGGTTTTACAAAAGATTGTTGTATTGGGGAAAAAATAGGAGAAAAAACAGTAAATACTGGCTTCGAAAATCATAGAGTACACTTTCCTTCTATTAGGGTCATTATGTCTAAAATACTTAACTTGATAGCTCCTCATGAGTTTTGGATTGTATTAGACGAATGGGCTGAAATACCTGTTGAATTACAACCTTTTTTAGGTGATTTATTGAGGCGTTGTTTATTTCCTATTTATGGTGTAACAGTAAAAATAGGAGCGATAGAACAGAGGGCACTGAAAAAGCCCTCCCTTCCTTTTTAAGAGAAAATATCTGCACATGCC